>Ga0209536_100009959_pt1 | contig 14062 bp, 11 predicted proteins | sample DeeMarSeWOR28_12_FD_187461 | JGI IMG/M metagenome (GOLD analysis project Ga0209536, IMG submission 187461) | Marine sediment microbial communities from White Oak River estuary, North Carolina - WOR-2-8_12 (SPAdes) (version 2) | ecosystem: Environmental > Aquatic > Marine > Intertidal zone >...
GATAACTCCGGTGATAGCGCCTTTGACCGCAAAAGATTTTCCCGGAATCCAGGGCAAAAGCGTTGGTGTGACGATGGCGCCTGCTAGAATGCCGCTAACATAGGCAGCCACCAGCATGAGACCCCGCACCCATGCAGCGGAAAGCGAAAAAATATGAGTCCCGATTCCGGAGATTACAAATGCGGTTAAAAGAATCCATAAAGAGGGTTTCGGCAAATGGGCCAGCTCCACCGGTATGAGTACCACACGCTCAAGCATACTAAACGTAACCTTGCGCATGATGGGGTCTGATGTGAGTCCGTTGGCCAAAAATGTTGGGATGTCTCTGGCGTGCACCGGCCCATAAATCACCTTGAAGCCGATAGCTTTTTTAACATGATGGGCCGCAACACCCGTAGCAGCCAGCTGTGGTAATATCAGCTGGTTGTGGGATATCACTTTTTTCAGATCCGACCGATGGATGCGCTCAATCAACTCTTCAGTTGAAAACAAATTCTTGCCGGCGGCACACCACACATTGATGCCGCGGGTATCCAATACCAGTATCCAGGCATTGACGGACTTGAGTTCTTTGCGCAGGCTGTCAAAGGTCAATTTATAGTTTGCCGTTACGAGCACCGGCGCCTGGTCATCAGGCTTACCGGCGCAATACAGCCCCGGGGCAACTTTATATTGCGCCCGATTGATTCCCAGCCGCGCCCTGAGCGTGCCGGCATGATCCCGCCACCGAAGGTCAGTATTTATGCGCGGTACCGGACCGGCCGGTGTTTGAACAAAGGTGGCCACAAAGTCAAGCAGGGCGTATCCGGGTTTTTCATGGGAGCTGCTTGCCGGTCCCGGTGGTGCTCCGCAGCACACGTCATCGGGCGCCGCGTTTTCAACAGGCGGCGACGCCGCAATCTGTATGCCCATCGATTGGTGCGACGGTTTTTCACAGCAGCCGGATTGATGTAAAGGCTTTGCGTTCATCCAGAAAATAATTTTCTCGTTCCCTTGGTGATCAGGGCACATTCCTTGCTTTTTTTGGCGCCCAAAAACGAAACGGCCAAAAGCAGCACCGGAATGGCGACAACCAATCCGATGACCGGAATGATGGTAAAGCTGATAACCGTTAGAATGAGACCGAGAAATAGCAGAAAAAGGCCCACAGCCGTATCCGAAATTCTTTCAAAGTAGCAACCTAAGCGATTCATTATTTACTCTCCCTGTTATTCTAAACTTTCATTGCAGCGACACTGCGAAAATAAGAGCGATTGCGAGGACCGCCTGAATTAGTGATGATCCAAGTTTTCGCACAGGCAGACGTTTGGGCGGTCACGGCAGACCCTGCAGCGATCATCGCTGCATAACTGGCAAGTATAGCAGTCTTTGCAGGAATGCTTGCGCCTGCCGCCCTCTGCCGGGTCGGGCACATAGAGCTTGCCTTTGAGTCCGCGAACGGTTTTAAATGGCATAACCCACCTTTTGGGCCTGTGATTGGGTTTTCCAAACCGGGTGCTTCACACCCGATTTCACCCGCAACGACTGGGGCACTTCGCGCTCCGGTCATTTTCCGCTGGCCGTAAAATCCAGGCCACACGCTGTGCGGGTGGTCGTTGACGCCTCTTAAATGTAAACTCCTGCCAGATGGCAAGCTGGCAATCAGTCTATAAGATAAGAACAAAATGGTCTTATTCAACAACCCGATTCTCTATAGAAACCATACGAGAAATAGTGTTTTGGATACAAAATAGGGCCTGCCACCGCAGCAGCGGTATTATAGTGGTTGTCAAAAAAACGTTCCGATGCTGGCATGTTTTTTTGCACCAACACTTATGCCGCCATCCATTTTTTGGAATATTATTATGACAAGCGGTATAACATCTGTTATTTTGCATTTGCCCTGTAATGTTGTCCGCCGATATGTTTGTACATAACCTGATGTGAATTGATATACAGGTACCCTTTGGATTTTGCCGGACGGCGTTGGGCGGTGAGCTGTTGGAAGTCGTCTCCGAAAAAACTCTGCAAAATGCTTGAAAGCTGATTTCGCAACACCTGATAGGAATAATGGCGGGCGGCGATCGCATAATTGTTTTTGACCATTTTTTTTCGGCGTTTCGGCGATTCTAGAATGTTGACCACAGATTGAACCGTCTGTTTGGATAGAAAGCCATCCATGACGACCAGATCAAATCCCAGGGGCTCAATGTCGCGCACAAAAGTGGAGTAGCGATTGATTAGTATCGGTTTTTTAAAGTAAATAGCCTCTAAAAAAGCGTTGCCGAACCCCTCGTACAAACTGGGGTAGGTAATGAAATCCGCGTAAGGGTAAACATCCCAAAGCGAATATTTGGCGCCATTATTTCCGTTTTCAGACCACGGATCGGACACCCGAATAGAAACCAGGCGCAAGTCGACACCATGTTCGCTGGCATATTCTTTTAACCACTCCGCATACTCAAAACCCTCATCTCCGGCTTCATGGGATATCACCAGTTTGTTATGCGTATTTTTTAACTCCTTGACCAGTTCTATGGCAAACTCGATTCCTTTGCGCTGTATAATTCGGGTGGGTTGCAAAATCATGTGATCATCGGCTTTCAAGCCGATAGATTCGCGAAAAACGCTGGTTCGCTTTTTGCTGACTCTGGGTGGATTTTCAAAGTCTAAAACGTTGGGAATAATTGTAGAAGCAATGCCGGTCCGCAACGCCAATTGCTCCTGGGCGGCTGAATTAATGACCACATGACGAATATTATTCAGATTGGGCGGAAAGGCCATTTGAATATAGTCACCAACGGCATTGACCGCAAAGCGAACACGTTCCCAGTAAAAATCGTGATGATGCGCAATAGTTGGCAGTTGCGTCTCAGCCACGGTTTCGGTAATGGCCAGGCCCAGCGGCACATGCAGTGGTATGGTCAACGCATTTTCGGCGATGAGCACATCGATTTTATATTGCCTGATAAATTCGTGAAGTTTAGATTTCAGATGTGAGCGCAGATCATGTATGGTCTGGGTAACCGGTTGTTTGCGTCCCTTTTGACCGAAGACCTGCTGGTTGATCCACAGGTTTTGTTCGGTTTTGAAATGGGCTTCTGGAACAGGAAAGCTATATTCCGGTATGCGGTCCAGCGCGCCGGCAAACCAAAAGCAATTGTGCCCGCTTTGTTGCAGTACGTTTGCCCATTTACTGGATTCAAGGGAAACACCGTCCGTGCCGGCAAACCGTGTGGATATAAATCCGATGTTCTTGTGCATAAAACTAAAACCCGATCAACTATTTCTGGATATCCTTATGGTAACCTGCTTTTGCCCGGTCCATATCAGCGCCGGACCGCAGCTGCGCATCAATTGAACAGACCCAGATAGTAATACCGATTCAAACAGAAACAACGGCTCTGATTTAAATTTTTAATTCTTGTTGCCCAGGCATGAGGATCGCAAGTAGCTCGCATGAATGGCCGTGGCATCCGGCACCCGGCTATATTCTACCACGTTGTTCCGCGATATACAATATATTGCGGTAAGTCAAGGATAAATAACGGATTTATTGTGGTGGATTGCAATGCTGACGTTACCTGCTTTTGCTGGTAACCGATAAAGATCGCAGGTTTGACTGCGTTGCCGCTGCCCTGCAACGGTGATCTCTAAACCCGTCGCATCTGCGTCATGGCCCAATCCCTTTTGGTGCGGCAGCTGGCGCACGGCCATCCAACAAACTGCCGACGACCGCACACTGCAGGCCAAAAGGCAGATAACCGGCATAACCGAGCAGCGGCATCTCAAATATTGCATAGCGGTGCACCAGGGGGATGCTGTATTTCCATTTGGCCAGGCTAAACACATTCCACATCTCCCAAAAAAACCCGCAGATAAGCGCCGCCAGGGCGGCGGCCACGAGCGGCGTCCAGTTGCCCGCCGTTAGATGGGATAACAGATGTTGCTCGCCCATCAGGGTTTGGAGACTGACAATGATCAGTAAAGGGGAAACCCAGAGCAGCGGGAAAAGGAGATTCGGCCATATGCCGATACCGGCCAGCCCGCCGGCGGACAATGATAGGATCAGGGCGGCAATGGTTTTCGGGTGCCGCAACCGTAGCGGCAAAAAATAATCGAATCTTTGCTGCAGCCAGCGGGTCGATATTAATATGTCGCGCACACCCAGAACCGCCGGCAACACCGTTGCAAAGGGCAGAGTAGCGTACCAGAAATATTCCATGGCACTCAATTCAGGCCCGATATAGTACCAGTTTTGAACAAAACGATTCAGGTATTCAAAAAACCACCAGAAGGCCGCACTGATCGGAAAAAGCAATAGAAAGAAAAGCGGACGGCAAAGCAACATGCAATACCCGCTTTGCCCATACCCAAAAGCGTTGATGACCACAATAAATGCAACCCACAGGGGCGTGAAGGTGTGCGGCTGGATCGGCGTAAACCAGCTGAAACGCGTCCAGGCCAGAATCCAGGCAACAACTCCAAGAATCAGGCCGAGCCACCCCCATGCGGGAAATGGACGTGCAGACTTTCGGGTGATGGATCGATTTTGAGGGGGTGTTTTAAAGGCACGAATTATAAGCGGTATCGTGCAAGCGGCGATCAGAAAGCTGTAAGCGACGAATGCCAATCCGGAAAAAGGCGCATGGCGCACGTAGCGCGTCTGGGGTGGAAATTCCAGATAATCTAAAACCGGGTAACCGGCCGCCCATATCCCCAGCAGCGGCAAGCCCAACAGCATGATCGTTAAAATTGTAAATTTCATCAAAAAACGCATCATGCCGAACATGCCCATCTAGACTTTGGAATGAAAGCATTGACTGCAGTTTAGATTTTACCACGAAGCTCACGAAGGACACGAAGGAACCAGCAAAAAATTTTTTATGTGTATCTTCGTACTTCCCACGCCCGCCATGCGAGACCGCAAGGCGAGGCGGGCGGGTTCGTGCGCTTTGTGATGAATAAAAAAATTCAATGATGACCTGAATAAGATTTACCGCGAAGCACATGCAGCTTTTCATCCCTGCTGCTATTCGCTTTGGAGCGCCTCTGGCAACTCGCAGGCCTCCGCCGATTTTCGCGTTTCGACGAAGTGCGCGGCAGACAGCGCAGCTGTGGCGCCGTCGGAAGCCGAGATAACGATTTGACGATAGGCTTTTTCTCTGAGGTCACCGATGACATAGATTCCAGGGGCATTGGTTTCGCACTTTTCATTGGTGACCACGTAGCCGTCGGCATTCATTTTCGTTCCGGCCGGCACCAGCCTGTTGTTGGGTTCAAATCCGATGAAAATAAACACCCCGTCGGTCGCCAGATTGCTTTTTTCGGCTGTTTGGGTGTTTTGCAAATCCACGGCGTACACCCCGTTTTCATTCGCCTTGATGGCGGTCGCCACTGTGTTCCACAGGATTTCGATTTTGCATTCGGCTTTGACCCGTTGCTGCAAAAGCGCGCTGGCCCTTAATGCATCCCGCCTGTGAACCAGATAGACCTGTTTGGCCAGCTTGGCCAGATAGAGAGATTCTTCTGCGGCCGTGTCCCCCCCGCCGACCACCACGACGGTTTTGTCCCTGAAGAAAAAACCGTCGCACACCGCACAATAGGAGACCCCCTTGCCGTAATGTTCATCTTCACCGGGGATATTGAGTTTGCGCGGGCTGCCGCCGGTTGCCAGAATAACCGCATGGGCGCGCAGCTGATCGCCGTTAGCAAGCTTAACGGTGTGAATGTCGAGACCGGGCTCAAGGTCCACGACTTCTTGAGAAATGATCTCCAGTCCATAAGATAGGGCATGCTGGTGAAACTTGACGCCCAGCTCGGAACCACCGATATGCTCATCACCCGGCCAGTTTTCCACCGAATCGGAGTTGTTCATCTGGCCGCCGGGCACACCCAATTCGATGAGCACCGTTTTTAAAGCAGCGCGCATAGCATAGATACCGGCTGTCAAGCCCCCGGGGCCGCCGCCGATGATGATCAAATCATAGGTGTCAATAAGCGACATACTGCGCCTCCTTTGTTTCTAACAAGCACTTTGTTGTGCGCTTATAAAATTTGCTCTAATTTCTCGGAGCAGATCTTATCTTAACCTCGCTTTCATTTTCATGCAAGGTATACCATAATCATATATCTTGCTTCCCGGGAAAAATTTGATTTTATTTGTTTTGTTTTTGGTAATGTTCGTCGATTTGTTTGCTCAGGGCCCGCATCAGGGTTTGGGTGACCCGACCGGGGCGGCCATCACCAATGGGGCTGCGATCGACCTGAACGACCGGAACGATCATCTTGTTTGTTCCGGTGATAAACACTTCATCTGCTGATGTCAGTTCGTCCAGCCTCAGGTCGCGGATATCGACGGGAAGCGTCTTTGCGGCCAGGTCCAAAACCGCCTTGCGGGTAACGCCACTTAAAATACCGGTGCCCGGTGTGACCAGCTTGCTGTCGATGAGCGCAAAAATATTACTCGTTGTGCCTTCCAGAACGCGCCCCCTGTGATCCACATAGACGGCCTCAATGGCGCCTTGCCCTTTTGCCTGTTTGAGGGCGATGGTGGCGGCTACATAATCGATGCTTTTGGCACCCGGGATGCTTCTTTCTGAGAAAAAGGTAATAATCCTGACACCGTCGGTGTACCACGCTTCAGGCAGCACGGGCGCCCGGGTGACGAGCACCAGCAGACGCGGCTTGCCCTGAGGTGTGATAAAGTCCGGGCTCGAGCCACCGGTGACCACAATTCGAATGTTGGACTCTTGAAAGGAATTGCGATGCAGGGTGTCAAGGACAATGTCGATTAACTCCTGATGAGACCATGGCAATTGGATACCGATGCGCCGGCCGGAATCCTCCAGTCGCCGGATATGCTCCTTGAGAAACAGCGGCCGGCCTTTGAGCGTGCGCAACAGATCAAAAACACCGAATCCCCGCATAATCGCAAGGTCGTCAACCGGGATGACAGCTTCGGACGCTGGAACAAATTGTCCATCGACATAATAGGTCGGCACGATATGGGCTCCTGAACAGATGTTAACAGACCAGCGGTTAATATAAGGGTCTTCACCACCGGATACAACCTAATTTTACAGGCGCATCTATCTGTGATAGTGAAACGACCGTAATCGACAGAGGCATCTAGAATCTCAAAAATGTCTTTTGGCCCAATATCTTTGTTGGCGCCTCGTTTTAAATCCTCGACATACATCAGTATGCCTCCGGTTTAAAACTCGGCTACGCCGCAATCTTGAACCAAAATCCTATTTTTGAGCTTCTAATTGAATAAAATGATCAGCGGAAAGAGATGATTCAATGTTTTCAATCGAAGAATTTTATAAAACATACGAAACGGAAACCAATGATATTGTGGTTAACGATACCAGATTTAGCCTTCTGTTGCCCAAATATCTGTTCCGGTTCATCAACCCGCATGATCTCTTCCATGATTTTCCGCTGTGGGCTAAAATCTGGCGCGCTTCATGGGTTCTGTCGACATATCTTGCTGAAATGCCGGTTGATCCCAACAAGCAGTTTTTAGAAATCGGCGGCGGCGTCGGTTTGGTCAGCATTGTCGCGGCGACCGCCGGTCATCGCATTACGCTATCCGAATATAATCCGGATGCATTAAATTTTGCCCGGGCCAATGCCCACCGGAATAATTGTCCTGATCTTCCGATTATACATCTGGACTGGATGCAGCCAAAGCTGAAGACCCGCTTTGATTGTATCGTCGGGTCTGAAGTGGCGTACAAGAAGGTGTATCTTGATGCGCTGCTGCAACTCTTTAAAACCCATTTGAAGCCCGAAGGCGAAATCCTTCTGGCCTGGGAAATCAGAAAAAGCGGCCAGAATCTTTTTGATTTTTTTCATGCCGATTTCGATATTACCGTTTCCAAAAAAACCCTGCGCTCTAAAACGGCCACCTACCGCATCATGCTGATGAAAATGCAATTCCAAAAATAGGCCTTATGCGCCTTTGCCCTGTTGGCCAGCCGGCAGCATAAATTCAACTGAAGATTATAAACATTTTAGCCGATACAATTTTACGGATGCGTCTGATGATGCCCGAATCGATATAACGCGAATATGCTGTGTACTAGCGCTTGAGAAGATTTGCCATTGCGCTGCTCATGCCTGACAGGAACGGGAACCTTGTGGTGCCCATACAGATGTGACAAGGAGAGTGGAAATGACCAGTAAACCATTTAACGGCACGGAACGCAGAGCCTATGTTCGACTGGATAATTCGCTACCGGTGCGGTTTAAAATTCCGGGAAATCCGAGCGGTCCAATTTACACGGCAACAACCAGAAATATCAGCCAAGGCGGACTCTGTCTGGAGATTGATCACGAAAAAGAGGCGCTGTTTGAAGCATTATCCGCTGCTGGTCAAAAGATCGGCATCGATATTAATTCGTTGATTCCCTGTCGAGCGAATCTGGTTACAGAGATGTCGAATTGGATCAGCGGGCGGGTGGATTGGGCCCGCAAATCGGATCAAGACCACAATTTACTGCAGGTAGGCCTTGAATTTGAGGATTTAACCGAAGAGGCCCGCAAGCGCATCCGCGACTATCTGGTGGATCAATTTTTACGGCAGTATCCGCAACACCACTAGTCGGCTCAATCGGAAAAAAATAAGAGAGAGGCCTTGGAGGCCTCTCTCTTCGGGCGCCAAGCGATGCCGTGTCAGGAATGCTGTTGGTTTCGACAATAATCGTTCACGTTACCAACTGGAGACAATTTATTGCGTTTATTTTTTCCGGCTATAGGCCTTTCCGACACCATACGCGGCCAAGCAGCGACGGTAACCGGAATAGCCCGGCTCTCGATCAGAGCCGTACACGTTAAGCGGGCCATTTGAATTTGGGCGAGCAATTTTTATCTCCAGCGCCGGCTGTAATTGCCATTTCGGGGGGGTGCCATCGATGGACTATTCGATCTTATCGACCAGACCCCAATCCAGTGCTTTTTCCACGCTAAACCAGGTCGTTTTCTTTTCCAGCTCTTCCCACTTGTCCTTATCTAATTTGGTATTGGCGGTCAGCTTGCCAATATATCGCTCGCGCAAAAGACTCATCAATTCATTTTGAGAGCGGATATCCGATGCGGTCTCGCGTCCCGGCCACTTCCACAAAGCCGCTTCATGCACCATAAAAATGGTACCGGGGGCGGCATAGCGCTGATTGCAAACCGCAAAAACCGGTACGGCAGCACTGGCAATGATACCGGATGCATGGGCGGTTATACGGAATCCCTTGCGACGGGCACGTTCGATCTGATCGGCCAGCGCCAGTCCTGAGAAAGCGTCCCCGCCGGGTGAGTTAATAAACAAATTGACGTCCCGGATATTGGTGTTGTTTTCCAGTACACACAGATCGTTCCACAGGCGGGTCACATCCGATACCGACAGGCCGGAAAAAATCTTAACAAAGGCTTTGTCTTTGGAAATAAAAGACAGCTGTGAAAGGTGTCCTTCCTGATTGGGAACTTCCATGGATTTGTTGATGCGCTCAGCATTGGCGTTGTGGCTGACGTTTACGTTGGTCGGATCAGCCGCCTGAACTTTGACCACAACTTCTTGCGGCTGATGGGGCCCGTTGGCGGGCATGGTGGCGCAGCTGATCAAGAACAGTCCGAAAACAGCAACGAGAATCCATCTATTCAACATGTCGAAACCTCCTATATTTACTATTTATTTATCGGTTATGCTCATTGAAGCAAGATTTGTACCAAAACCGGTCTCAGGTTGTATTGTTAAATATTTTATTTATATCAACAGGTTATATGATCGCAGGTTTGAGGCCGGGTTGCTGATTGCTGAGAAAATTTTTCCGGAGTCACGGTTTTGACATTCGGGAGTCATTCCGGCCTGCAATTTTTGGGATGATTCCGTGTGGGGCGTTGATGAATGCTGAGCTGAATATTAAAACGATCCGATTTGGGGTTTGCCTAAAATTAGGGTTTTAAGTTTCAAGTCTTTAAAAATTTTACCGATATTAATTCTATCCATTTGGTTTTCAACCCTGACAGGCATTATACCGCTTGTCATAAAACCGTTCCGATTAAAAGGATGGCGGCATAAGCGCTTGTAGCAAAAAAACCTTCCGCAAACGGAATGTTTTTTTGACAATCGCTATAAAGCGAATCCCGTTTTTGAAAGCGGGTAACCCATAGCGACCGGAGAGAGCGGTCGATCTGTATCGGCACCAGTAAAAACGTCAAATACAAGAGGAAACGACCGGTGGCAGCACCCAAAACCCAACAACGATTTGGCCGATCGAAAACGGATATATGGGTCATTTCCGAAGGCCGAGACGCCCAGTCCGATCTAAGTGAAATCGACGGTGGTAAAGTCGATGAAAATGTGAGGGAATATCAAATATCCGACATCGGCTGCTACCTGTTAAATCCACAGCCCATTGAAATTGAAAAACGCCTCATCGGCTGCGAAATCCATTCCCCCCAACGGACAACCACTAAAATTATTGAAAAATTAAAGCGACTGTTACCCGGGCGGCTGCGCAGCTTATGGAACAGCCATATGATCCCGCCGGAAGTGCTCGTATCCCATTGTAAGATCTGGATTCCACCGCTCAAAGACCAAAAACTTCATAACCATTTATGCCACATTTATGAGTCATTGCGTGCCTATGACCCGGTTAGCCGGCGCCTTTTACAGCTCGATCCCGATCAGATTGCGCATGTTATCGGAATCTGCAAAGACCTTGGCGGCAACCTTACCTATTTGAAGCTTCAGGGCAGCATTGAAGAAAAATTAAGATACATGCAAACCTACATCTCTAAAAATGTGGGCGTGTTGCTGCGAAAAGCATATATTGGCGATGGTCTGTTCGAAATGCGCGGCTTTAACTTTGGTGCATACAGACCCGACCATAGCCACCGGTTGATCGTCTTTGAGCGCAATGGGAAAGCGCAATGCTGTGTTTTGCATTCAAATAACACCGTGGCATTTCGTCTGGATAATGACGGGCTGTTAAAGTACCTGTTTTTACTGCAGCAGGCCCTGGCCGAAGACGTAAAATTGATCTCGGCTTTTGGGAATTGCATGAAAGGCCAGGCCAAACCGGTTAAGCTGTTTTTTAACCAAAAGCTTGAAGTCAATTATGCCAAGTCCCCCTTTCCCAAAATCTACCGCGATATACTGAATGCCAACAAAATCGATCTAAATCAGCGCAATTTAATTCGGCCTGCGCTGAATTATATGCAAATCGGAATTTCGTTTAATTATATCCCGCAATCCAATGTTTTTGAAGAAAACATGACCACGCTGATTTCAGTTCTACATGATTTGCGGGCCCTGGAAATGCTTCGCAAGAAACTGCCGCAAGTCCATACCGAAATTCAAAACCGCGTTAAGGGCTCTGAAGCCGGAATGTTTTATCTGCTGGACTCCATAGAGGGTTTCAATCATGAAGAGTGATTACAAAGATACTGATTACGAATGGATAAAAGAGCTTCTGGATTATCCGCGCGCCCTTGAAAAACGGCTTGATTTTTTTTCGGATACCGCCCAGATTGAGGTTCCCGCGGATCCGGTTGACCGGGTTATTTTTCAGGATAAGGCCAAACGGGCGATTCGCAAGATTGCTCAGAACCGGGGGCACATTCTCATGGTTGGAAGGCCGGGAACCGGCAAGTCCATGCTGGCCAACATGTTCAAAGAAGTCCTGGAAGAATCCCTGGGTGATTATTTACGACCCCGGGAAGCCATCATCGCCTGTCCTGGGAAAGATAAAAACCACGTGCACATTGCCTATGAAAAACCGCACATCATCGATCCGCTGCTTGAAAATTTCAATCGGGCGATTGATGCGGCCAAAGATGCGGTTGAAGAGTTTAATCTCAGCGATCAAATTCAATCCGCCCGCAAAGCAAAGAGGGCGCTTCTGTGGATCACCATTTTGGCTGCCGGGGCTGGAATTTTTTATTCACCGGCCTTTATTGCCGCCGGGTTGACCGGCATGGGCGCCATCTTCATGCATATGCAGGAAAACAATCACCGCGCTCAGGAAAAAATTCAAAGGGAAACCATTGCGGACCGCCGCAATGTGGTCAAGCATCTGTATGATATGGTACCTGATATTTTGTACGACCCCCGTAAAGATAATGACCTGATGGCGCGCATGTCCGAACCGGATGCCAGAAACATGAAGGGCGGCTTTCGCCATGATCCTTACCAATCCGGTAATCTTGAAACACCCTGTCATAAAAGAGCCTACCTGGGGGCCCACGCCAAGTCGCCGATTATTTATATCGATGAATTAAAAACCCTGATCAAGGTCGGATACATGGCAGAGTTGCTGGAAGTGATGCAAAATAAGCGCTATATCCTCGAAGGTGGGCGCAATACCGGCAGCGGTGCTGCCGATCGCTCGGAGAATCATCTAAAAGCTGATAATATCATCGTTGCCTGCTGCAACCATGATACCCTGCAGCATCTTCAACAGGAGGGTGAAGGTGCTTTTCTGAGCCGGATCGAAGATAAAGGCGAAATCATTCGCATGGAAAGTGCCGTGCCGGAGACAATTGAAAACATCCGCCAGGTCGCGCAATATGTTAAACAGGAAATCATCAATCTGGGCGCCGAGTTCAAGAATTCCTGGGGGGATGTCATCGCATCCGAAGGCTATGAAAGCGTCAGGCAACGCAGCGAAACGATTTACGGTAAGGCATTGCCTGCAGATTTTAAGTTGCAGGAACGCGAATTTGATAAAAGCGCTGTTCTCGAAATTATCAAAGAACTGCGATGCCGGTCATCAGACGGGAAAATGAGCGGCATTTTACGGCCGATAAATGGCGTGATCAAATCCGCCGAATTCGAGGCCATTTTTGAAAATTCAACCTTGGTTCAAGCACGACACGTCAGACATGCGCTCAAGGACCATTTGAGCCTGGAAGGCGGCCTGTCCCAGGAATACGGCCAGCAGAAAAAATATTTAAAAAAATATATCGGCGCGATGACGGATTCCATCGGCTATGTTGTCGGTCTGGCCGTCATCCATTCCAATTCCAGCAACCAGATGCTTGGCCAACCGTTGCCGATCCACTGCCAGATTAATCCGGGCGCTGCTGACAGAGTCGTGGCGCCGGGGAAAATCGGTGATATTGCCAAGGCGGCTGCACAAAATGTGCGGGCATCCATCAAAAAGGTGTTAAATAAAATCGGTGCCCCGTACGTTGGATATGAAATGTATGTGGAATATATCCAGGCGCATGGCGGGGTGGAGGGTGACAGTGCGTCAGTTGCCATAGATATTGCGCTTATATCTGATTTTGTCAAAAAACCGGTCAATCAGCGCTACGGGGTGACCGGTTCCCTCACGGGCGATATTATCCTTGCGGTCGGTGGTGTGACCGAAAAAATTCGCTCGATCATGGATCCGGAATTGGGGATGGAAGGCGCCTGTATACCCTGGCTGAATAAACGCGATATCGAACCGTTATTGATCAATGCTGAGAGTGAATACATTCAAAAAGACGATATTCCCGGTATCCGCATTTACCGCAATGCGGGCAGAAAAGAGCCGTTTGACATATTTTTTTGCAAGACCAAATACAATGCATACAAAATTTTGATGGGATTGACCAAAAAAGAGGTTGAAACCCTTATGGTTCAAAGAAGCAAAAGTGATCTTGAATTTATGCGCAATATCAACGGCTCTTCAGATGCCGAAGCGCCATTGAATTAGCCTGTTTTTGACAATTCGTATAAACTGCAGGGATATACCCGCTCAGACGGTTTGTGCGTTAAGGAACCTAAAGTATTAAAAAAAATAGCCGATTGAATAAAAAGGCGCGGATAGGCGTCTATTTACGGCGGCTCGATTTCATTGTCGCATTGCTGAAAAATATTGATTATGAGAATTGAATGCCCAAAATGCCTGAAAATCAATACGATTTCCAGCGATCTAATTGTAACCCATAAACGCGCCCTGCAACTGGCATGTTCTCTGTGCAAGGCCGAGGTCCGTATTGAAATTAACCTTTCGGACGAAGAAATGCCGCTTATCGGCAGGTCGCCGGCGGACAATGAGTCAGAGACGCGCCTAACCTCATCGGTTGCCGA
>Ga0209536_100009960_pt1 | contig 14062 bp, 12 predicted proteins | sample DeeMarSeWOR28_12_FD_187461 | JGI IMG/M metagenome (GOLD analysis project Ga0209536, IMG submission 187461) | Marine sediment microbial communities from White Oak River estuary, North Carolina - WOR-2-8_12 (SPAdes) (version 2) | ecosystem: Environmental > Aquatic > Marine > Intertidal zone >...
GGCTCGTGTACGACATGCAGATCGCCCAGGACGTGAGGGCCTCCCAGGGGTCCGCCGAGCTGGTGTCCGAGTTCTGCATTACGACGACCGCCCGCAGCGGTCACGGTCTTGCCGAGTTGGAAGGCGTGATCCAGGAGGAACTGGATCGGCTGAAGACCGAAGGCCCCACCGACCGCGAGCTGCAGCGGGCCGTCAACCAGAACGAGGCGGGCTTCCTGTCGCAGCTCGAGTCGATCTTCGGCAAGGCCGACCGGCTCAACAACTACCACTTCCGCACCGGCAACCCCGACTACTTCAACGAGGATCTCGCCCGCTACAAGGCGGTCGTGCCGGGCGACGTGCAGGCGATGGTGCAGACGTACCTGCGCGACGACGCCCGCGTGATCCTGAGCGTCGTCCCCAACGGCAAACCCGAACTGGCGGCCGGCAGGCCGGTAAGCGAGTGACGACCATGAAGACGACATCTGTGCTCTGCCTGATCGCCGTCGCCGCCAACGTCCCTCTCTCGGCACAGCAGCCCGACCGCAGCGCGCCGCCGAAGCTCGGCGCGCCGCCGACCCTGACGCTTCCCCCGCTTCAAGAGCTGCAGCTCAGCAACGGTCTGCACGTGATGCTGATGGAGAAGCATCAGGTCCCGGTGGTGCAGATCAACGTGATCGTGAACGTCGGCACGGCGAACGACCCGACCGACCGGATCGGGCTCGCGTCGATGGTCGGCGACATGTTGGACGAGGGTGCGGGCGACCGCGACGCCCTCGCGCTGGCCGACGCGTTGGACTTCCTCGGTGCCCGGCTCTCCACCGGGGCCGGCACGAGCTCCATGGCCGCCTCCCTCTACGTGGCCGTGGACAAGCTCGACGACGCGCTGCCCATCCTGGCCGACGTCGTGCTGCGTACGACGTTTCCGGCCGACGAGCTCGAGCGGAAGCGCGCGAGCCGCCTCACGTCGCTCCTGCAGGCGTTCGACGAGCCCCGGATGGTGGCCTCGGTGCTGTTTGCACAGGCACTGTACGGCGATCACCCGTACGGCAACTCGCCACTGGGCACGGAGGCTTCGATCCGCGCCCTGAGCATGGCGGACCTGCAAGGCTTTCACGACGCCTACTTCAAGGCGAACAACGCCACCGTGATCGTCGTGGGCGACGTCACGCGCGACGCGATCCTGCCGCAACTCGAGCGCGCCTTCGGCGGCTGGGCCGGCGGGGACGTGCCGTCGATTGGCCTTGCGGCCGTGCCCGCCGTGGGAAGCCGCGAGATCCTGCTGGTGGACAAGCCGGGAGCCGCCCAGAGCGAGATCCGCATCGGTCGCATCGCCGCCGCGCGCCTGACCGACGACTACTACGCGCTGCAGGTGCTCAACACCGTGCTCGGCGGGTCGTTCACGTCCCGGCTCAACCAGAACCTCCGGGAGGACAAGGGCTGGACGTACGGCGCCGGTTCGTCGTTCGGCTTCCGCACGCTGGCGGGGCCGTTTCTCGCGTCATCCGCGGTACAGACGGACGTGACCGACAAGGCACTCCAGGAGTTCTTCACGGAGTTCGATGCCATCCGGCAGCCTGTGCCGGCGGAGGAGCTGGAGCGGGCGAAGAACTACGAGGCGCTCGGTTTCCCGTCGGCGTTCCAGTCGGTGCGCGGCATCGCCTCGAGCCTCGAGGAGATCGCCGAGTACGACCTGCCGCGGGACTACTTGAACCACTACGTGGAGCGGATCCTGGCCGTCACGCAGCGCGAGGTGCGGGACGCCGCCCGGAAGTACGTCACGCCCGACCGGTTCGTGGTGGTGATCGTCGGCGACCGGGAGAAGATCGAGCCCGGCATCCGCGCGCTGAACCTCGGAACGGTGCGGGTGCTGTCGGTCGAGGACGTCTTGGGACCGAAGCCGTCGATGTAGATCGGCGCAGCGCCGCAGGGATACGGCGAGGGCTGACGCGGGAAGGATCCCACGTCAGCCCTCTTCGTTCTGCGCGTACCCGTCGATCGTCACGTCACCGACGATACGACCACCCCACCGTGACCGATGTGACGAAGTCGTTCCTCGAGGCCGCCTCGTCCGGCGGCTTGCTGTCGAACGTGTCGGTGAAGTTGAGACCGATGTAGAAATCCTTGAAGACTTCATACTTGACCCGGATGTTCCCTTCGCCGCGCACGCGCCCCAGAGAGCTGATGCTCGGGTAGGTGACCAGCGACGTGGAGAAATCCAGCTTCGGCGAGTCGAACCGAAACACGCTCCACGACGCGCCCAACATTCCCTCGATGTTGTTCTTGAGGGTGTCCGGACTCGCGCCCGCCGTCGTGTCGGTCAAGGCGAATCGTTCGCGGGTCACGATCAGGCCGGAAGCCAACTCGAACTCGGATCTGTTGCTCTGCTTGGCGACGAAGCCCACGCCACCGCCGGTCGAACCGCGCAGCAGCAGCCCCAGCTCGTCGTTCTGTTCCGCTTTGGCGAGCGCGACTGCCTGCCAGCGCTTGGGAAGGAAGCGCTGCATCGTGAGCGTGATGTTGTTGCGTGTCGACTTGTCGGCGTCCTCCTGCTTCTGGAAGTACGACGACGCCGAGATGCCCGCGCCCCACTTCGAGCCCCGGTAGTCAACTTCGGTATTGACGTTGACGGTCGTCGCCTTGTTGGCCTTGGCGAGCGAGAATCCCACGTCGAGGTAGGCCTTGAGGCGGTCGATGAAACGGCTGTTGAGCGGGACGATGCGCACGATCCGGTTGATGGCCAGCGTGTCCGCGCGACCCAACTCGACCACGACGCTGCCATCCTCCGCCGCCGACTTCAACTGCCCGAAGTACTTGAGCCCCGACGACATCTCGACCTCGAAGTAGTGCACGCTGGTGACGCGCTGCACTTTGACCCACTCGATCGAGAGCCGCCCGGCGTCGTCGGTGCTGTAGTCGAGCTTCCCCAGCGAGACTTCCTTGATCTCCCCGGTGATCTCGTCCCCGTTCACGAGCGTGATGACGTCGGTCTTCTGGGCGTAGGCCGGGAAGGGCAGGCCGAGCGCCGCCACCAGCAGCGCCGCCAGCAGGCGGCCGATCCGAAGGGAGGGATGCATGGACCGGGGAATCTCGACCGGCCGGCCGCCGGGGTCAACGGGTGGGACGGAAGCGGGGCCGGCAAGGCAGGGCACGCCGGGGCGGTGGGAAGCGCTCGAGCCGGCGGCGAACCCCGGCCATCCGTCACGACTCGCGCTCGGGCGAGAACTCCCCAATCTCGGGGACACTCCCTAACTTCAAGGGTGAGGTGCTCGCACCAACCCCACAAGGAGACTCCATGCGCATCCCCGTAGTGGTGGCCATCGCCGGCGCGGTGCTGCTTTCCGGTTGCCAATCCGCACGCTTCGATCCGGACGACCCCGTGGCCGTCGCCGCCATCGACTCGATCGTGCAGTCGATGATGGCCGGTGCTCGCGAGGTGAACGCCGCCCAGGTCCTCAGCGCGGCTGCGCCCGACGTGACGTTTCTGACGGGCGACGTGATGCTCACGGGCCTCGAGACGCTGCAGGCGCGCTTCGCGGAGACTTATGCCGGCATCCGCAACCAGGAACAGAACGTGATCGAAAAGCGCATCCGCCTGGTGAGTCCCGACGTGGCACTCGTGACGGCCGTCGGCGAGGGCACCTACACCGACAAGGCCGGCTGGACGTCCGATCCGGTGGGCATCGGCACGACGCTCGTCTTCGTGCGGGAGAACGGGCAGTGGCGCGTGCAGCACGCGCATCAGTCCATCGCGTTCTGACCACAGTGCATTTTCGTGAGTTGAAGGAGGTTCCGATGCGCAGTTCCGCAATCATGATGCTCGTCGCCCTCGGCATCCCGTCGATCGCCGCGGCGCAGACGGCGGTCCAGCAGCAACCGGCAGCGCCACCGCCCACCCTGGCCCAGATCGGGATGATCATCTACCCGGCCGGCGGACAGACACCGGAGCAGCAGCAGGCCGACGAGGCGGCCTGCACGCAGTGGGCCGAGGCGCAGACCGGCCTCACGCTCCAGGCCGGCGGCGTGGACACGCAGGCGGCGGCGCAGGCGGCGCAGCAGCAGGCCGCGCAGGCGACCCAGGGGGCCGCCGTGGTCGGGGCCGCGAAGGGAGCGGCTGTCGGAGTTGCCATCGGGGCGATCGCCGGCGACGCGGGCAAGGGAGCGGCGATCGGGGCCGTCGCCGGCGGAGTTGCCGGCCGCCGCGCCAAGAAGCAGGCGGAGGCCCAGGCCGCGCAGCAGGGAGCAGCGCAGGCGCAGGCCCAGAACCAGCAGGCTATCGACACGTTCAAGAATGCCGCCGGTGCCTGCCTCGAGGGGCGTGGGTACTCGGTGAAATAGGCACTCCGAGGGCAGCGGCCGCCGTGGCGGCCGCTGCCTCCGGACCCCCGAGCCCACCCGCATGCCTCGACTCTACAAACAGTCGCCCTATACGGTCGTTCTCGTCGGGTTGCTCGCCGCCTTTGTCTTATCCCCCATGCTTCAGGTTCTCGGCGCCGGCGGGCGGATCGTGGCGGTATTCGGGCTCGGGGTCCCGCTGCTGGCGGTGTACGCCGTCGCGGACAATCGGACGCATCTGGCCGTCGCGGGAAGCCTCGCACTCGTGAGCGCTGTGACCAACGCGCGCTGGCTCGACCTCCCGACTCCGATACCACCGGTCGGATCCACGATCGCGGCGCTCCTGTTCTTCATCTATGCCACCGCGCTGTTCCTCCGAGGCGTCCTGCGCAGCCGTGCGGTGACTCGCGACGTGCTCGCCGGCGCCATGGGGAGCTACCTCATGCTCGGCATCACGTGGGCGTTCGCGTTCCTGCTCGTGGACCAGGTCGTCGGCGGGGCGTTCACGGTGCCTTTGGTGGGAGTCGGCGGTCAGCCGGCGTTCGACACGACGATCTACTTCAGCCTCATCACCATGCTTTCGGTCGGCTATGGGGACATCGCGCCCGTACACCCCTGGGCGCGCTCGCTGGCGGCACTCGAGGCGTTCACCGGATTCGCCTTCGGCACGATCGTGCTCGCGCGCCTCGTGGCGATGCACATCCTCTCGAGGCACGAGGAGCGCTGACCCCCGGAGCGACCAGCGTCGTCCCGAGAGTCGTCTCGCCGGCGCCAGCTCTCATTTGCTTCGGATCAGATCGCAGGCTTACCTTCGTCCGTGCGCAGCCCATCACCCGGAGGCTTCATGGCTCGTGTCCGCCCGGCCCGCGACCACCAACCGCTCGGCGCGTTTCGCGTCGGCTCCGTGGCCTTCCTCGGAACTCGATCACTATGACTTCCTTACGCCCTCGCTTCCCAGCGGACGGACGACGGCTGCCCCCTGTCGCCTGGTGCGCCCTCGCCTTCCTCGCCCTCACCGGTGCCGGATCCGTGGCCGCGCAGGAGCCTGCGGCGCCTGCTGCGGATGCCGCTGCCGCGGGCCTGCTGAGCGCCGAGCAGCTGCAGTCGCTCGTGGCGCCGATCGCGCTCTACCCGGACGAGTTGCTGGCGCAGACGCTCGTGGCGTCCACCTACCCGCTCGAGATGATCCAGCTGCAGCAGTGGCTGGCCAAGCACCCGGACCTCGAGGACAAGGCCCTCGCCGACTCGGTGGCGACGCAGCCGTGGGACCCGAGCGTGCAGTCGATGGCCGCCGTGCCCGAGGTGGTGAAGCGGCTCGCCGACGACATTCAGTGGACCACCGAGCTCGGCAACGCCTTTCTCGCCCAGCAGGCTGACGTGATGGACGCGGTGCAGGTGATGCGGAAGAAAGCGCAGGACAAGGGCGCGCTCGAGTCCAACGCGCAGCAGAAGGTCGACACGGTGGTGGTGGAGAACAAGACGGTGATCGTGGTCGAGTCCACCAACCCCGAGGTGATCTACGTCCCGTCGTACAGCCCGACCGTCGTCTATCCACCGCCGGTCTATCCCTACCCGCCGATCTACTACCCGCCGTACCCGCCGGGCGCGGCCTTCGTGACCTTCAGCGTCGGCGTGGCGATGGGAGCCGCGATCTGGGGAGGGTCGTGCTGCCACGCAGGGTGGGGCGGGAACACCGTCATCATCAACAACAACAACAACTTCAACCAGATCAACAACATCAATCGCGGGCAGGGCGGCGGCGGCAACTGGCAGCACAACCCCTCCCACCGGGGCGGCGCGCCGTACGGCGACCAGCGCACGGCGGACAAGTTCGGCGGCGCGAACCGCGGCCAGGGCGGTGGCGCGCGCGCCGGTGTCAGCAATCAGGCAGCCGGTGGCGCGGGGAGCCGCGCCGGTGTGAGCAACCAGGCAGCCGGTGGCGCGGGGAGTCGCGCCGGCGTGAGCAATCAGGCAGCCGGTGGCGCGGGGAGCCGCACCGGCAGCCCCGGGGCCAGCAACCGCTCGGCAGGGGCGGCATCGGGGAGCCGCGGCGGAGAGTCGATCGGCAGCCGGAGCATCCCCGGCGGCACGCAACCGGGCGGATTCAGCGGCGGTTCGAACGGATACAGCGGCAGCAATGCCCGAGCGAGCAGTTCCCGCGGCGCCTCCAGCATGGGTGGGTCGCGGAGTGGCGGCGCACGCAGCGGCGGACGGCGGAGGTAATGGCCATGCATACCACATCCACCTGCACCAATCCGGTCATGCGCACCCGCTCGGCTCGGCTCGTGTTTGCGGCCGCCCTCGCCGTCGCGGCACTCGGCACCGCCGCGTGCGGCACGGAAAGGCCGTCGGTCCCCGGACAGGCCTTCGCGACGCCGGAGGCGGCTGCCGAGGCGCTCGTGGCAGCAGCGGAGCGGTTCGACGTGCCGGCGCTGAGGGAGATCCTCGGGTCGGAGGGCGAGGATATCATCGCCAGCGAGGACACCGTCCTCGACCGCATGAACGCCGTCGCCTTCGCCGAGGTGGCGCGGACGGGCCTCCGGCTCGAGCGCGACTCGACGGGCACGGTGATGACGCTCGTCGTGGGTCCCGACGATTGGCCCCTCCCGATACCGCTCGTGGCGGACGGGGACCAGTGGCGGTTCGATGCGGCCGCGGGACGCGACGAGGTCCTGCGCCGCCGCGTGGGGCGCAACGAGCTCGACGCCATCGAGCTGTGCCGCGGCTATGTCGAGGCACAGCGGCAGTACGCGCTCGTGAAGCACGATGGCGCGCTCGTGAACCAGTACGCGCAGCGGATCGTCAGCACGCCGGGGAAGCAGGATGGCCTCGCATGGCGCACGCAGGATGGCAGCTGGGAGGGGCCGGTGAGCGAGGGGATTGCGCAGGCGATCGCCGACGGGTACGCCACCCGCGCCGCGCCGTTCCACGGCTACTACTTCAAGGTCCTGAAGGGCCAGGGCCCGGCGGCGCCGCTTGGCGAGCTGGACTTCGTGGTACAGGGCGCCATGATCGGCGGCTTCGCGCTCGTCGCGGCGCCGGCGGAGTACGGGGTGACCGGGATCATGACCTTCATCGTGAGCCACGACGGGATCGTGCACGAGAAGGACCTCGGCGAGAGGACGCTGGAGGACTTCCGCGCGATGGAGCGGTACAACCCGGACTCGACCTGGACGGCGCTACCGGAGGACTGACGGCGGCCCCCCTGCCCCACGGTTCCTGTCCTGCCTCAGCATCACGCGCTGGCCCGCGTGCCGGTCCCGATGGGGGCGATCCTCGCCATGCCGCTTACCGTCACGCTCCGCACCCGCTGCCGGCCCGCGACGACACGTGTGACGTGGGAAACGCGGACTCGGAGACGGCGGGCGTCGGCACTGTGCCGTTGACCCGCACGATCGCGGTGCGGCGTACCCGCGTGTACCAAGCGGAGTTGAGTCTCCGGCGAGGCCCCCTGCGCCACCGTCATGCTCGCGCCGGCGGTGGAGTGCCGAGTCCCGAGTAGGAGGAGCAGATGGTGCACCCGCGGAGTGTGCGGCGGTGGTCGCGGTGGCTTGCCGCGACACTCGTGGGCGTCGGGCTGATTGTCCTGGTGCTCAGCCTGTTCATGCTGTACGTCGGCCGGATCCTGGTGCGCGACGACACCTTCGCCGACCGGGTCACCCAGAGCCTCGACGACCCCGATGTCGCGGAGTTCGTCGCCCTGCGCATCACCGACGCCGTCATCACCCAGCAGCCCGATCTCACGGCGATCCGGCCGATCCTCGTCGTCGTCACGCGTGGCGTCGTCGGCTCGGAGCCGTTCCGGGCCCTGGTACGGAGTCCGCTCCGCCAGGCCCACCGAGCGCTCCTCTCCTCGACCGCCGAAAACATCCTGCTCGCCGTCCCCGACGTCGGCGTGCTCATCCGCGAGTCACTGAAGGCAGTCGGCCCCGCGGCGGCCGAGCGGGTGCCCGAGCGGCTGCAGCCGGTGCTGCGGGTCGAAGGGGCAGCCCCGGCGGTCCGCGCTGCCGGGCGCGTGCTGGGGATCGCGAGCCTGCTGCGGCCGTACGGACGCCTGGGGCTCCTCATTGCCGTCATCTGCCTCACGGCGGCGATCGTCGTCTCCCCCAAGAGGCGCACGACCATGCTGTCCGCCGGCGTGGGCGTCTCGACCGTCGGTGTGGTCCTCGCCCTGGCGGTTCCCGCCGGCCGGGTGCTCGCCACGGCGGTGATCCCCGAAGCGGGAGCCGCCGATGCCGCGTCCGGCCTGTGGCTCGCTTTCTTCGGGCCCCTGCGCGTCGCGGGCATCGTGGTGGGGGTCGTCGGCGTCGCCGTGGCCATGGCTGCCATGCCGCTGCAGGTCGTCAAGCCCAGCGCCCTGCGCTCCGGCCTGTGGGAACTCATCTCCCACCGGCGCGAGCGGACGATCGAGGAAGTCGGGCGTGTGAGTGCGATCGGCCTCGCCGGTCTGTTCGCGCTGTTCGCCCCGGGGGTCGCGCTGTCGGTCGCGATGGTCGTGAGCGGCGCGATCCTGCTGCTCTTCGCCTTCGCGGACGTGCGCCAGCTCGTGCAGCCGTACCTGCCGACCGCGGCCCACGACTCGGCCGAAGACATTCGGGTCGCGCCCGTGGCGATGGTCGGGATCCGTGTCGTCGTCATGCTGGCAGTCGGGGTCGGGGCCGCCGCCCTGCTCCTGCGCATGCGGCCGCAGCCCGATGTCGTGGTGGTGGCGAGCGGCGGTGGATGCAACGGCGCCGTGGAGCTGTGCGAGCGGCCGCTCAACCGGGTCGTGTTCCCCGGTGCGCACAACGCGATGGGCTCGGCCATGAACCCGGCATGGCTCTTCCCCAACCAGGATCTCGACATCCCCGGCCTGCTGGGCCGGGGCGTACGCGCGTTCCTCCTCGATCCGTACCTCGGCAACCGGATCGGCAGTCACGTGAAGACGGATTTCGATGCCGTGCCGCACGCCAACCGCAAGATCGCCGAGGTCATTGGTGAGGAAGCGTGGGCGGCGGGCATGCGGGTGCGCGAGCAGCTCGTCGGCGAGCCGGGTCCGCGCAACATCTACCTCTGCCACGGGTTCTGCGAGCTCGGCGCCATCCCGCTGGTGCCGGCGCTGCGCTCGTTCGTCGATTTCTTGGTCACGCATCCGGACGAGGTCCTCATCCTCGACTTCGAGGACTACGCGCCGCCTGGGGACATCGCGAAGGCGTTCGAGGAGAGCGGGCTGCTCGCATACGTGTATCGGGATTCACTGGGCCCGACCTGGCCCACCCTTGGGGAGATGGTGGCGAGCGGCGGCAGGGTAGTGGTGATCGGGGAGTACGAGGTCACCGGCGTACCGTGGATGCATCTGGCGTGGGAGGGGTTGCTGGCGGAGACGCCCTACACGTTCCCGACCCCGGAGGACTTCTCCTGCCGGCCGAACCGCGGGACGCCGCGGGGCGGGCTGTTCCTCATCAACCACTGGATCGAGACGACACCGACGCCACGGCCCAGCAACGCCCGGATCGTCAACCAGCAGGACGTGATCGTCGGGCGGGCGCGGCAATGCCAGCGCGAGCGGCGCATGCTGCCCAACGTGATCGCGGTGGACTTCGCCGGGATCGGGGATGTGGTGGGCGCCGCGCGGGTGCTGAACGGGCTGCCGCCGCAGCCCAAGCCGCGGTAAGGCTGCGAGTCAGAATGGTGGCCGGGTGGCTGCCTTTCCTGCCCTCGCCGTCCTTGGCTGCCCCGGCTTGCCGGGCCTTCACCAACGGACAGGTACGGCCCACCGGCCGCAACCCTTTCGTCGTCTTCGGACCACGGGGGCCAGTCTTCGGACCACGGTCGGGGACCCTGCCGCTCCAGCGCCCCGGCCTCACCCGGCACTGCCTGAGGCCATTCCCGTGCGTGCAGCAACGCACTCGACCGTCCCGCCCATCCCCTGATCGGTGGCAATGGCATGACGCGGTGAGCTAGAGGGAGAGGAAAGGGAGCAGACCGATGGCAACCAAGCACGTGTCCCGGAAGCCGGCCGCGAAGACGGCCGCCGCGAGCGTCCGTGTTGAGCACGACCTGTTGGGAGACCTGCCGGTCCCGGCAGAGGCGTACTACGGCGTCCAGACCGCTCGTGCTTTGGAGAACTTCCACATCTCGGGCGTTGAGTTGCGGCTCTATCCGAACCTCATCAGGGCGTTCGCGATGGTGAAGCTGGCGGCCGCGCGGGCGAACCATGACTGCGGCCAGTTCAGCGGAGAGATTTTCAGGGCGATCGAGGACGCGTGCCAGGAACTGATGGACGGCAAGCTCCACGACGAGTTCCGCCTCGACGTATTCCAGGGCGGGGCGGGCACCTCGACGAACATGAACGCGAACGAGGTGATCGCGAATCGGGCCCTGGAACTGATGGGCCACAAGAAGGGCGAGTACGCGTACTGCGATCCGCACGACCACGTCAATTGTTCGCAGTCGACGAACGACGCCTACCCGACCGCGTTGCACATCGGGATGGCCCTCGGCAACGTGCAACTCGTCACCGAGATGAAGGCGTTGATCGCGGCGTTCCGTGCGAAGGGGAAGGAGTTCGCCGGCATCCTCAAGATGGGGCGCACCCAGCTGCAGGATGCGGTACCGATGACGCTGGGGCAAGAGTTCGAGGCATTCGCCGAGACGCTCGTCGGCGAGGTCATGGCGCTCGAGCGCATCCAGCAGGTGCTGTGCGAGGTCAACATGGGAGCGACCGCGATCGGTACGGGCCTCAACGCGCCGGCCGGCTACGCGGAGAAGTGCACGAAGCACCTCGCCAGGATCACGGGCTTCCCGATCCACCTCGCCGGCGATCTCATCGAGGCGACCCAGGACACACAGGCCTTCGTCCTCTACTCCTCCTGCATGAAGAGCCTGGCGATCAAACTCTCGAAGGTTTGCAACGACCTGCGGCTCCTGTCATCAGGTCCCCGCTGCGGTCTCAACGAGATCAACCTCCCACCGAAGCAGCCCGGCTCCTCGATCATGCCGGGGAAGGTGAATCCGGTGATTCCGGAGGTCGTCAACATGGTCTGCTTCCGCGTCATCGGCAGCGACCTCACGGTTTCGCTGGCGGCCGAGGGCGGCCAGCTCCAGCTGAACGTCTTCGAGCCGGTGATCGCTGCCTGCGTCTTCGAGGCGCAGACCATGTTCATCAACGCCGCCCGCACGCTGCGCGTCCATTGCGTGGACGGGATCACTGCCAACACGGACGTCTGCCGTCACTACGTGGACTACAGCATCGGGACGGTCACGGCCCTCAACCCGGTCATCGGATATGACAAGTCCACGGAACTGGCGGCGGAGGCGATGAAGACGGGCCGCGGCATCCTGGAGATCATCCGCGAGCGGAAGATCCTGACCGAGGCGCAGATCAGGAAAGTGCTCGATCCGGCCGCCATGACCGGGCAGCGACCTGCTCGATGAGTCGCGTTGCCATCACCCTGGCCGCGACCCGTGCGCTGGCAGGACCGCACCTCGCGGGCAGGTCCGGGCGGTGCCGCCACCCGCCGAGTGGCGGACCCTCTCGGGCACCTGGTTCGCCGTCGGCAAGCGAAACACGCTTCCCACCGAAGGCGATCGTCCGGCAGCCGCGGTCCGGTGGTCCGGCGCGGTCGTGCTCACGTCCGGCAAGGGTCGCAGGCACGGCTTCCGGGGTGAAGCGATCGGTTTCGACGATGGCGGCCGTGACCTGCCCCGACGTGTTCAGCGGCAACGGCGAATTCAGCATTCACAAGGAGTTCGTCTCTGCCAAGGTGGAGGGCGAGGTGGCGAGCCTCATCCATCCGGCGCTCGACAGCAACCTGGCGTTCGCGGGAGAGGCCGGGCTCGTGGTGCGGCTGCCCACGACATGGACGTGCCGTTCGCGCGGCCCGGGGCCGAGCCCGTCTACCTCATGCCAATGAAGTCGCTCCTCCGGCGCTCCTCCGGCGCCACGAACATCCGGGCGCACCTCGGGTTGGGTCGCGTCGTGTATCCGGTCCAGCCCTCCGCCTCCGCGCCCGCGACGGAGCGCGATCTGAACCAGGGGGTGATCGTCGAGGGCATCCTGGAGGTGGCAAAGTACGTGCTGGCGGATACCGTCGTGCTTCGCCGGTCGGCAGACATCATCAATCGCCATCCCGACCGCTTTCTGTTCGGCTCCGATGTCGTGGCGCCGCGGGACTCGGCGCAGTACTACGCGGTGTTCGACGCCTACGCGCCGCTCTGGGAGCGCGCCAATGTTCCGTGATCGCGTGCCCGTCACTCCCCACCTGTCAGGAAGGAGCACCGCCATTAGGAGCGTTATTGAATGGATCGCACGTCGTTTCGCGGCGGCAGGGATCGTCGCCCTTGGAGGCCTGGCCCTGTTGTCGGGCGGCACGGAACGCGCGAGCGCGCAGGAACAGCCCGCCCGTCTCGACGTCTACGGATTCGCGATGATGGACATGGGGTACCAGGCCGGGCAGAACGATCCCGACTGGTTCGACGTGGTGCGGCCGACGAAGCTGCCCGCCGTCGCGGACGAGTTCGGCAAGGACGGCCGGACGTTCTTCAGCGTGCGCCAGACCCGGTTCGGCGTGAAGGGGTTCATCCCGACCCCGCTCGGCGAATTGCGCACGACCTTCGAGCTCGAACTGTTCGGTACCGGGGTCGACGCCGGGCAGACCACGCTCCGCCTGCGGCACGCTTACGGCGAACTGGGGCACTTCGGGGCGGGTCAGACCTGGAGTCCGTTCATGGACATCGACGTGTTCCCGAACTCGGTGGAGTCCTGGGGGCCGAACGGGATGGTGTTCTTCCGCAACGTGCAGGTGCGCTGGATGCCGGTGCAGGGCGAGAGTCGGGTCACGTTCGCGCTCGAGCGACCGGGGGCCAGCGCTGACGGCGGCGACTTCGCGGACCGCATCGCGCTGCGGGATGTCACCGGACGGTTCCCGGCCCCCGATCTGTCGGCCGAGGCCCGCAAGGGCGGCGCGTGGGGGTACGCGGAGCTGGCGGGCATCGTCCGGTACATGCGGTGGGACGACCTGACGAACGACTCGCTCGACCTGAGCGGCGAGGCGGTCGGCTGGGGGGCGCACCTCAGCTCGAACCTGAAGCTGGGGAAGACCGGCGTCATCCGCCTGTCGGGGGTGTACGGCAGAGGTATCGAGAACTACATGAACGATGCTCCGGTCGACATCGGGGTGAAGGCCCAGCCGGGCAACCCCACGGCCCCCATCGCCGGCGAGGCCCTGCCGGTGCTCGGGGTCGTGGCGTTCTACGACCACACCTGGAACAGCCGGTTTTCGAACTCGATCGGCTACTCGCTGGTGGACATCCGGACCAGCGACTTGCAGACCGCGGACGCGTTCAAGCGCGGTCACTATGCCCTGGCCAACGTGCTCTACTACCCAGCGCCCGGCGTGATGACGGGTGTCGAGTTCCAGTGGGGGCGCCGCGAGAACAACCGCGACGGCTGGACGGTCAACGACTACCGGGTCCAGTTCTCCTTCAAGTACGACTTCAGCGCAACCATCGGAGGCACCAAGTGATCACCCGAAGCGTGGAACTGCTTCAGTCACGATCACGTGCGCGCCCGGGCGTATGACCAGCGGCGAAGGGAACCGCGGCGAGAACGTCGTGGATCCTGCTGAAGCAGGCCCTCACTCCTCGTGGATCCTGCTGAAGCAGGCCCTCGGCCAATATCTGTCGCCAAGGCGACGGGGGAGCACGCCCGTCCTCACGGGCAGGGTCGTAGCCGAGGACCCGCTTGAGCGGGATTCATCACACGCGA
>Ga0209536_100009961_pt1 | contig 14061 bp, 13 predicted proteins | sample DeeMarSeWOR28_12_FD_187461 | JGI IMG/M metagenome (GOLD analysis project Ga0209536, IMG submission 187461) | Marine sediment microbial communities from White Oak River estuary, North Carolina - WOR-2-8_12 (SPAdes) (version 2) | ecosystem: Environmental > Aquatic > Marine > Intertidal zone >...
CTTCGAAACCGGTATCAAAGTCATCGACCTGATCGCCCCCTTTACCAAAGGCGGCAAGACCGGCATCTTCGGCGGCGCTGGCACTGGCAAAACTGTTATCATCATGGAGCTCATCCGCTCGGTGGCGACCGAACACGAAGGCAACTCGGTCTTCGCTGGAGTAGGGGAGCGCACCCGGGAAGGCACGCAGCTCTACCGCGAAATGCTCGAATCGGGCGTTATGAAAGACACCGTCATGGTTTACGGCCAGATGAATGAGCCTCCCGGCGTGCGCCTGCGTGTTGGTCTAACCGCGCTCTCGATGGCTGAGTATTTCCGTGACCGAGGCCGCGACGTGCTGCTCTTCATTGATAACATTTTCCGCTTCACCATGTCTGGTTCGGAAGTGTCGGCGCTGCTTGGGCGTATGCCCTCCGCGGTCGGCTACCAGCCCACCCTGGCGACCGAGATGGGTGAATTGCAGGAACGCATTACGTCCACGCGTACCGGTTCGATCACGTCCATGCAGGCCATTTACGTGCCAGCAGATGATTACTCCGATCCTGCTCCGGTGGCGACCTTCACCCACCTGGATGCGACCATCGCGCTTGAACGCTCCATTGTGGAAAAGGGTATTTACCCGGCAGTGGATCCGCTTACATCCACATCCCGAATTCTTGACCCCAATATTGTGGGCGAAGAACACTACTTCGTCGCCCGCGAAGTGCAGCGTGTGCTCCAGCGTTACAAGGACCTACAGGACATCATCGCCATCCTCGGTATTGATGAGCTTTCTGAAGACGACAAACTGATCGTGGCTCGTGCCCGTAAGATCGAGCGTTTCTTCTCGCAACCATTCTTCGTCGCCGAACGATTCACTGGCATCGATGGCCGCTATGTCCCGCTGGCTGAAACGGTGCGCGGCTTCCGCGAAATCCTGGATGGCAACTGTGATGATCTGCCCGAACAGGCATTCATGATGGCCGGCACTATTGAGGATGTCCGTGAGAAAGCCGAACAACTCAGTGGTTCTTAGTGCGCTTTACGTTGTACAATAGACGTAAGGGACTTAAACATGCCAATTCGATGTGAAATAGTTTCCCAGGATCGTATGGTGTTTGAAGGCGATGTTGACATCGTTGTGCTGCCGGGCTCGGCAGGTGAGATGGGCATCCTGCCGCATCATGCGCCGCTGTTGACAACCCTCAATTACGGCGTGATTAAAGTGCGCACCAAAGGCAAGGAGGAAATCTTTACGGTAGCTGGTGGTGTGGCAGAAATCCAACCGGACATTGTTACAGTCCTTGCCGATGCCGCCGAGAATGTCAGGGAAATTGACCTGAACCGTGCCGAAGCGGCTCGAAAACGCGCTGAAGAAGTTCTGGAAAAAGGCGTTCCTGCGGACACGGACACTTTCCTCGCCATCGAAGCTGCTCTGCGCCGCTCCAATCTGCGGCTGGATGCTGTTCGCCGTTATCGAAAGGTTTCGACTCGCCCGTACGAAGACAAGAATCCCCCTGGCGGGGACTAGTAGGGAACTGTGGCAGTTTTCTCTAAAGACCTGGGCATAGACCTGGGCACGATGTTCACCCGTCTGGCCGACAGCACGCAGGTGTTGCTCGAGGAACCCACCATTGTTGCGATTGAAGTGGATGAGCAAAAGATGGTGGCGGTCGGGCAGGAAGCGCGCGACATGGTTGGCCGCGTACCGGAGAGCATCGAAGTTGCACGCCCCCTTAAAAATGGCGTCATCGCCGATTACGAAATCACCGAAACCCTGTTAGCTTATCTCCTGCGCCGCGTCAGCGGCTCGATGCGCATCTTCCGCCCGCGCGTGATGATCTCCGTGCCCTACGGCGTGACCAGCGTGGAGCGCCGCGCAGTCTTCGAAGCCGTGATGGAAGCGGGCAGCCGCGAGGCATTCCTGATCCAGCAATCGCTGGCGGCAGCGCTTGGCATTGATCTGCCGATTGGCTCGCCTTCGGGCAACATGGTCATCTGCCTGGGCGGCGGCGCGACCGAAGCGGCGGTGATGGCCATGTACAGCATTGTCTCGGCGGATACGCTGCGTGGCGGCGGCCTGGATTTGGACGAAGCCATCATCACCTATGTGCGCCGCAAATATGGGGTCATCATTGGGCAGGTAACTGCCGAACAACTCAAAATCCGGATTGGGGCGGCTGTTCCGCAGGATATGGAACAAAGCATGGAAGTGCAGGGGCAGGACCAGGTTACCGGTCTGCCGCGCCCAGTTACGTTGACCACGGGCGAGATCGTCGAAGCGCTGCAAGATCCGCTCAAGAACATCATCGAGACCGGACGCCGCGTGCTGGAGAAGACACCGCCCGAACTGGTCGCTGACATCATCGACCGTGGCGTAGCCTTGTGTGGTGGCGGCGCGCTTTTGCGCGGGATCGACAAACTGCTGACCAAATCCCTGGGTATCCCTGCCTACCTGGTCGATAATCCCCTGACCTGTGTGGTCGAAGGCACCGTGCGCGGGTTGAGTATGTACAACCTCATCAGGCGCAATTTGCCGCAGGTGTAAGGAAGATATAAGAAATGGAACGGCTTCCGTGAAGGGAAGCCGTTTTTTGTATCTAGCACTTTGTTATAGGATTTTGTTGTATATTTGTCAGATTAGATTTTTCCCATTCGTCAACTTCCCAAAAATATCTAGCCTTCAAATCATTTGCTGCATATGATGCTTTAATTGAATTCTTGGCAAAACGAACAAGGTCTCCAATCTTGTATCCAAATTCTCTGGCAATGGCAATGTATTCATCACACAAAGAAATTTTGAAGAGTGAAGGATCGTCGCTGTTAATCGTGACAATTACGCCCATTTGATCTAACTTGCGAAAGGGATGTTCCTGCATTGTCGGATAGATGTTGAGATTAATATTACTCGTTGGGCAAATATCCAGGGGAATTTGACACTCAACTAATTCTTTAACCAAGTTCATATCCTCGATTGCGCGAACACCATGACAGATACGATCTGCTTGCAACTCCTTGATTGCACCCCAAACGCTATTTGCTCCCTCAGTTTCTCCAGCATGAGGAATACTTCGCAAGCCCATTTGTTTTGCTTTTTGAAACACATTGCTAAACGGATGCGGAGGTGCATCGACTTCGTTACCTCCAAGACCAATTCCAATCACGCCATAATCTCTCCCTTGAATCGCATAATCCAAAACGGTAGTAGCTATTGTAGGGTCAAACATCCTTGGGTTGGAACCGTTGAAATGTCGATGTCGAGGGATACCAAATATCCATTGGATTTCTACACCGAAATCATCACGAGCTTTTTGACGTCCCACAAGTAATCCGTCAAAAACTTCGCGAAGGTGCAATTTCTTTCCTGACAAATGAAGGTGTTGATAAATGGAAATATACATTTCGCGATAACGGATATTTTGGTTCATCATATCTCGTCCGCACTCATAAGCTACAAGGGCAAAGTCATCTGCGGAGCGTATCAGTTGCATATAAATCTGGTAATAGGAACGAAAATTCTCGTAGCTTCTGAATTCGACCGACCTTTGTAATAACTCAACATCGTCAACAAACCCTAAATGTGAGTATTTGTGAGCTAACTTAAGAGCCGTTGTTGGATCGATAGCACCTTCCAAATGAACGTGGAGTTCAGCTTTAGGCAGGGTTTTCACAAGTCCATCAAGTTTCATAATCACAATTGTAACTATAGACTTCTGACATTGGGGAACTCTATAGCGAACAAAAAACACCAGACTTTCGGTTTTGAAAATCTGGCATTTTGCTCATTTACAACGAGGTGACAGTCATTTTTACGAAGCATCCCGTAGCGTAGCAGGGACGAAATGACTGTTGCCTTTACAGCTTGTACGGTATGCTATTTCCAAAGGGCCAGCGCCATGCCTCGCCCGGCCCAGACAGCGATCAATCCCAGCATGATGTGTGCACTGACATTGGTGATCGAAAGCCAGGGAGTGCTTTGCAGCAGGTTCATGGTGTCATTGCCGAAAGTGGAGAATGTGGTGAAAGCCCCCAGAAACCCAATGAAAAGTAAGGAGCGTGTTTCCGGCGAGAACAACCCATGTGATTCAGCCAATTGTGATAGCAAGCCGATCACGAAACATCCCAGGATGTTGACCGCCAATGTGCCAATGGGAAAAGAGTTTCCCTTTGACCAGCCTTGTATAAATCCGCTGACACTGTATCGAAGGATTGCACCGATAAAACCACCCAGCCCGATTAACAATAAATTTCCCATCTGCGTTGAAGCTCCTGCGTCCTGAAAATAACCCCGCGATTTTACCATAGTAGAAAGAAAAAAAGCGCTCCGTGAGGAGCGCTTAAATTCAGAGGGAAAGCTTACAGATAATACGTCATTCTTTGCAGGTGCGTGGCCGGGTCGATGTGCTGCACGCGCACACCCTCCGGGACGGTCAAGCTGATGGGCGCGTAATTCAGGATGGCCTTCACCCCGGCCTTGACCAGCAGCTCAGTCACTTCGCGCGCTGCTGAAGCGGGGACAGTGAGCATTGCAACCTGTATTCCTGCTCCCTTGATTCTTTCAACTAAAGTGGCTGTATCTTCTACTGTGAACTCGCCAATTTGCTGACCGACCTTGGTGGGGTCATTGTCGAAAACCATGGTGATACGAAAGCCGCGATTGACAAAGCCTGGATAACGCGCCAACGCGTGCCCCATATCGCCTGCGCCAACCACGGCTACATCCCAGATGCGATCGATTTTCATGATTTCACGCAATTTGTCGATCAGGAAGGAAATTCGATAGCCTGTCCCTTGCTTGCCAAACTCGCCGAATTGGGAAATGTCCTTGCGGATCTGAGCAGCAGAGATGCCAACACGCTCCCCCAATTCTTGAGAAGATGTTGTTTGCATGCCCTTATCAGCCATACGTTGTAGCGCGCGCAAATAAATAGGGAGACGTCCAATAATGATGTCGGGAATTTTATTTGCTTCCATAAATAGCCTCGCCAATGGGATAATTTTTATAGACTCTACCATAAAAAGTTTAATTGTACAATTAGCCACAAATGTAAATTCCATAAAAACGGGTTTTCCCAAAGCGGGGATTGGGGTCGATTGTGTTAGAATTAAGACCTTACTGGAGCCCCTGATTATGTCCGATATGATAGAAGTTGTCATCGATAGCGTTCGTGTCAGCCTGATGTCGCCGCAGCGCGTGGTGGTCTTGCGCCAGATTGACGCGGAGCGCTTTGTCCCCATCTGGGTTGGCCCGTATGAGGCCGAAGCCATCACAGTCGCTTTGCAGGAGATCGAAATGATCCGCCCGCTGACGCATGACCTGCTCAAGAACCTGTTTGGCACGTTCGATGCCAAGGTCAAGCGTGTGGAGATTATATCCCTGCGCGAGGAAATCTTTTTTGGCAATATTGTTGCAGAGACCAACGGCGGCGAGGTCAATATCGATTCGCGTCCATCCGATGCCATTGCCCTGGCGGTGCGCGCGCATGTGCCTATCTTCGTCCACCAGAGCGTGCTGGACGAGGCCGGAATCACACCTGAGATGGATATGCAGACCGACGGTTCAGAAACGAGCGATGCGTCCCCGGTATCAGGCTCTGATGACAGTAGCGAGCGTCTATCCATCTTCGAAGATTTTATCGACCAGTTGGACCTTGGCAAGCTTGACGATAAAGATAAACCCGACAGCGCCTCAGACGACAAGAAAACCTGATCCCGTTATATGACTGAATATTTCCCCCCAGAAGAAGCCACCGCCCCCGCCACGCCCAGCATCCCTCACAGCCGAGAAGCCGAAGAAGCAGTCGTAGGGGCGGTGCTGATTAACCCCGAAGTCTATTACGACGTTGCCCAATTCCTGCAGCCGGACGATTTCTACATCCACCGTCACAAATGGATCTGGGAAGCTTTTACGCGTTTGCATGAACAGCGCATACCGGTTGACATGCTGACTCTTTCGGAAGAACTCGACCGCGTGGGGCAGTTGGCTGAACTGGGCGGCCCGGCTTACCTGACATCGCTCATCAACCAGGTTCCAAGCTCGCTCAATGCCGAATCCTATGGCCGCATCGTGGAGGCGCATTCTATCCGCCGCAAGATGATCAACGCGGCCAACCAGATCGCATCCCTAGCATATAACGAAGAGTCGCTGGTTGACACCGTCATGGACGAGGCCGAGAAGGCCGTCTTCAATGTCAGTGAGCGGCGTCTCAAGCATGACCTGGTGCCGATCTCCTCGGTGTTAAGCGAATACTACGACCGCATTGATGACCTGGCAAAACGCGACGATGAGATTTTCGGCGTCCCGACCGGATTCATCGACTTGGATAAATTGCTCAGTGGTTTACAGCCCTCGGACTTGCTCATCATTGCCGGTCGTCCCGGTCAGGGTAAATCGGGGTTCCTGCTTTCGGTTGCCAAGAACGCCGCGCTGACGCATAAGAAGCACGTAGCCGTTTTCTCGCTGGAAATGTCGAATGAGCAGGTGGTCCAGCGTTTGATGGCGCAGGAAACCGGCATCGACTCGCAGCGCCTGCGCACAGGGAAACTGGCTGAAGAAGAATGGCCGCTGTTTACCCATGCGATAGAAGTATTCTCAGACACCAAAATCTTCCTAGACGATACGCCCGCTATCACACCCTTACAGTTGCGCACAAAATGCCGCCGCCTGCACATGGAATATGGCCTTGACCTGGTGGTCATCGATTATTTGCAGTTGATGGGTGGTGATACCCGCACCGATAACCGCGTGCAGGAGGTTTCCTATATCTCGCGCAATCTCAAAGTGTTAGCACGCGAGTTGAACGTGCCGGTGTTGGCCGCAGCACAGCTATCCCGTGCGGTCGAACAGCGCTCGGACAAACGTCCGGTGCTCTCGGACTTACGCGAGTCCGGTTCACTGGAGCAGGATGCGGACATCGTGATGTTCATTTATCGTCCTGACCAGTATGAGAAAGATACGGTCAAGCAGAACGTGGCCGAGATCATCGTGGCCAAGCATCGTAATGGGCCAGTGGGCAGCGTGGAGTTGATCTTCCGTAATGCGCTGGCGAAGTTCGAAAATGCGGCCACGAAGCATGTGAGTTTTAACGAGCCATGATCGGTAGAGGCGAAGCATGCCTCGCCCTTACTTTGCCCCTACAAGTTACGATGACAAACTTCAAAGGCTTCACCGACTCCGAAACTTTCACCCAACTCCCCGACACGTTCTTTCAGAAACTGCTGACTGAGATCGCTGACGTGGCCGAGTTGAGGGTGACCCTATTCTTCCTGTGGCGCGTGCAGCACATGGAGGGGCCGTTCCGGGCGTTGTGCCAGACCGATTTCGAGGAAAAAGCCCTGGGGTTGACGGCGGATGAGGTTGCTGCGGGACTGGAGAGCGCCGTCCAGCGAGGAAGCATATTGAAGTCTGAGCACGATTCGGATGTGTTCTACTTCCTGAACTCGCCCCGTGGTCGCGCCGCCGCCGAAGCCTTTGCAAAAGGGAATTGGCGCGAGTCCGCCAGAATCATGTCTGCGCCGATGGTAGAGCGTCCAAATGTATTCAAACTGTATGAAGAAAACATCGGTCCGCTGACGCCTATGATCGCGGATATGCTGAAGGATGCGGAAGAGACTTATTCGGATGAGTGGATTGCGGAAGCGTTGGAAATCGCAATCAAAAACAATGTGCGCAACTGGAAGTACGTGGAAGCAATTTTGAAGCGTTGGAAAGAAAAAGGTAAATATGAAGGAAAATATCGACAAGACGCTGAAAAAGGTTCAGAAAGATACACAAAAAGCGAGTTCGAAGAGTATCTCTAGCGAGGATATTCCCTCTCCTGAAATATTAGGCGATCCCGATTGCGAGTTTTGCGGCGGGGTGGGTTTTTTGCGTTCAGATGTGCCCCTTGGCCACCCGGCTTTTGGGCGGCTTGAACCCTGTGTGTGCCGGAGCGGGGAGGTGGCCCAGAACGCCCGTCAGCGCCTTTACGAAATGAGCAACCTGGACAGGTTGAGCCATCTGATGCTTGAAAACTTTAACGTATCGGGGAATCCTAAAGCGGAATTTGTGACACCGCAGGAAGTTGCCAGTTTGCAGGCGGCCAGGGATGCATCGGAAGAATTTTCCGATAATTTGCAGGGCTGGTTATTATTAGAAGGGGCCTATGGCTGTGGCAAGACGCATCTGGCAGCGGCCATCGCGAATGCTTGTGTTCACAGGGGGGTGCCAACCCTGTTCATTACTGTTCCCGATCTGCTGGATTCGCTGCGCTTTGCTTATGGCAGCCAGGAAACGACTTTCGAAGCACGCTTTGAAGAAATCCGAAATGCAGACCTGTTAGTAATGGATGATTTCGGCACGCAGAATGCCACGGCCTGGGCGCAGGAGAAATTATTCCAGATTATCAACTACCGCTATATTAATAACTTGCCCACCGTGATCACAACCAACCTGATCCTGGACGAGATCGAAAGCCGCATCCGTTCGCGTTTGCAGGACTCTGATTTCGTGCAGCATATCCGTATCTTTGCGCCGGATTACCGCCGTCCAAAAGAGACCAGCAATCCGGGCATTTCGATGTTGTCCATGCCGGATATCCAGAATATGACCTTCGGGAACTTCGAAACCCGGGATGACGAAGTCGGGCAGGAGATTGTGACTACGGTCATCAAAGAGAAGCAGGATAAATACGGCAGGGTATTCAAAGACAAAGAAATCATCCGAGAAAAAGTGACTGCCGAGCATGTCAAAAGGTTGCATAAGGCACTGGATGCATCTGTGAAGTTTGCCGAAAATCCAGAAGGCTGGCTGGTTATCCTTGGGCAATCATTTTCGGGAAAAACGCATCTGGCTGCCGCGATTGGTAATTACCGGCTGCTGTCAGGAGGGCAGGTTATTCTTACCCAGGTTTCCAGCCTGCTGGATTACTTGAAGGCTACATTCAGCCCCAGTTCCGATGTCTCATTTGACCGCCGCTCATATGAAATACGCACTACTCCCTTGTTGATCGTGGACGACCTGAAAGAAAGCGGAACAAGCTCATTGTGGGCGGAAGATAAACTGCACCAGATATTAAATTATCGTTACTATAATGATCTTCCTACCGTAATTACTTCCACCATGGACCCGGACAGTTTTGCGAAGAGCTATCCCGGTCTTTGGAACCGAATTTTAGACACATCCAAATGTGAAGTGTGTGTTGTCGATATGCCCCCTTATCGTCGCGCGAAGAAAAAAGGTCGCCAAGTCAAACGTTCCAGCCGCAAGAAATAACCGGTAGTACATAAAGGGCCCAACCCATGAACCGTGTGAGAAGCATCCTGCTTATTCAATTGCTTGGTTTTTTGCTCGTGTGTGGCTGTGCCGGCTTCTTTGCCCTGACTTCGTTTGGAGTCATCGGGGGTGTTTCAATGGGCCTACGTCCCGAACCAACATTTAAATTGGTCGAGGGTGTGGTTTGCCCTGAAGGCTCAACGGTTGAATATTACGAAAAGAAATACAGTTATCATGAACCGGGGGAGGCAGAACCGCATGTAGAATGTGTTTCCGCAGGCGGGGAGCGCGACGATGTGACCCTACCTGCTATTGGGGCCGTTTTGGGTGGTTCTTTTTTGCTGTGTTTTCTCCCGATTTGTATCCCCGGTGGCACCCTTGCGCTGATTTTGCCGCCCATTTTCATCAAGAGAAAGCGACAGAAAGAAACAAGCGCGATTCAGTATTGACCGTTTCCGGGATATCTGTGCTTAGGATGGCCATCGGGAACGGGGTGTAATGCCGCCGGGGGTGTTTTATTGGGCAAGCTGCACAGTCACGGTGTAGGCAACATAGTTGATCGGATTATTCCCCTGGGCGGGATACAAGCGCAGGTAATAAGGAGCCCCAGCATAAAGGTACAACTGTAACTGGCTGGGTTGTCCGCAGTTGATTTCCTGCCAGCCCTGCAGGAGCGCGTTGTTCTGGATCAGTTCCACGTTCAGCGCGCTGCTGCCGGAGCAGTTGAGAATGACCGCAACAGTTATTTGTCCCCCGGTTTGCCCGTCAAGCGCGAACTGTACCCAGTCTTCCGGGTCTCCCTCGGGGGACGAAATGTCGCTGCTGTAGTTGAACGAGCGCATGGAAGCCTTCGAAAGCGTGATGCTGACAGCCGGGGACTGGGGCGAATCTCCATCCGGGTAGGCGGTCGCCAGGCTCAACGTCGGTGCCGCGGATGGGACGAGCTCGCCTCCTGCTACAGCGGTCGGGCCTGCTCCCGCTACGGGAGTATTTGCCGGGCCCGAAGCGCTTCCCCCGAAAACAGGCACATCTGATGGGTTTAATACCTGCACGAACTGCGCCGTAACCCAGCCCGTTCCGGTGGGGCTTTCAGGGTAAAGAATCATCCACCAGCCACTGGTGGGGTCTACCCCCACGATCTGTACGTTTGTGGCGATCTGGATTGTTCCAAGCAGGTTGCTCTCGGCAGATGGATCGCTGCGCACGTTCAACTGGGAGATGGTCTGCCCTTCAACGGGAGCCACGATAGGAGTAGCGGTAGCAGGTTCCAGCGTCGGGGAGGGAGGCGGGGTTTGCGTCGGCGGCAGGGTGGCCGTGATAATGACCAACGGTGTTGGCGTTGGCGTATCCGGCACGGTCACTTCAGCGCTGCAGGAGGTGCTTATCAGTAGCACGAAAAACAGGATGATTTGCGATGAAATTTGTTTCACGACCCTATTGTACCTAAGAAATAAGTTGCGTTTGAAAGGGGAAATTGAAAGAATGATGTAATGAATCCAACGCTTAGATTTTGTACAATTGTGAAATGAATAAACCGGATACTTTTTTGATATATTTGCCAGAATTTCTAGATGGCGAGGAAAAACAAGCTAAATCGGATAAAAAGATAGTTAGTTAATGATGGGACCCGACAATGAACGATAAATCTAAAACGAAATCTCAACTCATTGGAGAGATAAACCAACTCCGCCAACGAATTGCTGAACTGGAGACATTTGCCAGCCAAACATCCCCCTTTGATGGGGATATCGACCGAACCATTATCGATACCTCTCCAGCTTTTCATGTGCTTATTGATGTTCGGGGCGAAACTAAAATGATGAACCGGTCGATGTTGGAGGCCCTTGGTTATTCTGAGAAAGAAGTGCAAGGAAAAGGTTATCTATCAACTTTTGTTCCGGAACGAGAAAGAGATCTACTGGCTGAACTCTTTGAAGAGCAACTACTAAAAGGAAAAACAACCGTAAACCAGAATTATATGTTGACAAAGGACGGGCGGGAATTATTTGTTGAATGGCAAGGTCATCCAATAATGAATTCAAAGGGTGAAGTAGAATCCTTCCTCGGCGTGGGGTTAGATATCACTGCGCGCAAGTCTGCCGAAGACAGGATTCGAATCGCCAAAGAGTACGCTGAGAACCTCATTGACACTGCCAACGCAATGGTAATAGCCTTGGATTTAGATGGGAATATCACGGTCTTTAACAAAATAGCCGAAGAGGTTACAGGATATAGTCGATCTGAACTGCTAAACCGTAACTGGTTCGAGGTGATTGTTCCCAAAGAGCGATTTCCGGAGGTTTGGGCGGAATTTGAACAGTTACTTGAGGGTGGCCTTCCGAGGAATTTCGAAAATCCGATAATAACCAAATCTGGTGAAGAGAGATATATCGTCTGGAAGAACTCCGAAATAAAGGAAAATGGGCAGATTGTAGGAACAATATCCTTTGGCATCGACATCACAGAGCGTAAACGAGCTGAAGAACAATTGCAAAATATTTCCCAAGATGAGATCAGGCGCCGCGAAGAACTTGAAAAGCTGCGAGAAATTTCCGCGAATATGCGGCAGGCTGAAGGATCAACCAGCTTGTTGCAGGTTGTTACGAAAGAAGTGCAGGAACTTTGCCAGGCTGATGTTACCTCGAGTGTTTTGTTCAAAAACCCTCAGGCTCCAATAACCTTTTTGGCACCGGAAGCAAACGTTAAGCTAAACCGGGAACAGACTGATACAGTTACAAATGCTTTATTGAATGCCAAATCGGGTGAGCTAACGGCCAAAATTCCGGGATTTGAATCGGTACTTATCTTGCTGTTGCAATCTTCAGATACAGCATATGGTGCGATATTGGTCGCTTCACGAGCGCCAGATGCATTCACAGCAGATGAACAAAATATGCTCAATCCCATTGCCGATATGACCGGGACGGCTTTGCACAGGATCGATATTCTAGAAACACTGGAAGAACGCGTTCAGCAACGGACCCACGATCTGGTCGTGCTCTACAATTTGATCACTATTATCTCTGAGAATTGGCGGTTACAGGATCTGCTGGAGCTCTCCCTGGTGTTGACACTTGAAACGGTGAAAGCAGATCGGGGCATTATCTATCTGACAGATGGAAAAGAGCCTCCAGGCTTGAAACCTGTTATTCAACGTGGATTTGCGGATGGCTTTCAAATTGAAGCCGACAGTTTACCTAATGACGAACTAGCACAAGAAGTGCTTAAATATCATAAACACCTTTCCTTGGAAAACCTGGCAGAAAACCCTGATTATACAGAATTCAGGGGGGGCAATAGTTGTGCAAGCATCCCTATTATGGCCCGGGGAAAAATGCGTGGTGTGTTTAGCCTGTTCGCAAACAAAAAAGGTGTTTTCGGTTCTGATGAAATGGCCCTGCTGACTTCCATTGCAGATCACCTTGGAATTGGGATTGAAAACAGTATTCTCTGGGAGCAATCCCGTGAGACCGTTGCAATTGAAGAGCGCAATCGGCTGGCCAGGAATTTGCATGACTCAGTTTCACAATTGCTCTACAGCCTGACGCTCATGGCGGGTACCACCAAAAAGATGCTGGAACGAGATCCAGATCTGGACGCGGTAAAGAAATCCGTAGAGAGATTTGGGGATACGGCGCACCAAGCGCTGAAAGAGATGCGGCTGCTGTTATATGAACTCCGGCCAGCCGTTCTGGATAGTGAGGGCCTGGTGAGCGCGTTGAAACACCGCATCGGAACGGTGGAGGAGCGGCTCGGCGTGAAAGTAGATATTCAGGCGAAAGGCTTGCTCGACCTCCCCAGTGACATGGAAGATGCTCTCTATCACATTGCCCTGGAGGCACTAAACAATATCGTCAAACATGCAGAAAGCAAGACTGCCAGAATCAAGATTGCCAGGGTACAGGGGAATATCGTGATGGAAATTGCAGACGAGGGGCATGGGTTCGATCCGAATGAGGCACGGAAAGGTCAGGGATTGAGAAACATGCACGAGCGCGGTCAGATGCTGGGGGGTGAAGTCGTCGTCGATGCTGAACCGGGTAAAGGTACGCGTGTCGTGGTGAAGGTGAAAATTCCATCCGGTTCTCTGGTATCATCCTGAAAAGGATATCTCATGGATAAAAGTATTCGTATTCTGATCGTCGATGACCACGCCATCGTGCGTGAAGGCCTGCGCGGACTGATCGAAGTCGAGCCGGACATGGAATACATCGGTGAAGCAGCCTCGGGGGTAGAGGGTGTTGAAAAGGCACTTTCGCTACGCCCGGATGTGATCCTGATGGATTTGCTTATGCCTGGGATGGATGGCGTAACGGCCATCAAAGAGATTAAGGCAGGTTGGGGAGAGGCACGGATTCTGGTGCTGACCAGCTTCCTGGAGGATGACAAGGTCTTCCCGGCCATCGAGAATGGCGCGCTCGGATATTTGCTCAAAGATACCCAACCCGATGAATTGCTGAATGCCATCCGTGGGGTGCATCGGGGCGAAACTATGCTCCACCCCTCCATTGCCAAGAAAATCATGCAGCGCATCCAGGCAGGGAATGATGAGGACAAGAAAGAAGATGGGCAGGTGCTGACCGAACGTGAGCTGGATGTGTTGAAATTGCTAGCCCAGGGGGATGGAGACCGCGAGATCGCCGAAAAGCTGGTGGTCAGTGAACGGACGGTGCATTTTCATGTTGGCAATATCCTGTCAAAGCTGCACCTGGCCAACCGCACCCAGGCCGCCTTGTATGCCATTCGCAAAGGCCTGGCAAAACCGGACATAGATTGAGAATAATTAAGCAACCCGAAAAAAGGGTGGTCGAGCTACGCTCGACCACCCT
>Ga0209536_100009962_pt1 | contig 14061 bp, 8 predicted proteins | sample DeeMarSeWOR28_12_FD_187461 | JGI IMG/M metagenome (GOLD analysis project Ga0209536, IMG submission 187461) | Marine sediment microbial communities from White Oak River estuary, North Carolina - WOR-2-8_12 (SPAdes) (version 2) | ecosystem: Environmental > Aquatic > Marine > Intertidal zone >...
AGGCCATCCTCGGTCGTCTCACCGTTCTCAATGCCGAGTTCACGCGTAATCGCATCGGCAATGCGGGGGCCTCCCTTGAGGTGACAGGCCGTGCCCAGGCAAACGCGAATGATATACTTGCCCCTCGGCTTTAAGCTGAATGCGTTGTAGAACCGAGCCACACCATACAGCCGGCTCAGAGGTATTTCCGATTTTCTGCTGAGATATGTCAAGGCTTCCTCGGGCAGGTAATTGAACTCATCCTGCACATCCTGCAACGCACCTATGACCATGCCGGCCTGGTTGGAGTATTTGTCGAGAATCGCATCCACTCGTGCCATGACGTCAGCGGAAATCCCTTCTTCCAGAGCGGGGCGCGGCGGCTCGGTGATTTTGTTTCGGGCCATGCAGTTGTTCCAGCAGTCGCCGCAGCCGGTGCATTTGGACATGTCAACGCTACGAGGTTTTTTGCGAATTTTCACCTTGAAATTGCCAATGTACCCGTCCATCTGCTCCACTTCCGAGAAGCTGTGCAGGGTGATTTTGTCGCTCTGCATGACTTCGACCATGCGCGGCGTCAGGATGCACTGAGAACAATCGAGTGTCGGGAAGGTTTCATCCAACAGAGACATGTAACCGCCAATGCTCGCTTTGCGCTCGACCAACGCTACTTCGTAACCGGCCGAGGCCACATCGAGCGCTGCCTGAATGCCGGCAATGCCTGCACCGATAACCATTACACGCTGGGTCACGGGCACTTCGATTTCCTGGAGGGGTACGTTTCTCTTGACTTTTTCGACAAGTATGCGGATCAGGTCTTTAGCTTTTTCAGTGGCCTCATGACGGTTAGTGTGCACCCAACTGCAGTGCTCGCGAATATTTGCCATCTCCAGCATATAGGCATTCAGGCCCACTGTCGTGGCCGCTTTTCTGAACGTCGGTTCGTGCATACGCGGCGAGCAGGAGGCAACCACCACACCGGTGAGTTTATGTTCCTCGATTGCATCGGTGACAATTTTCTGTCCGGGATCGGAGCACATGTATTTGTAGCTGCGGGCGATGACCACGCTCGGCAGTTTGGCGGCATATCGCGCCACCTCATCACAGTCCACAGTCTCTGCGATATTCGCCCCGCACCAGCATACAAAAACACCCATTCGTGACATAATCAACGCTCCCCGTTTAGATCGTATCGGCCATTGACCAACGGTTGAATATAATTACAGTATTTGCATATCGTTTTTTTCATAGGTAAACGGCTCCGTCAATAAATCCTTTTTTGGCCAGTATCGGGAAAGGATCCACTATAAGCTTATCCAGGCAAATGCGCTTGGGATCCAGGTCCATAGCCAGCCCCATCAACTGGACAAAATAAATCACCGGAATGGTAAAACGCTCGCCCAGCAGCTTTTCCGCCTCCCCCTGATACATATCAAGGTTGGCCTGGCACAGCGGACACGCAACTGTCAAAACATCCGCTCCGTTTTGCTTGGCCATCTGCAGGACGTCCGCACTGAGCCTTATTACTGTTTTAGTTTGCGTCAGGGTCAGGGCGGCTCCGCAACATTCGGTCTTGAAAGGCCAATCCAAAGGTTCGGCCCCCAGGGCCTCCATCAGGTTGTCCAGCAGCATGGGGTATTCGGACTTGTCGGTCAAAAGAGCCTCGGGCATGCGTGACATAAGACAGCCGTAATAGCACGCTACCTTCAAGCCTTTCAGCGGCTTGCGCACCCGCGCTTTGATCGCTTCCAGGCCTACCTCACGCGCCAGGACTTCTGTAATGTGCAGCACATTTTGACTGCCCTTGTAGTCTTCCTCGATGATCTCGCTGATTTGCGCGCGCAGCTTCGGATCATCCTTTACCTGCTGGTTAGTCTGCTTCAATCGGCTGTGGCAGCATGCACAGCATGTCATAATGTCCAGAGACTGTTTTTCCGCCGCTGCACAGGAAATGGCCGGCAATGCTATTGACAAAAGATGACTCGTAGCGTGAGCGGGACTTGCACCACAGCAGACCCAATCGTCGATCTCTTCCAGCTCGACGCCCATGGCCTCCAGCACGGCCTCACTGGCGCGTGCATACTCAGCACCACTTCCCTCCGACGAACATCCTGGATAGTAGGCGTATTTCATTTGCCTTCAATCTCCTCAATGCGCTTAAACACACGCTGCAGCCGGTCAATACGCTTGATGGTGTGAGGCGAGATGCCCAGCTTGTTTCTCATAATGAACCATGGAGCTTTCTTTACATTCGTCAATATCCAGCCCGAATTGATGTTATACCCACCCATCAATCCAATCTCGGTGAGACGACCGAAATTACGGACGCAATCCAGGAACGACTCATAGAACGTCCAGGCTTCCAGAGAGCCGCGCCCATAGTGAATATTCTTCGTTAAACTTCGCAGCACATCCTTGATGCGCACAATATCTATCCCCATCGGACACCGGCCGTTGCATGTGCAACATCCCGCACAATGCCAGATACTATCACTGCTTAGCGCTTCGGCTTCCATGCCCAGTTGCACCATTCGTATCAGCCGATTCGGAGAGACCTTGACATCCGGCTCGACAGGACAGCCACCCGAGCACTTGCCGCACTGGTAGCAGTCGCTGAGGTTCTGTCCGCTCAATTCCTCCACCTTGCGGCGAAACTCGGAATGTAAAGCCTTGTCAGTTAAATCTGTCCTCATTTTTCTTTTCCTGCTTTAACGCCTCGTATTTTTCAAGGATTCCGTAAAACCAGAATCAGCCCATTAGTATCATTCAATCAAGGTCTGGCTAATCTCAATCTCTTCAAGCACTTTATCGAGAATCTCCATGACATAGCCGGCGTTGTGCGCTCCGTAGCTGCCGTCCTTTATCACCATGTCGAGCTTGGTGCGAGCAGAGCTCGCCAGTTTTTTGGCTTTTGTTAACTTTTCGGCTGGTGCCTGAGTAGATTGGAGCGTCTTCTCTAATTCCGCTAATGCGGGCCCGAGTTCATTAAGCATCTCCTTGGTCGCTTCCTGCCATGCAGCAAGCTCCTCGGCGGAGTCCTCATTATCATGGCAGTCAATACACTGTTTGGCCCCGGAGATTCTGCTGGTAAGTGTCAGGCTGCCTATCTGCATGACCTGCGTTTCATCATGACATCCATCGCAGGCCACACCCGCCTCATACATCACATCCGGCGAGGTTTCCAGTTCCGCCACAGCGGTGCCGGCATAAATGGCTTCCTGAATGCAATGCCGCTTGCTTCCGTGACAGGTTGTGCAGTTGCTGGATGTCAACAACTGCATTGCCATCGGGCTTTCTCCATGTTTGATCTCTTCGTGACAAGTCAGACAGTCAAAATGTCCCGCGGACACATGAACCAGATGGAATTCTTCCTGGTCTTCGACCTTGCTGTGTTCCTCATCCTCCAAATGACAGGCCATGCACCGTGTTTGTGAGACGGCCCCGCTGCCCTGTGTAACCTGGCTGTGGCAATGGATGCATGTGACGTGGCCTTTACCGGCCATAAAGTCCTTGTGACTGAAGGGCTCGTCCACGAACGTCACCGGCTCTTCCGGAACGACGTGGCACGTCTCACAGTTGCCCGCGGCCACTTCTTTATCGCCCCTGTCGTAGAAGTGGCAGGTCAGGCACGTGGTTTTGCTGACGCTTATATGCTGGTCCTGAATGGTCTGTCCGTGACAACTCACACAGTTCAACGATTTTCCATTCGGATGTTCGCTAAGATGTTTGTCGTGACGGAACTTAATCTTGTCATAGAGCATCATGACCGTTCCGTCATTAACAATCTGGCCGTGACAGCTTCCGTGTTGGCATGATGCGTTGCTGATCTCACCGTGTGGCCTGGTGCCGTAGGAACCTGCAATATACTGAACCAACTGCACCATCCCCTGGGCCTTGGCCGCAACAGTTCCGGAAACACCCGGCTCGGTATGGCATTCGACACACGCCACGTCCTTGTGCGATGAATGTTCCCACGACACATAGTATTCTTCCATATTGTGGCAGGAGGCGCAGAATTTCGGATGCCCCGTGATTTTGATCCCGTAGGCTCCAAGCGCCACAGCGCCAAACACTGCAACCACCAGAAACAACAGGGTCGCACCGAATCCTGTGAAAAGCGAAAACATCGGCACAGTCCCCAACCGAGTGATTCGCTTCAATAAATGGGGCAGCAGGAATGCCATCGCTAATACGGCCCCGGCAATCGCCAGATAAAATAATATGTGCACTGTAAAGGTACTGCCGGTAGCCCTGAGCCAGCCGTAACCCATCAGAGCCAAGGCCACGCTTAGCAGATACGAGTAAATATCATCCCGCACGATAAGGAACAAACAGATAAATGTAACGCCACTGGTCAGGAAAACCAGCCACGATGTATTTGTCGCCGGGGCCAGAATGCTCACAAAACAACAGAAGCCGGCCAACACCGCCGCCGACATATAAAGAGGCATAGACCAGGCTTTCGCACTTGTGCGATCCAACATGTATCCCAAGGCTACCCACACCAGTGAAAGCCCTACTACCAGATGTATCTGCTGTTCGTAGGGTGTATTGGTCAGGACCGCTATACCTAACAAGATCACGAAACTAATCCACAATGCCGTACCCAGTCGAAAACTCTTGTTATCGAAGAATCTGGGCATGAACGCATATAACACCACCAGTGGCACTGCTGCCAGATATAGAAATGATGCACTCACGGACCAAACTTGAATCAGCATTGCAATTGCCAGCACAATACTGGTCATGTGACCGGATATAACTGCACTATTAGCCATGTCACAGAATCGGTTACGTCCCATGGCAGCCAACAAGAATAGTATCAGTACGACTACCGCGCCGGCGCCCAGACGTAATTCTACGCCAGAGAGTACGCCGAAGATCACCAGCAACGCTCCCAGCGCAAACAGCGCGTTAGCCAAACGTGCAGCACCGTGCTCCCTTTGTGCCGCCCACGCCAGCCAGTAGGCCGCCGAAAGAATCAGTAGGCACACTCCCACAACAACTACACTCAGTCCGATGATAGACACCAACGCTGCCATCGCTACAGCGGCAGTTGTTGTCAGAAGTGCTATTCCCTGTACTAATAGTTCTAATATATCACGCTGTCCACGGTTGGGACGCCATGCAATTAGCACGGCAATTGCCCCAACAGCCGTAACACAGCACAGTAAACCAAATGCCCCGCTGGACCAGGCAATAGAAACAGCCGCTATAGACAGAATCAGCCATCCAAGGTTCGCAGCGCCTCGCTTTATCTGTTTGCCACGTGCATCTGCCCAGACAAACAATGCGCCGGTTGCTAGCGCGGCTGCTGCACAAGCGATCCAGGCCATCGTGCTATCCCAGAAAAAGGATACATTGGTTGACACTGCGGTCGGGGCCCAATCAAGCCAGGCAATGATCCTGTCTTTTGGCAACAATACTACAGCAATGAAAACACTTGCGATTGACGGGCCCATGGCATAGTAGTACGATCTTTCTTTCAGACGCACACCAAGGTAAAGTACGACGACCGTCACTATCAACGCTGCAATTATGGCCATCTCCAATCGGTCTTGCAACACCAGGAAGAACCAGGCAAAGAAAACCGGAAAAATCGCTGCCGTAGCTATTCTCCTGCGTGTGACCAGATCTCCTGCTTTAGCAAAAAACACGCATAGAAGCCCCAGACAGACCAGGGTCACCTGCGGGACAGCCAGCCTCCATATTGATCCCGAGATACCGGGAAGTAGCTTGCCAAGGCCAAGCACTCCCGCCGAGACAAACATGACTGCCGCAAACACGTAGTAGCTATCCTTATCAGCCTGGCCGCGCCTTTGCCAGGCGATCAATGAAAATGTCAACCCGCAAATTAGGCTGGCAAGAGCAACATATAGGTTGCCTGGTTGAACAAATACCATCGGCATGACCGGGATGGTCAATCCCACGGCGCCAAAGAAGAAACATTTTGCCACGACCCGCTCGACCATCATCGCGCCCATAGTGCCTTCAACCGCCTTGGCCAGACGCTCATATGCTATCAATAACAGTATTGACGCCAGTGCTAAGTTTATCATTAGGAAAGGCCATTGCGAGACTGAAAATATAAGCGATACGAGTATGATCGGCGCCGAACAGAAATAGAAATGCCGAGACCAGTTATATTCCTTTTCGCGATGAAAACCCGTTCCTATCAGCAGGATCACGGCCGCCGAGGCCATGGCTGTTATCCAGCAAAAATCAACAGACCATAGCCCTCCCGCTAACAACATGCCGCCAAGCGTCAGAAACAGAGAGAATATATACGTGTATATGGACCTGTGCCCCATTGTTAGAAGCACCAGATAAACGCCTGCGTAACCCAAAAAGGTGAACGCGGCTACGTGCCGTATCAGTCCTTCCTGACTCATAAGGTTAGTTACCTGTGCCAGGGCCCAGGCAGAAAACACAGCCACAGTCATGTTCATCACCCGGAATACTGTCAGCGGAAATGACTTCAGTAGATCGGGCAATCTTTTTAAATACTGGCCTACAACCATCAAAAGGATAACTAACGCCACTGAAAGGAGTGGAAACGATGTTACAGGTGCTCCCAGACCATAGCACATAAGGAAAAATGAGACTGCACTGAAAAGCATAGCGCCGTAAAGGAAACTCGCACGTCGAGTGATCACAGAGGCAAAGAGATAACCCAAAGAGAAAATGAATACAAGCCCTGCTGTCAGAAACGGATGGGCAGAATTGAATTCCGTGCATGCCACGATCAGCACAAAGGCGATCAATAAACCTAATCGATGGAGAGGCTCAGCAGGAAAAACTGATAATCGTCGCCGTTTCACTTACACCTTGCCTTTCTGCAATGAGCTAAGGGCCATAGGCCTCGAACCACACTTATGATGTTAGTAAGGTACTTGGACTCCAGTATTGCAAAAGATATGCCACTATTAAAAAGAACTCTATGTCTGGCAGGCGTTATGCGATGTAAGGTGTTATTTTTACTGAAAATACCTACTGTCACTCATGCCCGGTCTTGCCGGATAAACATGCGGAATTGACTTGCGGAAAACCGCTAATTTGTCGGGAATCCGCTATTATTATAAAGGCACTCTAATGTTATGGATTTACCGGGATCTGTTCAGTGGAACTAATTTCCGGAACTCCAGGCACAAGAGAAGAATTATCTGATAATGAAAACATATCCCGGTAATCACCCACCACAGAAAACATCGTTCCCATTAGAATCACCCAATAGTATCGTCCCTTGCGCGTTAACACGAGTTTGCCATCGCTTACGACAAGTGCCCCGGTCAATAACAGAAACAACAACTCACCGCCAAGAACCAGCCAGAAATATTTACCCAATTTGTTTTTTATCTCAGACAGACTAATGGAGCCGGCAATCAAAGCGAGCATGAACTTATAACGCATGCGGTCACGTGTGGAGAAAACTCGACATGCCGTAATCGGGGATTGATCTGATTCAATTCTCTGAATATAGTCTTGAACGGAAAAGGTATTATAGTACATTGCCCCATTGATATAACCCCACGACCCGGGGCCCACTCCAATGTACTGATCGTGACTGACAATGTATTCATCAATCAATCCTGTCCGCTTGGAGAAACACCACACCGATTCGCACCGGTACTGACCGGTCAGTTGATCCACGATGAAATCGTACGCCTTTCTTTCATGACGGTAATGTCCTTTTCCGCATTTTTCCTCGATCAGCTTATGTTTAGAGTTGGAGATCATCAGAGGATAATAGGTAACCTGATCAGCATTTAATTCTTTGAGTACCTTGATATCCTCGGCTAACATCTCCATGGTCTGGTTCGGGAAATTAAAGATCATATCGACATTTAGCGTATCAAACATCCCCTTGATCGAGGCCAATCGTTGTTTGATGCCCTCGCTTGAGCTACATTGTTTAGATCGATGAACACTGGCCAGAATATCATTGCTAAACGACTGAATCCCTACAGAAAGACGATTGACACCGATGTCATTAAGTTTTTGCAGAATATCCGGAACCAGATGGTCGGGATTGGTTTCTGTGGAAATCTGACGAATAGGCCAAAGTGATTTTACCAGTGATAGGATCTCCATGAGTTTTTCAGGCCATATAGTGGGCGTGCCCCCTCCCACATAGACCGAGTCAAACTGATACCCAAGCGAAAAGTAGGTATTTATTTCCTTTTTCAAAACCTCAAAATACCGCCCCGCCAATACAGGCTCAAATTTAATACGAACAAAAGAACAATACGGACAAAGGTCGGCACAAAATGGGATGTGAATGTAAAGAAGGTATTTTTTTGATTTATCGGGTAGCAGTGGTGCATACGACAGCCCCGGCTTAAAGGCCAAATAGTGCTGTGTTGTTCGTGTTGCACAGTATCGCAGCAAATTTTCAATTAACATGTTGGTATACTTCTATGGTTCGTCGGATTAGTGCTGTGTCAATTCTAAATCTTAGGAATCTTGCTTATGTTCACTGGTCACTCGGGTTCTTAGATAGCATTACTATATCAAAGAACTCTGTGTATGGCAAGCACAACACGATATAAAGTGTTATTTTTAATAAAAGTACATCGCGTCACTCAAAACCTGTCTTCCTGCAAAAGTACAGAATTGAAGCCGGTGTGCCCCCAAGTGCGAACATTCGGGATGATGTGCGGTTCGACCTTGCCCTCAGCCAAATAAAACTGGGACCGCCTTTGCAGCAGTCCCAGTTTTTTATTACTTAACTAAGCTTTCAACACTACAGCAGCTTATTCTTTCATAGCTGCAATAGATGCTTCGAGCAGAGCCTTGGTGTATCCTGGGTTGTGGACGCCAAGGCTGCCATCCTCAACTTCAAGCATGATATAGTTCCAGAGTGCAGCAGCTTGAGCAGCGGGATAGTCTCCGACAACCGGATGTCCATCATGATACAAACCCGCGGCTTCAAGCAGTTCGCCAAGCTCAGCGATAAGTGCCGCAACCTCAGTCTGTAAGCCGTCGACATCGAAGCCGTCGGCATCGGGGTGGCATCCTGTGCAGGAAGCTTCAACCGCCTCAAAAGTGTGGGCGCCGTTTTCACTAATATGGCAGCTAACACAGGTGTTCTTTACCAACATAGCGTGGGGGCTGATAGTACCTACAACATCACCTGCGCCACCTATACCAAGCAGTACGGCGCTCTGTGGGCCATGGTGGGGGCCCCAGTGCGTGCTGGTGCAGGCAATATTGCCATTAGGATCTGCTGCGGCAATCTGTCGGCGCGGCTGGTGGCAGTTGGCGCACAGGTTGCCTTTGCCGCCATCATAGGTCACCTCATCAAAAGCATAAAGTGCTACCGGTTCAGTCGTCTCCAGAGCCCAGTCCGCATTGGTGTAACTGGTGTGAATCTGGTGGCAGGTCCGGCAGTCCTGGCGGGTCGGTTTGGTATCTCCGGCCTCGACTGTATCCGGAGTGAGCCCATCAGCAACCATCTTGCTGAAGGCGCCGCCGGAATGACAAGCGGCACAACTGGCGCTTGTTCCACGCCCGTAGGATTCACCGGTTCCATGCGTGGACTCGCTCCAGCCGGTTTGCTTGCCCGTTATCACAGTCGTGTCATTGTGACAACCCATGCAGTCAGTTATTTGTACCTGAGCTAAAACACTCGAAGTACCCACCAACAGAATGGCGAGGGCCAGCGCTAAGCCCGGCATAAAGTTTTTTCGTTTTTGCATTGTATACTCCTCTACATAGTTTTCCTTACTGTAAATTTGTGCACAAATCTCAGTGTGTGTTGGCTTACGCATGATGGAGATTTAACATCATGCAAAGCCTTGTATTGAAAGAATTATCTCGACGAGCATCACCTCCTTTCCAATCCAATGTACATGACACAATTAGCACATAAGACAATAATAAAGTCTATTCAGCGAGGAATCCCAGCGGAAAAGCTGGTAATCATCACTGTTTCACATGTATTTTACTTTTCTATAATTATCAGGCTTTTTGCCTGGAACTGTATTTATGATGATAAAACGCTTTTACAAACTGTAGCAAAGGATATGCCAGCGTAAAAAAAACTTTATACCACGCCGGTATAACACGATGTAAGGCGTTGTACTTCCTGAAAGTACATCATGGCAAATGCCCTGTTTTCCTGCATAAGAGGCGGAATAAATTTGCGGTAATCCGTTAATGTGTCGGTTTTCCGCTACTATGATTAAGAGGTTTTAAACCCAAGGCTGTGTTTTTTAAGCCTGTCTCTGAAGGTGGATAACTTCATACCCAGGGCCCTGGCAGCAGCGCTTTTGTTACCATGGGCCTCTTCTAATGCCTGGTGCAGAAGCTTTTGTTCGGTCTGATTGACTACGATGTCAAATCGACTACTGTCTGTAAGGCCTTCATGATTCGTCTCCATCTCAGGCATCAGCAAATCACGTGTAATGTTGCCATTGCCGAGTATAAAGGCCCTTTCAAGAGTATGTACCAGTTCACGCACGTTTCCTGGCCATGTGTGAGACATGAGACATTCAATAGCTTTTTTATGAAGGTTATAGGATTTACCGTGCGCGATGCGCTTTAATAGATGATCCACCAGGAGAGGTAAATCATCGAGGTGAGTATGAAGAGAAGGAAGATTGATTCGCAAGACATTGAGTCGATAGTACAAATCACTTCTAAATGTCTGATTCTGCACCTCAAGCAGAAGCCGTTTCTTGGTCGATGCAATGATCCTGACGTTTACATGGATCGGCGAAGCAGTACCAACACGTTCAATGAGCTTTTCTTCAATGACTCTCAACAGTTTGATCTGATGGTCCAATGGGATATCATCCACATCGTCCAGATAGATAGTTCCACCCTCTGCCAAATCGAATTTACCTACTTTTTGGTGGTCTGCTCCAGTGAAGGAACCTTTGGTATGACCAAACAGGGCGCTCTCTATGAGATGATCGGGGAAGGTGGCGCAGTCGACTTTAACAAATGCTGCCGAACGTCTGTCTGAAAGATCATGAATGGTCTTGGCCACTAAATCCTTACCGGTCCCGGTCTCGCCGGTTAGAAGAATGGTGGCATCGTTTCTGGCGCAAAGCTGGACCAGCCGTCTGACTTCGCGCATAGCGGGGGAATTACCGATAATGGCCTGCTCAAGCATGGACAGATCATTGGCCTCCTCCATTTTTAAAACTTCCGGCGGTCTCTGTTTTTTCTCTCTGATTTTCTCCAGCATGGGAATCAGCTCTTGATTGTGAAAAGGTTTGGTAATGAAGTTATAAGCACCAAACTTCATGGCTTCGACAGCCAGAGGGATGCTGCCGTAGGCCGTCATCATAATCACTTCTGTCCGGGCGCCTTCATCGCATTTTTTGATGTGTTTTAGAAGTTCCATGCCGTCGATGTTTGACATACGTAAATCGGTGATTACGACATCAAACGATTCTTTGGCCAACAGGTCAATCGCCTCTTGGCCATGTGAGACAGAGGCCGTTTCAAAACCTGCACTCGTCAGATCGTCCGCCAGTGAAACGCGTTTAATCTCTTCATCTTCAACAACCAGGATATTCATTTTATTCCTCCTTATCACTAAAATCATGCCTTGTGGCATTGAGAATGAGCCGAAATATTGTCTCCTGATTAGGCACACTGCTGACTTCGATTCGGCCGTCCATCTCAGAGATTAACATTCGACACAGAGCCAATCCCAGGCCAGTCCCTCCGGCATCCTTTCTGGTCGTGAAGAACGGTTCGAAAATCTTGTCTATATTATTCTCCGGAATACCACATCCGGTATCAGCCACTTCAATTACCACTCGCTTGAACTGGCTAAAAGTGTCCGCCTCCATTAAAAAGCTGCGTAAACACAACTGGCCACCATCCGGCATGGCACTCAGGGCATTAGTGCAGAGATTGAATATGATTTCCTGCAGTATGTGCAGGTCTCCCCGTACCTGAGGGACTTTTCCTAATTCGGTGACTAACTGTATTTTCTCTGAAATACTATGTTCCAGGAGTTGAACTACAGCCTCAATGGCTTCATTTACGTCTATATCCTGCTGTTTAAGCCCATGAGGTCCGGCAAAGGCCTGGACACTCTTGGTGGTTCGTTCGATTCTCTCCAGTGCCTCGGTCATGAGTTGAACATATTGAGTCAGATGGGCATCATCCTTCACACTGCGACCAATAGTTTGCAGACAGTTTTCAATTCCATCGAGAGGATTGGAAATCTGATGTGCGATGCCGGCTACCAACTGACTGATGCCGAGCATTTTTTCCTTTTGTCGGATAACTCCCTGTACCCGGGATAAATACTTGTGCACAGAGGAGGTGAAATAGACCGTGATCCAAAGCGTGGTCGTAAATGCAAAGAAGAATCCGACCAGATAGATTCCATGGGGTCCATTTCCGAGTACGGTAGAGTGATAGGATCCAGGGTCCAAGCTGTAAGCCGATTTCGGCGCATTTCCCAGATACCCCATCAGCATCACTACGGCTGCAAGACATGAGGCCAGCAAAGCCAGCATGTAGGGTGCCCATCCAATCAGGAGCAACGCTGCTATGGCAATGTGGAATACGTAATAGAAAAAAAACGGATTGTATGGCACACCTGAGAAATACAACAGCAGAGACAGACTGATCTGATCCAGGATCATCTGCGCCAGGATATGCTTATTCAAATTGAGGCGACCGCAGGCTATATACCGCTCATAAATCAGAAAAAGAGTATTGTACAGCAACATGATCCCGACAAAGACATAAAGTGGCCCCGGATGTGGAACAACGCCGAATACGGAAGATGACAGCCAGACAATTACTATAACACCAAAGCAGAACACCCACCTGAGGTTAATAAGCCAACGTAACCTGTTCGACAAAATGGAAAATGCCAGGTCCACTAAAACAACTCCACATATCAAGAATCATTTTCAAGAAGAGCCTATAACTCCTCTTTACAGGGGATTTGATCCCCTGATGCACTGCCGTGATTTTCACCACATCCAAAACCTTCGCTACATCTACATCTACATCCTGAAGGCACCGAGGGGCCTGTCCAAAGTAACCGCTCTTAAAAATGTATGTCTTTATTATTAGAGATTTCCTGGTGTTTATTCCTCGTTGCTAAACACTAATAATTTTACATCTTTCAAGAAAAAATGTAAATGTTTATTCTAAAGTTAGTTAAGAAATACAATGCTATACAACTCGACATTTCTTGAAGTTAGCTGTCCGATCAGAGAAATAGAAATTCATATGGCAAAACACAATTCTTTATTATATCATAAATGTAAGTAATAATCCGTACGTTTAATAAGAATCGCTAATGAATTATTTTAATAGACTGCCATAAGATATACTAATGGATCATGCTGTATAGTAGTCAAATGATACCTTGTGTCTTCTGTTATGGGTCAAAAAGGCATGCACTTTATTTATCCAGTCCCTGGAAATTGCCGAAGTAGTACTGATGAGAATGCACAAATCTGTGTTATTTAAGGGTTTAGCGTTTTTTTATGTGATCTGGACGGCATGCCTTATCACGGGGTGCAGGTCCGTCGAGGTCGAGCAGCCTGTCTCAGAACCGGTCTTTTTCCCACCACCGCCGGAGGTGCCGCGCTTGCAGTTTCTTACATCCATCTCCGGTCCTGAGGATCTGGGTGTACGGGCGATAACCAGCAGTCTTGAGCGGCTTGTTATCGGTGAGCCGGAAGCGATGCAGGGTATCATCTTGCCGTATGGAATGGCGCTTTATAAAGGCAAACTGTATGTGTGCGACATGGGCATGAAAATGGTCGTGGTGTTTGATTTTCGGAACCACACATTCGGCTATTTGACAAAAGACCCGCGATTGAAGAAACCGGTCAATATCTTCATAGACGACGATGGATTCAAATACGTGGCTGACCCGAAAGCCGGTCTCGTTTTTGTATTTGACCGTGACGACAACCTGGTCAAGATGCTGGGACAACAATTGAAGATCAGCCCCATAGATATCGTCGTTCGCGACGGGCTTTGCTATGTTACAGATTACGCCAGTAACCAGGTCGTTGTTCTGAATAAAGTGACTGGAGACCAGATCATGCGTTTCGGCCTGAGACGATCAACGAAATTACGAGTCCAGCC
>Ga0209536_100009963_pt1 | contig 14059 bp, 11 predicted proteins | sample DeeMarSeWOR28_12_FD_187461 | JGI IMG/M metagenome (GOLD analysis project Ga0209536, IMG submission 187461) | Marine sediment microbial communities from White Oak River estuary, North Carolina - WOR-2-8_12 (SPAdes) (version 2) | ecosystem: Environmental > Aquatic > Marine > Intertidal zone >...
GCAAAATCAACTTGACTATGTCCGGTCAGGTAGATGGCATGCGCCAGCATCGTGTGCGGTCCCAGGAATTCCAAAGACTTCAAAAACTCAACGGGAGTCTGGCCATACCACTTTCTGATTAGTTCAAATTCGTTCAGGGATTGACCGGCGTGAAGCCGGATGGGAACGCCTAATTCGTCGCTAAATTGTTTGGTCCGTTGGAGCAATTCCGGCGTGCAGGTCTCGATGGTTGAGGGTACCAATAGACCTTTGACCAGGCCGTCCAGCGCATCCTCTTGTTTCGTGATGAAGGCGACAGCTTCCTCCAGGCCGTCAAGCCCCCGTTGATCATCCCAATAAATATCCGGCGAACCATTAGCCTTGACGATCTTCACCCCAGAACGGTAGCTGGGACCAAGATAGGTTCGTAGCCCAAGGCCGGCGACTATCTCTACAATTTTCTCAAACTCTTCGGAGGTTTCGGCCCACTGTTTGTAGAGGAGGGAGGTTACGGGCAGAGCGGTGGTGATGCCATTGTAAATTAGTTGGACCAAGGCATATAAACTCTTGAACGCCTCTTCCTCTGCCGTCATTGCTTCCCGAGGACCGGCCATCACATACGCCTCTGACCAGCTTAGACCCCTGGCTACCTCCGGCTGTACTTCATAATCCAATATGGCGTGGTCAATGTCTCCCAGGGCATTGAGATCGATAAATCCGGGGCTAATGATGGCCTGCCCCGTTTCGATTATTGTATCTACGGGGTCAGGGTAGTCGTGCCCAACGTAGAGGATAGAGTCGTTTTCATACACTAACTCGCCGTTCTCGTAAATGATGTGGTCACTTCCATCAAACCCAATGACATATTTCCCCGTCACCTTAGTTTTCATTCCGGTCTCCGTCGGGTAATTTCAGTTGATCAACCAAACTCGTTAGCCGCTGCGCAGCCTTGCTCCTATCTCCGTTCAACATATAGAGCGAACCAAATTGTTCGATAGCAAAGGAAGCGGAAACCGCGCCGGCCAATCCGGAGCGGGGGAGGTCGCGCGTCTGGATATAGTTGGCCAAAAACCCACCACAGTAGGCATCTCCAGCTCCGGTAACATCGATCACTTTGGTGGGCATAGCCGGCAGTTGCCAGAAACGGCTGGATTCTCGTTCGTAAATCAGGGATCCCTGCTCTCCCTGCTTGATGATAACGACTTCACAGCCAAAGTCGGCAAAATCTCGGGCGGCGCGGCGGTCATCCTGGTGTCCAAAAAATGCCTCCACCTCAAGATGGCTGGGCGTAAAGATATTGACTTTGCTAATCAGCTTCTGGAGGCGGTCTTTGTTTCCAGCGATGTACTCCAACCGTGGATCCAAACTGACGATGGCCGGCAAGCGCTCAAGGCGATCTGCCAATTCCTCCTGGGCAGCCAGTTCCATAGCTGCAATATGAAAAGCTGAGGCGTTCAACCAGGCTGCCGGAATATCATCAACCCGAGGCGAGAGGACCAAAAAATCTTCGGCGCGGCTGCGCAAGACGAAATGGCGGCGCCCGTCATCTTCGTGCAAAACCCAACTTCGAATACCAGGCACATTTCGACGACGAAATCCACTCATATCCCAACCGGCAGCTTTAATTCGGTCAAGATATTCCTGTGGAAAATCAAGGCCAACAGGGGTGACAATACCTATGTCGTCCAGCCATAAATGGGCCCCAAAACCGGAGTAGAGCGCGTCACCGCCACAATGGGCCATAAACGTCTGACCATCTGGCATTACCACATCGTCGATTGTCAGATTTCCCAAACACACAATCTTCACGCCGTTATCACCCCGTTGTGCTTAAAATGGGATCAATTTATAGTCCCGTGCCGACCAACTTTCTGCGCGTCAACTTGCGACTGGTGGTAAATCGCCGCTCATCCTCACGGAGATGGGCTCGGGTGTTTGGGTTCAGCCCTTTGGCAATTGCCCAATAGTAGGCCAGAAACTGGAGGGGAATGCACATAACTAGGGGGGACCAGTATGCATTCTCGCCCGGCGGTAATTGGATTGCGACCGCCGCCTGCCTGGTGAGTGTTTCGTCCTGAGAAATAACAATGACCTTTGTGCCATAGTCACTCAGGGTTTCGACGAAATGGCGGGTTAATTCGAGCGGTCCGCCAGACTCAGCCAGGATGATGACCAGATCTTCAGGCCGGAGAATCCAAAATTGTTGGTGGGCAAACTCTTCCAACTCTTGCGGAATAGCGAGCGTATCTGCCAACTCGGCAAATTTAACTGCGCCGTGGGTAGCCGTCCCAAGATTAGCCCCTGTTCCCAAAATGTAAACCGTCGCGGCTGAATGGAAGCTCTTCGCAATTTCTTCGGCCATCGCTTCCGAGATCTCAACCACCTGCCGGGCGCTTTCAATTGTCTGGAGTAACCCATCGTCTGAGACCGGCTTGCTTTGAGCAGAAATTCCCCGAGCAATCAACAACAGGCTCAGCAATGTGGCCGTATAGGTGACGGTTGATGACAGAAAAGAAGCAGGCTCATCAATACCTAAATTGAAGATGACATCTGCTCCCTGGGCCAGTTGTCCGGTCGACGAATTGGTGATCGCCACAGCCGTGGCCCCCCGGGCTTGAGCGGCATGCATTCCGGCTACGGTTCGATCGACATTGCCGGACATTGAAATGGGGATGGCAATGTCCGCCGCCTGGATATTATCCACCTGGTAGGCCAGGAATTCCAATGATGGCAGAGCCTCAAAATAGATCTGCGCCCAGCGTCGAAAGGCTGTCTCAGCCGAAACTGCCGCTACTCTTGAGTCGCCACAACCAAAAGCATAAATGTCGGAAGATCCTTGTCGAGCTAAAGTAGGCTGCAGGAGCTCCTGCAACTCTTCCTGGCGTTGGTACAGACTATTCAGTACTTCCGGCTGTCTTCTGATCTCGTTTAGTAAATGTGTAGGCGCCATAATTACAAATCCACCAGTTTCCCTTGGACTTCAGACGAGCGGCGAAAGCTGGTAATCGCAAATTCCACCCGGTCACTCCGATAGCTTAACTCAGAATATTCAAATGGTTGTCTCGTCTGATCGCAAGTAATGCCGCGGTTGCAAACCAACGGAAATCCTTCTTTAACATCCAACACCTCTGCCTGCTCGATGGTGGCAAAGGTAACAGATAGGATCATATCAGCCTGATAGGGCTCAACACCTTTCTCTTCAGCCAACAAACTGTACAGGGATTGGTTCGCCAACTCCTTTTCTAACAAAAATCCTCCGACAGTTAGTGGATAGTAGGCACAGGTGACTGCGATTGGCTCGTGATTGACATAGCCAACTCGCTCAATCAGAACAACCTGCTCCCCCGTGGTTAATTCGAGCGCCTGCTGTACTTTTGGCTCGGCGTCAACAACTTCCCGGCGCAATACCCGGGTGAAAGAGTCGTTCGACACTGCTTTGAGACTGCGGGTAAAACTGCCGAGGATAGCCAACTGCTTGGTAAAACGGGGCGGATTGACAAAACTGCCGACGCCCTTACGTGAGACGATCAATCCTTCGGTGGCTAATTCGGTTAAAGCTCTATTAACCACGTGACGACTGACATCATATATTTCCATTAGCTCACTGACCGAAGGAAGCATTTCGCCCGCTGCGAATTGACCAGCCCTGATTTGCTCACGCAAAATCTCTTTGACTTGATAATACAGAGGGATTACGCTGCGCCGGTTTGTTCTAAAGCTTTCACTATACATGTGAAATCCCCAATCACTTTGTGAACCGATAACGTTGAGGTGCAAGAGGATAATCTTAGCCTATCTGTCTAGATAGTTATCCACCTATCCGGATAGGTGGTCAGGAAGGACTATCTTACTATAAACTCCTGCCTCTGTCAAAATCTAGAACTCATTCGCCATCTTGCATCGCCTCCTTGCGCATCACTCAGGAGGCATTTGCAGCCAATCCGAATCGAAATGTGTATGCTTTCGGAAGTTTGGGCCTTGAACATGCCCTCGGGGACCAAGCCGGGTGCGTCCAATAAATTAGGCGAGAATTCCAGGCTAGAATCTCGAGTGGCTGGAAACCGACATCGTGCCTCTTTGTGCCAATGAGGCTGATGCCGTTATCCGGCGGCTGCGAAGGGTCCGGCGCTGTATCAGCCCTGTTCAACCTGGGGGGGACTGATGACATACGTCCTCTTCTATTTCCTTTTGTTTTGTAACCAAATTCTCATGTTGCAATCGTTTTCATTACTAAAAATAGAATTTCAGCCAAAAAACAGCAAGAGAGTACGATATCGCAGCAAAACCGTACTTCAACTGCCTTTATTTTCCTTGAATCTGGTACATTTCCACTTGACTGGCCTAAAAATTGACTATATAATAATGCAAACGTTTTACCTATTAATATTATGAAATCCAGACGACGTACGACTATAACCGATGTAGCCAAGGCTGCAAGTGTGTCGCCCGGCACGGTTTCACGGGTTCTGAATCAACGTTCTGGCAACAGCAAGATCAGCAAAGAAACCCAAAAACAGGTCCTTGAGGTCGTTGAGCGGCTAGGGTACCGACCGAATTTGTTCGCTTCTGCCTTACGTACCCAGCGAACCGGTGTGATCGGTGCTGTCGTACGCGACATCAACGATCCCTTTCTATTACTTCTCACCCAAGAACTTCAAGTAGAAGCGCAAAAACATGGGCTTGAACTGTTCCTGTCCTTTGCTAAATATGATCCAGAGATTGCCCGGCGTCAGCTCAATGTGATGAGTCACTGGTTTGACGGCTTGCTACTGGTTGGCGATATGCTCGATCTACAGGCTGCGATCAGTTGCCTCAATACGCAGGATATGCTCTTTTCAGGGTGGGAAGAAAGTGCCAAAAACAGCAAACCACTGGTCAGAATTAATGACGCTCGCGGCGTAGAGTTGGGTATGGACTACCTGTATACACTGGGTCACCGTCGGATCGCATTTATGGGCAACACCGAATTCATCGGCATCCGTGAACGACTGGCGACATTTAAACGCTATGTTGAAGATAAGTCTTTGATCTGGTTTGATGCCTATCTCCAACCCTGTCACAATACGCGCAAAGACGCCATCAACTGCACCCAAATCCTGCTAAATCTGCCTACCCCCCCAACGGCAATTTTCTGCATGACCGATAATTTGGCCCTTGGATCCCAAAGTGGCGCCAGACAAATGGGCTGGCGCGTTCCAGAGACCATCTCAATAATCGGGTTTGACGATATTGAAGAATCTGCCACAGCTTTCCCCACACTGACTACTGTTCGCCAGCCGGTAAACGATATGGCTAGGGCATCCTTTGATCTGCTTATACGCTGTATCGATAACGAATTAATAGATGATTACCAACTCCCCGTGACAGTAGAGCCCAAGTTGATCGTTCGGAATTCCTGTTCCCCCCCTATCACCACTTAAAGAGAGGAGGGAGTGCTATGTGAAATCAGACTTTCACCCTAACGCCAATTCTATTTCAGCAAAATTTACAGAACGATGGAAGATGAATGAAGGAGAGAGCAATGAATGAAGAATACAAGCGTTTTTCTGTACTATTAATCCTTAGCCTGTTGGTGGTGTTGCTGATTTCTTGCGTCCCAGTAGCCCCGGCACCGCCGGCCGCTGAGGAACCCGCCCAAGCACCTGCAGAGATGGCTGAGGAGCCTGCCGCCGAGGAACCGGAAGAGATGGCTGAGGAGCCTGCCGTCGAGGAACCGGAAGAGATGGCTGAAGAGGTCGCGATTGAGATGTGGCACTTCGCTGCCAACAAGGACCCTGTCTACAACGAGGAGTGGATTCCCGCGTACGCTGAAGTTGAGCCGAATGTAAAAATCACCACGAACCTCATTCCCAAAGACGCCTATAACCAAACAGTGGCGGCTGCGCTCATCGGTGGCGAAGCCCCGGCACTGATCCACGGATTACCTCTGGGCGAACCGTTGGAATTCTGGAACAATGCTCAAATTGTCGACCTCGGTCCACACATGGACGATGAATGGCGCAGTGCGCTATACCCCAGCTCGATCGACTACCTGACAATCGATGACAAAGTGCTCAGCATGTCGTTTGCTACCAACAACGTCCAGGTCTTTTACAACAAGGACCGTTTTGAAGAACTAGGCATCGAAGCCCCCATTGAGACTATGGCAGACATGCGTGCAGCTGTCGAACTCCTGCGGGAGAATGGTTACGGTGGAGCACTTTACTGGGCTCAAGCCAATGACCATGCCCCGACTCTGTTCTTCAACTGGGGACAGCAGATGTACCCCGATGAGTTCGAAGCAGCCGACCGCGGAGATGGTCGCTGGGATATTCCAGAGTTTGTCGATCTGATGGAAGAGATTAATTCATACAGCGATATCTGGATGGATGGTATTGCCAGTTTAAGTCTGGATGAATCGGTTAATCTCTTTGCTTCGGGCGAAGCTTCGATATACATTATTGGTAACTGGGCGATCAACGCTATCGTTAACTCCGAACCCGAATTTGAGATCGATACATTTCCGGTTCCGGCGCTTAATGACCAAACTGAGCCTGCTGCACTCGGTAGTATGGCTGGCACCTGGATGGTCTCCAGCCAGGTGCCGGAAGCCGAGCAGCAGGCAGCCATCGACTTCCTGCGCTGGGTGACACTCAACCAGCAAGGAGGACTGGTGCGTGCAATCGGTCTCTGCCCGGCAGGCGAAGCAGGAGAAGAAGCCTTGTCGGATGCGAAGTACCTTGCCCAAACGCTGTGCGACAACCAGGCCACTGCAACACCGCGCGACATCTTCGACCGTGCTGCCCGAGATGAAATGGCTGGCGCGATTCAGGGCATGCTCAACGGTCAGGCAACCGCAGAGGAAGTGATGGCCGCAGCCCAGGAGGCAAAAGAGCGAGCCCAATAACAACCAGTTCGTTTAATCCGGGGCTGTCAGAGTCTTTCTCTCTGAACGAAACCATGGGTATTTCAACCTGGGGTGAGATCTGTCGTCAGGCAAAAGATTGCACAGCCATGAAGTATGACCTAACACTTGTCCTTCTGACAGCCCCATTCTTCTTTATACTTTCCAGACGTTGTACCGAATTCAGATTAACTGCTACTATAATTATTCAACATGTCTGACTCGATCGCTAACACCCAAACCCCGACGCGCCCACAAACACGCTGGTCGAGGGTTAAGCGTGCCAACTGGCTGACGGCTGTCGGTTTCCTAATTCCGGCGCTGGTGTTATTTGTGTTTTTTGAGCTTTTTTCACTGCTCTACAATGTATATATGGGATTCCATTCCTGGAAGGGTTTTGGCGATCCCACCTTTGTCGGTCTGGCCAATTACGTTGATATCTTCACCGACAAACTCTTCAGAGGTGCGTTAACCCACAACTTCATTTTTATGGTCGTCGCCTTGTTTATAATGACAGTTTTCGGCTTATTCCTGGCAATAATCCTCGACAGCGGTTTTCCATATGCGGATTTTTTCCGGGCGTTACTCTTCCTGCCCGTCATCATCCCCACCGTTGTTGTTGGTCTCGTCTGGACTCGTATTTTTAGCACGCAGGGTGGACTGCTCAATCAATTTCTGGAACTCTTAAACCTGGTCAATTTGCAGAATGATTGGCTGGGCAACCCCAAGACCGCCCTGGCTGCCGTACTGGTTGTGTGGGTATGGCGCCACCTTGGTTACAGTGTGATTATGTTCAGTGCGGGCTTGCTCGGTATCCCGGATGATCTTAAGGACGCCGCTGCTCTTGACGGCGCCTCACCCTGGCAGACCGTCTGGCGAGTAATTATCCCCTTGCTGCGCTCGGTCATTATGATCGTGGCTGTGCTGTACGCGATTTTCGCATTTAAAGTATTTACCCTGGTCTTCATCATGACTGGTGGAGGACCCTATAACGCTACTGAAGTGGTAAACACCTACATGTATGATCGTGTCTTCAGATTCTTTGAAATGGGCATCGGCAGCTCAATCGCCAATTTAGTTATCCTCATCCTGCTGGTTTTCGCCGCGATTCGCAACCAGCTAAAAACGGAAGTTGAATTTTAATTAGCCCCGCAGGGCGGGGGGGTTGGGGGGTGTCCCCCCATCTCCCCCCAAAAAAGAAATTTCCTATGGTATTTAATTATTAAGGAAGGATCTTTATGCGCTGGAAAGAAATCCCGGTTTACCTAAGAATACCAATCTATATCCTGATGTGGTTTCTGGCGTTCTTGACGATTGCCCCATTTATGTACTTCATTTCACTTTCGCTCTCAAAATTTGCCGACACATACAACATCTTCCTGTGGCCGACCAGTTTCGAGTTACAAAATTATATTGAAGCCTGGAACACGGTTAACCTGGGTGTTCATTACCGCAACAGCCTGTATGTAACATTGCTCGCGCTGGCCCTCAACCTCTCACTCGGATCAATGGCAGCCTATGCCATGGCGCGTTTTGACTTCCCTCTACGCGAGCCGATTTATAACTTTTTTCTGGCAGGACTGATTCTGTCCAGTGAAGCCTTGCTCATCCCGTTGTTCTTGAATGCCAAAGCGTTTGGCATTTTGAACAAATGGTGGACTTTGCCCGTCATCTATGCCACCTTGGGACTTCCTTTTACAATCTTCGTGCTACGGGCGTTTTTTGAGACATTGCCTTCGGAATTAATTGATGCGGCTACTGTTGATGGTTGTAATGCCTTTCAATCCTACTTTTATGTCATGTTGCCGCTCAGCCGTTCGGCCCTCCTGACCGTAGGCTTATTCCAATTCGTCTGGTTCTGGGATGAGTTCATTCTCGCTATCAGTCTGATTACCAATGATGATCTGCGTACTCTGACTGCCGGGTTGGCAAAGCTGCACGGAGAATATTTTATCGACTATCCCGTACTGGCAGCCGCCCTGGTTCTGACCGTGATTCCGGTCATCCTGGTCTACATCCTGACTCAAAGACAGCTCATCAGGGGGATGACTGTGGGCGCTATGAAATAGCAGGTAGAAAAAACTTGAGCAGCTCAATGCAGATAGGATACGTCACAAATTGTCTGGGTCAAACCGCCATTCAAGAGGCGGTCGAAGTTGCCGTTGAAGTAGGATTCGACTGTCTGGAAGTGGGACCGAGTGTCGATCGCGATCGTGAAGCTTTTCGCTCTTTTCAAAAGGACGGTCCGGTATTCATACACTCGTTCATCTATGGACGCAATTTTTTGACCCACCATGCGAGTGACAAACAGGCTTATCGCACTGAAATTTACCGTCTATTAGACCTGGCTGTAGATGTTGGCGTGCCTCAGATAACAACCGCCACCGGCGTAGACCCAAACCTGAGCCTGGACGATAACATTTCAGCCGCGCTTGATTTTTGGGCACCGCTGCTTGACCAGGCTTTAGATGCAGACGTACGCATCGCCCTCGAATTCTGCCCAACTGCCGGCAATTTTGCCCTGGGACCCTACGCATGGCGGCGGTTGCTGGCAGCAACGAATGATTGGCCGAACTTTGGGTTGAACTACGACCCATCCCACCTGTTATGGCAATTCATCGACCCCTACCCGCCTGTCTCTGAGTTCAGCGAGCAGATTTTTAGCGTCCACTTGAAAGATACCTATATCTGGCACGATCGACTTGCCGAGCACGGGTTCCTGACACCGTACGCCAATGAAGAGGAGATGGCACACGGAATGCGGGAATCTCGGGCAGTTTGGTGGGAATACCGTGTCCCTGGTGAAGGTGAACTAGACCTGGTCCGCTTCTTGCGCCTTCTTTACTCGATCGGTTACCAGGGAGCACTTCTGCTGGAACTCGAAGACAAGCGCTATCTTGGATCGCGTACCGCAGTACTGGAAGGGCTGCGGGTGGGATTAAACAACATCCGTCAGGCAATCCAGACTGTTCAGGGAGAATTGCAAACCGAATGAAAAAAGGCGGTTATGCAACAGATCAGAATGATCCACCTATTAAAGTAAAACCGAAACAAAAGGAAATCCATTATCGATGTTTAACGACGAAATAATTAGAGATGACGATATCGTAATCAGTAAACCATATCTGATTTCAGATCATACTGCCCATGAACCTGATCTTTGTATTGATGGGCAAAATACTATTTGGGTCACCTGGTCAGAGCGGCGTCGGTGGGGTGATTTGATCCGCATCAGGTGCATTGATAATAAGGGTAGGGGGGAAATTCTAGACTGCAGCACCCAGCAGGGAGTCGAATTCCAGCCAGCCATCATCTCGCTTGAAGGTGAGGACAAACTGGTAGCCTGGGTCGCTTTCCGGGCTGGCAAATGGTGTTTAGTCACCAGAAACCTGCACCACAACCGACTGGGGGATGAACAGGTCCTCTATAGCAACCAGGAGGGCCTCTTCCATCCGCGCTTACAAAAGGACACAAACGGCGAAGTCTGGCTGGTGTTCGAGGCGGTACACGGAGGGAAATTGCATCTGATGGTAAGCTGTACCCAAAACGGTCGTTGGCGCGAAGTTACGCTTTTGTCAACTCAGGATTGTTCGTGCTGCCGGCCGAGCCTATCTTTGGGACCGGGGGATGGCATCTGGGCTGCTTACGATTGCTATCGGGACGGTCATTACCAGGTCTTCATCCAGCGCCTTGACCAACCTTCCAAATCGATCCGGATTACCGACAACGGCTACCAGAATCTGACTGCCTCCATCGCTGCTGACCAGGAGAAAAATCTCTGGATCGTATGGTCCAGCAACCAGAACGCCGCCTATCGCGACCGCTGGTGGCTGACCAAGTGGGTCTATTTACGGCGCTTTGATGGTAAGGAGTTTTCTGACCCGATTTGTGAGGCACCGGAGAAAGATATTTATAACCAGGATTCTTTCCAGGGCTGGGAATTCCCCGAAGTGGCAATGGATGCCGGAGGACGCATTTGGGTATTCGGGCAAGCTTCACATACTTTGTACGCCCAGTATTACGCCGGAGACACCTGGTCGCCGCGCTACACCATTGCACCCCGCCACTGGGGCTCGTGGAAGCCGCGGGTACGCCTGGCAGGGTCGGAGACTTTAGCGGTCGCTTCAATGGGCTTGGGTGGCGCTCAAATTCAGCGGGTAGAAATTCAGCCTGCTAAGTATGTGCCGGTGGTCATAAAGCCGCGTGAGCCTTTACCTGTTCTGATCAAAGATAAGAAAGATCGTCAGCGTCCCACCATCACCACACCCTCCGGTGAGACGCTGCAACTGTTCTTCGGGGATCTGCATGGCCATTCTATCTACGGCGACGGCACAGGAGATGTGGACGAGTATTACCACCGCTACCGCGATGCTTACGGCTACGATTTCGCCTGTTTGACCGAACACGATTATCTCGACGGCATCGAACTTTCGCTGTCTGAATTGAAGATGATCTGGAATCAGGCCGACCGGATGACAGTCCCGGGCAGGTTTGTAGCTTTTTGCGGCTATGAATGGACAGCACCAGCAATTGCCGAACACAGCAGCCCTGGTCAAACCGTCGGCGAAGGTCACAAACATATCATCTTCCCGGCAAACATCGGCCCGCTCATCAGTTACGGTGAGCCGTCAGCCAATACGGGAGCCAAACTTCTAGCACGCTTCGAAGATGTTGAGGCGTTGATAATCCCTCATCACACTTCCTGGAGCGGTATCGACTGGGAGGCTCACGACGAAAACCTGGTGCGGCTGGTCGAAGTCTGTTCGACCCACGGGCGGTTTGAGTACCCTGGCAACCAACCCATCGGCTACCGCCGCGATCACGTCCACCTCGGCAAATTCGTGCTCGACGCCCTCAATCGCGGCTACAAACTCGGTTTTGTCGGTGGCAGTGACAGCCACGGTTTGCGATGGCACGGCACAGAACTGGCAGACCGTGACAGCCATATGCAGCCTGGAACGCCGGTTGGCTGGAAAGAAGATGCCTACCGCACTGGTATGACGGTCATCCTTGCGCATGAGCTGACCCGCCGCAGCCTGTATCAGGCGCTCTATGAGCGGCGCTGCTATGCCACGTCCGGTGTGCCGATTGAGCTGGAGTTCCGTATCAACGGCGAATTGATGGGTTCAGAGATTACGACCGATATAGTGCCCAAAATTGAAGCCAAGATAAAGGGGACCGCGCCGATCAGGTCTGTCGACTTGATCCGTTCCGGATACGGGCATGCCGGGCTGCAGAGCCGGGAAGGAGCCGGTTTGACCCAATTGAGTTTCTCATTCGAAGACGAGATCATCATCCCTGGCGAAGAGCATTATTATTACCTGCGCGTAAGCCAGGAGGACGGGAACATGGCCTGGAGCAGCCCGATTTGGCTGCGATACGAGGGGTGAGTCGATGGCAAAAGAGACTTATCAGGTTGGATTACTGGGATACGGGAACAGTGGCAAGTTTTTTCACGCCCCCCTTATTGAGGTTAATCCTGGACTCGAGTTGGCGGCAGTAGCCACCAGCCGTCAGGAGGTGTTAGAACTTTACCCTAAGGTCAGGTTGTACGATTCGGTTGAGGCTTTGATCGCTGACCCATCTCTCGACCTGATAGTTGTCGCCACTCCCCACCTTCTTCATGTACCCCACGCCCAGGCTGCCATAAGAGCAGGCAAGCACGTAGTGGTCGAGAAACCGCTGGCGGAGACCGCCGCCGAAGTCAGGGCGCTGATAGAACAGGCCGGCGCAGCCGACCGTATGCTCATCGTCTTTACGAACCGTCGCTGGGACGGCGACTATATGACCGTCAAACTGGTGATTGACTCAGGTGTGCTGGGCGAAGTGTATTATTTCGAAAGCCAATGGCGCCTGTATATCCCCAAGTTGCGGGGAGTATGGCGCGAGAACCCCGAAGATTTAGGGGGCATTTTTTACGATCTGGGTCCCCATATGATAGACCAGACGATCCAGCTTTTTGGTAAACCTGAGAGCGTCCACGCTCAAATTGAAACGCACCGTCCTAACAATCAGGTGGATGACTATTTCCGCCTGCATCTTAGATTCGGTTCAGGTGTCGAGGCTGTGCTAATGACCGATTTGATGGCACCGATCACTGGACCACGCTTCCAGGTGCGTGGCCGGCGGGGGACTTACGAAAAATTCGGTCTTGACCCGCAGGAAGCCGCTCTGCGAGCGGGCGAATTTCCCCGGGGTGACAACTGGGGTGTTGAAGATCCGGCAAACTGGGGGCGCCTGAAAGTTTCCGACTGGAACGGCCTGGCATTCGACGGTCAAATCGCCACAGTTCCAGGTGATTACCGCCCTTTCTACCGGGCTGTTTATGAAGCTTTGCAGCAGGGAGAGTCGCCCTTTGGGCTTGAAGATATTGTCGTGCAACTGCAAGTTATCGAAGCAGCACTGCGCTCAGCCCAAACCAACACGGTCCAGGCCATTGAATAACACCCCGGGGTAATACCAAAGATGAAAGCAACCTATGCGGTTGTAGCGGATGAAGGTGTCCTGAAGATAGAAGAGGAAGTCCTCGATCCATCCGAACTCGAGCCAAACCAACTTATGATCGAGGCGGAGACCACCGTCGTCAGTGCCGGTACCGAACTGGCGATTTATACCGCTATTGCTCCCGGTGTTCGTACACCCGGCAGTTGGAACGCCTACCCCTGGCGACCCGGCTACGGGCTGGTGGGGCGCGTACTGGCAGCCGGATCTGCTTTGGAGGACTTCCCGTTAGGTTCGCGCCTGTTCTGCTTCGGCAAGCACGCTTCTCACCAGGTTTACCAGGTCTCGCCGAAGGAGCCCCAATCTGCGGCTTTCTTGATCGAGGAGGAGATACCAGCGGAGACGGCAGTGATGCTCCGAATGGCGCTGATCGCACTCAGTGGCGTGCAAGCCACCACCTTCGAAACTGGGGACGCTGTGGCTATCTTCGGTTTGGGTCTGGTGGGCAATCTGGCAGCCCAACTCTACCATCACGCCGGGGCACGGGTGATCGCTTTTGACATGGTGCCGGAACGCTGCGATCTGACGAGAAAAGTGGGCGTCGAGACCGCCCTCAATCTTTCTCCAGAGGAGCAAGTGAAAACGATTTACGATCTGACCGGAAACCAGGGGGCTGCAGTCGCTGTTGACGCGGTGGGCGAATCGAAGATCGTCATGAGCTGCATCCAGGCCTGTAAACCGTTTGGCGAAGTGGTC
>Ga0209536_100009964_pt1 | contig 14058 bp, 17 predicted proteins | sample DeeMarSeWOR28_12_FD_187461 | JGI IMG/M metagenome (GOLD analysis project Ga0209536, IMG submission 187461) | Marine sediment microbial communities from White Oak River estuary, North Carolina - WOR-2-8_12 (SPAdes) (version 2) | ecosystem: Environmental > Aquatic > Marine > Intertidal zone >...
AACAATTTGTGTTACGATGGGGTGGAGATATTATGAAACTATTTTTCTATGTTCCTTATTGTTTCTGTATCTTCAGACCTAAAAAGAAAAATAAAAAGGATTCTTACCTGAGTTGCGCTTAGTGAATGGAAACAGGTGACATTACACTCTCCATGTCTTGGCGTGGCAATTGCAGGGATAATGTCCCCATGGAGAACTTCTTTGGACATTTGAAAGAAGAAGCTTTGCGACAGGTCAAAACACCCACCTTTGAATAGGCTCGAGAGATCATCATGATTACATTTGCTTCTACAACTATGAAAGGATACAATTGAAAACAAAACAGACACCTTATCAAACCAGGTGCCTGTCTTTGTGGAACCACTGCGGGGTCTTTCTTTTCATATCTTGTCTATTGGGTGCAGTTTAAGTTTTCCCTGATTTTTAATTTTAGTTGGGAAATTATTCAGAATATATTTTTTGCATTTCCTTATTTCACCACAATCGCCAACGTCATATTGCACAAAGCGTTCTTTTTCGTCCCCAGGATCCAGATCGTTTCATAATTGCCGGGTTGTTTGGGAGCGTGCATATCTACTTTTAGATCGATGGTTTCACCGGGGTCAAGGATGAAATTCATATCATACAGCCCGCGGTCATGGAATTTATCCCCACCAATATATAGATAATCAAATGAGCCCTTCCTCCAGGCGGCTGTGCCAGTATTCTTGATCGTCCAACGAACGGTGAATGCCTTGCGAGGCTTGAAGGCAGTTCCATCTGGAGGGCTTTGACCAACCACTGCACATTTTTTCGTACCCTTATAGTCATGTTCATTGGGACTGGGCGTTTTGGTCGGTTTGCCACCTCCAGAGCCCGGAAGATCTAATACAACTTGCGTATTTGTTGGAAACAAGAAAAGAACCGTGGAAGTTGGAAGCGGCGTTTTGGTCCGCGTCGCCGTCGAGGTGGGTCGTATCGTGGGGGTATCTGTGGGTGGGAGAAATTCAACCGTTTGAGTTTGCGCTGCCTTTGCCGTTTCAAAAATAATGGTTTCAACAGCACCTGGTGCCGATGTTGAAACAGACGGGGCAGATGAGGCAGGCAGTTCGCAGGCAAGCAGAGCCAACAAGATGCTTAGTAAAGATATGAGTCCGCGCTTCGCACTTTTCTTCATTGGGATTGCAGGAATATCACTTCACACTGATTGTGACGGATACTTTGCACAGGGTTGCCTTTTTCTTTGAGAGAACCCACGTAGATGTATAAGTTCCAGGGTCCCTGGGTGCATACATGGGAACAGTGATAGTTACCTGCTCATCAGGAGCGATGCTCTTGGGTAGATCATAAACATCGTTTTGGTGCATATCTGTCCCGCCCGAATGCTTGAAGTCAATGTCTTTATCCAACCAGAGTTCATCTCCTGTATTTTTGAGCGTCCAATTTGTCTCAAATATCTCGCGGGGGAGCAAAACCGGGTTGTGGGGTGTGAGAGCGATCAACTCACAATTAGAACCAGCAGTATACGGTATAAAGGGCTGGGTAGAGGTGGGAAGTATGAAGATAAACGTCTCAGTAGGAGTTGCCGTCTCTGTAGGTGTTCCTGTTGGAGGCGGCGTAAAGGTAGCCGTCTTTGTGGGAGGCGGAAGCAGGATGGCAGTCTGCGTTTGAGCCGCGGCGGCTGTTTGAAAAATTATCGTTTCAATGGACCCCGGGGCTGGTTCTGATACAACGGGTTGGGAGAGAACTGGAATTTCACAGGCAAGTAAAACAAATAGCGCCGTAAATAAGAGAATAAGTTTTCTTACTGCAAGTTTATCCATGATTGTCCACCAAAACTATTTAACTTCAATGATAAATTTTGCGGCGCAAAAGTCCCTCTTACCAACCCTGAGCGACCATCTGGTTGAGTAAACCTCTGAAAGCATCGGGGCAGTCATAGAAATTGTCAGTGTGACTTTGCCACCCGGGCCGACAGCTTTGGGTATATCGAAATATGATTTTCCATCATGGAGACGTGCACCGGAATGATATACCACATCCACGCCTTGTTTGGGCCATGTTTTCGTACCGGTATTTTCTACTGTCCATGTTGCTCTAAAATCAGCGCCTCCCTTGAGGACGATACCCTTCGGCGGGCTTTTAGATATGACTTTGCAAGACCATTCCCTCACGACCTCCGGTTTTTCGTAATCAGAGTCGTTCTCTTCATCATTATTTTCTTCGTCTTCATAAAAAAAAGCGTTTGGTAGATTGGTCTCTGTTGGAAACAGGAAAAGGAATGTAGCCGTTGGTGTTGGTGTAATTGTTGGAGACTTTGTAGGTAGAGGGGTTGTTGTCGCTGTCCAGGTTGGAGGCAGTACACGTGCCGTTTGCGATTGTGCAACAACAGCAGTTTGCACAACTATCGTTCCAACAGATTCAGATACAGATACAGGTGCAGGAGAAGGCGTGATGAGAACTGGCGAGGCACAACCCAAAATGACAATTCCAGCAACCAGCCACAGGATTATCCGGCGAATACTTCGCCTGTTCATCACGCCTCCTTTTACAAAACGTTTGATTAGCTACCTGACTACATTGAAGGCCACGTAAGGATAGCAGAAGCCTCCCTCGAGTTTGAAATCGATTACATAACGCCCCGGTGCATCTGGAGCCACCGCATCAAAGGGGCCAACGGGAAATACATCCCCGGGTTTCATTTCTGGGAGTTGTACTACAAAGCCAGTGGGAATGGAGAGCGTTGGGCCAGGGTTACCTAACAAGGTAACATCCTTCCCAGCCGGCCAGGTTGCTGTACCATTATTGAGGATCGCGAAGCTGACATCAAACTCATTCGTGCGCTTAAACTCAGTGTTGTCACGAGGTCTTTGGCGGATGTAGTCACATGAATATTCAGCAGTGGTTGTGCCACCGCCTCCTCCGCCTCCACCCCCACCCCCGCTGGATGGAGGAGTAACCGCAAATGGTGTTGCAGTCGGCAGGATCGGGGTTAGGGTCGGAAGCGGTTGCGTGGGAACCAGCGTGGCTGTGGGCAGCACGCGCGCGGCTTCCGTTTCCCGCGCAGCAACGGTCATCTCGACCGAATCAGCAATCTGCTGTTCGGCTTCCATTGTCTGGGCGACAGCGGTGTTAATGGCTGCCTCAATCTCTTCCGCGCTGGGGGGCTCTTCCCCGGGAGCACAGGCCACCAGCATTGTGATGCCCAACAATACAAATATCACTCTTAGTGAAATAGACAAGCGGTTCATTCGATTCTCCTTTGGTTATTACCCTTCCGTTTTTTCCTTGCTTCCTGCCCCAATGCCCAGTGGTTTCCATTTTTTCTCATCTTTCAGACGATGCTGGATGCCATGGCGATCATGGGTCAGGTCAAAGCCTTCGGGCTTGATAAACATTTCTTCACCGTCGAGCAGGCCTGTGATACCGGTCTGACCGAGTTCGGGACGTTTGTTCTGACAGTAGGAGCAGGTTGCCGGGTCATGGGCTGCATACTCGGTCGGCTCCTCATAGGTTGTGACGTATCCCTCGTAGTTGCGCAGGATGATCTTGTGGTCTGATGCGCTGATCTGGTAATTGGGCATGACCGGGATCTTTCCGCCCCCACCGGGTGCATCCACTATAAATTGCGGGACAGCGTACCCGGACGTGTGACCGCGCAACCCCTCGATGATCTCGATACCCTTGGCCACCGGCGTGCGGAAGTGTCCGGCGCCTTCCACCAGGTCTGCCTGGTACAGGTAATACGGACGCACGCGGATGCGTGTCATCTTCTGCACCAGTTCGCGCTGGATGTGGACACAATCATTGATACCTGCCAACAGAACAGACTGGTTGCCCAGCGGGATACCGGCGCGCGCCATGCGGTCGCAGGCCTCGGCCAGTTCCTGGCTGATCTCGTTGGGGTGGTTGATGTGGATGTTGATCCAAAGTGGGTGGAACTTTTCCAGCATGTCGCACAGTTCCTGCGTGACGCGCATAGGCATGAAGACCGGCACGCGCGAACCGATGCGGACGATCTCGATGTGCGGAATCTCCCGCAGACGAGTGAGCAACTCTTCCAGGATTTTTGGTGCCAAAACCAACGGGTCTCCACCCGAAAGCAGTACATCACGTACCTGTGGTGTGTTTCGGAGATATTCGAGTTGCATCTCGAATTCATCGCGCTTGAACGTTTGAGCGGGATCACCCACAATGCGTGAACGGGTGCAGTAACGGCAATAAGAAGCACATTGGGTTGTGACCAGCATAAGCACCCTGTCAGGATACCGATGAACCAGGCCGGGGACGGGAGAGTGGCGGTCTTCTGCCAGCGAGTCTTCCATCATGGCGGTAAAGGCTTCCATCTCATCCGCACGCGGGATGATTTGCTTGCGTACCGGGTCGTTCGGATCATCCGGGTCGATCAACGAGATGAAGTAAGGCGTTATATCTACACGGAACAAGCCGCTGGTTTGGAGAGCTTTGCGTTCGCTATCATCCAGCGGAAAAACTTTCTCGATTTCTTCAACAGTGTTCAAACGATGGCTTAACTGCCAGCGCCAATCGTTCCACTTCTCATCGGGAACGTTGGCGTAAGCAGGGGCGCGTTTGGAAAGTATTGGGCTAGGCATAGGTTTTTCTCCGAATTGGTAAATAGGGGACTTCTAAAGAATGGACAAGTGAACTCTAAAGTACACGCGGAGGGTCATGGTCGGGGCGATAGAAGCCCCCGAAGAATGGGGAAACGCCCATGAACCGCACAAACAAACTACTCATAAAGGTATTGTAAAAGGAAACAGGATGCGGGTCAATGTCCATTGTAGCCCGCGCCATCGGTGAAAGAAAGGGTACAATAGAGCCACTATTCGTGACAGGAGATACAATGTCAAACATAGCCGTTGTCACCGACAGCACAGCTAGCATCCCCGAAGCCATGCTCCGAGAACTGAATATCCACGTGGTGGCGTATTACATCCATCGCGGCAGGGAAGTACTGCGCGATCTGGTCACGATCCAGCGCGATGACTTCCTGCGCTGGCTGCCCGGCGCAACAGAGCTCCCCACCACCGCCAGCCCGGGTCCCGGCGATTACGTGAAAACCTATAAAGACTTGATCGGGCAGGGTGTACGCCAGATCATCAGTATCCACATGACGTCCAAGGGAAGTGGCGCATACCAGGCCGCCAGCGTGGCGCAAGCAATGGTGCAAGACGAAATCCCCGATGTGCGCATCGAAGTGGTGGATACGCAAAATGTCTCCCTTTGCCAGGGATGGATCGCTATCGAGACCGCACGCGGGGTACTCGCGGGTCTTTCCCTGGACGATGCGCTTGCTTCTATTAAAAAGATGCTGCCCGTTACCCAAATGATTCAAACCGCCGACACGCTGAAATACCTTTATATGGGCGGACGCATCGGCATGGCCAAACGGTTGGTTGGCACCCTGCTAAACATCAAACCACTGATCGGCATGAAAGACGGCGTGATCGTGGCCCTCGGCCAGGCGCGCAGCCGCATGCAGGCCTATACCACCATGTCTGAAATAGTCGGCGAAGCCATTGGCAGCGGCAAGGCTAAAGTAGCTTATGTCCATGCCGGGGCATTGGAAGAGGTAGAGAAGATTAAAGGACTGGTGGAAGATAAAGTTGAAGTCGTAGAATCCTTCTTCGCCGAACTCTCCCCGGCGCTTGCGGTCCACACCGGGCCGGGCACAGCGGGGTTATGTTTTTATCCTGTTGAAGAATAAGTTGATTACGTAGTTGGTCTCTTAGCAACTTTGCGTCTTTGAACTTTAGCGGTTTTTACATCGGAGAAGCGAATGCCCCACTCACTCAACGTGCAATACAGGCTGGCGACACGGATGGATGTCCCTGCCATCGTCCGCTTGTTGGCGGAAGATAATCTGGGCGCGCAGCGCGAACGCTTTGAGACCCCGCTGCCAGCCCCCTACTATGCAGCCTTCGAGGCCATCGATGCAGACCCCAACAACGAACTGATCGTAGCGCATGCGAACGAGGAAATCATCGGCACACTGCAACTGATGTTCCTGCCGCATCTGAGCCATCAGGGAGGTATGAGAGCGCAAGTTTCTTCTGTTCGTGTGGCGGAGCAATTCCGGGGCCAGGGCATCGGCACGGATATGATGAAATGGGTGCTCGAACGTGCGCGCGAACGAGGCTGTCTTCTCATGCAATTAACCAGTAGCAAATCTCGCACGGATGCGCATCGCTTTTATGAAAAGCTGGGCTTTGAAAAAACAAATATTGGGATGAAGATAAAACTATGATAACGGACAACATTGATGTGTTTCATAACGATGAAGCCCACCGCTTTGAACTCACAGTCGATGGGCATCTGGCCGTGCTGGATTATTTGCTCAGGGGCGAAATCATCATCTTTACGCACACCGGAGTCCCACCTGCCATCGGAGGAAGAGGGTTGGGCAGCAAGCTGGTTGAAACCGGCCTGGATTATGCGAGAGAGAAAGGACTGAAGGTCAGGTCTCTGTGCTGGTTTGTGAGCAAATACATGCGCCTTCATCCCGAATACCAGGAACTGGCAGGAAAATAGAGTACCCATATGGTGATTTGTAACACTGAATGACAAGAGGGGAGTAGCATTTATATAATCATGTAATTCACATGATAAAGGTCATAATAATTTCCAAATCGTAACCTATTCAAAAAAAAAACGTCTTGTAAATAACAGCGAGTATCCTTTATGGGAGGGACAGCAACAACAGGGTGGAGACTGTACAAGTCTGTTGGTGCTGCCAGGCACATTACAGAGGCATGAAACTAACTTATTCTTGGCAGACCTGTTACTCGTCTGAAATTCAAACAATCAACATCAACTGACGAGAATGACAAATCATATAATATCAAATCAAGAAGTGGTCAAACTGTTATCACAGCTCGGGAAAATCCGCGCAAAATATCCTCCCGAATTGCTAGCTGCCCGACGCAGGATATATCTTAGCCTGGCAGCACAATGGACTGCGACACGCAATGCTGTCAGCACCAGAAAAAAACAGTTTGCGTTTTTAACCATGCAAGTACCGGCTTCTACAGTGATCAGAGGTCTTGTTGTAATTTTTGTTGCCTTTCTAATCACATTTATGATACACGCAATGGCAACCGGCAACCTGGATTTTGGGTGGGTGATGGAATTATTATTATCACGTTGAAAATCTCTCTAACTAGAACCTGCAATTGAACAAAAACGCGTTTCGTATGAAGCGTGTTTATTAGGTGGGGAGGGCAGGTTTCGAATACCATTCCCTCAATGGATCCTGTAGGCCAATAAGCAAAGACCGCGTCTCGACAGACACGGTCTTTTCAGCGGGGAGGGCGGGATTCGAACCCGCGGTCGAGTTACCCCGACACTCACTTAGCAGGCGAGCCCAATCAGCCACTCTGGCACCTCCCCATATTCAACTGTTTGCCCGGATTGGAAAAGGCGGAGGGAGCGGGATTCGAACCCACGATGGATTGCTCCATACCTGTTTTCAAGACAGGCGCCTTAAGCCACTCGGCCATCCCTCCGGGCGGAGGGATTTTACCATAAGATTTATCAGCAAAATATTGTTGTTGCCTCTAAATCCTTACGGCTCCAACTCTTCAAACTTAAAATTATCATATTTCACACCCACGGAATGCCAGCCAAGGTATAAACCAACTTTGGCCTGTTCCGCTTCTTGTTCATAGGTAACGGTCTTTGTACCGTTTATGAAAACATTAATCTCTTCGGATCCCCACGAACTCCCAGGTACAACTTCAACTTCAATTCGGTTTGTCGCGCCAGAACCATATAAAACAGCGTCTGGATACAATTTGAAAGGAGAACCACCCCAACCCTGTGTATCGAAATCAAATGTCTCATATAGAACATGTTGATGTGTAGTTATCGTAGCGGCTCCTAAAAATTTGTTCCCTACTAAGCCAGCTAACAAACCAAAGGTTCTGTCCCCGCTATAACCTTCAAAGGCCGTAACATCTGCCGCTAAGCGGTAATATTTGGGCCAGCCACATGCTTCACAGGTAACATAAAAAACTTGGTCTTGTCCCATGGTTTCTTTAGGTGGATATGGACCAAAATACAGCGCACCATCTTTCCATTCGCATATTTCACACTCGCCCCAGATATCCGACTTTGATGAAAAATCATCTTCAATAACCAATGGCGCAGGTGTTGGTGTGGGGGATGGCAAAGGAGTATTCGTTGGGACAGAAGTAGCTGTTGGTGGGGCCTTTGTGGGAACTGCGGCCGCAGTTTCAGCCACCAACGTAACTGCCAGTTGTTCAGCAGATGGTCCGCTGGGTTGACATGCAGTAGACAAAAATAGAACCGCAAGAAGAGACAGTACGATCTTGTACAAATTAGGATTTGTCATGTTTTCCTCCGTAAGTATAATTTTCCCAAACTCAATACAGTATACTCCCGTAATTTTTTATTGATAATGAAATAACGATTTCAATTTCATTGCTATAACGGCTTATAAATAGAATTCAATAACGCTAAGGGAAAGGGCCTTATTAAAATCCCGATTTCTGACAAACCTGATATACCCCACAGCAGAACAAACACCGTTACGCGGCACTCGTACTCTTTCAGGGCACAGGTAATTCCCGCTTAATATAAGACAATCTTGGTATAATTTTGGCCTTATGGGAAACAAGAAATACCATGTATGGACCGAAGGCTGCCAGATGAACGTGGCCGACTCGCAGCGGGTCGGCTCGTCATTGGAGCATTTGGGCTACACCTTTACCGATACGGCTGAAGAAGCGGATGTGATCGTGCTCAACACCTGCGTGGTGCGCCAGTCAGCCGAAGATAAGGCACTGGGTCGCTTAAGCTCCCTCAAACCGCTCAAGGAAAAGAACCCCGACCTGGTCATCAACCTGATGGGTTGCCTGGTGGGCGTGCGCGGCGCGGAGAAACTGCGCGAGAAACTCCCCATGGTGGACGTCTTCTCCCCGCCCTCCGACCCCGGCCCGCTCATCTCGCATCTCACCCAGGGTGAGATCCGCACGCTCGAAACCGACGAGACCACGCGCCGATTCGAAGTCATGGACGGCGACCTGCTTCTCCCCGTCCACGAACAGGGAAAACTGGTCAGCGCGCATATCCCGGTCGTGTATGGCTGCTCGCACGCCTGCACCTATTGCATCATCCCCTACAAACGAGGCATCGAGCGCAGCCGTCCCGTTGGCGACATCGTTGCCGAAATCCGTTCGCTGGCGGCGCAGGGCGTAAAGGAAGTCACCCTGCTCGGCCAAATTGTCGACCGCTACGGCAAAGATATCCCCGACGGCCCCGATCTGGCCGGTCTGCTGCGCCTGGTCCACGAGGTGGAAGGCATCCAACGCATTCGCTTCCTGACCTCGCACCCCAACTACTTCAGCACCGACCTGATGGACACCGTCGCCGAGCTGCCCAAGCTCATGCCGCACATCGAAGTCCCCATCCAGGCCGGTGACGATACTGTGCTGGAGAACATGAAGCGCGGCTACACCCAACAGGATTACCGCGACCTGGTTGCCACCATCCGCGAGCGCATCCCGGATTGTTCGATTGCGACGGACATCATCGTTGGATTCCCCGGCGAGACCGAAGAACAATTCATGCAGACCTACCGCGTCTTATCGGACCTCAAGCTGGATGTCGCTCATCTGGCCCGTTACTCGCCCCGAACCAATACCGTTTCCGACCGCCGCATGGACGATAACGTCCCCGACAAAGAGAAACGCCGCCGCTTCCACCTGCTCGAAGACTTGCAGGCAGAGATCGTCGGCGAGATCAACGCCAAGCTGCTCGGGGGACAGGTCGAAGTGCTCTTCGAAGAAAAGGTCAAAGGCCGCTGGAAGGGACGCACTCCAACCAACAAACTGGTCTTCGTTGAGTCTGACGAAAATTTACGGGGAAAAATCGAGACGGTCACCGTCACTTGGACGGGGCCATGGTCCATGCAGGCCAGCCTGATGCGGCAGCCTGTGATTTCAATATAATGCCTGTAGGGGCGGGGTAACCCCGCCCCTACAATTTTCAACGGAGGGAAAATGCCCCACATCCGCCCGCTTGCCATCTGCTTATTTCGACATAACGGAAAAATCCTGGTCTCCGAAGAGCGCGACCCAACCAAAAACGAAACTTTCTACCGTCCGTTGGGCGGCGGCATTGAGTTTGGCGAGCATAGCGAAGAGGCCATCCACCGCGAGATAATGGAAGAGATCGGTGCGGAAGTGAAAGACCTGGTCTATCTCGGCACGCTGGAGAACATCTATGTTTTCGACGGCGAACCCGGCCACGAGATCGTGCAAGTTTATGATGGGGCGTTGGCCGAGGTCGGGTTGTACGAGCAGGCCGTGATTTCGGGGTACGAAGCGGAAGTGAATCTTCCCATGAAGGTGTTGTGGAAAAGCCTGGATGAATTTGGGCCGGGCAAAGCCATTCTGTATCCAGATGGCCTCCTGGAGATATTGCCAGCGTAGGGTGTATTAATTACAGAATTATCAGGTAATTTTTGGACAAGATGGGGTAAAGTAGGGTTGCACAGATAAACTCTCTGTGTAATTGAAATCTCAAAGGGCCCGGGTAAATGTCCACACAATCACCACCGAATCAAAAGCTGAATACAGTTGACGAACTACTTTCAGAAGCGCAAGAGCCGAGCAGCGTTATACAAGATTGGCGCGTTAATGTGCTGAATATCTTTCTGCCGCTTGCTTCGATTGCAATATTTCCTGCGGTCGTTCAAACCGTTATGCAAGTGATCAATAATCCGTGGATCGCGTGGCAGGGGGCGGCAATATTCCTGTTCTTTTACCTGATACTTATCTTTATAACCATTCGGCGAGATCTTTCTGCAACCAAACGCAGTTGGATTGTCATCACGATCATCTACCTGACAGGCATCGTGTCGATGGCGCGGGGCGGGTTGGCCGGGGATGGAACGATTTATCTGGTAGTTTTACCGATCCTGTCTATCACACTTATTAATGCACATACAGGAATATTTGCAACCGGGATTTCGTTATCCACCTATATCGTATTTGGAATACTGGCGCACTCAGGCGTATTGAAACAATGGCTTATTATCCATGACAATCCACAAACCCCAGATCAATGGCTTTACTACGGATTGGTAATGGGCACCTTAATCATTGTGACCGTCTTCGTGGTAGCCAGGTTTTCCAGGTTTCAATTGGACACACTTAAGTCAATCCAGAAAGTGTCGCAGGCCCTTGCTGATACTAACAGGCAACTGGAGCAAAAAGTGCAGGAGCGTACGGCGGAGTTAAGTAACGCCAACCAGCATCTACAATTCTTGGCCACGCATGATAATCTCACAGGTTTGCCAAATCGTTTCCTCTTCTTTGACCGCCTGGATCAGGCCATCCGAAAAAGCCGTCGGCAAAAACATCGCTTTGCACTATTATTTATCGACCTGGATGACTTCAAAAATGTGAATGACTCTTATGGGCACGTCACCGGTGACGAGGTCTTGCAAAAAGCTGCTGAATGCCTTGAGCTTACCGTTCGTGATAGCGACACAGTCGCACGCCTGGCAGGTGATGAATTCACGGTCATTCTCGACAACATTCAATCCAATGACAATGTGGAAGCCATCGTCCAAAAGATCACCCAGGCTGTCTCTCAACCGATTGAAACCGAACAGGCCAAGATCGTAATCACAGTGAGTATTGGGATAAGCTTATATCCTGACCACGGAGAAGATGCCGAAACCCTGCTCCGAAAAGCGGATGCGGCCATGTACCATATCAAGGATGGGGATAAGAACGGGTATTTCCTGCATTCGGAATAACCCTGTTCGTTTATATCTTGCGTAACTGCACGCGCAGTTTGCTTTCCCTTGCCAGGCTGTGGATTTGCCCCATCACATTTTCAGCAATGGACTTTACAGTCGGGCGGTGGTCCGCATCGCCCTGGAAATGCAGTGGCTTGCCAACCGTGATCGCGTATGCTCCGCGCAGGTACCAGGTGATAACTTCCGGGGCTCCATCTATCGTAGTGGGGACGCGCTTGCAATTCTCATCCTGAAGGTGAATACCAATTGGGACCACCGGCACGTCGCTTTGCAGTGCCAGCCGCGCCACACCTGAATGAACGGGGGCAAATCCCTCGGGCGGGCTGATCGCGCCTTCCGGGAAGATGACGACAGAACGTCCCGCGGCTAACATGCGAACAGCCTGTTTCAGAACCTTATCGCTTTGTCCCTCTCCCCGAATGACTTTGATCTGTTTGATCTTACGCATATAAGCCCCCAGCACCGGGATGGTGAAAATCTTGGAATTGATCATCACGCTCATCGGTTTGCGCGAAATCAGGTGAATGAAGATCGGGTCGGTGGTGCTGGGATGGTTGGCCGCATAAAGCACCGGGCCTTCGGGCAACTGATCGTGCCATTGGACATCCATTTTTAGCATCAGGCGGGCATAGCTACCGATAACGATTCGACCAGCTTTGTAGAGTAATTCAGAGATCATGGGCAGGGTTCCTTTGTGACAGGTGAGTGTAAGAACACTTTCAAATCGAAAAGTTCTTAACAGAAATGTTACCTGCCTGTCGGTTTTTCTACCTAGTTGGGAGCTAACAAGGAGCTATCAAAGAAGAACCAATTTGAATATTGGGAATGATATAAATTGAGACCGGCAATAAGCCGGTCTCATCTGTCTTACAACTTTTTTAGAATACAAAATAACGTGCCGTAGCCATAAATATCATTGCAAGGATCATATTGACCACGTGAATGGGTGACACGATATTTATCCGCTTTTGGATCGCCTGGATTTTTGCCAGTTGATCGTCTGTGGGCTTGCCTTTGATCTGTGTACCGACCTGTCCAAGTTCAGCATTACTCTTCCCAAAGATCGCGCCGAACACAAAGGCAATAAGCCCAAAGCCAGCGCCGATGCCAAATCCTATCCCTGCAGCTGATCTCATCCATGCAGATGAAAACCTGTCTGAGTCATGCCAGTAGAGCAGGGCCCCCGCCAGAATTGTAGATATTGCGGCAATCATCATGAACACATGGATTCGAACTGTATTTGTCAGGTGCTGCGCGAATTGTTGTCCCGCCTCGCCTGTAGGGGCGATGCTGTGGCTGATGAAGAACTCCATCAGCAGGGCGCAGCCTCCCCAAACGATCGCTGCAATAATGTGAACGAACCGTAAGACGAGCATGAAAATGCTAATTTGATCTCCTTAAACCTGTAAAATTATAAACTTTCTCGTTTTCAATAAAGCTATACAGTATTGAATGAATATATGATATAATTAATTTATAAAAGAGTCAAGATGCAATGAGCCAACAAAAACAGACCAAACGGAAATATGATTCATCCCGTCGAAAGGCGCAGGCCCGCGAAACGCAGCACCAGATCATGACAGCTGCGCGTGAGTTGTTTATTTCGCGTGGGTTTGCAGGGACATCTATCAAAGCCATCGCCCAACACGCAAATGTGGCAGCAGAAACTATTTATGCCAACTTTGGCAATAAGCGCAACCTCCTGGCACGGGTGGTGGATGTGTCGGTTACGGGCGATGATGAACCCATCCCCCTGCTGGAGCGTCCACAAGTCAAGGCAATAGAAGCGGAACTGGACCCAACACAGCAAATTCAAATGTTTGCCAGCCAGATGGCAGACATCATGTCCCGCGTTGCGCCACTCTTCCAGGTGATACGCTCTGCTTCAAAAACCAAACCGGAGATTGCTGCTTTGCTAAAAGAACTGCTCAATGGGCGGTTACAGGGCATGGAACACTTTGTCCACGCGTTGGCAAAGCATGGTTCCCTTCGCGGGGATATGGAAGAACAGAACATCACGGAAACCGTATGGGCTTTAACCAGTGCCGAAGTATACAATTTGTTGACCCTAGATCGAGGCTGGTCTGATGAGCAATATGCAACCTGGTTAGCAGGGATACTCACACGGTTACTTCTACCGTAAAGGTTCTTAAAAAACTCCGAAGCTCTGAACTGCACCCTGTAGAGAGGACACAAAACAAAAAAGCTCACCTGTGGTTCACTCAGACTGACACCTTACCTGGTAGGGTGTCTGTTTTGTTTTCAAT
>Ga0209536_100009967_pt1 | contig 14057 bp, 13 predicted proteins | sample DeeMarSeWOR28_12_FD_187461 | JGI IMG/M metagenome (GOLD analysis project Ga0209536, IMG submission 187461) | Marine sediment microbial communities from White Oak River estuary, North Carolina - WOR-2-8_12 (SPAdes) (version 2) | ecosystem: Environmental > Aquatic > Marine > Intertidal zone >...
ATATCTCTTTAAAACGCTCGACAGTTCCATACGGGGGCTGTGGAAACCCATTCTTTTATCTTCATTACTCTACTCACTTTTTTATCAAACAATGTGGACTACCTGGATGCAGCCAGTACCCGGAAAGATTGGATTAGGTATTATTTTCATCTTTATCGGGGCCGTGTTTGCATACAGCTACAAAAAATCCGGGAGCTTTCTTGTTAACTGGACAATGCATATCCTGGTAGGTTTGAAAATCAGATTGCTCATACAATAAATTACTTAAATTTCTTCTTGACAGAAAACGATTCACAGATTATAAAGCAACTAATTCTCCGAACCACTTCTTCTAAAACCGTGAGGTCATGAAGTGTGGTCGATATGGTAGGATTCGAAAGGATACTGCCTCCCGCGTTTGGAAAGGAGATTATTACATGGCGTATAAGCCAGCACCTCCAGACGTGGGTGCTGTTTTTTTATTTGGGGAAGTACCGTTGCAGCCAGATGTTATTGAGTAAGATCCGATTCCACCTTTTATAATCGGCGAAAAATCGAAATATCTCCGAGCTGCTCCTTCTAAGGACTCCTGTCTAAGAAGGAGTAGACGAAAGGGTGTATCCTGAAAGGGATATGCCTCCCGTGTTTGGAAAGGAGAGGGGGAAATTTTTGACCGGCCCTTATCCAGACAGGTGCTGGTTTTTTTATTACTACAAAACCATCAATGCTTCAACCAAAGGAAGTGATGCAGGTGCAAAGAACATTCTTTACTGAACTACTATTGATAGCCCTGATGGTTATTATGCTGTGCGGTCTATCCATCACAATAGTCTCTGCAGGCTGGACCGTCGAAGAAAACCCGGATCCCGATCTGGAGCAGCTCCGTGCAGTCAGTGGTACTTCTGAGGAGACTATCTTTGCTGCAGGCAATTACGGCAGGGTTTTGAATAACGATGGTGTCGCATGGCGTGTAGTGAGCGATTTTCCGGGAGTGGTAAACAACTACGGGATGTGGGCAGCGGACACCGGCAGCGTTTTTATAGCGGGTGATCAGGGAACAATCTATCGCTACGATGGACTGGTGTGGACAGAGATGGAGAGCAACACGACCAAACGCCTCAGGAACATCTGGGGTATTTCTGAAACCAGTGTCTACAGCGTTGGTGACAATGGGACCATGCTGCACTACGACGGGTCAGCCTGGAGTCTCCTCCCATCCCCCGAAAACACCCCAACCCTCCAAGGGGTGTGGGGTACCTCGGAGACCAACCTCTATGCCGTTGGAGGACCGAGTGCTACCGACCCTTCCGGCACTACCCCCGTAATCCTCCACTATGACGGTATCGAGTGGTCCAGCCTTGAGGCGCCTGAAAAGCTCCACGGGCTGTGGGGAAGCGCTGAAGATGATATTTTTGTTACGGGAGAGAATGGCCTCATCCTCCACTTTGACGGAGTCGACTGGACTGAGATGGAGCACACCCTTGCCACCGAGATCACCTTACGTGAGATCTGGGGCACCTCAGGCAGCAATGTGTTTGCCGTCGGTGACCTGGGGACTATCCTCCGCTACGATGGCTCAAGCTGGACTGCAATGGAAAGTGGCACGACCGAAGGGCTCTTCAGTATATGGGGAAGTTCAGAGGCAAATGTGTTTGCCGTAGGCAGGAACGGTATCATCCTGCGGTACGACGGTGTTCCCCTGGAAGATGACAATTGCCCGGGTGCCTACAACCCTGATCAAACCGACAGAGACGGAGACAATGTAGGCGATGCCTGTGACAACTGCCCGGATGTTTACAATCCCGATCAGGCTGATTCCGATGGGGATGGGACCGGAGATGCCTGTGAATACGTACCATCCACTACCACGAGCTCCGTACACCCATCCGAACAGTGTACCCTGGATGAAGACTGTGCGGATGACGGGTTGGTCTGCAATGGCCATGAGCGGTGTGATCTGGAGAACCGTGTCTGCTACCACACCGGTGATCCCTGCCCGGATGACGGACTCTTCTGTAACGGTGCCGAGCACTGTGATGAGGAAAGTGCTTCCTGCCTGCAGGGCACCAATCCCTGTGCAGAAGGGGAAGTGTGTGATGAAGAAAATAACGTCTGCCTGGTTGCCCCGAAACAATGTGAGATAGCTATTGAACCCGGGAGTGCCGTTGTGACATCTGGGCAACCCCTCACCTTTTCCGTCAGCAGCGCTTCGGGGTGCGCTGATCCGGACTACCGGTGGTCAGTGGAGAGTCCCCTTGCCAGTTCTATTGATCCGATGAGCGGAAGCTATGTTGCAGGTATCAATGATGACTGCGGCCGGATGGTGACGGAGATAATAACGGTGATGGACCAGACGAGCGGCAGCTCTGCTGAAGCGACACTGAATATCTCCTGCGGGAGGATACTCCATGTAGTTCCCGACACCCTTGTGAGCACACGGTTTCTCCCCCTGCCCGTGTTCATGGTTATTTTCGCCCGGGAAGGTAACTTTGACGAGACCTCCACCGTGAGCTTTGAACCGTCAGGGGCCATAACTTCTCTGTGGAATGCAGGGTTGCACAACCTGATGTTGGCGCTGGTCCTCGTGGAACCAGGTGCCGCGGCAGAAAGCTATCGGTGTGTGGTAGAAACTCCACGCCACAGCTATCGTGTTGACAAAAAAGATGCCTTAACCATAGTTACACTACCCTGGTCACTGGAAGCGGTTGCAGTCCAGCACAGGGGAAAGGAGGATTAGCAGGATGGAAAAGAACAGCCGTTTACAGATGACCCTTTCACCGCTCGTCAGTGTAGTGCTGATAGCAGCATTCTCTGCATTTGCTCACGGTGGGTGGAGTGTTGAGGAGCCCATAACCATAAACAAACTGCGTACCATAGGAGGTTATTCTCAAACAACGGTGTTTTCCGTCGGGGACTACGGAACCGTTCTCCGCTTTGACGGGATGACATGGGAAAATGTGTCCGGTGCCACTGACCGCACTGTTTACGGTGTCTGGTGCCCCGGAGAAAACGAGGCTTACATTGTGTGTGACAAGGGTAAAATATACTATTGTAACGGTACAGACTGGCAGCCTATGGACAGCGGCACACCGAATCGTTTGAGAGGAGTCTGGGGAAGTTCACGCAGTGATGTATTTGCCGTAGGGGAAAACGGTACCATAGTGCACTATGACGGCTCAAGCTGGCGACCCGTCAGCAGTCCCACTTCCCTTACCCTGCAGCGTGTCTGGGGTTTTTCTGCAAATGATGTCTATGCCGTGGGTGGAGCAAGCGGGTCAGATGGTGCCGGAAGCGGAGTGATCATCCACTTTGACGGAGGGGCATGGGATGTTGTTGCCGGTGGCACCATACCCCGTCTGAAAGACATCTGGGGTGCGTCCCCGGAAGTCCTGTTTGCTGTGGGGGACGGGGGAACCATCATGGCCTACAACCCGGAACAGGAAACCTGGGATCAGATCATAAGCGTTACACAGGAAACACTGCGGGGGATATGGGGAGACTCCGGGAGTGACATTTTTGCGGTAGGAGATTTTGGAACCATTCTCCACTATGATGGAAGCACCTGGGAGGCCATGACCTCCGGTGTGAGTGATGGGCTTTTTGCAGTATGGGGAACGGCACCGGACAGAGTCTATGCTGCCGGTGATGGAGGGAGAGTCCTCTCTTACAACGGGGAGTCCACTACCAGTACCGTACCGGGAACCACGTGCCCCGCCGAAGAGCTCTACGGTGAATACTCCCCTGAGGCAGAACAGCTCAGATATCTCAGGGATGCCCTTCTCAGTAAAACCGGGGAAGGACGGGAAATCATAAGGCTTTACTATCAGTGGAGCCCTTTCATTGCAGAACTCATAAAGCATGATGAAGAAGTGCGGGAAGGCATAAAAAGCATAATTGACGAAATCTTTTTCACCAGTGGCCGGTCACAAGGAGGCTTAAAGGTGAGATGAACTTCTACTGCAAAGGAGGTACCGTTGGTATGAACAAAAGGAAATGTATCGTTGTGTTCCTGGCTGTCCTCTGTTTCCAGAGCTTTTTTCAGTCCCGGACGATTGCTCAGGAACAGTACAGCCCAAATGGCATAAATGCTGCTCTTGTTTATCTAACACCCGGCCATGTTCAGAACAGATTCTTCCCCCTGGATGGTCTCGTCATCAACAGCGCATTTAACACCTCTTTTTTCATGGTGTTCGGTTCGGGAACGGTGACGGTGCGGGTTGGTGTTGCATCGTCGGTTGGAGATTACGCAAACATCACCTATGGCGTGATGGGCTTTATTGGCCCCAACCTGCTCATCGATTACGGCAATGATGCCGAAACCATCAGCCTGAGCGCAGAGGTGGATGGCTTTGCACTGGGGATGCTCTTCACGGGTGTTACACTGCAACTGGGCAACCCCAGTTACCCCATAGTGATGGGCATGGTTGCATCCCTTCTCTAGTGCATCCACAGGATGACAGACGCAATGCCAATGCATTTCTTATACTGTGTAACCATATCTCTCTTCGTTCACCTGTTGCTCCTTGCCCTTCCTCTTTCTCTTGAAACGAATCAGGTACAGGAGCAAACTGAGGTGTACCTTCTCTCCGGAGAGGGGAGCAGAGAAGAGCAGGCGCAGACTACTCAGGGTGTAAAGCAGCATACGGTACCGGCAAGAGAGACAACTGAGCACAGGGAAAAAAAGAAGGTTGTTACATCCCGCAGGCAGGAGCAGGTAAAGCCCGTTCTGAAAAAAGAAATGGTAACGGCTTCCCTGCATGGCTCAGCCACCGAACCAGTCCCCCGGGTGGAAACCAGTGCGGATGTGTCTCCCCGGGAAACGGATGATTGGGAAGAAACGAGCGCTCCCCTGGAACAGGTTCCCCAAAAAAAGCATGAGGCATTGCCACAGATCCCGCAACCGTCTGCAGAGGAAACACTCCATCTGGCAGAAAGCACCGGTAAATACTATCTTGAAACAGCATTTGGCAATGCCGATGCCCCCCAATTTTTACACCGCGAACTGCCGGAGTACCCCTGGATCGCAATGAACCGTGGCGAAGAAGGTACCGTTGAGTTGATGCTGTATATCGATACCCGGGGAAATTTATTAAACGTTGAAGTTATCAAAGCAACAAACGAATCATTTGCCGATGCTGCCATGGCAGCCATGAAAAAATCTACCTTTATACCGGCGAAAAAAGACGGTAAACCAATTGCTTCAAAGGCAATTATGCCCGTTTCGTTCAATTTGAGAAACAATTAAACAATGAGAGATACGGTGAAGTCATTACTGCTGTTCATGGGCACATGTTTTTTCATGCTGCTCGCCTTCAACCCCTTCACAGCCGAAGGAGAAGAAAAGTACTCAGGAACCTATACACTGGAAGAAATCGTTGTCACGGGAAAACAGGGCGGTGTCAATGCCGTAGGGACCGTGCGGGAGGTCACATCTGAAGAGATCGAGCGAAAGGACGCAAAGACCCTGGAAGAAGCCCTTGAGCTGGTGCCGGGTCTCCAGATCAGAACAGGGGGCGATGGTGTGCCCCGAATCGACATGCGGGGATTTCGTTCACGGCACGTGCTTTTACTGATAGACGGCATTCCCATAAATTCAACCTACGATGGCAATTTTGATCCCACGATTGTCCCCGTGGAAAACATAAAAAAAATCCGGGCAACCTGGGGGTCTGGTTCGAAACTGTATGGCCAGGGGGCATTAGGGGGTACTATCAATATCATAACCAAAAGAGGGACAAAAGATTTCCAGGGGATGATCAACCAGGAGGGCGGTCAGAATGTTGACTATTCGGGCAGGTACAGTCTGTCCGGTTCACACAAGCACGTTGACTTCTTTTTGAGCGGCAGTGTTTTCAAACGGGACGGGTTTGAACTGTCCGATGACTTCGATGCCACGTCGGAAGAAAATGGCAACCTGAGGGAAAACAGCGACAAGAAGCGCAACAACCTGTTCGCTAAAATCGGGTATGTTCCCAGTGAGCGGTGGCTGCTGGGCATAACCATGAGCTACCTTGACGGCAGGTACGGCGTCCCGGGGAGCACCATTAATAACAGCCTGGATCCCTTTGCCCAGAAGCCAAAGTACGAACGGGTTGATGATTACCACGGATATAGCCTGCAGCTTTCTCTAAACTATGATGCGCCGGGGCCCTTCGAGATAAAATCGTGGTTTTATTACAATGAGCTGGATGAAGAGACAAACCGGTATGACAACAACCGCTACACCACAATGGGAAACACCTACAACAAGGGGACATTTCACCAGGATACCCAAACGAGTATCACGGGACTTAACCTCCAGACCCGGTGTGATCTGAACAGGTACGGTATCTTTACCCTTGGTTTTTCCGGGGAGTGGGATGACTGGAAAGCTGAGGGAAAGATACGGGACCGTCTTGTGTCCCTCGGCGGCGTGAGTACCATCGATGAAAGTGGTGGTGGCGGCGGTGGCGGCGGCGGTGGTGGCAGCGGCGGCGGTTCCTCACTGCTCAAGAAGAACAACATGTACTATATGCGGCCACTTGATGACTCACGGGACCTCCAGATATACTCAGCAGTGATCGGCTATGAGGTGTCTCCCCTTGATCGTTTTGGCATAGTCCTGGAATACAGTCATCACTTCCTCCAGAAGGATGATGGAAGCGATGATGATGAGGGCGGCTTCCTGGCGGGATGCTGGTATGATCTCTTTGACACTACCAGGCTGCGCGCTTCTGCCGCCAGAAACATACGGTTTCCCACCATAAAACAGCTCTATGAAGTGGACAAGGGAAATCCCGATTTGAAAACCGAGAGGTCCTACAACTACGAAGTGGGTGTGGTCCAGAGTCTGCCCGCCCAAACCGTATTCACTCTCACGGGTTTTTACATAGAGGCGGAAGATTATATAGAAAAAATTGACCCCAATCCCCAGTTTGAAAACTATGACTACTACCAGTTTCAGGGATTTGAAATCACCGCTGAGACATCCTGTATTAAAAATCTCATCCTGACCACAAGCTACAGCTATCTTGATACGGAAGATCACTCCACGACTTTTAAAGATGACCTCCAGTACCGCCCCCGAGATAAGTTTGTCCTTAAAGGAAACTACACCTTCCATTTTGGACTCTCTTTCTATGCCTCTGTTATGTATGTAAACAGGCAGTACTACTATTCAAAAAATGCACCCTACAAAAAGAGGAAGCTGAATGAATACACCCTGGTGGACATGAAGATTTCCCAAAAGGTTTACAACAATCTTGCTGAGCTCTACATGGGGGCAAATAATCTCTTTGATAAGAACTATGAAACGAGTTATGGTCTCCCCCAGGCTGGACGGTTCGTGTACGGTGGGATCAGAATTAACTTTTAATCTCCAGCAAGGAGGTGTACCATGATTTACATCGGTCTGGATGACACGGATATCAAGGGGTCGAGGGGAACAGGACGTTTAGCGCGCACCATGGTGGGGATACTATCCGAACACTTTAACATCTTCGGCATCACCCGGCATCAGCTTTTATTCGACCCGCGAGTCCCCTACACCTCCAAAAACAGCAGTGCCACCATCCATCTGCAGGAAAACGGCAGTGTAAATCTGGAAGCTTTAGCCGACAGGATCGAGGCCCTCATGCGTTCGGACTGGTTTGAGGGAAGTGATCCGGGACTCTGCGTCACACGGGACATACACCCCTCCATGGCCGACTTTGGCTCCCGCGTCAAGACTGAGCTGGTAACGCAGCCGGAGGCACGGGAGGTTGCCCAGGCAAGTGGGTGTATCCTGAGGGGTTTAGGCGGCACCTGTGATGGCATCATCGGTGCGCTGGCTTCGGTGGGCCTGGCAGCCACGGGAAACGACGGCCGGTTCATTCTGGCCGGTTCTATGCGGGACCTGAGCGGCCTGCACCGGATCGATTCAATCCTCGCAAGTGGCATAGCAGAGGTTCGTTCCCTTGAGGGGCAGGTGATAGAGGAAGGATACGTCGAAACCGGCAGAAAACTGCGGCCGGCCCTGCGTGAGGGTCGCCCCATTCTTTTTGTGGAGCAGGATGACACTAATCAGAAGCACTGGGTGCCGGTAAAATTAGATTAACAGCAGCATTACAGCGGGTAAGCAGGTCTGTCCATGGGTGTAAATGGTTTACTAAAAGCACAGGGGGTGAGTTACCATTACCTGAATCAGAAAAAACCGGTCATCAATGACATCTCTTTGATGCTGGGTGAAGGGGAACAGGTGCTCATAACCGGCCCTTCCGGCTGCGGCAAATCAACCCTTGCGCGTTGTCTGGTCGGTTTGATTCCCCACCTCTACCGGGGTAATTTGAGTGGTGAAATATGGCTTGATGGGTTGTGCACACATAGAGCTCCTCTGTGGAAGTTAGTAGAAAAAGCAGGTATGGTTCTTCAAAACCCACAGGCACAAATGCTCGCAACCACCGTTGAAGAGGAGATTATTTTTGGGTTGGAAAATCTTGGCCTGGTATCAGAAGAAATTTCCCATCGTACGGAAGAAGCACTGAGCCGGTTTAATCTCCTGCATCTTCGAAACCGTAATCCCCGCACACTCAGTGGCGGCGAGGGGCAGAGGGTTATCCTAGCAGCCCTGCTGGCAAGGAGATCTCCCCTTCTGGTGCTGGACGAACCCCTTTCCATGCTCGACACCACTTCAGCACAGGAGCTGGTAGGCTACCTACGCGAACTGGCAGGTGAGGGACACGGGGTGATTGTATGTGAGCATCGCTCTCACTACTTTGAGCATTCACCTGCTTTACGGGAATTTCCTTTGCTCTCTAAAAAAGAGGTCCCGGATAATGGAGACCCCAAACCATTCCCCCTTGCTGCCACAGCTGATTTTCGGTTGGTAGTTCACGGTCTGTCCGTGAGCTTTGGTAATCACCGGGCCTTGAAGGAGATTGAACTTGATTTAAAGGGAGGACAGGTCGTGGCACTGGTAGGTCCCAACGGTTCCGGGAAAACGACACTCCTTCGTTCACTGGTGGGGATTCAGAAATGTGAAGGGACACTGGCAACTACTGATGGGTCTAACCTTGACCTTGGTCTTGTTTATCAGAATCCCGATTTGCAGCTGTTCAACCCGACCGTTCGCGAAGAGGTGCTCTACAAAGTAGATTCGCCTGATGAAGAACTGTACCGGTGGGTAATGACCAATCTCGGCCTTGAACGCTATCAGGCAGCATCCCCACTTTTACTGAGCGAAGGTGAAAAGAAAAGACTCTGTCTTGCAATGGTTTTAATGCACCGCCCGAAACATGGGGTCTTGCTGGATGAGCCAACCCTGGGACAGGATGACCGTCACCGGATACTGTTGGGATTTACCGTTAAACGGCTTGCTGAAGCGGGGCGTTTGGTAGTAGTTGCTACCCACGACCTGGCCTGGGTGCTGCACTATGCTACGCACATGATTGTTTCGAACGATGGAGAGGTCGTCACCCGTGGTAAGCCGGATGAACTCCTCCGGGGGGATATGCTCCCCCGATCAGCCGGGCTGCACGTCCCCCAGTGGATCTGGGAGCCACTGACATGAACCCACACTCTGCACGGAAAAAAAACAAGCATACCCGGTTCGTTCCCCTGGTAGCCGACTCCCCACTTCGCAGGGTAGACCCGCGTGTCAAGCTGGGTCTCAGTACACTGGTTGCGGTGACGGTAATGTTACCGCTTGAAAAACTCGCATTTTTCTGGCTTGTTTTTGTAGGTTTAATGTTCCCGGCACGGCTGGCAGGAGAGGTCTTCCAGCAGATGTACCGTATAAGGTGGATCCTCCTTATACTTTTTATAGTGGACTGGTACGTTGTTGATCTGAGGTTTGCAATCTTGATTACACTTCGTTTTACACTGCTCGTTTCCGCTTTTGTGATATTTTTTGCAACCACCCGCCCCGAGGAATTTCGACTGGCTTTAGAACGCCTCCGGGTTCCCTACCGGTATGCATTCTCCCTGAGCCTCGCCCTTTTTTCCCTGACGACAATCCGTGAAGAATGGCAGGCGATCCGGGAAGCCCAGCGGTCCCGGGGGAAAGGGGAAGAAGAAGGGAAAGGATTCAAACAGATAGGAAAGGTGCTCGGTAATGCAATCGCTTTGGGGGTACCCACGGTTGTGCTGACGGTTAAGCGTGCCTGGATGTTAACCGAAGCAGCTCATGTACGGGGTTTCGATTCACCCGCGCGCACCTCCTATCACCATTTAGCCATGAAACCCCGTGACTGGGGGTTGCTGCTCACAGCATTCAGTCTCAATACACTTTTATTTATCTGGCACTAAGATATAAACTCTAACCAACACTATTTAAAATTTCTGTAGGGACGAATTCATGGTCGATACATTCGCGACGTAAAGCCGTTCCTGCCGATTATAAAGATATCTGAGAAATACATTCTCAGACTTACCGGTGTAAGAATCTAAAGGGTGATCAGACATGACACAAAAACAACGGATAGTAATTGTAGCAGTCATCCTGACCTTGCTGACGGTTTCCCTCGTAGTGTACCAGGCGGTGACACAGAACCGCTTAAAAACGGCCAGTTCATCCGAACCACAGCCCGGAATGATTTCACTCTTCAAGGATGGGGTCTTCCTAGCTAATGTCGTTCCCGCAGATCTGGTGAAACTCCCGAAGGGAGCTTTCACCGAGCCTGAAAAGGGAAAATCCTTGAAAGGATGGTGGCTTCGTGACATCATCGGGCTGTATACACACAAGGAGCAGTTAGGAAATGCTACCAGGATTACCCTGTCCGGTTTCAAGCATAAAAGGGGGCAAAAGACCGCAACCCTCACCTGGGAGGAAGTAATGGACCCTGATGCCCATGTCATGCTCCATCCGGCGCAGGACGGTCAATCCTTAAAGCTCGTCAGCACCCTTGATCACCTTGACACGCGCGACGAGTGGGTACAGGGTGTAATGCAGATAGACATGAGTACACCGTAAGATGAACTCAGCAACCGCACAAACCAGACAACACTATTTCTCGACCTTCCAGCTCATTCTCCTGGCGCTCTTTTCAGTGCTGGTTGTTGTGGCCAAGGTTGTGCTCCATCTGCCCCTGCACATACCCGGTCACTCCGGGGTGTTCTGGATGGCAATTCTGGTGGTAACCCGGGGATTAGTGCCAAAAGCCGGTGCGCTTTCACTGGTTGGCCTAACCAGCGGTCTGATTGCAACCTTTATGGGGATCGGCAACAAAGGTCCCCTGTACACCATTTTGTCATACCTCTCCGCCGGGGTTGCGGTTGACCTGGTATCCCTTTTTCTCGGTGGGGTAAACAATATTGTATCAGCCGGACTGGCAGGTCTGGCGGGTAACGTGGCAAAAGTGCTGACCAAGGCACTCATGGCCATTATACTGGAGATACCTGCAGGGTTTATAGCCCTCGGCTTTGCCTTTTTTATCTTCACCAATCTGGTTGCAGGAGCCCTGGGAGGAGTGCTCGGCTGGTTCATACTACGGGCCCTCCACAAAGCCGGATTTTTTGTCTATCTCGAAGAAAAGAAGTAGAATACGATCTCTCCGAGCTGCTACTCCTAAGGACTGAAAGGTCTATGGAGTACAGTCGAAAGGGAATAACCCTAAAGGGTTGTTCCTCCCGTGTCTGGAAAGGAGAACTGAGCGGTGTATTAAAGCCAGTCCCGATCCGAACAGGGGCTGGTTTTAATTATGTCTTTTATGTGCTGAAAGGAGGTGTTTGCCATGTGACAGAATGTTGTAAATGCAATGAACTTTCACATCTAACATAAGGAGAAAGAATGATGGAAAAGAGACTCTGTAACAGAATGGCACCTGTGTTTTTGATGCTTATTACAGTGCTTGCTTTACCTGCGTCTCTATACACGACAGCTTACGCCGGCTGGACAGCAGAGACAAACCCGGACCCCAATCTGTACCAGCTCCGTTCCGTGTGGGGAAGTGCGGAGGACAACATTTTCACCGGGGGAGATTATGGTACGGTTCTGGAGAGTAACGGGGTGGACTGGACCATAATGAGCGGGTTCCCGGGAACGCGAAACATCTACGGTATATGGGGAACAAGCCCAACTAATCTTATTGTTGTTGGTGACCGGGGGGAAATTTATCAGTATGACGGGATAGGTTGGACGACCATGACAAGCACTACCACCAAAAGGCTGAGGGACATCTGGGGGAGCTCTGCCAGCGACATTTACAGTGTTGGTGAAAACGGGACCATCCTCTACTATGACGGGATGGGGTGGAGTCTGGTGACACCGCCAGCAAATACCCCCACGCTGCAGTCGGTGTGGGGAACATCGGACACCAATGTCTATGCGGTGGGGGGGCCGAGCGCCAGTGATCCTCCCGAGTCCACACCGGTTATCCTCCACTATGACGGTATCGAGTGGTCCAGCCTGGAGGCGTCTGAAAAGCTTCATGGGCTGTGGGGAAGCGCTGAGGACGATATTTTTGTTACGGGAGAGAATGGCCTCATCCTCCACTTTGACGGTGTTGACTGGACGGCGATGGAGCACAACCTCACCACCGTGACCCTCCGTGACATCTGGGGCACGTCAGGCAGCAATGTGCTGGTGGTTGGGGATTTGGGCACGGTGCTCTGGTACAACGGTTCAGCCTGGTCCCTGATTCCGAGCGGAACGACCGAGGGGCTTTTCAGCATCTGGGGGAGTGCCGCCACCAACGTCTATGCGGTGGGGAGGACCGGCACCATTTTACGCTACGATGGTGATGCGGACAACGACACCGTTCTTGATCCGGATGACAACTGCCTCACCGCTGCCAACAGCGGGCAGGAAGATACGGGAGATGGTGATGGTGTGGGAGATGCCTGTGACAACTGCCCCAACACTGTAAACCCGGGACAGGAAGACACCTATCCCCCGCAAGGCAACAGCATAGGTGATGCCTGTGATTGTGAGGGCAACTTTAACTGTGACGGCAATGTTGACGCAACGGATGTAGATTCATTCCTGGGTGATTTCGGGAGAAGTACCTTTAACAACCCCTGTACCAATGAAGCCCCCTGTTATGGTGACTTTGACTGCAATGTCAATGTCGATGCTGATGATGTATCTACATTCCTGGAAGACTTTGGCAGGAGCGTTTTCAACAATCCCTGTCCTGCATGTGAAACCGCACCCTGGTGCAGCTATCTGTAACCATTACGTTGCGTTAAATGTTTTGGGGGCTTACTCAGATGGTTCCCCTTTCAGGTTTTTTGCCGGAGTTTAATCCCGGGCTATAGCACCCCCGGGACATAATTCAGCATCCACTCAGCATTTTTACCTTGAACCGGGTAATCGACATTACAGGAGAGTGGAAGCCTACAATCCGGGTAAGCCCCCCTTCTTTAATCATTGTTCTGGTGTTTTTTCTTTGCGATAGGGGTTGAGGATTCGACCGAACCATCAGCGACTGGAGTGTTTTGCTATGCTTCGGTCAGGGGAAGATTATTACTGCCATTGGCTTCCCGCTTCGGCAGGCATGCGGGCGGGAATCCACAGCTCACACACAACAGGGGTGGTGCAGTCAAGCAGGATGATCTATTTGTAGATTATGGTACCAGCGTTTTTACCTTCGAGTGCCTGTGTAATGGTACCTTTTTTCAGTCCATTAATAATATGGATCTTATCTAACACTTCACTGTTCTGAAGAATCTCGAGGCAGGGACGTTCTACAATCAAATCATCGAAGTTTGCTTTCAAGAGTTCATCCGCCCGTATTTCAGGGATGAATTTACTTTTTGGCTTTTTTTTCGGGTCATCCTTATACAATCCTTTTTCATCCTTCACAAAAATGCAGCTGCGCGCCCCGATGAGGTCTGCGAGGAGTAAGGTACCCACATCGGTCCGGTGCAGGGGAATACGGCCGGCCTTTGGAGGAAGAGCAAAATAATCGTAGGGGGGCATCCCATGCATTACGGGAAGACAATCCTGTGCGAAATAGGTAGACAGTTTAACAACCTCATCATGACCGATTTTAATACCTCCCCACTGAGAGAGTACGGTAGCGATTAAAAGGGCATTCTGTTCTGAAATAGAACTGCCGAATTTTGCAATAATACCCGTCGGCATACCCAGTTCAAGCCCAATAGAATCAATGTGACGGCTA
>Ga0209536_100009968_pt1 | contig 14055 bp, 10 predicted proteins | sample DeeMarSeWOR28_12_FD_187461 | JGI IMG/M metagenome (GOLD analysis project Ga0209536, IMG submission 187461) | Marine sediment microbial communities from White Oak River estuary, North Carolina - WOR-2-8_12 (SPAdes) (version 2) | ecosystem: Environmental > Aquatic > Marine > Intertidal zone >...
CTTCAACTATCCTTGTGAGTACCTGCGTGTTTTTTCACCGGCAAGCATGGGGCAGGCGCTGGATGCACCTGTTTATGGCAAGCAGGGGGTCGATATAGCGAACATAGAGCCGCAGGGCACCTCGTTACTGCAAATGGACTTCGATGATGGCTATACCGGAAGCTATTCCTGGAATACCTTGCATGAACTCGGTGTAAATTATGAGCAGAACTGGCAAGCGTATCTGCAAGAACTCAAGCACAATGACCTGAAAAGAGGCGAGGGCAGGGCTGCCGGCGCCAACGGCAAGGTCGAGAAGTCATTCGACGCCAGGTCCATAATGGCCGCAACGGCCCTCGACAGAAGGCGTTCCGCATAGCTTGCGCCGCCCTCTATGAAGTAGGGAATTCCCCGTAATCGTAACATTTCGCCCAGCACCGGGATGTCCGACTCCAGCTGGCGAAGTATCACGGCCGCTTCATGGAATCCGCCGATTGTTCTGTCCCGAAGCGCCCGGACGATCTCCCGGATGACCTCAACCGCAGCTCTGGATTCTCCGGGCACCGACACAAGCGCGTAGGAGCCGTCGGAAAGGAGCGCCTGACTCCTATCACCGGATTCCGAGGCCGGGATCAGGCCGAATCCCCTTGCCGCCAGGCGATCCAGTTCGGTATTCCGGGGAGATTCCGTCAGGGGAATATGCTCCACGCCGAGATCGCGCTTACACAATTGCAGAAAAGGTTGGGCGAAACCGGAAACCGCACAATCCACATACGGGATGAAATAGGTCATTTCAACCGTATCTTTCAATGCGGAAAGGAACCTGGTCTGTTGCCCGGTTACATCGTAAACGCCGTAGACCATAATCTGCCGGATTCCCTGCCCCTGCGCGGCCCGGCCGCACCGGGCAATAGCGGCATGGAAATCGTCGTCAACATCAAGGAAAGCAGATACCTTTTCCCGGTACCTGCGATACAGATCCGCCAGGGCTGCGAGGTGCTGCCGGCGGTTTTTCATTTCCCGGTTGGATTCAAGGGCACGATCCAGCCTTTCCGGGGTTATATCTGCATCGCGAAGGTCCCGGAAAGTCTCCAGCAGTGTGTCGCGAAATCCCGGGGATGCGGACAGTGGCGCAAAAACCTCGGGGGTGCGCTCGGCTAGAATTTCTTCCAGGATGATTGATGTACCGAGATGCGGAATCCTGGGCTTTTTCCGAGTGGGATGGGCGTCGCCTGAGATCCGCCTTGCAAGATCGAGGAACGTGTGGAAGCGCACATTCGCCAGAGCGGATCCGGTTCGGGCAAAACGGCGTTTCAGGTAGGTCGCCAGGATATTCGAACCGACCAGGACATTGACTTCAAGCAGGGGATCTTCGCGCTGGAGTTCGGAGACGAGGTCCATCCAGCGTTTTTCGAGCGCAGCAAATGAACCGGTGTAAATACAGTGCCCCATAACGATAACTTTACTACGCGTAACCGTCGGTAACGCAGAATATTAAAGGAATTATATCAACGTTGAACGTTTAAAAGTAAAAACGCCGTTGCACGTTGGAACGGAAAATACTGCATCGTTGCACGTTGGAACGTGTGAACGTTGAACGTTAAAAGAAAAAGCGTCGTTGCACGTTAAAAACAACGCTTCAGTATAGCGGGAGGTGATGGAGGAATGGAAAGGAAATTACTGCGTCGTTGAACGTTGGAACGGAAAATACTGCATCGTTGCACGTTGGAACGTGTGAACGTTGCACGTTAAAAACTACGCTCCGGTATAACAGCAGGGGATGGAAACGTGCAACGATCTGTTTGTTTTAACGTGTAACGTTCCAACCTGCAACGTGCAACGGTTTTATGCCTTAATCTCTTCCCCGTACTCGTACCCTCGATCCAAGGCTTTCAGATTCATGACTTCCGTTCCCTGGGGTACGGAGGCTCTGACAGCTTCCTGGACGGCATCATAACCGACGAGACCTGTTACAGAGGTAAAGAAACCCACCATGACGATGTTGAGGATCATTTTGCGGCCCAGTTCTTCAGCAAGCCGTGTCGCGGGAATCCCGTACAGGGTTATCCCGGGCTTCAGGTTCTGAGGTTCGACCAGATCTTTTTCGATGATAAGCGTGGCATTGTCGGTCGTTTCAGGAAGAAACTTATTGCAGGCTTCCTGAGACATGGCCATGAGTATTTCCGGTTTTGTCACGTACGGGTACATGACCCTGTCGTCGGAAACGATGACCTGGGCGCTGCAGGCGCTGCCGCGGGCTTCCGGACCAAAGCTCTGGGTCAGTGTAGCAAATTTGTTTTCATAAATGCTGGCGGCTCGCCCGATGATAATTCCTGCAAGAATGATCCCCTGGCCTCCAAAACCGCCAAACTTGATCTCGGTTGTGCTCATACTACCCCCTCGTATGGTTGGTGGGATGCTCCCAGTCGAGCCGTCATTCTCGCGTTGTACTGCTCAAGGTAGGAAGGTCTCTCACGGTCGATGAATTTCCCGCACACGATTTTGCCCTGGTATTCCAGGCCGACCTCACGCGTCTCCGCACTGTTAATTACAACGCTGTTTTCCTTGAAATGCCGCATCATTTCCAGCCCGCCCCCGAGCTTGTTCCTTCGTCCGTACAGGGTCGGACAGGGACTGAGAATTTCAACAAAGCTGAAGCCCGTTTTCTGGACCGCCTCCCTCATGGCCTTGATAGCCTGCCGCACGTGAAAGGTCGTCCAGCGCGCCACGTAAACCGCTCCCGCGGATTCCGCCAGGTGCGGCAGATTGAACGGATCTTCGGTGTTCCCGTACGGAGTCGTTGAGGCGACGGCATCGATCGGCGTTGTCGGAGTCACCTGCCCTCCCGTCATGCCATAGGTGAAATTGTTGACGCACAGGATCGTCAGGTCGATATTCCTTCGGGCCGCATGGATGAAATGATTGCCCCCGATCGCGAAAAGATCTCCGTCTCCACTACACACAACCACTTTCAATTTCGGATTCGCCAGTTTGAGCCCGGTCGCAAACGGGATCGGTCTTCCATGGGTCGTATGAAAACTGTCCAGCCTCAGATAGCCGGCCACCCTGCCGGTACAGCCGATTCCCGACACCACGCTGATCAAATCCCTTGGAATGCCGCATTTCTGGATTGCCCGCACAAGACAGTTCACCGTCGTGCCCAGTCCGCAACCCGGACACCAGATGTGCGGAATGCGGTCCATTCTGAGGTAATCTTCCACCAAATTTACTGGTTCCAATATTCTGTCTCCTTATCCTGGCTGATTTTGAGCGGCTTCCTTGATTTTCCGATAGATCTGCTCCGGATCATGCACAGTCCCCCCTCCATGGGGGACGAGGTATGACCGGGATTTTCCCTCTACAATACGTTGCAGCTCCAGAAACATCTGGCCGTAATTAAGTTCCGGCAACACAAAGGCCTTGCCCTGTTCCGCCAATTGTCGGATGCGGCTTTCGGGAAACGGCCACGCGGTAATCAACCGCAGGTGTCCGACCCTGATCCCCTCCGACTTTGCCATTGAAATGGATTTGAGGGCAACCCTGGAAGTAATGCCGTAGGAGACGACGACTACATCGGCATCCTCGGTATCGGACTCTCTCAGGGTAATGATGGCATCGGCATTCTCTCTTATCTTATTCACAAGACGGTGTACGCATTTTTCCTGGGCTTCCGCATTCATCGACGGATACCCTCTTTCATCATGGGTTAAACCGGTCAGGTGGAAATAGTGGCCGTCACCCGCTTTGGCCATCGGCGGCACCCATTTTCCATCTGTTTTATAGGGCATGTATTCCCCACCGGGCTTGGCTGTAGTGATCTGCCGCTCTACGACCTCGATCTCATCTGCCTGCGGAATAACGACTTTCTCTGTCATGTGCCCGACACATTCATCCATCATGAGCATCACCGGTACACGGTATGTTTCCGCCAGATTAAAAGCCCGGATCGTCAAGTCGTAGCATTCCTGTGGGGAGTTCGGGCATAAAGCAATGACTTCATAATCGCCATGGCTTCCCCACCGCGCCTGCATCATATCTCCCTGGGCCGGTAGTGTGGGGAGACCGGTCGAAGGCCCGGCACGCTGGACATTCACAAAAACGCATGGTGTCTCCGTCATCACGGCAAGTCCGATATGTTCCATCATCAGGGAAAATCCCGGCCCCGACGTGACGGTCATAGCCTTGGCGCCCGCCCATACGGCGCCCTGGATCGCGATAGAGGAGGCGATTTCATCTTCCATCTGAATAAAAATACCGCCCACGGCCGGGAACCGGGCGGCGATTCTTTCTACGACCTCTGTCGATGGTGTTATAGGATATCCTGCGACGAAACGGCAACCTGCAGAAAGGGCACCCTCACAACAGGCATGATCTCCGTCCAGAAAGTGAGCGCCTGTCAGAACACCCTTGGGATCGGCTTTCAATGAGCCTCCTTTCAAGCAACTGCTTTTATTATTATTCCAAAAATTGCAAAATCAGGGCAGTAAATCCCGCATAAATCGCACCCTGTGCATTTTTCGGGCCTTACGGCACTCGGCGGATGATATCCCTTGGCGTTAAATGTATCTGAAAAGCCAAGTACCTCGGTCGGGCAGAATTCAATACAGAATCCACATCCTTTGCATAATTCAGTTTGAATGATGACTCTCCCGCGGGGCTCGGCGGGTTTCTTGGATTCGGTCATTCCATTTCCTCCAAAATTTATCGCCCCTTAATCTACGCTTCCAGAATGCGAGTCGCAACATATATATTCCTTAAAATCCAAATTGTGCTTTTACTCAATTTTCAGTTTAAAGAGCCTGAATACAGCTACATGATACGATATTGCATCATGAAAATCGGGTGGAAGGATATAGAAATTTCGTTCGGTCGGAATCCCAGCAACCAACCATGAATGCAGGGTATTCGCAGTCCTGAGGTCAATCCCGGGCAACAGCATGGGGTGTCTTTATCGGGCCTCTACCCAAAAACCCTTATAGAACACGCAAAATCGGGCTATGGAAGGACACAACTCAACTCTATTAGTTATTCTAATCAAGCGATAAGGCTCCGGCTGTTACGGCCGGAGCGATTTCATGTTGCGGATTGATGGAGGATTTTATCGGCGGGAGCGGCTCCTCTGTTCGTATAAATACTCAAAAAGAAGGTCAAAGGTCGAACGTCGAAGGTCTGAACTACTATCTGATTTGATGTTGGGAGGCGGATTAATAAAGCGTTGGCAAGTTCCAAGTTCACAGGTTCCAGGTTCTGTTCCAGGTTGCAGGTTCAAAAACGTCAAAGGTCGAACGTCGAACGTCGAAGGTCTAAACTACTATCTGATTTGATGTTGGGAGGATGATGGGTTAGGGGTTAGCAAGTTCCAGGTTCGCAGGTTCAAAAACGTCTAAGGTCGAAGGTCGAACGTCCTAAAATACTGCGTAATTGAACGTATAAATGTTAGATGTTAAATGTTGGACGGAGTTTTAGTCGTCATTATCGCCGCGGAGGCCTTCAAGACCTTCACGCACAATAAGGGGAACAAGGACGAGGGCCGCAACCGGATCGGCCCACCACCATCCAAAAGCCGCGTTCAAAATTAAACCGACAAGAGTGGTGAAAGAAAGCCAGGCGCAGGCGACCGTTTCGTAGGCATCCGCGCGCAAAGCTTTGCTTTCAAGCTGCCCGGCCAGCTTCAGTTTGGCTTTCGCCAGAACCGGCATAATGATGAGTGAAATAATTGTCAGTGCAATGCCTATATTGCTGGGATCCGGTTCCCGGCCCAATCCGAAAAGTCGTCGACAGGAGTCCACAACAAGATAAAGCGCCAGGAGTAAAAGAAGGGATCCCGTAATGCGCGCAGCCCATAATTCCGCTTTTTCCGTCTTCTCTTGGGATCGGCCCCTCATTTCATAGAAAAAACGCCAGCCTACGACAAAGCCGCTTGTCGACTCGATAAAAGAATCGATGCCGAACCCCAAAAGCGCTACCGAACCCGCTGCAACCCCGAAAACAACGGCTATAACACCTTCACCAATATTCCAAACAACCGTTATGACCGATAAAAAGAATCCACGACGCACCTGTCTCGAACAATCATCCATGAAGATCATAGTAACATTTGGATTTCAGACCGGCTATGCAACCTTATCATACTTTGCCGAGCGCTTTGAGAACACGGTCGGGAGTGGTGGGATAGTCCAGAACCCATTTGCCGGTGGCGTTGTAGATTGCGGAAACGGTTATTCCGGACATGGAGGCGCCGATATTTTCTCCGATCCCGCAGGCACCGAAGGCGGCGTATCCGAGATGGCTTTCATTGATCAGGCATAAAGGCTGCGGGTAGTCGTTCATCGTGCCTATATGGTAGTTGATCATATCGAAATTCAGGGCAACACCGGTTGCCGGGCACCAGACATGCTCCTCAGTCGCGCTTCTCCCCAGCCCCATGAAAATTCCGCCGTACTGCTGGGCGGCCGCTCCCTGGGGATTGAAAAGGTGTCCGACATCATTGACGCAGACAATGTTCTTGAAATCGACAAATCCGGTCTCCGTATCGACTTCGACTTCGACAAAATGCGCCTGCCGGCTCATAACGTATTGAGTTGGATCGGGATGACCGTCCATGGTCAGATCGGAAACCGTGCCGACTATCGGATGGGAAATGGCGGGATCGGAATCCCAGAAGATATCAGCCACCTGCCTGACAGGCTTTCTGTTGGCGGGATTCGCCTTCTCAAAAACGTAACTGTCTCTAATGTCCAGATCCGCAGGCTTTTTGCCGGGGAAGGCGGGCGGCCCTTCCGTCTTGAAAAAATGGCTTGAATTATAGGCCGGCGTCGACTTCACGGCATATTCCAGAATCTTCTTCTTCAGTTCCCTGGCGGCAAGGACAAGCTGTGTAGTAATGAAGGCTGTGGAAAAAGAACCGCCCGGCTGCCACATATAAAAACTGCTGTTGTCTGAACGTTGTTCATGGATAACGGTATCTTCGAATTTCAGGCCGAGCTCGGCAGCGACAATATGACGCGCGCCCGATTCGGTGTCCGATCCGATGTCGCTGCGGACGCCGACGATAGCGACGATGCCGTTACGAAGCATGAGACAGGCGAACGACGCGGCGGGCCAAGGAGCCTGCCAGGTCCATTCATTGACGTGCACAAATCCCATGCCGTGCATTTTCCCGTTTTGTAGCCTTCGCGTTCCGGGCTGATGCCATTTCCGATCCCAGTCGATTGCGTTCTTACCCTTTTCAACCACCTCTTTCAGGCTCCATCTTGGGGAAAATCCGTTCTCCTTCTGGTACCGCGTAACCCAGTCCCAGTCATGCCCGTGGCATCCGTCATTCTTGAGTGCCACTTCCACCGGATCCATTCCAAGCTCGGCGGCGACGCGGTCGAACATGACATTATGCGGAACGCAGGCGTGGGCGCCGTGACGGAAACAGATCAAATGCCCCTTGTTGACCAGGCCCCATTCATAAGTACCGAGAATATTGGGGATTTTCGTGCTTTCGTGGGTTTTTTCAATGACAGCATTTCTCGGGCCGACTACATGCCAGTGGCAGGCTGTAATGGTTCCATTCTTTTTCACCCCCACTTTACAGGTAAAGGTTCCGGCGTCATCCCCCAAGACGTAATGGTTACTTTCGTCGTACTGCAGCTTAATGGGTCTTCCGTCCGCTCGGCGAGCCAGAATAACCGCAAGGCGGGTAAAACAGGCAGAATAGGCCAACCAGGAAAAGCCTCCGAACATGGATCCCTGGTACGGCATCGTCACGGTTATTTTGGACCAGTCCGCCAGGGGAGGGCCCTGAGGATCCGGTTCATCAAACCGGTTCACAAGAAACCATTGAGGGATATCCTGATGGTGCACCCACAGATCGAGAAAATCACCCCGCCACTGTGCAACACAGACTGCGGGCTCCACGCCGCCTACCGAGTTCATTTCCCTTTTGATCTTGTACTCGATGACTCTATCCGCTTCGGCAAAGCCCTTTTCGACATCCCCGATTTCGGCCTCATCCGCTATCACCGTATTCGGTTCCCTGGCCTTTTCGTGGCTGCGGTTTGCCTCACCCATGACTTTTACCGCATCGGGTTTCACCGATTCTTCCATATCGAGAATAAACGGCCGCTCCTCCCATTCAATCTCAACGAGCCGAAGTGCCCGGTCGCAGATCTCTTCGCTATCGGCGACAACAACGACACCCATAGGATGGTTATAAAAATCGCTCGTTCCCGGAAGCGTGAGAATGTTGTATTGGCCCGAAATTTCGTACCATGCTCCCGTCCCTCGGTCGTCGGCAATATCGGGATCGGAATACTTAAGAATATCCCGGACGCCCGGCAAAACTTCGGCCTTGCTGGTATCAATATTCAAAATTTTTGCATGGGCGTAAGGAGATGTGAGGATCTTTGCATAGAGCATGCCAGGAAACGAAAGATCCCGGGTATATACGGCTTTGCCACTCACCTTCTCGGGAGCATCCTGCCGTGAAATCGTAGGTTGTGTCTCTTTGTAGTTTTCCGGAAGCCTCCAGGTCCACGGGCGATAGTCCATTACGAATCCTTTCGAGAACATAGTTCGCGTAAGTGCGACATCCCCTTTTAAAACGAAAGGCATGTTGTGTCAACAAAGACGTTGCAGGTTGAACGTTAGAACGTTGAACGTTAAAACAAAAAGCGCCGTTGCACGTTAAAAACAGGTACTCATTGATGAAATCAAACTTACGGAAAAAGGAACGTTTTAACGAAGCTTTTGTTTTGAACGTGCAACGTTCCAACGTACAACGTGTAACGAAAAAAAAAGAGATCTTCAGGGGAATCCCCCGAAGATCTCTTTTGAAAAACATCCATCGGAATTGATACTACGCTGCGCCCAGCTTGTTTTTGGACTGGAGGAAATCGGCGACCTGCTTTATACCAAGATCTTCCAAGGTCTTACGTTTGGGATAGCCCGAATTCGGATCCCAGCCTTCAACATTGTAGAAATGGGTCTTGAACTGATCGACTCCTTCCCTGGTGAAGTAGAGCTCCCTGCAGTTTTGGATTTCCCATTTATCGCCGTTGAGTATGGGCAGATTAACGTAAAAACCGCAATAGGAGGCGCCGGGCATGTAATGATATCCCGTAAAATTCTCCATTTTTTTATGTCTGCCCTGCATTACAAAAATTGCCCGCTTTACATTCCAGGCGCGCCGGCCGATTTCCAGCCCATCGTTGAAAGAATGGTTTCTTCCGGTGATTGCATTAAGATAGGTAGGTTCGGCGGTAGGAGTGCGTCCGTTGTTGCCAATGTTGCAGTACCCCCAATCGCAGAAGCCGACCGATTCTTTGTAGTAGTTCCAGTAATGCATGTGCCAGGCGACCCATTCGGCTTTGTATTTGGAATAAATTCCGGTTTTGTAAGCCTGGTCGCCCTTCCAGGTATAATCGAACCATAGGGGTTCATTCCCTAAAGTCCCGGCTGCATAATTTTTTACAGCCTGTTCAGCATCCCCTCGCCAGGAAATATCGTGGCTGTTGATATCCCTGGAATCGAGCAGATTGCCGTAAGCCCATTCGACATTAGGCATGGACCAGTGATCCATAAATCCCCACATCGTCTGTCGGGCTATTGTATTGAAGTCCTCCGTTCTTCCCAGCGCTTCAACAAGGCGGGCGGTTCCTTCCCCGAGGAGCTTGCCGAAGCCTTCGCGGTTTGCGATCGCTCGTCCATACATTTCCATGAATTCCTGGCTTGGAAATTTATCCATTGGAAGGGGCGCTGTATCGAACTTGGTGCCGGGACCGATCACCTTCATTTCATGCATCTTCATCATGTACCAGCCCAGCGCGGAGTAAGCAGGAATCTTTGGCTGAATAGCAAACTCCGTGTTATGGGCAGTGTCGAATTCCATGGGGCCCATAAAGCAGGTTTCCATGCCATTGATCCCGAACTGCTGAATGATATCGGTCCCTTTCCGATTAATATCTCGCGGGAGCTGTACGCCTTTGGACTGTTCTTGGGTAATTGTGTACCAGGTTGATTCTGCACAATCATCGGAATCCTTGCTGAAAGCCCGGGTTCGGTTGTGGCACATTCGGCTGCCCATGCCGCAACCCGCGCAGCACGATGAAACATCTCCGCCGCCGCCGCCGAATCCGCCGAATCCGCCGCCGCCGCGGTGATATTTTTCCTTGGCATCCACCAGCGCTTTGGGATCGGCTATCTTGATACTGCCGGAGCCTACGACCGCGACTGCTTTCAGATTTTTGGAGCCGAAAACGCCGCCAAAACCGCCCTGTCCGGCGCCGCTGCCGCCGCCATGTACGAGGGAAGCGACTCGTGTCATATTCTCACCGGCAGCTCCGATAGTGACAATTGCGGGTCTTTGCAGCGTATAGCCGCCATCCAATAGCTGCCAATCCATTCCGTAGCGAACGCCGGTCCTTTTCCAGATTTCTTCCTGGCACTTCCATGTCGTCATGCCCCATAAATCATTGGCGTCTTCTATCGTGACTTTATCGTCAACAATATTGATATATACAGGAGCGTCCGCTCTGCCTATAACCGCCACACCATCCCAGCCGGCCAATTTAAGCATCGCAGAAAACGTGCCGCCAAAATTGCTGTGACACCACCACTGAATTGGATAGCACTGCGGAGACAGGCCCGAGACGCTTGTCCTGGCGGCATAAGGAATTCCGGTTCCCGATACGGCGCCGGTCATCAAAAAAACCATGTTCAGAGGATGGAATGCGTCATCGAGGTTCCATTTTCCGGGAACTACGCTATATTCCCAGAATAAGGCTGTGGAGGTGCCGTGCCCACCGCCGTACATTGCATATTGATCCGTATCCAGTCTGGTAATTTCTTTGCTTGTAAGATCGACTAATAAAATTTTTCCACCGAATCCTGGCGTTGCCATAATATTTACCCTCCTTATTCTTTATAGCTCTTGTTTGGGTTTAGATTTAGGTTTAGCTCCTCTGCCGCCGAATCCGCCTTTAGGAGCAGGAGGTGCCAGATCAACTTCGTATCCACCAGTTTCCAATGGAAGTGTATCTACGATCTTTAGAACATTTTTGGGACAAGCCTCAACACAAGCCTGGGCTCCGTCAACGCCACCTGTCTTGTTGAAATAAGGTGTATTTGTACATAAATCGCATTTCGTCGATTTTTTTGCGTTAGGATTCCAAATGGTGCGATGAGGAGTTTGCGGGCACATTTTGATGCAAGTCTGACAACCAATGCACTTTTCGGCATCGATCATTCTGATGTTGCCGTTTTCGGCGCTGATATGACAGGCGCCTACAGGGCAATACTTCACACAGAGTGGTTCAGGACATTGCTTGCACACATGCATTATAATGTCCGAAGGATATTCATTGAGGACTGCCCGGTGCATTTGAATCCGGGACAGTGAAAAACTGACCTCCCCATCATGGGCCATGGAACAGGCTATCATGCAGCCGTAACAGCCGGCGCAGTTCTTGCTGTCATAAACCAGGTATTTATTTGAAAGCGGGTAGCTTCCTTGGTCCTCAGCAGCAGCAACCGGAGTTGTTGTTGCCAGAACTGTAAGAGTTCCGCCGGCGATCGCGGTCCCGCTCCCTACTACAAAATCACGCCTTGAAAATTTCTTTTTTTCAGCCATGAACGATACCTCCTTTTGGTCCCGTTTATATTACTACGACCACCTGACCGTCCCAAAACTCTTAATCCGCATTTCCTGCAACCCATGCCGCCATGCCTGAAGCGGAGGTTAATGGAATGTCCCAGTAGGCTTTACGCCCATCGACACCGTCTCGTTACAAAACTCTGCAAGAAAAGCCGCTTAAGAATCCTCGGAACGTCCGGTTTTACCTCCATGAATTCTATCTCAACAGTTTTTAAAGCACTTTCAGCCAACCATGGCCGACTGTACAACACTTATTTGTCCCAAACCTCTGATTTCATTCGGTAAGGCACGGAATTGATCACCGCTTCGAAAACTTTATCCACATGCCTTTCCAGGCATGCACGATCGCAGGGGTCCGCAGCACGGGCCGCCGGTATCCGGAAAGACGGCATCACCGCACAGATCGCGGCTATGGCAATCATCTTTCTCATTGATGGAACCCCCTCTTTTGGACTAGGTTATTATCGAAAACCGGAATACATGAGTTGCGGGAAATATGAAGAAACAATAACATAACCTTCCTTAAGGGGGTGTAGGGCTATCCTATAACCTGGCAGGGGGATTAATCAAGCAAATATCGGACAGCCGGATTCAATAAAGCGTCGTTGCACGTTAGAAAAATAAAGCTTCGTTACACGTTGAACGTTTTAACGTTGAATGTTAAAAGAAAAATCTTCGTTGCACGTTAAGAGCAGGTCGACTTTTGTGGATTCCACGCCCCGACAACTGAACGTTCAACGTGCTAACGTTCCAACGTTCAACGGTTTTTATTTACTTGATACACAGGAGCATATTCAAATGGATGGGAAACTAACGCCGGAACAGAAGCAGGAAGAAAGATTCGAAAAATGGTTGGCTGCACCAGGTATAGAATTCAGGGATTCCGAGGCGAAAAAAGGGTACCGGGAAAGGGTTGCCCGGTTTATTAAAGTTTTCAGGCTTGAAAAACCGGACCGGGTTCCGTTCATTCTACCGGCCGGAAGTTTCCCCATATATCATGCAGGAATGACACTGAAGGAGGCCATGCATGACAATCAAAAGCTCTGTCAGGCATACCGTAAATTCCTTGATGAATTTGAATCCGACACTTACGCCGGCCCCATGATGGTTCCATCGGCCAAAGCGTCGGAAATTATCAATACCCGTACAATAAAATGGCCCGGGCATGGATTGCCCGATCATGCATCGATGATTCAGTTCGTAGAAGGCGAATATATGAAGGAGGACGACTACGACCTGTTCCTTGAGGACCTGACCGATTTTTGTCTCCGGCGCTATATACCTCGAAGCATCGGAGCGCTGGCCCCTTTTGAAAATTTTCCTCCAACACCGTTCATTCTCGGCATGGCCAACAAGTTCCTGACACCCGCTCTTATGCCCCAGGTCCGCGCCGCCTACCAGGCCATAGTCGATTACGGGGAAGAAACGGCAAAATGGATGGGGCCTCTTATGCAGTTTAATCATGAGGCCACAGCCAGAGGGTATCCGACGCTGTTTGGAGGGCAGTCTCATGCGCCGTTTGATATCCTGGCCGATACCCTCAGAGGCACCAAGGGTATTTTCAGGGATATGTACAAGCAACCGGAAAAGCTGCTTGCAGCGATAGATAAAATCACCCAGATGAACATCGACTGCGGATTGGACGGCGTCAGGATGACCGGCCGGCCGATTGTATTTTTTGCCCTTCACAAAGGCGACGACACCTTCATGTCGAAAAAGCAGTATGAAAAATTCTATTGGCCGACCTTTCAAAAAGTCATATTGGGGCTGGTGGAAGAAGGCGTCGTTCCTCTTCTTTTCGCCGAAGGGAAATACGACAACCGCCTGGAAATCATCAAGGACCTCCCCAGGGGTAAGGTGGTATGGCATTTTGATCAGACCGACATGTTCCGGGCAAAGGAAATTCTCGGGGACAATGCCTGTATCGCCGGAAACGTTCCTGCCTCCCTTTTGTGTACAGGAACACCCCAGGCAGTCAAGGAATACTGTCGCAAATTGATCGAAGTCTGCGGCAAAGGAGGAGGCTTTATCCTGACCGGAGGAGCGAGCGTGGACAAGTGCGATCCGGACAATCTGCACGCCATGACAGACGCAGTTATGGAATACGGAGTGTACTAACTTAAAGCGTCGTTGCACGTTGAAACGTTTGAACGTTGAACGTTAAAAGAAAAAGCGTCGTTGCACGTGTGAATGCGCCAACGTTTAAGCCTCATTTCTCAAATGGATTTAGCTAGGATTGTGCGGACCGGTTCCCTGGGATCTGAGCAGATCCTGTTTCCCGGAAATGCCGACCCGCTTCAATATATGCCTGGGGGTAGTCCTGCCGGTGCTGCGCGATGGCGGGCACAGGATCGACGTCGCCAAGCGCCTTCTTGATCTGGGCGTGCGTGGGACCCAGAGGGCCCCCGCTGAGCCCCAGAATGGCGTCCAGGAGC
>Ga0209536_100009969_pt1 | contig 14055 bp, 12 predicted proteins | sample DeeMarSeWOR28_12_FD_187461 | JGI IMG/M metagenome (GOLD analysis project Ga0209536, IMG submission 187461) | Marine sediment microbial communities from White Oak River estuary, North Carolina - WOR-2-8_12 (SPAdes) (version 2) | ecosystem: Environmental > Aquatic > Marine > Intertidal zone >...
ATCCAAGAGGCGATCGAGGAGACTTTCAGCAGCCTTGGCCTTTCGCCGCACGCGGGCCCGGAACCATGCACGACAGGCCCCGTACACCGCACCCCCCGACAGGAGCCCTATGATGACTCCGGCACCTCCGGCGCCCGATTCGATCATCCCGGCCATCACGCTCATGGCCGTGATGCTCCCCACGACTAAAGTAGACGAGGTCAGAATGGTGCGGTCGATGCTGGGGAGTTCCGTGATCTTAACGCGAGTCTTTCCGCGCCGTGGACTGACCAGGACCTTGGTCTTAGGCGACGATCGGATCACCCCTCGGCGATGCTCCCAAGAAAGGGATTGACTCAATGTCTCGTTGAGCTGCCCCGCCTCGCCGATGGTGTCCCTGACTTCTTCCAGAAGGACCGTGTAAGCTTCCGGCGGAACCTCGACCCCGACCATTTGATCGAATTCGATTCTGCCCGTAAGACCGAAGATGCCACCTTTTTCGATCCCGCCTTTCGGTGCCGCCGGCAGCGGCTCAGGGATCGCGTCGCGGCGGGCGGCATCGCGTACGAGCTCGGGCGCTATGCCCACCTCGGCCGCCATCTGCTCGACCCCGCCGAGAGAAAGCGCTTCTTCATGACGCGAGTGCGAAGCCTCCATCTCCGCCGCACGCTGAACCAGTCGTTGCGCCTCGACTTCGCTGTAGACCTTCTTCCCGCTGAGCGAGGCCTCGAGCGCTTCGGTGAACTGCCCCGCCGTCATGTAGCGTTCTTCCGGTCGCAGGCTCATCGCCCGCACCAACGTGCTTTCCATCGAACCCGGCAACGCGTCCAACCGGTCGCGCTGTTGGGGCGGCGCGTCGATGAAACGTCCCAGTCGACCCGCCTCCTCGGTCACCCACATCCCCGGCGGCTCTCCGATGACCATCTCGAAGGCCACACAAGCCAGGCTATAGATGTCGGTACGCTCGGTCAGGTCCGCGCGTCCGGCCGCTTGCTCCGGGCTCATGTAGCCCAGGGTGCCGACGGGATATCCGGTGCGCGTGATCCTGTCGCCTCCGGCCGTCGTGATCGCCTTGGCAACGCCGAAGTCGGCGACGACGGCGTGTCCCTCTGCTATGAGAATGTTCTCGGGCTTGATGTCGCGGTGCACGACACCCTGGCGATGCGCGTAACCCAGCGCGTCCGCCACTTCGCAGGCCAGCTCTAGCGCCTTCGCTGGGGCGAGCGTTCCCTTCCTTTCCAGCAACGAGCGAAGCGAATCGTCCACATACGGCATGACGTAGTAGAGGAAGCCGTCGGCCACGCCGGAATCGATGGCCATGAGAACGTGAGGGTGGGTCAGTTGAGCGGCGAACCTGATCTCTTTCAGGAACCGATCGGCCGCGATCGAGGCGGCGAGCTCGGGGTGCAGCACCTTCACCGCTACCGGCCGCTCGTGGCGTACATCGTCCGCCACATAGACCGTCGCCATGCCGCCACGCCCCACAACGCGGCTCAGCTCGTACCTGTTGGGAAGGGCCGCTACGAGTGCCTCAGGTATCTCGCTTATCGCCATCACAGGGCTCAAACTACACCCGCGAGGCCTCGCTAGGTAGACTTTTCCATGCCCACGCCGCCGGGCGCCAACACATCGGCTCGATCCCGCCAACCGTCGACGAAGTAGGGGTCTACTCAGGCGCGCCGTTCAGCTCCCTTCATATGGGCTAGCCGCCTCCGAGACGTGTTCCGATAACCGCGACAGCGATCAAAGCGAGGGAAAGCACGATGAAGCTGACCACGATCAAAATGGCTGTCGGGTTGCCGTAGTTCAGGGTATAGCCGAAACCGAAGCGCGATTCGACCATGATCGATGGGTCTTCCCTATCGACATAGAAGAGCCCCCCGATCCAACGAGTATTGTCGGCGATACCGTTGGTCAAAGGTGCCTCAGCGGAGCCGGTTTCGATCAGCGCGCCTCCCTGGCCGTATTGCTTCATTATCCGAAACAGGTTGAAGCCGATGAATACGATCACAAGAACCGCCATCAGCAGGATCTCGAGCCCCAGAGTGCGGACCTCGGACGGCCCCACGCGGATGATTCGCACCGAGAGGTAGCTCATGAACGCACAGATCAGGAGCGCCATCCAGCCGACCAGTTTGGCCACGGTGGTACGGAAGGCGTCTTGGGCCTCGAACGAGCCGCCTCCCGAGCCACCGCGAAGAGAGCGCTTCGCGTTCGCAGTGAGCAGCGCGAGCAGAGCATAGAACGGGCTGAGCGCCAGGTTCACGCTCGGTAGCAGAATGATCTTGTAGAAAGAGGTGCGAGCGTAAACCGGTACGGAGGCGAGCATATCTTGATAGCTACCCACCGCGTAGGCGTAGGTTGCAAAGCTTGCGAGCAAGCAAAAGCCGAGAGCGAATTTGGCCAGACCGGCACCTTGCGACTCGCCACCAACGAGTGGCGCGGCCGACCTCTTCGCCTGATCGGCGGCAGCCGGCGGCACCAGTTTTCGGGCCTTCGAGTACCAGCGCAGATACAGCAGCAAGCCACCGGATAACAAGACGCCCGTACCTGTCAGGTTGCCCGCCAGCGGCCGACCCGACAGGCTGATCCCATAGCCGACCAAAAGCGACAACACCATCAGGATCACACAGCCGATGTACCAGCTATCCCGAAGCTGTCGCGCAGCATTCCGATCAGCCAACGTCTCGCCGATGTAGGCGCCGAATAGCAGGCCCTTGCGCGTGATACTCGGGAGAGCGATGAGGATCCCTCCGACCAGCAACACTCGCACCGTGAGGAACAGATTCACGACTACCGCTTCAGTCATCTTCGTTCTCCTTGCCGCCGCCATCTATGGCCAACACTTCGATCTGCACGATCGTCATCAGATCATCGGTGGTCATACCCGCCTGCCGAAGGCGCGCGAGTGTGGCAGTCAGCTCATCGAGCAACTTGGCGCGAGCGGAGTGCTCGATCTCTTCCGCCGGCGCCGCAACCGTGACCCCAGCCCGATCTCGTATGACGAGGAAGCCCTCGCTTTCAAGCAACCGATACGCTCGCGCGATCGTGTTCAGATTCACCCCAAGGTCCCGCGCGAGCTGGCGCACCGAAGGAAGCGCCGTCCCCGGAACCAGCTCACCCGACGCTACCAACCGTCGCAGCTGGTCGGCGACCTGGCGGTAGACCGGATCCTCTAGCGCACGATCGATTGTAAGTATCAGCATAGTATCTTCCTGTATACAACTCTGTGTACACAATGTACACCGAATGGTATACAGATGTCAAGCTTGGGTTCAGGGCAGCCGGCCCAACCCCGCCCTACTCGTGAAGCGCACCGCAGGCGCGGCGCCCGCTCGCGCGAGCACAGCTTCTTGCCGACAAATTGACGGCGGCGCTCATGAATCGGAGATTGTCCACAAGCATGAGGACACCAAGGAGGCCCCGATGCGACGCTCACTATTTCTCGCGCTTTCCCTCGCCCTTCTCGCCCCCGGGACATCGCGCGCACAGGGCCAGCCACAGGTGGCCGCGCTGGGCGAGTGCCCGCTGGAGAGCGGCGAGGTGCTGCAGGACTGCCGGATCTCCTACCGCACGTTCGGCGAGCTGAACGCTGAAAGGTCGAATGCTGTCCTCTTCACAACCCAGTTCGCGGGCACCTCGGCGCAAATCGCCGGATATCTCGGGTCCGACGGTCTCGTGGATACTACCACGCATTTTGTCATCGCCGTCGACGCTTTCGGCAACGGCGTGTCATCTTCACCGTCCAACAGCAGCGCCCAGCCGGGCGCCGAGTTTCCGCGCATCGCTATCCGTGACATGGTCGTGGCGCAGCATCGGCTCGTTAGCGAGACGCTGGGCCTTTCGTCCCTGCACGCGGTGATGGGGATTTCGATGGGAGGCATGCAGGCGTTCGAGTGGGCGGTCTGTTACCCAGGCTTCTTCAAGAAAGTCATCGCGATCGCCAGTTCGCCGCGGCTGGCGGCCTACGACATCGTCCTCTGGGAGACTTCGCTCCGCATTCTCTCAACCTACGTGGAAAGCGGTTCGCCGGCCGCATCCTCGGCCTTATTCGGCCTCAGCATCCTGGTGGGAAACAGCCCCGACTACCATGCCCGCCTTACCCCGCGGGACAGCGTGCCAGGCATCCTCGCCCGCATGGACGGCATACCGCTACCGACTCCCATCGCGCACAATCTGGCGAGCCAGATTCGGGCGATGGTCGATCACGACGTCGGGGCGCCTTACGGCGACTCGCTCGAGCGGGCTGCGACACGGGTGCAGGCGGAGGTGTTGGTGATAGTCACAGTGCAGGACCACGTAGTGACGCCCGGGCCGGCCCTCGAGTTCGCGGAGATGCTCGGGGCGGAGACGGTCATCCTGACCAACGACTGCGGGCATAATGGACTGCGGTGCGATGAAGAGGAGCTATCCCAGGCGTCGCTGCGGTTCCTGGCCAGGGAGGACTGAGCGGAGGCGCTCCGCGCCAGCGGCTGTTATTCCAGGGCAAGATCCAAAAAGCGTATTGATCCGCGGGAGAGGGCGAGAGGAGGACGCGGACGCGACGATGACGGCGGTAAGAGTGTAAGTCAGATCTCTTGCTTTGTTTTCGATATATCGCTAGATATATCTTATCGATATATCGCTCCGATATGTCGACCGATATATCCGGCACGAAAGCACAGGAGCATTCTATATGTCACGACGATCTCGAGATTTCGGAATGGGCGGATTCGCCGCCTTCTGCGGGCCCACGGGGTTCGCCTTCGGTACCGGACGCCGTGGCCTGGGATTCAAGGTGTTCGATCGCGGCGACCTCAAGTACATGATCCTGCGACTGCTGTCCAAAAAGCCGATGCACGGTTACGAGGTCATGCGGGCACTGGAGGAGGAGTCGTGCGGTTGCTATACCGCCAGCGCGGGCTCGGTCTACCCCACGCTGCAGATGCTGGAAGATCAGGGGTACGTGGTTTGCGAGGAGAAGGAAGGCAAGAAGGTCTACAGCATCACGGACGAGGGGCGCGAGTTTCTCGACGAGAACGGCGACCTGGTGGACGACATACTCAGTCGTGTAGCCGACTTCACCGATCGCTTCTTCCGTAACGAGATGAAGGACCTCACGGGTTCCTTTCGGAAGCTGGCTCAGGTTACATTTGAGCGTGGTTTCCGCTGGGCGGAGACCCCCGACGAGCTCCAGAAGATGATCGAGATTCTGGAACGAGCGACTCGGGAGATTGAGGACATCAAGCCGGGCGCAGCGAGGAGCAATGCCTAGCGCGCGGAGGCAGTAGCGATGGAAATCGGATTCGGTTTTTGGGTTCTGTTCTTCGTCATCTTCTTTGGCTGCGGAAAGATGTGCGGTTGGGGAGTCAAAAAGTACAAACACCGCCATCACGAACTCGATGACCGCGCCGTTGACGACAGCGATCGCCGACTGTCGGATCTGGAATCGCGCGTAAAGAAGCTGGGTGACCGCGGACGGTCGCGCGATTTCTTAATGGAGCCGATGGCCCACGGAGACGGAGCCGAAAAGGCGGCAGTGCCCCGGAGCAAGAAGCGGAGTTCCGCCCTCGAGGATCTGCAGAAGCGATTCGTGGAGGGAAGCCTGAGCATGGCGGAATACGAGCAGGAGCTGGACCGCCTGGAGAAAATCGAGTAGGCGCGGGCGCGGTCAGTCCTCTTCTATCGACCCCTCCTCGATTTCCGTCGCATCGGCTTCGCTTTCCTGGTCCAGACTTTCCTCATCGGGTTCGGCAACTTTCATTCGCTTCGAGTCGACCAGTTCGCGAATCTCTTTCAAGTAGCGGGTGAATTCCGCTGAGTCGTCCGGGCTGTAGTTGAGGTTTCGGTACAGGCCGATCAATCGTGTGAAGAAGTCTCGGGCCTCATCGCGGTCATCGATGGCATAGTCTGTTTCGGTGATGTCCCTGACCAGCTCGAAGCTTCTCTTCTGGCGCTCCAGCGGCATCGACGAATCGACCGGGTCGTACGCATCCTGCTGCAGGAAGACCATGTCCAGAAAGACCGACTTCTGCCAGGCCAGGAAGTCCTCCATGGTGATCCCCTCCTCGCCGGTCACCTGCATCATCTGGTAGATATCGTCACCTCGGTGGAGGAGTTCGTGGCCTGCCTTCACATCATCCACCCAGGTGGGCGACAAGTTCTTCGCATACCACTCGCTCATCTGCTCCAAGTAACGTGACCACGATATGAGGGGATCGATCGCCGGGTAGAAGCGCTTGTACGCCCGGTCCGCCGACAAGCCCAAGAAGGTCTTCACCGTTGCGAGGGTGGCCTGGGTCACCGGCTCTTCGAAGTTCCCGCCGGCCGGCGATACCGTGCCTATGAGGGTGACGCTTCCCGTCTGGCCATCGGGCCCCTGGATAATACCGGCGCGCTCGTAGAGGCTCTTGATCGACGAGTCCAGGTAGGCCGGGAATGCTTCCTCGCCCGGGATCTCCTCCATTCGCCCGGATGTCTCGCGCATGGCCTGGGCCCAGCGTGAGGTCGAGTCGGCGATGCACAGGACGTTGTAGCCCATCTGCCGATAGTACTCACCCAGAGTGATACCGGTGTAGATGGAGGACTCACGTGCGGCAACGGGCATCGAGGACGTGTTGCAGATGATGATCGTGCGGTCCATCAGCGAACCGCCGGTCCGGGGATCCGTTGTCTCCGGATACTCGGTGATCGTCTCCACGACCTCGCCAGCGCGCTCTCCGCATGCGATGATGATGACGATGTCCACAGCGGAATGGCGAGCTATGAGGCTCTGCAACACCGTTTTCCCGGACCCGAAGGGTCCTGGGATGCAGGCCGTTCCTCCGCGGGCGACGGGGATGAAAGTGTCAATGATCCGCTGGGTCGTGGTCAACGGCTCGGTGGGGTAGACACGCTCGGCGACGCGCCGCCGGAGCATGGCGTCCGGTAGCGGTCGGCGCACTGGCCACCGTTGAGCCATGGTGAGGGTCCGCTCTCCACCATCTGCGCGGCGGATCCTCGCGACCGGGTCGTTGATGGTCAGGTTGCCCCGGGCCAACCAGGTCACCTCCACAGGCGCCGGCTCGTCGAAGGGAACCATGATCTTGTGCTCGAAAATCCCCTCGGGCGTCGTCCCCAAGACCTGTCCCGCTTCCACGGTCTCACCGGACGAGATGGTGGGCGTGAATTCCCAACGCCTCTCCGTGTCGACCGGTTCGACCTCCACCCCTCTGGGCAGCAAAAATCCGTGCTCCTCCGCCAGCAATGCCAGCGGGTTCTGAAGCCCGTCGTACACGACCCCCAAGAGTCCGGGAGCAAGGGTGACCGAGAGCATCTCACCGCTGAGCTCGACCTCGTCGCCGACTTTGACCCCGGATGTGTCCTCGAAAACCTGCAAGTCCGCCACTTGATTCTGTACTCGAAGCACCTCGGACTTAAGACGCTGCTCACCGACGAGAACGTGACCGACCTCGTTCTTCATCACCCGAGTGTTACTGACGTCTATGGTGACCAAGCTTTCCTTGACTGACACGATGGGAGCGCGGCGAAAAACCTCGTCGCTCTCTACGCCTGGGTCAGGCGAAGAGGTCTTGGTGGTCACTTGTCACCTCCATGATCAATTCCTCGAAGCGCTCTCGCGCCTTCTCCGCATCGTAGGACAGCCAGCGGTGCAGGATGTCCCACTTGTAGGCGAAAGCGAAGACCTGCTCGAACCCGAACGGGCGCGAATCGGCGATCTGGCTCAGCCTCTTCCACGACTGCCCCATCAGCAGCTTCTCCAACTCCATGGCGTCGCCACGGTCCAGCAGTGACTGGGCGTCGGGGATCCAGGGGAAGACGGCAGCCAATCCGAATTCCGGTTCCGCCCATCGCGACTCTATGAACCGCGTATATGGGCCCGTGCCCCACTGCCCGGACGGAGCGCCTTTTCCCCGACGCCTCAGTCGCAATGCCACCATCACGGTCCGCATGTTCATGCGGAAATCCACCATCGCCCTGAGATCCTGATTCCGGGTCGTCGCCATGACGTCGTCATAAATGGCAACGATCTGCTCCGTCGTCCGGCTGACGGGCTGGCGCCGCCAGCTGACCAGGCGTTCAGCCTTCATCAGCTCGGCCCGGTCATCGTCGTGGAGAAGCGATAGGCGCTCCTCGAGTCGCCAACGGCTGAGCGGCAGCAGCCTGGTACGCCGGAAGTCGGGAAGAGCCGGCAGGCTTGCAACGAGCTGATAGTAGCGTCGTCTCACTGCCCGGCCTCGACCAGGATCTTCCGATAGCGCGGCAACAACAGCTTCAGCATCATCTCCGACAGGGCATCGTCGCTCAAGTCGATCTCCAGATCCTCTCCAACCAACCGGATCCGTGCTCCACCTTGAACCTCGTTGGAGGGGATGAGCTCGACCCCCTCCCGCAGTACGTCCGCCGAGAACGCAACAGCCGATTGCTTCAAGAACTCCTCGAGCTCCTGGGAGACTTCTTCCTCGAGTCGGGACGGTATCAGGATCGCAGCGTCTTTGTCCTGGATGAACTCATCCGCCGCCCTCCCTGCCAAAACGAGGATCATATCGCGAAGGACGGAGCCTTCGCTGGTCACGTCGGTGACCAGGCGGCGAACATGCTCCTCGAAGGCCGACAGAATTGCCGAGCGAAGCTCGAGTCCGGTGTCGCGTGCAGCGATCCGCAGAGCCTCGATGGTTGCCGTCTGCTCCCGCTCCATCGCCGCACGCGCTTCCTTCTTCGCGGCCGCAGCTTCAGCCTTGGCGTCCGCCACGATCCGGGCCGCTTGAGCCTTGGCGTCCGAGATGATCCGGTCCGCTTTGTCGCGGGCCGACTGGACTCCCTCGTCACGTATCCGGTCAATCAGCTCTTTGACGCCCGAGGACTTCACATCTGGCTCGGTCATGCGTCACCTCAATCCGGAATCGTGCCGGCCAGCACGAGAGCAAACACGAAGACGAATACGGCAAAGCCTTCGATGACGGCCGCGGGGGCGATCGAAATCCCGAACACCTCGGGTTTCGACTTCGACGCGTTGATCGATGCGGCACACGCGCTTCCCTGGGCCATCGCACTGATCAGCAGGGCCACACCCGTTAGCGAACCGAGAACGAATAGACCGGGCGAGTTACCCAACGTCACGGGGCGATTCAGCGTCAGCATCACCACGATGCCGTAGATCGTCTGGGAAGAAGGCATCGCCGCTACGCCGACGAAGCGACCATAACCACTTTCCACTTCGAGCATCGCCCCGGCGGCCGCCAAGCCGCCGCGGCCCACGCCGATCATGCTGCCGATAGCGCCCAAAGCCAGCGGGGCGAAGATGCCGACCCAGCCCGTGGTCAAAACGAGCGGTTCCAAGATCACACTCCTTTCCTCTTGAACGGCCGGAAGAGGGGGCCCTCCTCCGGCAGTCCCCAATTGAAGAATTCAATGACATTCAAGCGCAGTCCGTGAATGAACCCGCTGGCGACCGCCAGGACCAGGTTCAGGCTGTGTCCGATGACCAGTATCAGAAGTGCTGCGAGAAGGCCGACGCCAGGAATCGCTTCCCGAGCATCCGCAGCCATGCCGTTGAAGGCGATGGCCAGCGAGGCCGAGGCGAGGCCCAAAGCGAATAGCCGCAGGTAGCTGAGCACATCCCCGAACGCCCCGGTGATCCGGGTCAATCCCACGAGCCCCCTTCCCAGTCGACCCCAAGGACGGGACCCGTACCCCGAGAAGGCGAAGACCAGGACCAGGCCCAAAATCGCCACCGCGACGGCCGGAACTTTCAACCCTTCGGCCCCGGCCTGTGAAGAAACGAACAGTGTGTAGCCGGCGGCCACGAACATGGCCCACCCCAGAGATGGCAGGGCCCGGGGGCTCCAACCGTAGCGCCCGGCGTCCATGAGATTGCCCAACATCACGTGGATCGCCCCGATGGTGATGGAAAGCGCCATCATGGAACCGGCATCAGCGACGTCCAGAATAGCCAGACGCCCAAGCAACGTGTCCGGACCGGGCGCCACTCCGAAGAACGATCCGACAAGTATCCCGTAGGCGATCGTGGCCACCACAAGGGTTAGGAGCACCCAGCGCCAGCGGCGCCCAACAGCCGAACCTGACAGTCGCTTCCAGAAGTGCGCCGTGACCATCGCCAAGACCAGACCGTAGCCCCCGTCCGAGATGATCATCGCGAAGAAAATCGCGAACGAGTACAGAACCACCGACGACGGATCCCAGCTGCTGTAGCCCGGGGTCTTGTAGAAGTTGACCAGGTCTTCGCCGCCCTCCCTTCGATCCGAGTTGCGAAGGAGCGTCGGAGGCTCATCGTCCGGCCCGGGGTCGGCAACTTCTATCGCCAACCCGCGCATTTCAGCGTAGGAGCCAAGCGCCTCAAGCGCCTCGGTGGGTGCCCAGGCCCTGAGCGCAAAGAGCGGCCCAGAGGCCAAACACTGATCGGCCACGTGCTTCCGGGTCGCCCGGTCTTCCAGCGCATCCAGGCTGCGGGAAAGCAGGGAGGTCCACCGGGTAAGGCGAATCCGTTCCAGCGAAGCGTCCTCGAGCGCCAGCTCTACCTCTTCGAGCCTCCTTTCCAACCTTGCTCGGGACACACTCCCCGTACGCACACGCGGCGCCGGAACACCCTGCGGTTCTCGATCGGAGATCACGATCACGTACGCGTTGCGGCCGTCGCGTCGCACCTCCTCCCAGGTCAGCCTTGACTCCTCCAGATCACGCAATCGGTTCTGCGGCACGACGTAGAACCAGAATCGCTCACCCGCGAGGTCTTCCACGGGCGGGAACTCGAAGTCGCCCCACGGGGCCAACGCCTCGATGCGATGCATGAGAGCGTCCCGCTCCAACTCCAACCCGTGGATACGCTCCTGCAATGCCAGGATCTCTTCCTCGACCCGTACGGCGTCGAAGTTGGCGGGGTTCGTCACCGGGCGTTGCTTCTGCGGACACCGCTCCAAGTAGCTCAGAGCCTCGCGACTCCGTTTCGACGGGTCCGCGAGTGTGGCGACCTGGGGAGCGAGTGAAACGATCTCGAGACAACCCTGTTCCTGCAGATCCTCCAGGACCCGGTCCTTGTCCGCCTGATGGCCTACCAGGGTCAACTTGCTCAGCGGGACTATGGCCACGCCGCCGCCTCCTCATCCTCCGCCGTTGCCCAATCCCGAACCTGGCGCGCTTTGGCTAGCTTTGCCTGCACGACCGCCGCCCTCTCCATGTCGCCCAGCCAGATCTGTATGCGCAGGATGTTCTTCTGCGTCCTCGGGATCAAGATCTTCTCGAAGAGGTTGACCCGTTGGGTGATGCGCCGCTCCGCGCGCTGCAGGATGCGGACGCGCTCGGCTGCCACCTGAATGCGGGTTCGCGCCTCCGCCGCATCGCGGAGACGCTCGACCAGCAAGTCTACCCACGCCGGCTTCGCCAACAGGGAATACTCCGCCACCTGGCACTCGATGTGTTTGAGCAGGGGGAGCCGCACCCCGACCACATTCTCCTGCTCCAGGACGAACGCCGTCATCTTGACCAAGCCCCTCAACTCGATCTCGGTATTTGCCAGCATGGGCAGTTCCGCGCCAACCCGAGCCTCCAGACGCTCGACTTCGGCCCGCGTCAATTCGTACTCCTTGCGGGCTTTGTCCCGTTCGATGGTGAGTTGCCTGCGCTTGAGCTCGAGGGAGGGAAGGAGTTTCTCGTAGAGCTTGAGCTTGGTGCGCTCTTGCTGGAGGGAGGCCTTGCTGAGTTTCAGTCGGGCCATTCCTCAGGCGGCCTCTCCCGTACCTTCATCTTCCAAGTCCGGGAAGTAGCGGTCCACAAGGTCCTGCTTCATGACAAGTTCGTGTGAATCAAAACACTCGGCGAGTGTGTGCCAACTCAAGTCTAGCGCTTTCTGCAGAGGCATGGACACGTTCACGTCCATAAACCGCCGCTTGAACAGCTCTCCAAACTTGAGAAGCTTGACGTCGAAGTCCGAGAGCTCGAAGGCCATGGCCTGTTTCTGCTCCGCCTCACGCGCACCGGCGTAGAAGCGGACCATGGTGTTCATGATCTGAGCATGGTCCTCCCGAGTGACTTTCCCCACGACATTCTGCTTCAGGCGCGACAGCGAGCCGAACGGATCGATGACTTTGTCGTGAAGATAGAACTGGCCCTCGGTGATGTATCCGGTGTTGTCCGGAACCGGGTGGGTCACATCGTTGCCCGGCATGGTGGTGACCGTGATGATCGTGACCGACCCAGCTCCCTTGAAGTCGCACGCCTTCTCGTACCGTCGGGCCAACTGTGTATAGAGATCGCCCAGGTAACCCCGGGTGGCGGGGATCCGCGCCTGGGCCACGCCGATCTCCTTCATGGCATCAGCGTAGGCCGTCATATCGGTCATCAACACCAGGACCCGCTTGTTCCGCTCCATCGCGAACCGCTCGGCTACCGCCACCGCCATGTCGGGGACGAGCAGCCTTTCGATAATGGGGTCGGAGGCCAGGTTGACGTACATGATGGTGCGATGCGAGACGCCGTTTTCCTCGAAGGCTGTCCTGAAGAAGTGGTAGTCGTCGAAGATCAGGCCCAGACCCGCGAAGACCACGATGTCGGCATCCGCCTGAAATCCGATTCGCGCCAACAGAGCGTTGTAGGGCTCGCCCGCCACCGAAAAAATCGGAATCTTCTGGCTCTCCACCAGGCTGTTGAAGACGTCGATCATGGGGACTTCCGTCTCGATCATCTTCGCTGGCTTGACCCGCATCATCGGGTTCACGGTGGGGCCTGCTACCCGTATCTGCTTTTCGGCGTCGAGGGGCGGCTTGCCATCGATGACCTCGCCTGAGCCACGGAAGATCCGGCCCAAGATATGGTTGGAGAATGTGACCTGTTGGGGGTGTCCGAGGAAGCGAACCCGAGCAGCGGTAGAGATACCCTTACCGCCTGCGAACACTTGAAGGCTGGCGATGTCCCGGTCCAACTCCACTACGCTGGCGGTCGAGACCTCCCCGTCCGGGTTCTCCACGACGGCGAGGTCACCGAGCGCTACGCCGGTAGCCCGGACACGGATCACATCGCCGACGATCTCCAGAACGCTGGTATGCCGAACGAGTGCATCAAGCATCTATGACCTCGTAGGGTGGCGCCGCACTACAACCGACTCCCGACAAGTGAGATCATAGCGGGTGGCGACGGTGGTGCAAGACCCCATCTCCGCCTACCCGAGCCAACCTTTCCGGCGAAAATACAGCACCATCGCGACGGTAACGACGGCCATGACGAGCAACGTCAGGGGATAGCCCCAATACCACTGCAGTTCGGGCATATTCCACGGCGAATTGTCCGAGTTGAAGTTCATTCCGTAGATGCCCGCGATGAACGTCAACGGAATGAAGATCGTCGCTATGATCGTAAGCACCTTCATGATCTCGTTCATACGGTGGCCGACGCTCGATTGATAGAGTTCCATCAATCCCGAGTTGAGGTCACGATACGTCTCGACGAGGTCAACGATCCGGACCGCGTGATCATAGCAGTCACGCAAGTAAGTTCGGGTGGAATCGGAAATCCGGGCCAGCGGTTCGCGAATCAGCGAGTTGAGCATGTCTCGGGTCGGCCAGATGGCCCGGCGCAGCGAAAGCAAATCGTGTTTCTTCCCGAAAATCCGAGAGACGACCTCCGCCGTTGGAGCCACGGCGACCTGTTCTTCCATTTCGTCTAGCTCTTCGCTCAATTGCTCGAGCACTGGGAAATAGCTGTCGACGATCGCATCCAGTAACGCATACATCAGGTAGTCCGCCCCTATGAACCGGATACGCGTCGATTCGCAAATCCGCTTACGTACGAGATCGAAACAATCACCCTGCCATTCTTGAAACGTGACCACGAAGTCAGGCCCTAGAAACAGGCTGATCTGCTCGTTACGGAGCCCGCGCTCGGAAAGCTCGGGAATTCGAACGACGATGAAGGCGTGATTGTCGTATTCCTCGAACTTGGGGCGCTGGTTCGAATTGGCCACGTCCTCTAAAGCGAGCGGGTGCAGCCCGAACAGCTCCCCCACGACCCGAATCGTCTCGGCATCGCCCAAACCATCGATGTTGACCCAAACCACTGGCCATTGCTTCATGTAGTCCGTGATGGCGT
>Ga0209536_100009970_pt1 | contig 14055 bp, 9 predicted proteins | sample DeeMarSeWOR28_12_FD_187461 | JGI IMG/M metagenome (GOLD analysis project Ga0209536, IMG submission 187461) | Marine sediment microbial communities from White Oak River estuary, North Carolina - WOR-2-8_12 (SPAdes) (version 2) | ecosystem: Environmental > Aquatic > Marine > Intertidal zone >...
TTGATGCTGAAGATGAAATTATTATTCACCGTTGAAGTGTACGCGATGTCATTGGAGATCGTTATCCCCATTCGGGAGGTGAAAAAATTCCGGATGAGGTCTTTTTTCTCATAGAGATAAAATGTGCGGCCAGGTTCACGTACGTCATTCTTAAAATTATATTCCAGGTACTGTTTCTTGCCTTTCCCCAGATAAATCCCGGCATTAAAGCCCAATCTCCATCCCTTGTCGTTAATGCCATCCGGATTGACGGCATAACCGAAGTACCCGCCAAACCGCAGCCGTTCAGAGATTAAATTCAACGATTGATAACCAAGGCCAATCCGGAGAAATTCATAGGCATTGATCTTGAAGACATTATTAAAATATCCACTTCCCACTTTTAGGCCCAGGTTTTCAAGGGCAAGATTGACCATGAGATCATACCATTTTCTGTTGACATATTTACCCTTGGAGGTGTCTCGTTCCAGGTATTCAAGTTTTTCACTCTCCTGGACTGGATCCAGGTTGTAATATTCATCTTCCACCTGTTGGATGCTGTCCTTCCTGGATTGGAAAATTCTGATATCCGTCTTTTTTGCTACAGTAGAATCCCGGTCGAACTGGTACTTGTCTTTTGCTGAATAAAAGGTGGCCCGGGAATCTTCATGCCGATGGGGTATGTGCTTAATATAAAGGTCATAATAAACATTATTTTGCAACCCGGTCATATATGGCAGATTGATGTAATCACTATTCAACTGCCAGTGAATCAATGATTTTGCAGGCATATAGCTGCTTCCTTTCAGCTGTTTGGTTTCCGCATCAAAATACAGGACGGCATTGATGGAAGCGAATCTCTTTGATTTCTTTGGTCGGGAAAGAATAACCTCAATGGTGTGTTCATTCAATGTGACTTGCCCGAGATAATAATGGGTATATCGTTTGCCTGCTTTCGTATGCAATGGATTATAATATTCCATCTCTCCAAGAGTAATATATTCAAGCAAGGGAGAGATATTCTGCAGATATCCCGGAATCAGTGTGGTCCTGTTTCGATTAACTAAGATAGAATCTTCAGTTTCTGCCTTTGAATACAGTACTCTCAATTTACTTTTTTTTGGACCTTCTGAAATAATTTCTTCATTGGATACCAGGGACATGTACTGGTTCCAGTCCTCCAATTCCCGGGAATACATTTTTGATCGCCTGATAGAATAGAGTTTCAGATCATTAATAATTTCATATTTCAGGTAGGGGAGTAGCTTGTAGCTTTTTATTAACATGGTATCCTGGAACTGGTTGAATATAGCTCTCCCCAGTGAGTCTTGTGTAAGATCCAATTCCCTTATCCTCCGCGGTTTTAAATACACGAATTGTATGGAATCCCTACCCTCCACTGTAAAAGTTCCCGGTTCGTACAGAAAATGTTCAAATACCAATCGGTCCCCGGGAGAAGCCTGGTATATACCATTGATTCCACTTAATGATTCGCTGCTGTCCTTCAGGTTGATGATCTTGACAAATGGCTGGTTAAATCCTGTCTGGGCATCTCGGACATATAGATTGACCGGGTTTTGTGCCCATCCATGGAAGGGGATACATATACCCGCACAGAATATAACTACTAGGAGAATATAGGCTTTAAAACAATCATATCGTGCAGGAAGCTTAAGCATTAAGATATAACGGGCAATTTCAGGTTATTTTCTGGTTTATTTGACTGAATATGCAAAATATGTCTTTTATGAAATAATACGATAAACAATTAGAAATTTAACAGTAAAATCTCAATATTTAAAAATAATTTAAGGTTTCAGGATCAAAACATAAGGTGTTAATTATGGGAAATTTATGGTATGTAATCGGCCTTGCCTGCGCTGTATGGGTGATATATGATGTTTGGGCGGTAAATAAAAGAATGTCTGACGGCGACAAGATCATCTGGACCATTCTGGCTATTTTTTTCAGTATTGTAACAGCGATTATTTACTATTTCCTGAAAAAAAGATAGGCGGTTATCCAACCGATTCCAGGTCCTTTCATTTGTTTTTTGCCTCCCAGGTTGCAATTCTTTTCCCTTATCTAAATTCTTGAAACAGGATCTATCGGAAGATAAATAGTAATAAATATGAACAGAAGAACTTTCACTCGACTTGCCGGTACCGGGTTGGCATGGCCTTTGACCGGCCCATATCCGAACAGACTCCATGCAAAAGAAGCTTTATCAGTATTTATCGATCAGCTGATCGCTGCAAATGATGCACGAATCCCTGACATTCTGAGTCGTCAGCAGGTGGATGAGACTCACCGATGGTATGGAGGCATAAAAAGCCGGACGGAAGTTTATTATCCGGGTCATGCTGCCGGATTTATCAGGAATTTGTGTTGCGGCTACATTGCACAGGAATCTGAATATTACGGATCGGATGTGCTGCTCAAAGCCATGATCCTCGCCTCAGTGTATCTGTTGAAAGCCCAGTATGATGATGGGAATATCGATCTTCCCAGCACAAATTTTCATTCGCCGCCCGATACGGCATTTGCTGTGGAACCCCTCTGTATCGCCTATTCACTGTTATCGAATTTTGATGGGGAGGCAGTACTGCCATTAATGGAAAATCTTAAAAAATTTCTGGTCCATGCCGGAGAATCACTTTCCATAGGCGGTATCCATACTGCCAACCACCGGTGGGTAGTATGCATGGCACTTGCCAGGTTGAACGCACTTTTCCCTAATCCTGCGTACCTCAGACGTATCGATGCCTGGCTGGCTGAAAAGATCGATATAGATCCAGACGGCCAATACGCTGAAAGAAGTACGCTGATCTATACGCCATTGGTGAACAGATGCCTGATCACCATCGCCCGTCTGGCTGACAAACCGGAATTATTCGACCCGGTACGGAAGAATCTTGAGATGACCCTGTATTATATCCATCCCAACGGAGAGATCGCCACGGAATCATCGGGGCGCCAGGATCGTTACCAACAGGGCACGATGGAAAATTACTGGTATGCATATCGATATATGGCGATTCTGGATAGTAACAATCGATTTGCAGCGATGTCTGGGAAAATCAGCGAACTGGGTCCCGGGAAGCTGGGCTTCTGGCTGTCCTATCTCCTGGAGGATCCTTTCCTGTCCAATGAATTGCCCGCCGCATCGTCATTACCCGAATACTATGTTAAAGAATTTTACCATTCCGATTTGATACGGATACGTCGTGGTCCTGTGGATGCTACCATTCTGGGGAATAATCCCAGCTTCTTTACCCTCTTTAAGGGAAAGGCAGCCCTGGAATCCGTCAGGCTCGCCACTGCATTTTTTGGCAAAGGACAATTTAGAAGCCAGACCATGGAACATCAGGGGGATATGTTCGTCTTACAGCAGAAACTGGTAGGACCCTATTATCAGCCACTTACTGCGGAAGATATCCCGGAAGAGGGGAATGGCTGGCAGGTATCAAGAATTAGAAGGGCACAGTCGGAAGTTCAGGAACAGGAGGTTGAGATACGTATAGCAGAACAAGAGGGAAGATTAGAACTGCAGATACGTATTTACGGTGCGGATAATGTTCCCGTGGCAGTTGAACTCGCGTTTCGACACGGTGGAAGATTTGATTTACTTGAACGTGTGGATAGTGTCCCGGATGCCAAATTGGCCAGAAAGGGAGCAATGATGCGTTATACTTTTGGAGGCGATGTCATTACTTTCGGACCGGGAATCAGAGAGCATGCCTGGACCCAGTTAAGGGGCGCTTTACCAAAACTCGATGCCGATTGTGTATACTTCACAGGATTTGCCCCCATTGATTTCACCATCGAAATCTTCTAAATGGTTAAATGAAAGCCAGTTGATCAGGATTACCTAAACCAGTTTGGGGAGAAACCCACAGACACGTTAAAAGCAAAATAAAAAAATTGCAACTACAGGCCTATTAAATTGGCATTCTCATAAAATGGTCCCTGATATAATCCTATAATTTGCGAATTTTTTTGTCTTAAACTTTGTTATATAGTTGAGACCTTAGCGTAAAGATCATGAACATGAAGGCTTTTATCCTGGAGTTTGGCGTGATCTTTATGATCACATTTATCATAGCATCACTGGTTTCTATGGGTTGGAATTTTGTGTCTACAGGTGTAGCTGAATGCAATTGGGGTACCGCTTTTCAATTTGCCCTGGTATTCGGATTGATATGCCCATTGATCGATATGATGAGAAACAATCGGGGCGGATGACTGTCTTTTCCTTCAACCTTTCCCAATATTAATCCGTTAGAACAATCAGTTTGATTCAATTTTTTCAATATCAGAAATCATACGGGGAAAATGTGGTCCTGTCCATTCCAAACCTGGAATTTCCCGAAGGAATATATTGGATACAGGGTGTTAATGGCTCAGGAAAATCCACCTTACTCAAATCAATAGCTGGAATTATTCCCTTTGAGGGAAAGATTTCAGTTAATGGGTTTGACCTCAAGAAAGATCCTATACAAGCCCGAAAGAAGGTGACTTTCAGTGAAGCTGAACCTGTTTTCCCTGTATTCCTCACGGGCATGGAAATCGTTGCGTTTGTTGCCCGAACCCGAGGTATAGAAAACGAGGATAGGGACCTCATCATGGATTATTTCGGCATAGGCGATTTCAAAGATCAGGCGATAGGAGGCTATTCCGCAGGGATGTTGAAGAAATTATCTCTTTCTCTGGCATTCCAGGGAAATTCTCGGTGGATCCTGTTGGATGAACCCTTAGCATTCATTGACCAGGAAACAGAAAAACTCCTGATCAAACGTATCATAAGGAAAAAGGAGGAAGGGACCGGTATAATACTCACCTCCCATCATGCGCTCAATTCCAGTGGAATTCGTGCTGACCGCATCTTCAGGATCAGAGATGATAGACTAATTGAAGAAGTATGATTCAATTCTTAAACAGGTCATGGATATATCCATTCTACAGGGCCTATTCAGGACTGTTTTTTGTGATTTTTATATTCGTTACAGGACTGTTGCGGGGAGAAGAACACCTCAGGATCGCCCATTTCTTCACCGAGCGGATAAGCAACCTGATCTTTCCAATGATCTTTTTTATAGCCTATGAATGGCTGAGTATCCGTTTCAGTAGGTTATGGCTCTCAAAGCAGGAAAATTCTTTCATTCGGAACTTACTTTTTTTAAATCCGGAGCAACGCAGAACATGGCTTCTGTATGTAGTATTTTTTCTACGGTTGCCGGTGGCGCTTTACACCTTTTTCCTAGTGATAGTAGCTATAATTGCAGGTCAGTATACGGTTATTCTGATTTTGTTGCTCGCTGCAATACTCAGGGTATCGATATACCTGAAGCTGATCCGGAAGACATTGATATGGCCACATGAAAAGCAGTATAAAAGGTTACCACTATTCAAAATGACCGGTATTAGACACCTGTTTATCCTGAATTTTTCATTGAAACAACTGTTTAGTCAACGGTTGTTGAGTTTGCTATTGAGTAAGATGGTTTCCCTGGGGGTGTTAACAATTCTTCTGGTATTGATTGAAACCGTTGATTATCTTCAAAGGTTTTCAGCGGTTGTGATCTTCATTGCTTTCCTGGCTAATATTTTCATTTCCTATGATCTGTTCAGGTTTCACCATATAGACCTAAATTTTTTCAGGTCTCTGCCCATCAATCCCTGGAATATACTTGCTCAGACATTGTTTGCTTTAGTGGTTCTTACCATGCCGGAGATCGTGATCATTTTTCGGAACTTTCTGACAATTATTCCCATGCATATACTCGTATGGCAAATTCTAAGCGGGCTGCTCACCTTGCTTTTTCTCTACACCTACATGGTATCCGGGAATCTCGACCTGAAGATGTATTTGATACGGGTATTCCAGGGATCAATCCTTATGATTCTTCTTTTAATGTATGATATTCCGGCATTCCTATTAGTTGCCGGGCTGTCGATGGGCATATTGTTTTATTTTTCAAGGGCTTACTATAGATTTGAAACGATTTTCGACCAAGACCACTAAATACGATGAAAAAAACAGAAAGAACCAGGGTGAAACGTGTCCCGAAAAGAGGCTTGTATGACCGCAAAACCATCAATGCAATTCTGGATGACCACTTTCTTTGTCATGTTGGCTTTGTACATGAAGGATACCCCGTAGTCATTCCGACATTGTATGGACGATCCGAAGGAAATCTATATATTCATGGGGCTACCTCAAGCCGTATGCTGCGGTCCATGCAGGAAGGTATAGAAGTATCCGTCAACATCACCCTTCTGGATGGCCTGGTGCTTGCCAGATCAGCATTTCATCACTCCATGAACTACCGGTCCGTGGTGATTTTTGGTACGGCCAAAAGTATTGTCGGGGAGGAAGAAAAACGCCAGGCGCTGAAGGTCATCTCTGATCAGGTATTGCCCGGAAGATGGGAGGAAGTCCGCACGCCAAATAAAAAGGAATTGAAGGCTACTGCTGTGTTAAGCATCCCAATTGAAGAGGCTTCAGCCAAGGTAAGGACAGGTCCGCCGGTTGACGAAACTGAAGACTATGATCTGGATGTGTGGGCAGGAATTGTGCCACTTCAATATGCTTACGGTCAGCCAGTGTATGATCCACAACTTAAGCAAGGTCAGGCGTTAAGTAAAAGTGTTATAAATCTACCTATCCTTTAATTCCGGGTAAACATTCAATTGGTCAACAGGATCTTTTCCGAGTATTGATATTCCCCGTTGTTTATTTTCAAGGTATACAATCCCGACGGCAGGCCGAACATATTCAATGAAAAGTAATTGTTCAGGAAGGTATTCTCAATATATACCTGTTGACCCATTACGTTGATCAAGGCAATTTCGGAATCCCCGAAGGTATTCATGCTGTAAATGTTCAGTTCGCCGGTGGAGGGATTCGGGTAAATGACAAGTTGATTTTGAGCATCGTCTACAGGATCACAATAGGCATTGTCAAAATATTCGTGTTCTGTTTTTTCAGGATAATACGTTTCCGGAAGATTTGAACTTTCAATCTCAGTGGATTTTACAGAAAGTAGGGGGCCATCACACCGGTTGTCGTAATCCCATGCCCTGACAAAATGGTAGTTTTCCTGGTTGTTTCGATTTATATCCATCCTGGTCACAGTTTCTCTCGTCAGCAAATTGGATTCATTAAAAACAGCATCAGACTGTACATAATACAGGTAATCTCCGGTCTGCTTGTCCCATCCATGCTGAAACAGATAACCATCGCGCAGGGAATCACTGCTGTATTCTGCGGTATATTGATAATTGTTCAGCCAACCGCCAGTATTTGCATCCCACTCCTGGTTCAAGTGAAATATTACATTTCCATCCGAGTCATACCTGTATTCATCCAGATTCTGAAAGGCTGTCTTGAAGTTCATAAAGTGATAGGTTAAGGGTTGGCCATCATCGTTCTTTGTGTAGGCATATTGTACAGAAGGTACCCAGTCCGGATCATCATAGTCTTTTTCATAATGTGTTTCCTGAATGATGAAATTCCTGCTGTCAAACTGATAATCGATTCTATATTGACCATACCGGAAATATGTTCCGAGATCTTCGATATAATTGTAGTAGTCCTTTTGTTTGATCAGACAATTGTTTATATATTCTGTACGTGTGGAATCGATAATATCATAGGATCGATCAATAAAGAATGTTGTTTTCTTTTCCGTTTCGGCTATGACACAACCCTTAGCGTCGAAATAGGAGGTTGATATTCTTTTCCAGTGTTCGTTCTGATTGTCCCAGAATTCTGTTGTAGTCCTGTATTGTCTACCCTGTTCGTCAAACTCATAATGGATCAGCATTTCCTCGACATGCCCCTTTTCGTGATCTGTATGAAAAATATGGGATTCGACTCTTAGATCGCCGGAATATTTTCTGAATGATTCCCACTCCCTGGTAGGATTTCCCTTGATATCGTAATTCAATGACCAGAAGTACGTACGGTTCCCCAACAGGTCATAGGAATTTTTGTTTTCATAGGTAAGATTCCAGGTTTTATTTTCAACATCCCAAACCTGGTAGTTTTCATATACCTCTTGATTTCTGGAATTATAACTGTATGCCTCACGGCTGGTATATTCCCAGGAGGAAGTATCCCCAGGGATAGTTTGTCTGTAGTTTGTGGTTTGCTTTAGAAGACCAGGATTGTTTTGTGCCAACAGACCAATAGGAAGCAGAATCACCCCAATATAAACCAGTGTTATCCTGTATTTTCTTTCCATTCTCCGCCTATTGAAAGCTAAATATACCACTTTCATTACAACTAAATGATGAAAATCAAGTTTGAAATCCCGAAATGTCTCAGGGTTTACCGGCGTATTGCTCTACATCAACCGGTTGAGGTTTTCGTAGCTTTTCCGGGCAAACGCAATGGGATCCGGTGGGAAATCGCTTTCAATGATGAAATGTTCTATTCCTTTCTTTTTTGCCAGATCCAGAATGGGTGGATAGTCAATTACCCCTTCGCCAACGATCGTCTGGTTGGTAAGGATGGGACGACCAATGGTCATATCCCTGAATACCCGCCAGTCGGTGGAAGGCTCCTCCATCTTTTTTGCCATGTCTTTTATGTGCACCAGTCTGATCCTGTCGGAATGTTGATTGAGGAATTCTACCGGATCGATACCGGCTACTGTTGTCCAGAAAAGATCCAGTTCGAATATTACCAGCTCAGGATCGGTTTCTTTGAGGAGTATATCTATAGGCCGTTCACCATTGAAATCGTGAAATTCCTGGCTATGGTTATGATAACCAAACTGTACCCCGGCTTTTTTGCAGGCCTCTCCATAACGGTTAAAAGTATCAACCGCTCTTTTATAGGTGTCAATATCGGGCCCTATTGTCATGGGACAGATAAGGTATTTATGGCCTATAATGTTGGCCGCTGAGAGAATTTCATCAATATTATGATCCATGGACTGATTGGACACATGGGCGGAGCGTGCTGTCAATCCCATATCGTCAAGCATTTTCCTGAGCTCTTTTGGTTTAAAATCGTAATAGCCGTAACCTGTGAGGCCCATCTGCTGTATCAATACATTGTTCTCGATCTCTTCTTCCGGACTGAAGTAATACGGACCTGCAAATTCCAGGTTCTTGTATCCAGTTTCTGCCAGTATCTTAATTGTTCCCGTAAAGTCCTCCGCTAGGGCACGCGCCATACTGTATAATTGAATTCCTATCTTTCCTGATTTGGAATCACTGAATACACTACCTGGATTGGCTGTCAGGATCATGCCTGCAATCGCTGATTTTGATAGAAAATCTCTTCGTTTCATGGTGATAATTAAATGGTAAGATTCATTATAAAGATAACAAATCTGATTGAGAAGTAAGAAAGGAATGTTATAACTGCAGCTGGAACCAGTTGGACTTGTTTTTTGAATAGGTAAAAAACACCTGTACCGAAAGCCATGGGATCATCGGGATCCAGAGTTTCAATCCGGTGCCCACCGAGGCCAACGGTTTTGATTTAAAAAGATCAATATAGGTCATGCTGCCGTTCCCCACATTCACATAAACGGATTGCTCTATGGCAAACCAATCCCTGCTCAGGTAGGTGAAGAAAAATCCAGTGCTTCCATAATACACCGCCTTGCCATATATCTCCCCTGTGATGATCCCTTTCACCTGGTTTCCTCCCAGGTAATGGATAAGAGAAGGAATATCTGATGTAGTGTAGGAGGTATTCAGGGACGAACTCCATTGTACCACCGGATTGATAAGCTTATGGTATACGGCACCAGCACCGACACTGAAATAGGAGGGGCTGTTCTTGTTCAACCCTATGCCAAACCCGAAGCCTGCGTGAACCAGGTAGCCATTCAATTGATGTTTTGTGCGCTGTATGAATCCAATGGATTCGCTGGTAGACAAGGCCAGGTAGTTGATGGTATAATGACCTGCCTGGTGTATATCCGAGGCTATCAGGGAGGAATCGGTCTTGTGCTGAAAAAGCCTCCAGCCGAAGTTGGGGGAGAACCGGTATCTGAAATCCTCATGCCAGGGATTGGATATGCTGCCGTATATCTCCTTGCGGAGATACCCGATTCCTGCGATCTTTTCACCGTCTTCAATACTATAATTGCGGCTGTTGCCATACAATATGCCGCCGCTGACAGCCATATTCTTGTACATCAACTGGCGGGGTACGGTAAATCTCAACCTGAAATTCTTATCCCGGGTTCCAATCGTTCCTTCAAGGTTCAGGTGAATATTCCTGCCCAGGAAGTTATGATCTGAAAAACCCATGCCCAATTGCCAGTCGTTTCGATTCCCTGAAAAGGACAGTATGGGTACCAGCGTAAAAGCATCCTTGGCAGTGATGGTTAAAAGTCTCCCCCCATCATTCAGGGAATCCAGAGTATATTCCACGCGGGCAAAATTCCCGATATTGTAAACCTTGATCATGCAGGAATCGATTTGCCCTTTGGTAACGGAGTCCCCGGAATCGAAATTCAATTCGCTGCGGATAATATCCTCCTTGGTACGCCAGTTCTTTATGATCCTGATCGAATCGATCCGTATTTCCTCTGCCGGAATGGGCCCCGGATCTTTATCGGGAAGGGCTGATAGATCCAGTGAAACCAGTATAAAAAAAGGCAATAAAAATCTGCACATAACGATTGATCTCCTATTGAATTTAACGGGACCCTTCCGATTATCGTAGGAATACCAGCCGATATGGGATAAAAATGGCTTATTTGTGATAAAATGTCGGTTTTCTCATTCATCCCGGTATGAATTACCCTTAAAATAGGGCCCTGGTGCTGGTTTTTATGTCGAGATATTAAAAGTCGTTAACCCTGCGATGTGTTGATTGGGCTGCAATCATCAGGGTAGATTTGCCGGGGATTGATCCCGGATGATCTTTACCATTATAAGGGTATCCTTATTCCTTGCGCCGATGATCAGCAAGCTTCCCGAAGTACGTAGCAGGTTCATATTTTTAAGATCTCCGTCCAGGTAGAGCCCGCTCTCTCTGAATGGTACAGGGCTAAAATCGCCTTTCCCGTTTCCTCTCAGCAGGATTCCTATTCCGGCATCATTCCTGATGGTCTCTACTTCCGAACTGTACAGGTTTCCCGCAAGGATCAGATCATCGAAACCATCATGGTCGACATCGTGGACAATGATGTCGTTCTGGTTGGAGATCTGTGCTTCATTGGGTAAGGTTGAAATCCTGAAAGATGAATTTCCCTGATTCTCGATATAGCTGGAGGCAAAGGTATAGGCTTTATAGTGCAGCATTTCAGCTAAAATTTCACCGGGGAACATCTCCTGCAGCGTGGCCATCGAGAAGGCCCTGTTCACTGGAAACTTCTCCCGAAGTGAAGGAATAGCGCCGATCAGGTCTTTGCTATCATCCACCGGATACTGATTCCCGTCCTGGTAATAGGCCAGTACGAATTCCTCTTTACCATTCTGGTCCAGGTCGCCATAGACCACCTCAAAAGGCGCTTCCGGGGAAGCCTTGTATTTGTAGTTGAGTCCCAGGTTGCCTGCGACCATATCCATGTCGCCATCTCCATCAAAATCATGGGCAGCTATACTGTACCACCATCCATTGGAGAACTGCATTCCATTGGTTTCATTATTCGCCATGGTGAATTTACCGGCTGTCTGTTTAAATAGGGTAATTGGCATCCATTCCCCCACGACTACCAGGTCCAGATCCTGATCTCCGTCAGTATCTACCCATACTGCATCCGTCACGAGGCCTAGTTTCCTGAGCTCAGGAGCAATCTTCTCCGTAACGTCCTCAAATGTACCGCCCTTGTTTTCCAGCAGGTAACTGTCGGCCGGCAATGGGTAATTATGGGGTACAATGCGTCCCCCTACAAAAAGGTCCATGTCTCCATCCTGGTCAAAATCTGAAGGGACAGCCCTTGATCCGCTTGAAGTGATTTCCGGTAACGCATTGGTGGATCTATAGAATCTGCCTGATCCATTGTTCAGGTATAACCTGTCCTGGAGATAGGGAGAGCCTTGCTTGAATTCATTGCCACCGCTAACTATATAGAGGTCCTGATCTTCATCCCCGTCGGCATCGAAAAATACCGCACCAATATCCTCATACAAACGGTCCTGCTGCCAGAGTTCGTCATTCACTGATCTGAATGACCCGTTTTTTTCCTGTATATACAGTGCGCCGCTGCGTCTCAGTGCCCCGCCGACATAAAAATCGTCAAGATCATCCCCATTCACATCCCCTACAGCCAAAGCAGGACCCATGTCGGCATACCGGTAGGGAAGTAAGGGCTGATTTTCATAATCCTCGTATTCATTTTCAGAATGGACAAAATTGATGCCTTTAAGATCAGCAAGGGTTTCAAACAATGGGGCAGGTGTCGTCTCTTCAAGAAGTTGGGTGTCGGCAGCTTCCCCGATACTTGCCTGAAGAAGCTGGTTGGCGGGAATATCCCGAAGCACCGTTTGCCGGCCATCGGGCCAGGTAATCTCAATTCGACTGACCAGGGTGTCGGTGCCAAGCCCGAAATGCAGAACAGGCTCCATGCTTGAACGGTATCCGCGGGTGATATAATGTTGCTGGTACTGGCAGATGCCGGAGTGATAAAGTTTTATCTTGGTCCCGATCGCCAGCCGGTTGTTGCCATCCCCGGCCAGTTGAATGCGCAGAAAATTGGTGTCGGCAAATCTTTCAGACTGGTTTTCAAAGATCGAAGTGGGTTCATCGATGTTGTTGACCACAATGTCCAGGTCGCCATCCAGGTCCAGGTCCCCATAGGCCATGCCGTTTGAAAATGAAGGATGATCAAGCCCCCATTCCCGGGCCATGTTCCTGAAAGTAAGGTCCCCATTGTTGCAGTACATATAATTGGGTACTTTTTTTGAGGGCATGGAGCTCAACAACAGGTCCCACTGTTCGGCATTGAGATTCAGCACGCTTCCGGCTTTCCGCCTGGTCTGGTGGTAGGTATTACCCCAGTCTATGTTCCGAATATCTTTTCTGATGCCATTCGTCACATACAGGTCTTTCAGACCATCGTTATTAAAATCTGCGAAAACCGGTGCCCAGCTCCAGTCTGTGCTGGAAATGCCGGCCAGATGACCAATCTCGCTGAAAGTTTCGTTGCCTTGATTGAGGTGCAGCACATTGGACATGTATTGATAGTGGTAGCCCAGTTCTACAGCACCCTGAAAACGGCCGTGTTTCATGCCGCCTAGATTTTCCTTCAGCCGGAGGTTATCTTCGGCCACCATGTCAACCACGACAATGTCGAGCAACCCATCATTGTTATAATCTGCCATATCATTGCCCATGGAATAATAGGAAATATGCCTCGTAGCTGATTTGGTCACTTCCCTGAAGGTCTTGTCCCCGTTGTTCAGGTAGAGGTAATCGTGTTCAAAAAAATCGTTGCTTACGAAGAGGTCTTCCCAACCGTCATCATTGATATCGCCGGCCGCCACACCGTGGGCAAATCCTATGACCGAGCTGAATATTCCTGCCTCTTCCGTGACATCGATAAATTTCTGCCCAATGTTTTCGTAGAGTTTATCCCCGGCAAACTCATGCCTTTCATGGCGTAATGCCAAAGCATCTCCACCTTCGTATTTCTCAGGGCCCTGGTTGACAAGATACATGTCCAGGTCCCCGTCATTGTCATAATCAAAAAAGGTGGCATTTACTGCATAGCCGGCGTGATCCAATCCGTATTCCGCAGCCTTTTCCAGAAAGGTACCATCGCCCTGATTGACCAGGAGCAGGTTGGTCCTGTTTTCTTCAGCCTCCAGCCCGGACCTGCCAACGAATATATCCATATGGCCATCGTTGTTGATATCTACGATTGTGGTACCGGTAAACCAGCCTTTCCCCAGTTTTTCCAGACCTGCTTTTTTGGTAATGTCTTTGAATTTCAGATTGCCCTGGTTCAGGTATAAGCGTGCCGGCACCATATTTCCGGTAAAGAACAGGTCCGGGAGGCCGTCATTGTTTACGTCGCCTATGGCCACTCCACCTCCGCTATAGAAGTCTTGGTAAATGATCACATTCATCTGATGACTTTCCGTCAGCGCGTTGTTGAA
>Ga0209536_100009971_pt1 | contig 14055 bp, 12 predicted proteins | sample DeeMarSeWOR28_12_FD_187461 | JGI IMG/M metagenome (GOLD analysis project Ga0209536, IMG submission 187461) | Marine sediment microbial communities from White Oak River estuary, North Carolina - WOR-2-8_12 (SPAdes) (version 2) | ecosystem: Environmental > Aquatic > Marine > Intertidal zone >...
CCCCAAAGAGCAGTCCAGCTTCTCCTGGCTCCTGGCTCCTGGTTCCTGGTTCCTGGTTCCTGGTTCCTGGTTCCTGGTTCCTGGTTCCTGGTTCCTGGTTCCTGGTTCCTGTATTATTGACTTGCATTACCGCACAACTGCACGGTAATCTGATAATTCTATTCATGACAATGACAATCGTCTGATGCAGACTCCAGACAAGCAACAGCAGATCATTCAGACCCATACCGGCCTTATTCTTGGCGTGGTTCAGTGTATTCAGAATTCCGAACTGAGGCCACAAATGGAACAGGCACTGGCCTTGTCAGAACAGAATGGCTGGGACAAGCTCGTTGCCGCTATCCGCAAGATACTGGATGGCAGCAGGGACGAGAGCATACTGAACGGCCTCGATGATGAAGATACGGTTATAGCATCCGCCATCCTGCGTGGACTGCAGGACCCGAACACCTTGCCAAAACCCGAAGATAAACCCGATGCTACCCTGGCAGCACCGATGCTGGCCGCGCTAATCAATGATGCAAGGCGCGGCGATCATAATGCAGTGATTATGCTGGGGGGTATGGCGGAGCAGATGTCCATGGCCGGTGGCGACATGGCCAACATCGGTGCGATCTTGAAGGACATGATCGACGGTGAACGCAATGTCGACAAGCTATGCAGCAAGGTCGGGCCACAGGGTGAATCATTGATTGTGCAGATACTGGATGAACTGGGCAAGCTGGATTCTCACTAGTTTCCGGTTCCGCAAGTATCCGCACAAGCAGATAGCGCCTCTGCTAACACAAAGCCTACAAATCCAGATCCCAGCCACCACCTTCTTCCTTGCAGAAAGTCCTGTTTACGGTCTTCAGTCTTTTGCCTTTTTTGTATCCCTCATAGAACAGGGTGCGACACTCGATGGTTGTAAAATCTTCTTCACTGGTAGATTCAGAAACAATCTTCATGGTGGCAGAAAAACCGCTGTCGGGATTACTGACTTCTTTAGCTTGGCCTTTAACACCATTATTCAATAAATACAGTGCCGTAGTTTCAATCAGATCAAGATCTTTCTGCGTATGCTGCTTGATCTCCTCATCGCTCATACCGGTGACCGCCTTTCCTGCATCACCGACAAGTGTGAATGGTGTGGTTATCAGACCCTTGAAAAAACCACTAACCGCCCCGCTACTGGCTTCCTGTCCGGCCACCCTGGCCCTGTCAATCATCGCATCGGCCCTGTCCAGTAACGGCGGTATTGATTCTCTAGTGGTTTCAACTTCTTTTAATACTTCCGGTATCAGTGGCCGGGTAGCCTCGATTTCTTTTGACATAACCACCACCGCATCCGAGGCCCTGTCGGCACTCTTGAGGACGGCGGGCATTTCTTTTCTAACCGCTTCGACTTCTTTCAGAACCGGCGGAATCTGCTGACGTGTTTGTTCAACTTCCTTAAGTATCAGGGGTATCTGCAGACGGGTCTGTTCGACTTCCTTGAGTATGGGTGGCACCAGTTTCCTGGTTTCTTCGACTTCGTGCAGTATGTCCGGGATCAGGTCGCGAATCTCAACCACTTCGCTGATGATGGGCCCGACCTGCTCGCTGGTATGATCAACGCTGGTGAGTATATCCGGGATCTGTGTGCTGACACGAGATACTTCGTAGGCAAAATATATCAACGCAGCGGCTAGAGCGAACATCGCCAGCGACAACACATAGGTAGCGAAGAGTTGTGCAGCAGATTTTGCAGTATCTGTCATGGATGGTTCAGTTCGGTTTTTCTAACAGTTAAGCAAGCATACCACTAACCGTACTCAAGCCTTGCACTGATGAAACCGCCACAAATCTGATGTGGCGTCCCCATTACAGGCATTGCGCTCAGGCGGCTTCCGGCAACACACCAGGATCCATCATCAACTCTTGAAAATTCGGTCTTGCTGCCCATCTCCTCTGTCGATCTGCCAATTTGTATCACAACAAGATTGCTCATCACGGCTAAACCGGTTGCGGCAAACCGGAATTGTGCAAACATTCAGGCGTAAATGCCGTGCTCACGCGTTGCCAGGAAGCGGATTTCAGGCCATTTTTCCATGGTCATTTCGAGGTTCACCCGGGTTGGTGCAATATAGGCAAGGTCGCCGGCGTGATCGAGCGCAAGGTTGGCGCTATGCCTGTCTTTGAATTTGGCAAGTTCCTTGTCATTGTCACACTCCACCCAGCGCGCCGTGGTCACACTGACATTCTCGAAGCTGCAGTCAACACCGTATTCATCCTTGAGGCGGTGCTTGACTACCTCAAACTGCAATACACCGACAGCGCCCAGTATCAGGTCATTATTGTTCAGCGGCCTGTATAGCTGTGTTGCACCCTCTTCACACAATTGTACAAGCCCCTTCTGCAGTGCTTTCATTTTCAGCGGATCTCTCAGTTGTGCACGCCTGAACAGTTCAGGCGCAAAGTTCGGAATACCGGTGAAAGCCAGCTCCTCGCCCTGGGTAAATGTATCGCCGATGCGCATGGTGCCGTGATTATGCAAACCGATAATGTCACCGGTATAGGCCTGTTCCACCTGTTCGCGGTCCGATGCCATGAAAGTCAGCGCATCGGCCAGCTTGATGTCCTTGCCGAGGCGCACGTGCCTGACTTTCATGCCCCTGTTATAAGTGCCTGAACAGATACGCACAAACGCAATCCGGTCACGATGACCCGGGTCCATGTTGGCCTGAATTTTAAATACAAAACCGGTGAATTTGTCTTCTTCAGGCATAACGGTCCGGCTTTGAGCTTCGCGAGAGCGTGGTGCGGGTGCAAAATCATCCAGTGCATCCAGCAGCTCCTTAACACCGAAGTTATTGATACCGGAACCGAAAAATACCGGTGTCATTTCACCGCGATTATAGGCATCGACATCAAACTCATGACTGGCGCCCTTGACCAGCTCGATTTCCTCGCGCAACTCTTCTGCAACTGTGCCCAGTATTTCATCGAGCTCGGGATTATCCAGGCCCTTTATAACCTTACCCTGCTGCACCTTGCCCTCATGGGTCGCACTGAACAGATGCACACTGTCTTCCGCAAGATTGAATACGCCTTTGAACTGCTTGCCCATGCCAATGGGCCAGGTAATCGGCGCGCACTGAATATTCAGGATATCCTCGATTTCGTCCATCAAATCGATAGGATCACGCGCTTCGCGGTCCATTTTATTGACGAAGGTAATAATCGGTGTGGTACGCAAGCGGCAAACATCCATCAGCTTGATGGTGCGCTCTTCAACACCCTTGGCAGCATCGATCACCATCAAGGCTGAGTCCACGGCAGTGAGGGTACGATAGGTGTCTTCAGAAAAGTCGGCGTGTCCCGGGGTATCCAGCAGGTTGATGATACTGCCCTTGTGGGGGAACTGCATCACCGAAGACGTCACCGATATACCGCGCTGTTTTTCCAGTTCCATCCAGTCGGATGTGGCGTGTCTTGCTGCCTTGCGCCCCTTCACTGTGCCCGCAAGCTGAATCGCACCACCAAACAGCAACAGCTTTTCAGTCAGCGTGGTTTTACCCGCATCAGGGTGCGAAATGATGGCGAAAGTTCGCCTGCGATTGACTTCTTCAAGGTATGACATGGGCGGGGAATTATACACGTGTTCATGCACACGTGGTATTTAACGCAGAGGCCGCAGAGGCGCGAAGGCGCAAAGAAAATCATTTATCAGGTTTGTTTCGATAACCAGAACGTAGGGTGCAATAGCGAAGCGTATTGCACCGAACAACAGCCGGTGGATTACGGCTAAAGCCTGATCCACCCTACACTCGGACCGAATAGAAGCGCAACATAAAACATATACCTTTGCGTCCTCCTCGCCTCCGCGGCCCCTGCGTTTATCGAGCCGCTTATCGAGCTATATCCCAAGCATCGGGTCATAATCTGTGATCAGGCTTTTCGCCAGGATAATCGCATCTTCTCGACCATCATGATCAGGATAATATCCGCTGCGTACGCCCAGTTCATGAAAATCGGCTGAGATGTACAGCTGCATAGCAATAATATTGGATTGTCGCACTTCAAGCAGGATGGTGTCTGCGCCCGACTCCCTTGAAGTTTGTGTAAGATGATTCAGCATTAAACGGCCGATACCACGACGCTGATAATCAGGATGCACACATAGATTCAACACATGCGACTCTGCACCACTGAGCATAACAATCCCGTGCGCAACAACAGTGCCGCTATCTTCATATACCCAACAACTGTAACCAACTCTGAGGCAATCCCGAAAAATACCCAATGTCCAGGGATGATCATAAGCCGCAATTTCAACATCGATGACGCTCCCCAGGTCATCGTTAGTCATTTCACGTATATTATTACTGCGAGCAAGTTGCACTTTCAGACTGTCAGACTGGACTGCCATCACTGTTTAATAAATACTTAATCCGTTTCAGGTCCTGCCATGACTTGCGTTTGTCGACGGGCTTACGCAACAGGTATGCAGGATGATAACTGACAATTAATGGAATACCTGCATAATTGTACTGTTTGCCGCGTAGAGCACCAAGACTTTGATCGGTATTTAACAGTTTATGGGCTGCTATGCGCCCTAGCGCAAGAATAACACCAGGCTGGATCAGCTCTATTTGCTGCCGTAACCATGAATCACAGGCCTCGGCTTCTTCAGGCTTCGGATCTCGATTATTGGGTGGACGGCACTTCAGTATATTGGCGATATAGACCTGATCACGCTGAAAACCGATAGCTGCGAGCATCGCATTTAGCAACTGTCCGGCTCGCCCGACAAAAGGCTCGCCCTGCAAATCCTCGTCCCTGCCGGGCGCTTCACCAATAATCAGCAAATCAGCATTTTTATTGCCCACGCCAAACACCGCTTGTGTGCGTGATGCATGCAGCTCACATTTTACACAGTCCGATACGGCCTGCTCCAGTTGCTGCCAGATTACATCCCGATTTGCGGGCGCTTCAGTTTCCATGTCACCAGGCTGCTGTTCGAGCGACTGCCATACCTGGATCCCCATTGTATCCAGGTAATAGCGACGCACACCCTCGTCCAGCAAACAACCCGCCTGACTGTTTTCGCTGGTCGCCATCAAATCACTGCCTTAGCCACATACTGCACGAAAAGCCCGGCTTAAATGCTTCATACATCGCCATGCTGTGGATGCTCACGGTCTTCAGATTGCATTAACTTGTTGAGTGCATTGATATAAGCATTTGTAGAAGCAATCACGATGTCGGTATCCGCACCCTGCCCGTTTACAATACGTCCTGACTTTTCCAGCCTTACGGTCACTTCACCCTGGGCATCAGTACCGCTGGTAATATTATTGACCGAATACAGCTGCAAACTGGATTCGCTGTGTACGACTGATTCGATCGCCCTGAAAGCCGCATCCACCGGCCCGCTGCCATCAGCTGCCGCCCTGACTTCCTTGCTATCAATTTCGAGCACGAGCGTTGCATTTGGCGTTTCACCGGTTTCCGAGCATACATGAAGACTTACCAGCTTGAAGCGCTCATTTTCAATCGCCCAGTTGCTGTCAGCCACCAGCGCCTGCAGGTCCTCGTCATAGACTTCATGTTTTTTGTCCGCCAGATCCTTGAAACGCGAAAATGCGGCATTGAGATCATTTTCGGAGTTGAATTCGATATTGAGCTCATGCAGACGCGTCTTGAATGCATTTCTGCCTGAATGTTTACCCAGCACAATTCGATTAGCCGCCCAGCCAACATCCTGTGCACGCATGATTTCATAGGTTTCCCTGCTCTTGAGCACGCCATCCTGGTGAATACCTGACTCATGTGCGAACGCATTGGCACCGACTATCGCTTTGTTGGGCTGTACCGGGAAGCCGGTGATTCCTGCAACAAGACGCGAACACGGTACGATCTGGGTAGCATCGAGCGAGCTATCGCAGTTGAAAATATCCTGTCGGGTACGCACTGCCATGACGACTTCTTCCAGCGATGCATTACCCGCGCGTTCACCAAGCCCGTTAATTGTGCATTCTACCTGGCGCGCACCATTAAGCACAGCAGCCAGTGAATTGCCGACAGCAAGACCAAGATCATTATGGCAATGCACGGAGAAAATCGCCTTGTCAGCATTCGGTATGCGCTCAATCAGGGTTTTGATCAACTCTCCAAACTGGTGCGGAATGTTATAACCAACGGTATCCGGAATATTGATGGTACTGGCGCCGGCATCGATGACCGCTTCGATAATCCTGCACAGGAAGTCTGTCTCGGACCGCCCGGCATCTTCAGGGGAGAATTCGACATTGTCGGTAAATGTACGGGCCAGCTTGACCGCCTTCACCGCCTGTTCGACAACCTGGTCGGGCTTCATACGCAGTTTCTTCTCCATGTGTATGGGTGAAGTGGCAATAAAGGTATGAATTCGAGCTGAACTGGCATGCACCAGTGCCTCGCCCGCCCGTTTGATGTCCTTGTCCAGTGCACGCGCAAGACCACACACTGTGCTGTCCTTGATGGTTTTGGCAACAGCCTCGACTGATTCGAAATCACCCTGGCTGGCTATAGGAAATCCGGCTTCAATGACATCAACGCGCATGCGCTCAAGCGCCTTTGCGATGCGCACTTTCTCATCTTTCGTCATGGAAGCGCCGGGGCTTTGCTCTCCATCACGAAGTGTTGTATCAAATATGACAAGTTTGTCGTTACTCATGACCTGCTCCGCAGTATGTTGCGATTTTAATAGTGTAGTGGGCGCGTATCGCCTCGCCAGGACTTTCTATTCTGCCTTACGGCAGTAGCAGGAAAACAGGAAGGAAGACAGGCAGAGATGCGAAGGCAAAAAACGCTGCTTTGACAGGCAAAGCATCGTAATGGTGTGAAACAGCTTGTTGTGTTGAACCATTCATTCGATGTTTTTTTGCGGTTGTCACCTATGGCAGTAAATATAACGACTCTATTTCAAAGAAACAAGTAGTTAAACCTCATTCAGCTCTTTGAGACCGCTTGCGGAACCGACGCATGATCGCTATCACGGGGCCCGAGAGGGCGTATAAAAAGAAACCGCTAAACAGCACAACCGGCGGATCAATCGCTAAAAACACAAAAATCAGCACCACAACCAGTATCACGAAGAACGGGACCCTGTTCTGAAAATCGACATCCTTGAAGCTGTAGTAGGATACTTTGCTGACCATCAGGGCGCCGGTGATGACGGTTAGCGGCCATGCCAGGTGTGCAACGGCTGCCCCCTCGATGCCCGCGTCAAAACAAACCCAGACCATACCGACAATCACTGCCGCCGCCGATGGGCTGGGCAGGCCCTGGAAGTAGCGCTTGTCAGTGCTGCTGGCCTTGGTGTTGAACCGTGCAAGACGCAGAGCTGCTGCCACTGCATATATAAAAGCCGCCAGCCAGCCCAGTTTGCCCAGCTGCCAGCTGACATCGCGCATGGATGACAATGACCACTCATACATGACCAGCGCAGGCGCCAGGCCAAACGACGCCAGATCTGCAAGGCTGTCGTATTCAGCCCCGAATTCGCTCTGGGTGTTCGTCATGCGTGCGACGCGACCGTCCAGACCATCGAGGATCATGGCGATAAATACCGCAACCGCAGCCTGTTCAAACTTGTCGTTGGTCGCAGCCACAATGGCATAAAAACCGAAAAAGAATGCGGCCGTGGTAAACAGGTTCGGCAACAGATAGATGCCGCGTTTTCTTTTTGCTTGAGTCTCGTCTTCCATAGCCAAAGAATAGCCTATTTAATCCACTACTGAAATACAAAAGGTCACTGGAACCGATGCATTATTCCTCAAATAGCATTGCCGGGAGGTAACGCAAAGGTCGCAGAGACGCAGAGGACACGAAGAAATTATGATGTGTAACAAAGTTCAAGGCCCGTGAGCCTTGAACTTTGTAATGCATACAGTACGGCACAGCACAAGACTTGAGAGTGTCCTCACCCAGACAACAACAGATATCCTTTGCGCTCTCTGCGCCTTTGCGGCCTTTGCGTTAAATCCAGTGTCTCTACCTGCGAGCAACCCCGACGATCAGTTCTTTGATTTATCGACGATCTTGTTTGACTGTATCCACGGCATCATGCCGCGCAGTTTCGCACCGGTAATTTCAATTGGATGCTGGCGCGTTTTTTCACGCAGTGCTTCCAGGTTCTTACCGCCGGATTTCATTTCTTCGATGAACTCTCTGGCAAACTCTCCGCTCTGAATTTCACCCAGGATTTTTTTCATTTCCGCCTTGGTGCCCTCGTTGACGACACGCGGTCCGCGGGTAACATCACCGTATTCAGCCGTGTTGGAGATCGAGTAACGCATATCGGCAATGCCGCCCTGGTACATCAAATCAACTATGAGCTTGAGCTCGTGCAGGCATTCGAAGTAAGCCATTTCCGGTTCATAGCCGGCTTCAACCAGTGTTTCAAAGCCCGCCTGGACCAGTGCGGTTGTGCCACCGCAAAGAACGGCCTGTTCACCGAACAGGTCTGTTTCGGTTTCTTCGCGGAATGTTGTTTCAATGATACCGGTACGACCGCCGCCAACCGCAGAAGCATATGACAGTGAAATATTCTTCGCATTGCCGGAAGCATCCTGGTAAACAGCGATAAGATCAGGGATGCCGCCACCATTGACGAATTCACTGCGCACCGTATGGCCCGGTGCCTTGGGCGCAATCATGATGACATCGAGATCTTCGCGCGGCTTGATGGCGCCAAAATGAATATTGAAACCGTGGGCAAACGCCAGAGCGGCGCCCTGCTGGATATTCGGCTCGACCTGCTCGGTATAAAGTGCCGCCTGGTGTTCGTCCGGTGCCAGAATCATGACAACATCGGCGCTGGCAACAGCATCCTCGATCGATTTTACTGTCAGTCCAGCCTGCTCTGCCTTGACCGCCGAGGAAGAACCCTCGCGCAATCCAACGAAAACTTCAACACCCGAATCTTTCAGATTATTGGCATGCGCATGCCCCTGGGAGCCATAACCGATAATACTGACTTTCTTGCCCTGGATTATCGACAGGTCACAATCTTTATCGTAATAAATATTCATTTATCGTTTTCCTGAATTAACTAATTTTGAAAATTTTAGACAGCTGGTTTTATATGCTCAGCTGAGAGAAGACTTCTCGCCGCGACCAATACCAATCAAGCCGGAACGCACGACTTCGACGATAGTGATACTGGAAAGCGCTTCCATGAATGCATTCAGCTTTTCACCATTGCCGGTTATTTCTATGGTGTAAGTCGTGTCCGTGACATCAATCACGCGACCGTTGAATATATCGACCAGACGTTTGACTTCATCACGTTCGCCATCGGTTGCGCTCACCTTGATCAGCATGAGTTCACGTTCGATATGAACATCAGCGGTCATATCGATCAGCTTCACCACATCGACCAGCTTGTTCAGCTGTTTACTGATCTGCTCGATTATTTCTTCTGTGCCGGTAGTCACAATTGTCATGCGAGACAATGAAGGGTCGTCGGTTGGCGCTACCGAGAGTGACTCAATATTATATGCGCGCGCAGAGAACAGGCCTGCGACTCGTGAAAGCGCACCCGATTCATTTTCCAGTAATATCGAAATGATGTGTCTCATTGCTTTACACCAGTATCATTTCATTCAGGCCGGCGCCTGCAGGAATCATCGGATAGACGTTTTCTGTCCTGTCTGTCAGGAAGTCCATGAAGACAAGTTCATCCTTGCGCCCTAAAGCTTCTTCCAGTGCACCTCGAACATCAGCCGGTTTATCGATCTGGATTCCGCGGTGGCCATAACTCTGCGCAAGTGCAACGAAATCCGGTAATGCATCAAAATACGACATGGCGTATCGCTTCTCGTAGAAGAATTCCTGCCACTGTCTGACCATACCCATATAACCGTTGTTAAGGCAGATAATCTTTATCGGTAATCCGTACTGCTTACAGGTAGAAAGTTCCTGTATGCACATCTGGATACTGGCCTCACCGGTAATACAGACCACGGTTTCATCCGGATATGCCAGCTGCACGCCGATGGCAGCAGGAAGACCAAATCCCATCGTACCCAGCCCGCCTGAGTTTATCCAGCGCCTGGGTTTGTTGAAACCGTAATATTGCGCAGCCCACATCTGGTGCTGGCCAACATCTGAAGTGACGAAGGCATCACCTCTGGTTATTTCGTGCAGCTGTTCGATAACATATTGCGGTTTAACCAGCTCACTCTCGCGATCATATTTAAGACAGTCCTGTGAGCGCCATTCTTCAATTTGCGCCCACCATTTCTCCAGTGCAGATCCATTCGGCTCTTTGTGTCCGCTACCGAGTACTTTCAGAAAGTCATCGAGTACCTGCGAGACATCGCCCACGATAGGTATATCGACCCTGACGTTTTTTGAAATCGAAGCCGGGTCAACATCGATATGAATAATTTTTGCATCCGGACAGAATTTTTCCAGATTACCGGTAACACGGTCATCGAAGCGTGCACCGATAGCAATCAATACGTCACAATGATGCATGCCCATATTGGCTTCATAAGTACCGTGCATCCCGAGCATACCGAGAAACTGCCTGTCACTCGCCGGATATGCACCCAGCCCCATCAGGGTGTTGGTAATGGGATATCCCAGCTTTTGTGTGAACGCGGTCAATTGCTCGGAAGCATTACCGAGAATGACACCACCACCGGTATAAATCATCGGGCGCTCTGCCGAAAGAATCAGCTCTGTGGCGCGTTTGATCTGGCCTATATGACCCTTGACCGTCGGATGATAAGAGCGCATCTTGATCTCGGACGGATAGTGGAATTCACACTTAGCAGCCGTAATGTCCTTTGGAATATCGATAACCACCGGTCCCGGACGTCCTGTGGTCGCTACGTAAAACGCCTTTTTAAATACGGTCGCGATGTCCTTGACGTCTCCGATCAGGAAATTATGTTTGACCACCGGGCGCGTGATACCCACCGAGTCAACTTCCTGGAACGCATCATTGCCGATCAGGTGCTTGGGAACCTGGCCTGTGATGACCACCATCGGTATGGAATCCATATAGGCGGTCGCAATACCGGTTACCGCGTTGGTCGCACCCGGCCCGGAAGTAACCAGGACCACACCAGGCTTCCCGGTTGCACGCGCATAGCCATCAGCAGCATGCGTAGCGCCCTGCTCATGGCGAACGAGGATATGCTGCACATCTTCCTGCTTGTAAAAAGCATCATAAATATGCAATACGGCACCACCCGGGTACCCGAATACATGCTCAACACCTTCAGCCTTGAGACTCTGTATAACTATTTCTGCGCCAGTCAGTTCCACTGTCGGTACTCAGTTAAATGAAAAAACCTTGTAAATCATGTACTTTAATGCAGATTCACTCGAACGATGAAGTCTAAACTGTTCATGGAAAAATTTCATCCGTCTTTTTGACAGAATTTATCAAAGCATGGGATGTTATAACCATAAAAAAACCCCGGGCATTGCCGGGGTTTTTTGTTCTTCAGCCCGTTCTTTGTCAGAAGTCGTCGACCAGGCTGCCTCCGGCAACGAGTGTCAACGAATCCTTGATTGCGTCAGGCGACGGCATAATATTCATGAAACTGTTTTCCCCCATCATGCTGAGGTCCGGGAAGTTCATGGCAATGCGAAAACGTCCATGCAGCGCTTCGACTTCGCTACCCTTGACCAGTATTTCGTATGGCAGGTGACCGGTAGAACGCAGTGGCTTGAAATCAATTTCATTCATGATGAAACTTTCATCCATGAACTTGTTGTCTGTTTCACCTTTTGCAGCCATCGAAACACCAAATACTGTCTGCTTGCTGCCGGGGATATCGATACGGTACACCTTGCTGGTGCCGCCTATGTGAGCAGCCAGGCCTTTTTCAACAGCCGCAACAGCTTCCTTATGACTGTTATATGAGGCCAGCCTGTTGGTTTCATCGAAGTACTCCATACCAAAGGTATAGTGATACTTTTCAAGCTCTTCAGCAGTCAGCCCTTCTTCAGGACCATATTCTTTTTCAGCGCCAAGCGCTTCCCTGAGCGAATCAGCAACACCGGACAAATCAGCTTTTATGCGATAGGCGGCACCCATGTATACAGGATTGGTGTAAGCAATCTGCACCTCGTCACCCACTTTGGTAATGGTTACACGTTGAGCGGCAACATAACCGGCACGGTCGTGGCTGGCAGCTGCTTTTTTCAATGCATCGTTGGTAACAACGATGATATGAGCTGTCGGATAGGGTGAGTATTCGCCAGCGACTTCGAAACCTTTACCGTCAAGCTTACTTTTGACGCCATCAAGCTGGTCGGCAATATTGCCTGTAGAGACAGAAGCCAGAATAAAGGGCTTCATTTCGCTTTCCGCCTGAACAGCCAGCGGGGCCAGGATCATCATTGCCATAGCCATGTAAGCCAGACATGTCGATTTCACTTGTATCATGCTTGGAGCTCCAATTGGTTTCATAATTTTAAACGATGATTGATTGGCGGCCTTGAGACTGGACAGCTCTTGATCAGACATAACCAGATTAACATTTGTGGATCGCTAATGTAATGCAAATCAATGGCTATATGCAAGCCAAATCATACAGAAAATATAAGATATATCAATTATTTATACTCTCATTTATATTAAAATTAATTTGATACCGAAAGAAAAAAGCCCCGCAATGCGGGGCTTTTTTTACCTGAGTGTTTAAGTCAGATCAGAACTTCCATGCCCAGCCGGCCTGGATATCCCACTGTGACATTTCAAGCTTGACTGTTTGCTGGCCTGGTGCCTCAAGTACATTCGGGCCCGTTACATCATTGTTGAGGGCATGAATGAGCGAGAAATTAAACTCCTGGGTTTTGCCAACGTCTTTGGTCAGACCGAATGAGATGTGGTCCTGATTGACAGCAGGCGCCAGGATATTGAACAGAACCTCGCTTTCCGGAATTGGTTGATCTGAGTGGCTGTAGCCTACGCGCCAGTCCATATTGGCAGCATTCCACTGGTAACCGATCTTGAAGATACCGATATCTTCCCAGCCGAAACCGGCACCATTGGAACCGCCCAGGCAGTTAGCAACTACACCCTGCGCACATCCACCTGATGGAGGATTACCTGTACCGGTCAAATTCGAGATAGGATTGGATATTGATGCAACATCTGAGTAGTTGATACGCTGGTAGTCGGCCACGATAACACCGGATTGGCCAACATCGAATGACACACCCAGTGTATAAGTTGAAGGAATATCAAAGTCGCCGGCTTCAGCGAACAACCCCGCGTACTCGGAGAATTCGTCCATGTTCATCTTTGACTGGTAGCTGATACCGACGCGTACGCCCTCAGCGACTTCACCCTGGTATCCTATCTTGGCGCCATAGCCCCAGGAAAGTGAATTTATGTTACCCGACAAATTGTTTGGATCTGTTGAGAATGGAGCAAAGTTTTCGAGACCCATTGCACGGAAACGCTGACCTACAATAATAATACTGGCACCGAGGGCATGCTTGGGATTGAGCTTGTAAGAACCGTTGAAGTTGAAGAACATCTGCTCCAGGTTGATACCAGCTGTACCAGCACCAAAGGTCCCGTTAGGATTCGAAGCGGTAGGCTTGTACTCAGTATTCATGCCGCCATTGCCGTACACGGCAATACCAAGGGTGGTGGTATCATTCAATACATGGTTATAAGCGCCGTGTGGTAGCAGGAAATAATCGTTTTCACTCTCTACTTCTCCGGGCGCCAACCCGAAAGTGCCCGGAAAACCACTAGGATTTCCGGTCACTGTATAGCTGCGCGGTGAAGGACTGAAGATTGACAATCCCAGATCTACACGCCGCTCGACAAAAGCCATACCAGCCGGGTTGACCGCAGCCGCCATAGCATCCTGTGATAAAGCCGCACCGGCACCGGCCAGGCCCTTGTTCTTGGTACTGTAGCCAGGCATGAAGTAACCATTGGTTGCCTGCGCCAGCGGTGCTGCCAGAAGTCCTGATACAGCAACTGCAAGCATGGATTTACGTATTCTAAAATTCATTGAATCGGTCTCCAGAATAAAAAAAGAATTAAAAAATTACTTGTTTAGTTGT
>Ga0209536_100009972_pt1 | contig 14055 bp, 14 predicted proteins | sample DeeMarSeWOR28_12_FD_187461 | JGI IMG/M metagenome (GOLD analysis project Ga0209536, IMG submission 187461) | Marine sediment microbial communities from White Oak River estuary, North Carolina - WOR-2-8_12 (SPAdes) (version 2) | ecosystem: Environmental > Aquatic > Marine > Intertidal zone >...
GATAGCGCCCATGGGGGTCGTCTGATTGCGTACATCAAACACAGCCGGTGAACCTCCATAGAGTATTGGTGTTCCGGGATTGATGAGCTGTGCCATAACGATGCCACTTAGCGTTTCTGCTGTATGCTGTATCAAGGTCCCGGTAAGAGAAACCGGGGCGATAAATCCTGCCAGTGGCATGGCGATGATTTCCACCGGAATCGAATATCTGGCACAATCAGCCAAATTCTGAGAGGTTGTATGACTCCATTTCAAGGGGGATGTGGGACAGCATGAAAAAATTGTGAGCGGTTTTTCCTTTAAGCCTTTTTCACTGCCGCGAACGGCAATCTGGAAATCTTTCATAACCTCAAATGATTCAACGGTAAAGGCGCCGGTAACAACCGGCTTGTCGCAAAATAGCAGGCTGAGGAAAAGACGATAGCTGTCGGAGATCTTGTTATGCACGTCGGCAGGGATAAATGCGGTACTCTGAGCACCGATGGCATCGAGTTGCTGAACGACTTTTGCATAATTAATATAATCGGTAGTAACGGGTGTCCGGGTTCTGACGGCATTGGGATCCAGAATGTAGAGTGCCGATGAACCAGGTGTAAAATGGACCTTTTTGCCCTCAAAGCAGTGCGTCTGCCTGCCATTGCGATCGTACATCTGAAATGAATCCGGTGTTGTTTCAATGGACTGTTCGATGATATCTTTGGTAAAATATACCGTACTTTTATTGAGATCCACCCGCAGGCCGTGTTCGGATAACAAACTTAGAAGCCTATTATTTTCGAGCGTAATCCCGATCTGACACAGGATGGTAACCGCTTCATCGATGATCTGGTCGATAAGTGAAGCCGGGAGCAAATTTAAGGTTGGACGCATAATCTGGTTTCCGGAATTTATATAAATCTTTATTGAATGAGTGTTAAGATGTTGATAATATTAACATAAAACGCTGATTTAGTGATCTTTGTTCAAGGAATCTCAACACCGGTCGATAATATAATATGCAAAAAAAATTAGATATCAAAGCGCTTTTATGGAAGACATTATAGCGACACTTGAGGCAAAAACCACCAACCGCCCCTCCGCGATAGATCTCAATGAGATCTATCAACTATTTCAGGATCTCCCGCTTGAAATTGCGATGTTTGACATCAACGGTCGTTATAAATTTGTCAATCAGCTCTATGAAAAGGATTCTGATATTCGCCGATTCATGATCGGGAAAGATGATATGGCATATTTCGAGCGTAAAGGATTTGACAAGGATCAGGCAGATAAACGGAAGGTATTCTTCAAACAGGCTATTACAGAATCACGGATCATCAAATTCACTGAAAAACTGGAATTGCCGGCACAGAATAAAATGTTGTACTACAAGCGGTATTTCAGGCCGCTTTTTGGGAGTGATGGGCAGATAAAGTATATATTTCTTTTCGGCAATAACCTGAATGCCGTGATCATGAGTCAGCGTGAACTTGAATATATGGCCTATCATGATAAATTGACCGGCATTAAAAACCGTGATGCTTTTCAGGAACGGCTGGACCAACTGATATCTGATATCAGCAAACAGGATAACAATGAAATCGCGGGTATACTGCTGTGTGATCTGAATAATTTCCGGTTGATCAATGATTCTCTTGGAACACCGGTCGGTGATATTATCCTGAAAGAAGTCGCTGCCCGATTGAACTTATGTGTCGACCCGGGAGATATGGTTTTCAGATATGGCGGAGACGAATTTATTTTGATCCTTCGTAATGTCAAACATGAATTTGATGCTGGCCGGATTGCGGAAAAAATTTCCAAATATCTTTCCAAACCTTTCTACGCTGACCAGCAAAAGGTTAATTATCTGACCTCAAGTATTGGAATTGTGCTCTATCCACGGGATGGGATTGATAGTGATACACTGACCCGGAACGCACATACGGCAATGGCCAGTGCAAAGAGGAACGGTAAGAATAAATATCAGTTTTTTACACGCGCCATGACGGAACTATCGGTAAAGCGTCTCAAAATAGAAAAAAATCTTACCGAGTTGGTCAATAAAGGTGAGTTTGATAAACAGTTACAGATACTTTATCAGCCGATCGTTGAAAAGAACAAACAAAATGAATACAAGATCATCGGCGCAGAGGCGCTGCTTCGCTGGCGGAATCCCGAACTTGGATTGGTAAAGCCGTCCAAATTCATACCTGTCGCTGAGGAGACCAATATGATCTCTGAGATCGGTGAATGGCTGTTCAATAAAAGTTGTACTGATTATCAAAGGTTGCAGGAAAAATCTGATAACCCACTTTATCTTTCGGTAAATTTTTCTCCCCGTCAGATCAGAACGCCGGATATTGTCGAAAAGATCGACAAAATACTCTATCTGACCGGATTTAAACCGCAGATGCTGCAACTTGAAATTACTGAGACCAGCTTTCTTGACGATCACACAGATGTCGATTTTATTGTCCGGCAACTGAAACAGATGGGTATCCGGCTGGCACTGGATGATTTTGGTGTCGGGTATGCTTCACTTTCTTATCTTCATAAAGTTCCGGCCTCAACCATAAAAATAGACCGCTCTTTTATAAGGTATATGAGTACCAGTCAGCATCATCGGGAACTTGTTAAATCAATAATTGTGCTGGGGGAAAATCTGGAGAAGGATGTTGTCGCTGAGGGTGTCGAACAGGTCGAAGACCTGTATTTGCTCGATTCTCATCGCTGCTACAAATATCAGGGATATCTGTTCAGTGAACCGGTTGAACTGACCGCACTCGAAAAATTAGTTGCCAAGGAAAATTTACTCACCACATTGATACAGCATTGATCTGATTATTCACGACTTAACAAAGATTGTGTATTTCACGGGGGATGATCACTTTAAAAATTCATTTGATCAGATGTGATCAATTCCTGCCGGAAAATCTCTCCCAGAACCTGTTCGCTGATCTCCGATCTGAATTCAGTCTCAAAACCCGGATCCAGAACACAGGCATTCAGCTGCAGGTGAACCAGAGAGCGGCCTTCCCGGAAGATATTTTCCAGCTTAATACTGATAGGATTGCTGAGGTAAATATATTTTGAAAGGGAAGCAGCGCGTTCAGCAATTTCCCGGATCTTTATAAAATCACCATCGGCCGGGAAAAAGAAATTGACCTGTACTGGCGCATAGGTTTCGGCGGCGACCAGCTCCCTGACAGGTTTTTGAAGAAACAAACGGTTGGGAACAAGGCCGGAAAGATTATTAGCGAGACGGATGGTAGTCGAAATAAGTCCGATCTTCTCAATAGTCCCCTGCATATCCTCAATTTTTATCCGGTCACCTGTTCTGGGTATTTTTGTGAGGGCGATACGGATTCCGGCCATCAGATTGATCAGCAGATCGCGACCAGCGACCAAAAGCGCCAGTCCGATGGTTGCACCGATTATGGCCTCGGTTATCTGGGATACCCTGATGACTTTGAACAGCAGCAAATACAAGACACTCAACCATACCAGAATCTGAATGGTAAAAACAAACCGGGTCAGGACAGCGGCCCGTTTTCGATTCCGGGCAGCTACGACCCGAAGCGGCTGTAAAACATATCGTGAAACAATATATCCCAATATCAGGATCAGAAGGATCCATATCAGATCGAGCAGAATAAGATACCAGTCAATCTGCGGGGAATGGGCGCTAAACTCTGAAAAGGCTTTGGTCAGGACACCGGAAGAATCAGCCGCTGGCGTTTGAGCGGCCTTCTCCTGCGCAAAACTCAGGCTATTCAGAACGATAAATACAAGTAATAGAATTCTATGCAAATAATGCCTCATTCAGATTCCTCAGTATAATATTTTGCGAGACTTCAAAAGCTCAACCAGATGACGGTACAAGAACGGATGCACTTCGTAGGAATCATCTTTATTGACCAATAATCCCGATTGGGCCATTTGGGTTAACTGCAGACGGCTTTTTTCCACAGTCTGCTGAAATATCAGCGCATGTTCATGGGGTGTAAGATCCTCATGATTGATTATTGCTGCAATCGAGAAAAGTTCTTCATACGATAGGTAGGACAGAAATTCGAAATTAAAGTCCAGTGCCACGGATAAAATTAATTTGTCATTTGAGAATTCCTTGATTGCGCGTAACCAGTAAAGCATGGCAATCGTGATATTGCCAGCGGATATGGTATTCAGTTTATTGAAAAATCTGGAGCGCAGATAATTCTGTTTTCCTTCCTCCGTCCGCAGACGGCGGAGTTTTCGGTTCTCTTCAATATTCCCGTTCGGTTCAAAGAGAATGTCAAAACCACTCATCCTGTGACGGGCATTGATTATGGATTCAATATCCCCGTTGGAGAATGAATTTAAATGGACCATTGTATTGAAATAGGTATCTATATTTACGGTTTTTTGAAGATATTGCCAGCTGTAAGGGGTTCCGGTAACAATCCAGAAAATTTTGCCACTGGTGCGATGAATCATATCGAGCAAAGTCTCAACCACTGATAATCCGGAAACCGTTCTCAGGAACAGGTCATTTACATTTTCAATGATACCGATACATCTTTTGGTTGTTTTATTGAGCTGTCCGATCAGGTCATCCATGGTCTTAATATTTTTAAAACCTGCGGATTTCTGTATTAACTGGATAAATTCATCCTGATTGGTGGGGGGATGGGAAACAACTACATCAAATACAGGTGTTTTAGAAAAGAGTTTTTCTCTGGCCATGTTCAGCAGCGTTGTGCGTCCGCTGCCAAGTTCACCAATAATGGCACACGTCTGTGGCTTTCCGGTCAGCCAGCTCTCAAATGTTTCTCTTAATTGGGACAATTCGGCGATGCGGGCGGCATAAAGCCGGTCATCCGCCAGGGGTTCGAACTTAAAAAGATTACGATAAACGAGTGGTAATCCTGAGATTTTTTCCTCAGTCTGCGAAAGAAATCTTTTAATCTCCTTGTTAATTTCAATGGCCGGATCCCGTTCTCCTTCAACCGGGCCGGCAATTATATAAGTTTTCCAGAAATTGAAGAAAACCATGGAAACAGTCTTGAAAAAAGCGAAGATCGATCCGGAAAGTGCTTTTAAAACATGATAGATTGCCTTCGATATCCTGTTTCGTTTTGCTGATTTTTGGATTTGCCGTTGCAGACGGTAAGCCTGACTGTTTTCAAACAGCGAGGTTAACTTTTGTTCCCAATGTTCCAACAATTCAATTAAAAAATTGTTTATCGAAGTTGAGAGTTCAGTAAAGGTCTGCTCCAGTTCGGTAAGGGTATGTCTGGCATGGTGGAGAATATGTTCAATATTATTCGAGATCTCAGGCATCCGGTTTTCCGAGTCAGGTGAGTGGATAGCTGAGTCGGTCATCTGAAGATTATAGCCGATCATTTGATCAAGTTTGGAAACGATTCTTAATCCGGCCTCCTGTTTACCCAAATTTTGTTGAATAAACTGATCATAATTTCTCCATATTGAAGCATATATCCTCGAAATTATATCTTTCAGAGTAACTGATGTGGTTCTGGATCTTGGCGGGATTGTTTCGGAATCACGAAATATAAAAGTTATATATTCCGGATTGAGGTTTGCAATTTCTTCCTTCAGAAAAATAAACAATTTATTTGGTAACCGAACCGGGTTGGTATGGGAAAGGATCTCGAGTAATTGGGCCAATTCAGATCCCGGTAACATGCGCAATATTTCTATCGCCTTGCCAACAGCGATCTTATTCTGATCGGTATTACCGTTTAGCTCAGTGATTTGTTGTGCACCTTTTTCGATACTCGCGATCACGCGCCGGAAGGCAGGATTGATTACCTTTTCAATGTGCCGGTTAAATTCACCATACTCATGATCCACCTGTTCTGCCAGACGAAATTTTAACAGGATCAGATCAAGATCCTTCTGCCACTGTCCTGACAGCCCGCGCCATTGATTCTGCCACCCGCTGATATGGCGTTTTGTCTTATTGGTGATGCGATAGGCGCGATTTTCAATTTTTTTAACATTGTATTTTTTGTTGCTAAACTGAAAAGTACCGGCCTTATCCCAATGGATCTGGAAATTTTGTGAAATATCTTTCCATTGTTGATCCAGACGTCGGGTTAGTTGCTGCTGATAATTTTCAAGCGCCTGAAGCGCGATTTCAATTTCTTTCAGTATTTCAGCAAGGTTATACAATTCATTGAATTTTGCAGGATCATCCTGCTCCTGATATAAGCGGCCGGATTCATCGTCAATCAGCGCAATTTTGCAGATATGTTTGAGGTGTTCATGGATCAAAAATAATTGTCCGAAGATACTCTGTAAAAATTTTTGCCACTCACTGATCATCATTTCTCTTACCGGCAAATCAATAAAATATCGGGCAAATAGATGGAGGTGGATATTTCTTTTTCGGGCCGGGAGCCGGTAGGGTGGACGTTGCACGGCGAGACGAAGGGAATTTGCCAGGTTATTTGAAAAGAGCCGCATGACTTGCCGGAAAGGTTGAAATTTCTTAAGCAGGCGAACCGATATGGCATCGTGTGGTTGGACCGACCAATAACTGTCACCAATCAAAATCGTTAATTCTTCCGGATACTCGGACAGCTGCCTATCGAAGCGGTCTTTCCATTCCTTTATGAATTCTGGTTCTGATGTCTCTTCCGGGACAAATCTGAATACCGAGATCCAATGGCGGATCTTTGAAAGGTTCTCTCTGAGCCCCGTCCACAATTTTCCGGGATTTGCAGGCCATTCTTCATTATGCACCAGATCAATTTTGATCGTATTGAGTGTACCCTGGAGCTTCTGGACGTGTGTGCGCTGGGTTCTGAGCCATTCTTGTGTGTTTTTGAGCAGGACATCACGGGCCGGATCTTCAAAGGCATCGATTATTTTCTTTGAATCATATTCCATATAAATTATACACTTTCAGATCTATTAAATATTATCGGCTCTGATTCCGGATTGTTTTAATTTTATTGAAGATTTTGTACGGTTTTTTAGATAATGATGTTACTGCCGTTGCATTACCTGGACGGCAAGTCTATATTTCGGAAAATCAAAAACAGCTGACAAGGCCATAAATATGATAAAAAGATGTACATGGGCGGGAAACGATCCGCTTTATGTTGATTATCATGACAGAGAATGGGGTGTCCCGGTTTATGATGATCGAAAATTATTTGAATTTCTTATTCTTGAGGGTGCTCAGGCAGGATTGAGCTGGTCCACAGTGCTGAAGAAAAGGGCGCATTACCGTATAGTTTTTGATCAATTTGATCCGGCCGTTATCGCCCGTTATGATCAGAAAAAAATAAATATGCTGATGCAGGATCCCGGTATCATACGTAACAGGTTGAAAATCTCTTCTGCCATCCGTAATGCACGCGCTTTCCTGAGAATAACAGAAGAATTTGGTGATTTCAGATCCTATATCTGGCAATTTGTGGGCGGGAAACCCCTGGTCAATCGCTGGCAAAGTCTTAACGCATTACCGGCGCGAACCGATGAATCGGATAAAATGAGCCGTGATTTGAAGCACAGGGATTTCAATTTTGTTGGATCAACAATTTGCTACGCTTTTATGCAGGCGGTTGGTATGGTAAATGACCATACGGTCGACTGTTTCAGATACCAAGAAATAATCAGATCCTCTGGTCAGGTTAACGTATAATACATCACCCGCCAGGGCGGATCAAGGATCCAGCGCAGACCGGCATCATCGGTTCAGGGATGCTTTTATTAGTTGAATGGATTGCAAATTATACCAGGTGCTCAGTCATATAGGGTTTACATGTTTATTGATCATTTAATGAATCGAGTTCTATAGGGTATGAAAGACGAAAAAAATGCCGGTGTAACCCGGAGTACAATTAAATTCTGTGACCTGCGTTGTGAGTTCGCAGAATTTCCCCGTGAAGATGCTGTTGACGGATCAAAATCATGCCGCACATTTATGGCTTTGTGGTGTAGCCAGCTGGAAAAACTGGTCACAAAAAATGCCCCCTGTGAAGTGATCTTTGGCGCAAGACGCCCGAAAACAGGATTCTGAATAGCGGTTAAGTTTAAGAGAAAGCAGAGCGACAATATGCCCAAGAACTTTTTAAAATACCGCGTGATGCATCACCATTTGATGTTCAATCAGCATCTTGTTTTTGTAGAGAAATTTACCCGAAAAAAAAGTTCCCTCATTTAGGGCCTGTAGAAAGTAATAATCACCCTGCCAAAGGTTAAGGTCAAGTAATTTATCGTTATCGATCCATTCAAGATGACCTTCATTACTTTCGATCAATGATCCCCGAAAGCGATTGACAGCATAAACAAATACATACCAGTCCTCACCTTTGCTGAAATTTGGGAAAGTAAGAATGCCGCGCAGGGAAGGTTCTGTGATCGTGAGACCACTTTCCTCAAAAACCTCCCGGACCACACATTCTTCGGGGGATTCACCGTCTGAGAGTTTCCCGCCCAGTCCATTCCATTTTCCTTGATGAATATCGTTCTTCTTCTTATTGCGCAGCAACATGAGCGTTTTTCCGTTGAACTGTATGTAACATAATGTTGCCATTTTCATACCGTTGAGCCTATTCCCATTTGAATGATTGTACAAGTGCGTCAAATGAAGGGCGCCAGTGGTCGATCGTGCTCTGTGGGCCAACAGCCTTAAAAAACCAGGGATCGGTTCCTGTCTCCACGATCGCTGCAAACATAGCAGATGATGGTACTTCCTTTACCGGGCCACCCATCATCATGGGACTGGTGGATTGCAGATAGGTACCAGTGACATAGACCAGGGTTACCTCAAGGTCATGGACTTTTTGCTTTTTGACATCAGCCTTATCCTCGGAGGCAGCTCCATCGGGTTGCTTGAACTGACCATACCAGCGTGCAAGGTTGGCATTGACGGAACCCCCTGTGCCAGGGAAAACAAATACAGCGAGTTCTGCATCTTCTGCACCATCCTGGCCTGGTAACCGGAATTGGGCAAGGCGCATTCGGCTTTTTGGCTGCTCGCTTACCCATCCGTCAGGAACGGTATAATGAAGTTTATTCTTTTCACCGGTTACGGTTTGAGTTTGTTCCGTTCCCGGCTGCTCTGTTTTACATCCGACGAGGATCATGAATACCAGAAAAATCAAAAGTGAAGCGAATCTCATGAGCATACCTTTCTTCAAATTATGTTTAAGTCCTTTTCAAAAAATTACCTGTAGATCCTGTTAAACCGGCAATGAGAATAATTATTCCTAAGGCAAGTTTCATAAAAGTGTGCCAGGCGGGTCCCACCCTCAGGAATGCCTGTGATGGCGCCGAAGGATCGTAATGGATCATGACGGTTTTACCGACCGGATAATCGCTTATAATACGTGCAGCGGTATCGCGGCGTGAACGTTTATTTCCGAAACCTGGTGTTCCCAGATTTGTGGTCACCTGATAAACCTGCCCTTTGACCGAATACTTACATGTAACTTCCGGACGGAAAGCCCGGATACCGGCTATTTCAGATTTGATTACGACACCCCCGGTTGTCGGCCAGACTCTTTTTGCCAGTTCATTTTCGATTTCGTTTTCATGATGGTAGATCATTCCGGCCCCGGAAATGACCAGAAAAATTGAAAAAATAACCAGCAGCACCGGTATTTTGGGCAGTACGTTTCGCTTTTTTAAAATTATAGTGATCAGGACAGCCACCAGAGCAGATACAACAACAAATAAATGAGCCATATTAATCTTTTTACTCTATAATGACTGCCGTGCCGCTGGCACTGACCATCAGCATATTGCCGCTGCCGCTTCCGATGGTCTCATAATCGAGATCTACGCCAATGACCGCATTGCCGCCGAGGCGTCGTGCTTCATCCTGCATCTCCCTGAGCGCGATTTCCTTGGCTTTGCGCAGTTCATTTTCATAAGCGCCTGAGCGTCCCCCAATAATATCGGTTATACCGGCAAAAATATCTTTAAAAAGATTAGCCCCCATAATCGCCTCGCCGGTCACCAGTCCCAAATAGGTTACGACTTTCTTTCCCTCGAGTGTGTTGGTTGTCGTTGTCAGCATCAGAAGTCCTCTATTTGTGTATATTAATGATTTTATTCAGCGATTCGGGATCAGTGACAAGCATATCATTCAAAACAATTCTGCGGGTTAGTTCAACCCAGTTGGAATCCTGCAGAAAGATATCTTTAAAAATTGGCAGTGCCGTATCGAGTTTTCCGATATTTACCAGTGAAACCGCATGCCAGTAACGCATCTCAATATTATCCGGAAACATTTTTTGGGCAGCACCATATTCTTTTAACGCCGCATCCTCATCCCCGTTTTCAATGGCAAGATCCCCGTTGTTCATATGTTCGTAGGCACGGAATACCTTTAGTACACGCCCGATCTCATTTACGGCATCGGAATGATCTTCAACCCGCAGATCGATCAAACGATCTTCCCAAATTTTACCCGTTGATTTTCCACGGACCACAAGGATCGCTGCCGATTGCTGGCCCCGGATATCACCACCGGCCATTTGGGCTGCTTCCAGAGATGCGAGCATGCGTTCGGCAAGCGGACCGCTGCTTGCATCAAAGGCGCGGGCCATAGCCGGCCAGACTTCTTTGTTAAGCATCATGTTTGCCTGCACCGAATAGTTTTCCCCCGATATATGGCCGGCATCGGCAATACATTTTTTGCCCGTATGCACGGCTACATCCCCGTTTACATCTATGATTGCCAGCTGTCGGAATTCCCTTCCCTCATCGGTCCTGATCAGCTCTTCCAGCGCCTCCGTTGCGCTTTTACCCGAACGCATCAGATCGAGTGCCCGCCGGCCAAATGACACATTTACGAGTGATTGCGTAGCAACTGCGCCGACGCCGGCCTCTGCCCAGGAAACGATCGATCCGACTGAGAACCAATGGGATTGTACCGCGACACCGAGATCACCCGTTTTGGCATCCCTGGCTACGATAGAAAAGGTATGGGTAAAAGGTTGTCCATCGATCATTTGTGCGAAGGAGGTGAGTGCGGAAATAAGTAAAGCAAGTATGGTACGATGCATGGTTAATCCCCGGATTTATTTGACTTCAGATTTTGTTGCGCCCGAAACTTGGTTTCAATCATATCGCGATGATCCATATTGAGCAGGTTGCTCAATTTGCGCATCAGGTATTCCTCATACATGTCAACTCTACCGTCAACAAAGACGACACTCCAAAATATCTCAAGCAGTTCGAGCTTTTCGCTGTTGTCATAAATGGTATTGATCATATGCGTAAACTGCCAGATATCCAGTGAATCCTGTCGTTCCTGTTCAGCCAGTGTCAGCAGATCTGCAGCATCGGATTCTGACAGACCGAACCGAATCCTTAAGATCTCAAGCACTTTTTGTTTTTCCAGGGCATTGAACTCTGAATCAGCGTTGGCCATTTCGAGTAGTAAGGCAGCAGTGGCGAGTACAATCCGCTTTTGACGGGACGCCGGCTTTTCGTCGGGGTGTGGATCCATTTTTCCGGCAAAATAAGTTCTGATCTGTTCCAGCATATTTATAAGATCTCCTGTCAATGATGTTAATCTGAACCGGTGTAAAAATGCTCAGATAAACGCTCGAATATATAAAGATAAGCCTATGGAGTAAAGCCAATCCGGAAAAAGGTGTAAAAATTACATTTATGCCTGTGACATGAGGCACAAAGAATAAATTTAAACTGACTATTTTGCAATATATATTGTTAAGGTATCAATGATTATATGAAGTCATTTGTTGAAAGTGCCATTCTATGCAGGGATGAGTTAATACGAACAGAACTGAATGAAATATTTAAAGACCATCAGCATCTGGTGCCCAATTATTTTCTGGAAGTAAAAAGTCTTACAAAATTGATGAGGTCACGACCGGTTCAATTTGTCTTAATCTGTCTCCCGACCGAACAGCTGACCGAAAAACATTTTCTGCTACAGGAAAAATTCCCTCATGTGTATTTTATTTACTATTATCCGACATTCAATGTGGATAATTTTCATTACAATAATTTTGGTCACTTTACCAATCTGGTTGTCGGTGACAAGCGTATCAATCACCTGAGGGATATATTTATTCAGCTGACCAAAAATTTTTGGAAAAAGATTCCGTTACAGGAATTTGGTATAGAATATAGTCGTCTTTCACCACGCATGAAACGGGTCATCAATTATATCGAAACAAATGAATTAAAATACTGTAATGCGATCAGGATAGCGGAGTTCTTAGAAATCAGTCCCGGCTATTTCAGTCAGGAATTCAAAAGGGAATTCGAAATTAGTTTTCGTAAATTCATGCAAAAGCTGATTGACCATTATGAGTATATAATTATGAACAGGCTTGATCTTTCAGCAAAATCCGCGTCACAAATTCTGGGATATAGTGAACTTTCAAGTTTTAGTCGTTCTTTCAAGAAAAGAAAAGGCTATCCGCCATCACAATGGGTCAGAACTGAACCGGTGACAACTTAGGACCAGGTTTTAATGCGCATTGTATCGCATCAAATTATTTTATAACTTCTGCCATCTATATCAGATTTGCGAATCTGCTTAAACTTACGTCTGCTCAAAGCTGGAGGATAATCCATGGAAAGAAAAAAGATCCTCGTCGTTGACGATGAGGAAGACGTACGGGAAACACTGGCGACCGTATTGGAAAATCTAAATTATCAGGCCCTGCTGGCAGCTGATGGGGAAGAAGCACTTTCTATTGTTAAAAATCAAAGGGTTGATGTTATTTTGTCGGATCTGTATATGCCGCACATGAATGGCATCGAGTTGCTGAAAAGAGTGAAAACCGAAAAAAAGAACATGATCTTTATGATGATCACAGCACACCCGACCATCGAAACCGCGGTGGATGCGATCAAAAAAGGGGCTTATGATTATCTGACCAAACCATTCCATATTGAAGAAGTGCGTATAAAGCTCAGCCGGGCGATGGAAAGACAAGGCCTTACCCACAGCCTGCGCTGGGCCAACGGGCTCATTTGGGCACTTATCATATCGATCCCTATCTGGTTAGTTCTGGGTATTATTCTGGCCTCACTTCTCAAAGACTAGTTATCGGCACTTATGATTTTGCAGCACAAATTAAACCTGCACACCAAAGGTTTCAATGATATAATAGATATCACACCCCACCTTCATCACTTTGTCAGCGAGTCCAGCCTTAATGACGGTCATGTTATCGTTTTTGTTCCGGGTTCGACAGGGGGTATGACAACCATTGAATACGAACCGGGTTTATTGCGGGATATCCCGGAAATGATGGAAAAAATTGCCCCGATGAATGCTGATTATCATCATGACAAAACATGGCACGACGGGAACGGCTATGCCCACCTGAGAGCTGCGCTGGTAGGACCTTCCATAACCATCCCCTTCCAGAAGGGAAAAATGCAGCTCGGCACCTGGCAGCAGGTTGTATTTATTGATTTTGATAACCGCGCCAGAGAACGCACGCTGCATATCCAGATATATGGCGAGTGAAATATCCGGATCAAATCCAGCCCCTTAACTTACACGCTTCAGCAACCCGTGCAACCCCCACCACCATGGCTGCCAGCCGTGGGTGGACTTTTCGCTCTCTGATCGCCTCCGCGACTGAATGATAAGCCCTGGTCAATTTTTCATCCAAACGATATTGGACAGTCTGCTCATCCCAGAAATATGCGTAATTATCCTGGACCATTTCGAAATAGGAAACCGTTACGCCACCGGCACTGCCGAGAATATCAGGAATGACGAAAACACCATTTTTATGCAAAATATGATCTGCTTCCGGCGTAGTCGGACCATTGGCCAGTTCACATACTATCCGGGCTTTGATCTTGGGGGCATTCTTATCAGAGATTGCGTTTTCGAGTGCCGCCGGATAGAGAACTTCTACATCAAGCTCCAGCACATCGTCCCTGGGAATCTCTTTTGCACCCGGAAAATTAAGTACCGTTCCTGATTTTAATTTGTGCATCACCAGTTCTTTTGGATCCAGTCCCTCAGGATTATATATTCCGCCACGTGAATCGCAGACCGCCACGAGTCTGCCCCCGCCAAGTATTTCATGATGAAGCAGGGCCGCTCGC
>Ga0209536_100009973_pt1 | contig 14054 bp, 8 predicted proteins | sample DeeMarSeWOR28_12_FD_187461 | JGI IMG/M metagenome (GOLD analysis project Ga0209536, IMG submission 187461) | Marine sediment microbial communities from White Oak River estuary, North Carolina - WOR-2-8_12 (SPAdes) (version 2) | ecosystem: Environmental > Aquatic > Marine > Intertidal zone >...
GTTTCTTAGCACTCAGAACACTATTGAGACGTTTCTCAAGTTCTTCAAAAGTTTTGAAGTTAGAAGGATCAGTGAATGCCGTCAGAGAATATTCTTTAAGATAGATGCTCTCCAATTTTTGATCATCAAAACCAAAAGCTCCATAAACTCTGAATGTCCATTTTTTACTTAAATATTCATTGGTACGGAAACCAAGTCGGATACGGTGGCCTTCCACGTTGTTATAGGAATATGCATATAATAGGGGCCCGAAATCAAATTTACCGTTCCGGTAATACCCATTGGAGATGGTTTTTATTATGCTGGAATATGTTTTAACTACGGGCACCTCAACCAGGGAATCCACCATCTTAAATATTTTTCGCTCGTCTGCGGAAAGTGAATCAAAACGATGTGTATCCCAGTAGGTAATATCCTGCTCCAGATAGTCCTCGTTTATTTCAATGGGTATGTTGTAAAAATTGTCATTCCTACGTTGGTTTATGATCCGGTTGTCGTTCGAATTATAGAATTTTATGAACATGCCGGCACTCCTTGTTGATAGCATACCCAATTCGATAATTACCCTTGTTTTAGAGGGCAACCAGGGTCCTGCGGAAGTAGGCTCAAGCACTTGTTGAATTCTAATGGATTCTATAAAATTAAGATTAGTAGATCCTCTAACCGTTACGTCAATCTGTTTAAGTGCGTAATTATCCTTTGTTATCCATAGGGTGCCAGAAAATGCGAGATCTTCATCATTCTTCGGAAAAATATTCAATTGGTAACAGTTATATTCATTAACTATTACGCTGTCAACCAGTTCAAAATCATAATAGAAGTTCCATCCATCGGCAAGGGGGGATATGAATTCCTTTTCCAAAATATTCATCCAATTTTTATAGAAATTATATTCCTGAAAGGAAGAGCCTGTCAGTTGGGCAATAAAATTCCCATCTTCTATACCAACCCCTGAAATCCTGGTTTTATGTATTTTTTCTTTCCTGTATTCCGGATCATTTTTAACATAATATTCCGAAAGTGTTTCCGAAACAAAAATAGGTATGATCTGATTGCCATTTTCATCCTTAACAATCTCAATACTGTCTAATTTTTCCAGCACAGTACGTACCATTTTTTTCTTTTTCAGATCTTCAGATATATCGTTCAATGAAATTTCAACCCGATTATAACTGTCGTATTCGAAATACTTCAGGGATCGTTTATCATTTTCGGTCTTATGATCCATAACTGATCGCATAATTCGATTCGCTGGATTTTCATCGGCTATAAACACCAATTCATCCAATTTAATTACGTCCGGCTCCAGTCTGATATTAATAACCTGAGGCTCACCGGGAATTACCGGAACAGATGTTTTTTTATACCCGGTAAAGGATATTACAAGACTATCAACAGACAAATTGGTGCTCAGATTATAGTAACCTTCAAAGTCGGTGGTAGTTCCCACCTGGGAAGACAGGAAAAAAACATTGGCAAAAGGAACCGGTTCGTCCGTGGAAGCATCCATCACCTGACCCGAAATTTCAGTTACTTGTGCAAAACTGTGCAATGCACTCAAATACCAAAATGGAAATATTAGGAGGATTTTAGTTTTCACGGATGCCTGTTTGGAATGATGATGTCTTGATAACCGTTGAATTAAAGGTTTTGAAATTTTTCTTGTGAATTGAATTGGGATTACATACCAACAGGGCAGCACGATTTAAAATAATTGAATGACCAATTTAATCAATCATTAAACAATCCTAATTGATCTTTCTTGGCGGTGGATTTATCAAAAGTAAAACTGACCGTAGATCCGACATCGTATGCTTCTTCCCCGGCAGTATCGGTATCATTTTCTTCAACATTCTTGTTATCAACAGGTGTTTCTAAAAATGTTCGAGATTCCTTTTTACCAATCTTAAGCATACTATTCGTCGTTGATGAGGCTATTTTAGTTTTCGAAGGTTTTCCTGTTCGTTTTTTAATTGTTCCTGACTGCCCTTTTTTTAACACTTCAGGATTATCCACAGGATCCGGTTCCGTTTTATTTCCGTCGGTCTTATTCTGTGAAATCGTATCTTCTGATATTTGCGATTCGATCTGTTGATCCTTGGTCGATATAATTTCCCGGTCAGGGTGGTCGCCCAGTAATTCAATCGAACTTATTTTCTGCGTTGCCAATTTATTTCCAACCGCTTTCCAGCCTTTAATGTCAATCATGTCATCCAGATCAACTATTTCTTCCTTTTTAGCATCCTTTCTCCGGACATTATATTTCACCCTGATTTTGCGATGAGGTTGTGTCGTTGCAATTTCGAGTTTGGAGCCCTTATCTTCTGAAATGAAATTAAATTTTTTCCCGGTTGAAGTAGTTTCGAGCGCAAATCGTTTCACGTAATGGGTCTTGTTGCCGGCATGGTAATAAACCGCACATATTATTTTTTCAGGATCGAATTTTTCGATGCAAACCACATGGTCCGGTTCATACCGCTGGGTGATATCGAAACCTGTCAGGATATAGGATCCATCCCTGTAAATCACAAGTAACTGGTCATCCGGTTTAAAATTACCAAGAAACCGGCCTCGTTCATCCCGGTTAAGTTTTCCTACCGAGGCATCATACCACATATCCAATCCCCCGAGTGTGGATACCCCTTCGGATTTCATCTGAATTTTCCTGACCGGATACTTTGTAAGTATATTTCCCTGAGCATTTCGCCCCTTAATATCTATGGTGGAAAAATCGAAATCAAATATTTTTTTCCTCGCTTTACAGCCCGATGTCAGAAAAACGGTTATGGTTTCGGCTTCTCCATTTGGATTGGCCGACAAATATATTGATTTCGATCCCTGATTACCTTTGGTAAGATCGTATTCCTTATCCCGGGTGATCCCCAATACATGAAACCGTTTGACCATGGATTTTCCTGATTTGCCGTCAAGGTAAACCAGATTATACACCATTCGTTCGTCATTCTTGTTAAAAACACCCGTGTAAACAATATCTTTACCAACAAATACCTTTTCAGCAATCCGGGCTACGATGAATTTTCCATCCCTCCTGAAAGTGATAACATCGTCCAGATCAGAACATTCACTTACGTATTCATCCTTTTTAATACCCCAGCCAACAAAGCCGTCCTTTCGATTGACGTATAATTTCTGGTTATTCGCGGCCACAACCGTGGCAGTAATCGTATCAAAACTCTTGATCTCTGTTTTTCTTTCCTTACCCTTCCCGTATTTCTCTTTAAGTTTTTGATAATAAAGGACCGCATAATTTATCAGATGTTCAAGATGATGTTCTACTTCCGCAAGTTCCTCCTGAAGTTTTTTAAGCTGTTCATCCGCTTTATAAGAATCGTATTTTGAGATTCTTTTGATCTTGATTTCCGTCAGCCTTACAATATCGTCCCTTGTAATTTCCCTGTAAAATTGATCTTTAAAGGGCTCCAATCCCCGGTCGATCGTTTCGATAACCGAATCCCAGGTTTCACATTCCTCTATATCATGATATATGCGGTTTTCAATAAAAATTCTTTCAAGAGACGAAAATAATATTTTTTCGAGGAGTTCGGATCGCCTGATTTCAAGTTCTCTTTTTAACAAGTCCCTTGTCTGATCCGTACAGATCTTCAGAATTTGATTTATGCTGATGAACCGGGGTTTTTCATCGATTATCACGCAGGCATTCGGAGAAATTGAAATTTCACAATCGGTAAATGCATAAAGGGCATCCACGGTAATATGAGGTGACTGGCCGGGAGCCAGGTTTACCAGAATTTCAACATCCTGCGCCGTATTATCAACCACTTTTTTAATCTTTATCTTGCCTTTATCATTAGCCCTGATAATGGAATCGATCAAATTAGTGGTGGTTGTTCCAAAGGGTATATCTTTGATTATAAGCGTTTTTTTATCAAATTCTTCAATCTTTGCTCTAACCCGTATCTTTCCTCCCCTCAAACCTTCGTTATATTCAGAAAAATCTGCTGTTCCTCCTGTGGGAAAGTCGGGAAATAATTGTATTTTTTTGCCTTTAAGAATGTCAATGGAAGCATCAATCAGTTCGATAAAATTATGCGGCAGGATTTTAGTTGATAACCCAACCGCAATGCCTTCCACTCCCTGTGCAAGCAAAAGAGGAAATTTAACCGGAAGGGTAACAGGCTCCTTTTTCCGGCCATCATAGGATAGTTGCCACCTCGTGGTCTGTGGATTAAAAACTACATCCAGTGCAAATTTGGACAATCGGGCTTCAATATATCTTGCCGCAGCCGCGCTGTCCCCAGTTCTGATATCTCCCCAGTTTCCCTGAGTTTCAATCAAGAGTTCTTTCTGTCCGAGTCCGACGATGGCATCTGAAATAGATGCATCCCCATGCGGATGATATTGCATGGTATTCCCTATGATATTGGCAACTTTGTTAAACCTGCCGTCATCGGTCTCCCACATGGCATGCATTATCCTTCGCTGAACCGGTTTTAGTCCATCTTCAATTGCCGGCACAGCTCTTTCCAGAATAACATAAGATGCGTATTCCAGGAACCAGTTCTGATACATGCCGGAAACAGGGATCACATCATGAATTTTTTCATTTTCATGATCTTCATGATCATCGGATGGAAAACGATTATTCTCTTCGGCCATAACAACTAAACTTCTTCACTCACCAGATCTTTTTCAATTTTCAAATTATCAATAATAAACAATTGCCTGTCGGGCGTATTCTTCCCCATGTAAAATCCCAGCAGGGAAGATATGCTGGTATCCTTTTGCAGGATGATTGGTTCCAGCCGGATTTCATCACCGATAAAATTACCGAATTCTGTGGGCGAAATCTCCCCCAGACCTTTGAATCGCGTAATCTCCGGATTTCCTCCAAGTTTCTGAATTGCCCGTTTTTTTTCTTCATCCTCGTAGCAATAAATGGTTTCCTTTTTATTCCGGACCCGGAACAAGGGAGTATCCAGAATATATAAATGGCCATTCCGGGCAAGATCGGGAAAAAACTGTAGGAAAAAAGTCAATAACAACAACCGGATATGCATCCCGTCCACGTCTGCATCCGTAGCGATGACTATTTTCCTGTATCTTAAATTTTCAATTCCATCCTCTATATTCAACGCGTGCTGCAATAGATTAAATTCTTCATTTTCGTAAACCACCTTTTTGGTCAAGCCGAAAGAATTCAATGGTTTTCCCCGTAAACTGAAAACGGCTTGAGTTTCAACATTTCTGGATTTGGTGATCGAGCCGCTTGCCGAATCTCCCTCGGTAATGAATATCATCGTGTTATCTCCTTTACCATTTCCATTCTCATTAAAATGAATCCTGCAATCGCGCAACTTTTTATTATGGAGATTGGCTTTTTTTGCCCGTTCATTGGCGAGCTTTTTAATTCCTGCGATATCCTTTCGTTCCCTTTCCGACTGAATAATTCTTTTCAATAAAGCATCCGCGGTGTCTGAATGCCTGTGTAAATAATTATCCAGCTCTTTCTTAACAAAATCATTGATATAAGCCCGCATGGTAGGACCATCAGGTGCAATATTCTGGGATCCGAGTTTTGTTTTAGTTTGACTTTCAAACACAGGTTCGATTACACGGACGGATATGGCGGCGACAATGCTGCCTCTTATGTCAGAAGCATCAAAATCCTTTTTGTAGAAATCACGGATTGTTTTAACGATTGCTTCTCTGAAAGCAGCCAGATGTGTCCCACCTTGTGTCGTGAACTGACCATTCACGAAGGAATAATATTCTTCCCCATACTGGTTATTGTGCGTCAGCGCAATCTCAATATCATTGCCTCTCAGGTGGAGGATGGGATATCGCAATGAATCCTCATCGGTTTTGTTTTTAAGGAGATCGAGTAAACCGTTTTCGGAATGATATTTCCGGCCATTAAAAATGAGTGTAAGCCCTGCATTCAGGTATGCATAATTCCATATCTGGTTTTCAATGTATTCCGGTATAAAATGATAGTGTTTGAAAATATCAGGATCTGGTTCAAATAGTACCAGGGTTCCATTCCGTTGACTTGTTTTTTCTTCCTTCTTTTCACGAATCAGTTTGCCTCTTTCAAATTCTGCATACGTTGTTTTTCCATCCCGGAATGATTGAACCTTAAAAAAGCCAGAAAGGGCATTGACAGCCTTTGTACCAACCCCGTTCAATCCTACGGATTTCTGAAATGCCTGGGAATCATACTTTCCTCCCGTATTTATTTTGGATACACAATCAATGACTTTTCCCAGCGGAATCCCACGGCCGTAATCCCTGATTTCCGCCTTATGATCGCCAATCCTGATATCGATGGTTTTTCCATATCCCATCACATGTTCATCGATGCTGTTATCGATCACTTCTTTCACCAGCACGTAAATACCATCGTCCAGTGCAGAACCATCGCCCAACTTTCCAATATACATACCTGGACGAAGCCGTATATGTTCCTTCCAGTCAAGAGATTTAATGGCACTCTCATCGTAAATGAACTGCTGTTGCTGATTAATTTTTTTCATCTTTTAATTCCCAAACCGGTACAATATCTCCGTAATCTTGATTTCCATATTTGAGTGAATATACGATGAAAATCAAATCAAAAAAACTAGAATTAATATAATCAAATCAAATTTTAAATTAATTGATTAGATATAACTATTTGATTTATAATAATTTATGTGATATGATCTAAATTAAATAATAATCATTCCATCCCGTCCAAAATTCTTCTTTACTTCTTTGAATGATGAGATCCATAATAAAATACCGGAAATGCGAAAAACCAAATCAACAAAAGGACAGGGCCGATAAACGCAATGTAGAGGATGCTGGAAAATGAATAATCCACAGCGTTGTTGGCCATGCCAATGAATAGCAGCATTAGGATAAAGAAGATATTAACCCCAAGAAACATGCCTCTGAACCATACTGCCAGATTAGTCCTTTTTTCACTTTGAAAGCGGAAGCGAATCACATACCCCTTAAATAAATAAAAGATCAGTTGCAGTATCATGAAAATTGAAATGGCTGAATAGAAGAATCCATTTCTGCTTATTTCATGTACTGCCGTGCCGTTACCGGAATAGAAAATACCTACCTTAACCGGTAAGAAAGCATAAACGATCAACAATAAAACCAGAAACAGAATAATTGTGAAGGTTGTAAAAACACGGATTAGCTTGACCATATTAACTCAAAATAGAAATCAGAAGCCAATAATTCGGTTAATAAAACACAAAGATATATCAAACAATTTAAAACCATCATTAATCGGACGAGATCCAATCGCTTTCAATGAATGTACGCTAAATAGAATCTTATTTCCCTGAAATGATAAATCCGGTATTTATATTTGTAACAATTGTATCCAGATTTATTGTCGGGTTCAGGATTTAATGGCCTGTTCAGGTTTACATACATTTATCATAAAGAGGATCATTCATTATGTACAACTGGAATTATTTCCGGAGATATGCAGGTTTATTAATAGCCTTTCAGCTTTTATCCTGCGCTCCTGAGGTCTCCATAGATATTAACCCGGATCGATGGAAAGACGATTTCGATGGGTGTTCCGGATATCGCATGAAAGTTTATGAGAACGTGATTGAAAAAAAAGAAAAATTGTTGGGATTTTCCTCAAAACGTATCGTAAAATTATTGGGAAATCCTACTATCAATGAACTGTATCAAAGAAATCAGAAATTTTTCATTTACCGGATTTCTCCGGCGGATTCGTGCGGGTTGAAACCTGAGTCCTCATCGATTTTTATGATTTTTCGATTCAATGCGATGGGCCTTGCAAATGAGATTTATCTCAATGATGTTCCCTCTCCTACAAATTGACATTTATTTAAAGCAAAGGGCTGCCGCTCCCAGGATTCCGGCATTATTTCCCAGCGAGGCTTTTTTAATTTCCAGTTTATCGGTGTAGTAAGGGGTCAGGTTATTAACCAACACTTTTTTCATTGGTTTATAAACAAAGTCATAACTCTGGGAAATACCCCCTCCTACGATGATCGTTTTTATATCCAGTAAACGGATAGTCGACACCAGGGCCTCACCCAGGAATAACCCGATTTTTTTAAAAATTTTCAGGGCAACTTTATCCTTATCTTGAGCAGCTGAAACAAGCGTTTTTGTATCCCAGGAAGAAAGGTTTGCTCCAAGAAGGGAATTTTTAGATTTTTTCAGGTAGCGGTTGACCATATCCGTCAATCCTGCCTTACCTATTATATGTTCCAATTCCTTTCCATTATGGGACATGATATGTCCCAATTCCATGGCATTCCCATCCCCTCCTTTAAATACCTTTTTATTGATAATGGCGGCTGCTCCAACTCCGGTTCCAAGCGTGATAAAAACATAATTTTCAGGTAGTTTTTCAGTTCCGAAATAATATTCTCCCAGGGCAGCCACATGGGCATCATTTTCAAGGTAAAAGGATTTGCCCTGGAAAAAAGATTCCAGTGCATCCACGAGAGCCGTATTATCAAGATCCTCCAGATTGGGCAGTTCCAGTGTGGACCTTCCATCCAAAGAGATCGTACCGGGCACTCCAATTCCGATTTCTTCGACCTCCGGAAATTTTTCGAATTCCGATTTCAACACATTGATAAAATTATCCACAAAACCTCCATTCTCCCGGAGATCTATGGTGGGATGTTTCACCTTATTTATTATTCCTTCTTCGGAATCCACCAGACCAATCTTTACATTTGAACCTCCAATATCAATACCAAAAAAATGAGACATAGGATAAATTTAACAGTTGATAATAAACAGCATGCAAAATATAAAAAATACAGTAGAATTAAACCCGGTGAAAGGAAAAATCTCGGTAGATTATTTCATTGTGATCCACCCACTTCAAATCACAGGCACAGATTAATCTTACCGCCCGGAATTAAATCCGGCATAAGCATGATATTCCTTTCTTTATTTAGAATATACCTATCTTCAAGAACCCGTCTTTCAACGGGACCAAAAAGCACCTGAAATTTGAACTATTATTGAAATAACCCTCTCCAACTAATCATAAATATGTATTTTCACTTGTAATTTTTATTAATACCAAAATTTTAAAATAACTAAGTTATGAGTGTAGCTACAAAATTCCGTCCCGGTGTTTTATATGGAAGTGAAGTAAAAGAATTATTAGATTATGCCAATAAGAATAATTTTGCACTTCCTGCCGTTAACGTTGTTAATTCGAGTACCGTAAATGCGGCGCTTGAGGCAGCCAGGGAAGTAAATTCCCCAATTATTATTCAGTTTTCCAATGGAGGAGCCGTTTTCTTTGCCGGAAAAGGACTATCGAATGAAAATCAGGCTGCAGCTATTGCAGGTGGAATTTCGGGCGCAAAACATGTGCATCTAATGGCCGAAAAATACGGTGTTCCGGTTATCCTTCATACCGATCATTGTGCAAAAAAATTGCTCCCCTGGATTGACGGATTGCTCGATGCAGGTGAAAAACATTATCAGGAAACCGGATCTCCTCTTTACAGTTCACACATGCTGGATCTTTCCGAAGAGCCGATTGAGGAAAACATATCAATCTCTAAAAAATACCTCGAACGAATGAGTAAAATCGGCATGACGCTCGAAATCGAGTTAGGCGTTACCGGTGGAGAAGAGGATGGAGTGGATAATACCGGAGTGGATAGTTCTAAATTATACACTCAGCCTGAGGAGGTTTCATTTGCATATGAGGAATTAAAAAAGATAAGCGATCGTTTTACGATTGCAGCAGCCTTCGGTAATGTTCATGGAGTATATAAACCGGGGAATGTTAAATTAACACCCATCATCCTTAAGAATTCTCAGGATTATATTCAGAAAAAATTTGGTACAGGGAAAAATCCGGTTAATTTCGTATTTCATGGTGGATCTGGCTCCGAACCGGAAAAGATAAGGGAAGCTATTGAATATGGGGCCATCAAGATGAACATCGATACGGATACACAATGGGCGTTCTGGGAAGGTGTATTGAAATATTATCAAGCCAAAGAAGGATATCTTCAAGGACAAATAGGAAATCCTGAAGGGGAGGATAAACCGAATAAGAAGTTTTATGATCCGAGGGCATGGCTCAGGGAAGCGGAAAAAACGTTCGCGAAAAGACTCACGCAGGCCTTTAATGATCTGAATTGTATCAATCGAAACGCATAGATAATATGTATGCCAGGTATTTTATCTCCCTCCTGGTACTCATTTCTTTTTGCTGCAATCCAGAAAATAAGGATCGTTACATTATGAATAAAGATCGGATTGCAGAAAATTTTCTTCCCAATGTAGAAAGAGGGGAAAAGATCGTCGTATACCAGATGCTGACGCGGTTATTCGGAAATAAACAATCGGCAAATATTCCTTTCGGGACGATCGAAGAAAATGGGGTGGGGAAATTTTCAGATATTGATGATCATGCACTTTCATCGATTGCAGATCTGGGAATCACCCATATCTGGTATACCGGAGTGATTGAACATGCGCTGCTGACCGATTACCGGAAATACGGTATTCCCTTGGATGATGCAGATGTTGTAAAAGGCAGGGCGGGCTCGCCTTATGCTATTAAGGATTATTATGATGTGAATCCAGACCTGGCCGACCAGGTGGAAATAAGGATGACGGAATTTGAATCGCTTATCCGTCGAACCCACCAACACCATTTGAAGGTAATTATTGATTTTGTGCCAAACCATGTGGCTAGGAGATATCAATCTGACGCAAAACCTGCAGGTACAAAAGATCTTGGTGAGGAGGATGATCCAGAACTGGCCTTCTACCCGATGAATAATTTTTATTATCTGCCGGGTGAATCCTTTCAGGTACCGGATGGATATAATCCGCTGGGATCGTTGGCTGATCATCCCACCAAAGACCATCATTTTGAAGAAATTCCGGCAAAAGTCAGTGGGAACAATGTGTTCAAGGGAAAACCTGACATAAACGACTGGTTTGAAACCGTAAAGCTAAATTACGGCATCGAATACGGTAACACGGAAAAGAAACATTTTCAGCCCGTTCCGGATACCTGGATAAAAATGAAGGATATCCTGTTTTTCTGGGCAAAAAAGGATATTGATGGTTTCCGGTGTGACATGGCTGAAATGGTTCCGGTCGAATTCTGGAAATGGGTGATTCCCCAGGTGAAATCCATCAATAAGGAGATCCTGTTTATTGCAGAAATATATAATCCGGACCAATACAGGAATTATCTTTCAACAGGTAAATTCGACTATCTGTATGATAAAGTTCAACTCTATGATACCTTGAAACAAATCATTCAGGGGAAAGGTAAAACATCACATATTACAGAAGTCTGGAAATCATTGAAGGATATGAATCCCAGGATGTTGAGATTTCTTGAAAATCATGACGAACAGCGAATCGCATCTTCCTTTTTCGCAGGGGATCCTTTTAAAGCCACACCGGCCATGGCTGTATCCGGTTTCTTATCCAGCGGACCTGTTATGATTTATTTCGGACAGGAAGTCGGGGAAACCGGATCGGGTATTGCCGGGTTCAGCGGAGAAGACGGACGAACAACCATATACGATTACTGGGGAGTACCATCTCATCAGAAGTGGATGAATGATGGTAAATTTGATGGCGGGAAACTCAACGGTCGGGAAAAAGATCTCAGAAATATATATAAACGGATACTGAATATATGCAAATCACATCCTGCAATCCGTGAGGGTCATTTTTTCGATTTGCATGCCTATAATTCATATCTCGACAATACGGGAAATGAAAGTATCTATTATTTTCTTCGATTCACCGGGGATAAGCATCTTCTGATCCTTTTAAATTTCAGTGAGATTGGGATTGCGGATGTAGAAATAACTATTCCAATAACGATAAATAACCAGACGCTTTTTCCAAATGAAGCGGAAATTCCGGCCAGGGATCTGATGGATCGTTTAAATAATATAGTGATTAAGAGCAATGGGGATCACCGTCAATTGAAGGTTTCTTTTGATCCCCATACATGTTATGTTGTTGAGTTTTAATCCCAAAAAATCCCAACCGGACATTCATTACAGATAATTTAACTCGTTGTGTGAATTAAAGAGATTTTAAATATAAATTACTGATAATCAATTATTTAAATTGAAATTTAAATTGAAATAGGAAAAAATTCCCCTCCAGCCTTTGCCGCAGGCAGGTTCGGGAGGGGTGTAGGGGTGGGTTTAACTAGTTGGGTAAGAACGGTTTATATCTTCAAAGAATGGTATATGATCAACGTTATATTCTAATTCACACAACGGGTTAATTTACTTATAGTCCATTTTATATATTCGTGAAAAAACCTAATTATCAAAATTATCATTTAGCTGTTATCTCCGCGGGGTTTCCCGAAGAGAACCCAGGCATATGATTAAAGGCTTTCCAGTAGATCCCTGGGCCCCCTTCCGGGAGATCCGGGGTAGGGATATATAATTAATGTTTGGGGACCTGCTTACCGGAAGTAAAAGTTTGTTAATTTCCCGGGTTAACTTGACTGGAATTATTTTTTTTATTTGTTTTCGCAGATTTTTCATAAACCCTTGAACATACAAAAATGGCACAAAAACCCCGCCTGAAATTCTGGCAAATCTGGAATATGAGTTTTGGATTTCTGGGAATACAATTCGGATTTGCATTACAAAATGCAAACGTAAGCCGGATTTTCCAGACACTCGGAGCAGAAGTCGATTCCATTCCCATTCTCTGGGTAGCTGCCCCTGTCACCGGATTATTGATCCAGCCCATAATCGGGCATATGAGTGATAAAACATGGGGGCGGTTAGGCAGAAGAAGACCGTATTTTCTGGTAGGTGCCGTACTGGCCTCGGTTGCCCTGCTGATCATGCCGAATTCACCCGAGTTGTGGGTGGCTGCTGGAATGCTCTGGATCATGGATGCATCGATCAATATTTCCATGGAACCCTTCAGGGCATTTGTTGGTGACATGCTTCCCAATGAACAACGAACCGCCGGTTTTGCCATGCAGAGTTTTTTCATTGGCACCGGTGCCGTTATTGCGTCTGCGTTGCCTTATATTCTGACCGAATGGTTGGGCATAAGTAATACCGCAGCCGCCATGCAGATACCTGATTCCGTTAAATTTTCATTTTATATCGGTGGAGCCGTATTTTTTCTGGCGGTATTATGGACCGTAATTTCTTCAAAAGAATATTCACCGGACGAAATCACGGCATTTGAGGAAAACGAAACGGACAAAACTTCCTCTAAAAGTTTGGATCCGAACGTCTATGAAAAGAAGATCAAATACATCCGGAATAGCTGGATATGGATGATCATCGGGGTGATTTTCAGTTACGTGATCTATTATTATCAACTTGATAAAGAGTTGTACATATTGGGAATCGGATTCGTTTTTTTTGGCGTTATTCAGTTGATCACCGGATTTTTATTAAGGAAACAGATCCGAAATGGATTGACTGAAATCATTGAAGATCTGTTCCATATGCCTAAAACCATGGGTCAACTGGCTTTTGTTCAATTCTTTTCCTGGTTTGCCCTGTTTGCGATGTGGATCTACACCGTTCCGGCTGTAACCAGTCATATATATGGCACAACCGATCCTACCTCAGTCAGCTACAACGAGGGGGCTAACTGGGTGGGCGTTTTGATGAGTGTATATAATGGATTCGCAGCCCTGGTAGCCTTTTTACTTCCGGTAATCGCAAAAAAGACGAACCGGAAAATAACCCATTTAATCGCTCTTACCTTCGGTGGATTGGGATTAATGTCTTTTTATTTCATTGAAAATCCTGACCTTCTGATCCTCTCCGAGCTGGGAATTGGTTTTGCATGGGCGAGTATCCTTTCGATGCCCTATGCCATTCTTACCAGTGCATTACCCGCTAAGAAGATGGGTGTATATATGGGCATTTTTAATTTTTTCATTGTGATCCCTCAGATACTGGCTGCCACCATCCTCGGATTTATCACCAGTAAGCTCTTTGAAGGACAAGCCATCTATACGCTGATCCTGGGAGGGATTTCCCTTATTCTGGCAGGTATCATCACCTTAAAAGTAGACG
>Ga0209536_100009974_pt1 | contig 14054 bp, 7 predicted proteins | sample DeeMarSeWOR28_12_FD_187461 | JGI IMG/M metagenome (GOLD analysis project Ga0209536, IMG submission 187461) | Marine sediment microbial communities from White Oak River estuary, North Carolina - WOR-2-8_12 (SPAdes) (version 2) | ecosystem: Environmental > Aquatic > Marine > Intertidal zone >...
CTCCTGAAATGCTCTTGGTCAGATTGAGCGGGTTGCGGTATGTAATCGCCTCGACACTTGCCGTTGAGGGCAGCGTTTCGTCGCTGTCGATCGTCGCGGAGTTGGTGATGGTCGTGCCCGGATCCACACCCTTGTTCACCTTCACGTCCAAATCCAAGCATACTGTCTCTCCCGGCTCCAATGAGGTAAAAGTCCAGGTGTAAGTGTGCGCAGCGGCATCGTATTGGCCGGACGGTGTTTCCTTGCCAAGTCCTATGAATGCTACCTCATCCGGGAGGTAGTCCACCACGGAGACATTCGTCACGGGAAAATCATTGCCGGTGTTGTCGAAGCAGATTGTGTACGTTATGGGCTCATCCACATCGACCCTTGCTACCCGGCCTTCGGCCACTCCGGAGATGCTCTTGGTCAGATTCAGGGCATGACTTTCCGCAGCGACATCAAGCCTTTTTGTCGTTGGCGCCGTTTGATTGCTGCTGATCGTTGCGGTATTCGTGATTATTGTACCGCTCTCCACATCCTCGTCCACTTTTACGGCCAGCTCCAGAACGTTTGAAGTTCCCGGCGGCAAAGATGGATACAGCCATTCGTAGGTGTGTGTCTTGGGATCGTAGTGTCCGCTGACTCCGTCGCCATCAGCCGTTACGAAGGTGACCTCCTCCGGAAGTCTGTCGGTGACCACGGCGTCAGTTACTATGAAGTCGTTGTAATTATCGAAGTGTATGCCGTATGTGATCGTGGCGCCCACTCCCACGGACGGAATATCGTCGGAGCTAACAGGACCACTGCCTCCTTTGACGAGTGTCTTTCTGAAATTAAGCGGATCGTAACCGAAGTCTCTGCCCGGGACGACCAGACCGGTTGGGTTGCCAATCTGGGGGACCATACCTATCTGTCTGAGATTTGTATCGAAGGCCAGAAGATTGTCTCCGCCCGGCGCATTGTTCACGCCGGTGGTCACATACACATAGCCAGTGGCCGGATCCACTCCGAGTCCCATCACCCCGGCATCGGGCTCCACCTGAACCTCTTTCAGGGCTCCGGTTGCCAGGTGATACTGGGTAAGGTAATTATTCCCCGCAAAACCTCCGCCGGTATAGAGGAAGCCCCTCACGACGCCCACGGCAACGCTGATGGCTATGCGGTTCAGCGTTATGGTGTCAACCCGCCTCCAATCAGACGTTCTGTAAACCGTGACTTCGTTCGTGCCGTTCGCCACGTAGAGCAGGTCGTCGATTTCGTTCAGGGCGATCCCATAGCCGGTAGCACCCCTCAGCGCGAAGGGGGAGCCGGGGGCGTGAGTCAGTGTCTTGGCACTCGGGTCCCAGTTGTACACGTACAATCTGTCGCTACGGCGGTCGATAGAGTACAGCAACCCTCTGTCGTGATCGTAGACAACGCCGGCCAAATCCTTGGCGTCCGGAGCTACTGTCGTTCCTTCGCCCGTCATCAGTCGTGCGTCCAGCAACTGAATCTCATCGTGGGCTTCATACGTTACAAACAGGAATTCATGATCCGTGTCGATCGTTATTCCTACTGCCCCGAGCATTTTGTCAGGGATACCGTGCTCGACCTGATAGGTCAACATGCCGTCAGGTCCAATGTCGTACGCCTGGACTGGTAGCCTGGTATTGGGGGCGGGCTGCCTGATATCCGCGATGACGTACAGTGATTTTGCCACCACAGGTATTGGGACGCTCGTTATCCACGCCACCACCGCCAAGACAAGCAGACAAACGGGGGCCCCCGGTGTGCTTACGGTTATCCGGCTTTTCATCGTTCTACCCTCAGAAATAATTGGTTTCTTCACCCTACCTGCCACAATGCAGGCCAACGTCACGCTGGCGGCCCTGCCATGTCTTGAACGCCCTACGCGGCAGCCAATTGGCGTGGGGGGGACAGCTCTTGCAGGAAGAAACAAGTTTTCACCGCACCTCCAAATGCTGCGACCTTAAAAAAGTATATATGACCGATACTCTTTTGTCAAGAAGAATTTGGATTCAGACTGGGATTCAGACCAGAGCAAACACATCCCTACTAACCGGGGAACAAGGATATAGCCGGGAGTCTCAGTGTCTTGCCGCAAAATGATCCGCGAAACTGGGCCTTTTCTAAGGGCCGGCCCTACTGGGGTTCACTTCATTGGCCCTGTTCTGCTGCCCGTGTTGACGCCCACAAATCACCGCCTCCGTATCCTTCTGGGTTTGGTGGATAGACGGAGATACCTGACCAACCATCTGAAGAATGTAGTTCCAGTGCATCGGCAAAGATGCATGGAGCTGATTCCGGCCACTCAGAGTTGACAGGAGGATCGAGTTTGACAGGTACAGGCCAGGTCTCGTCTATTCCTGAACGTTTCGAAACCCGCATCTCATCATGAATAGGGCCGGTCTGCGGTGGGCGATCAGATCTGAAATATAGCTCCAGTCCATCAGCTGATACATACGGCTCAACATCCTCGCATGAACTGTTGACGTTCGGGACTTGAGTCGCCTCGCCGAAGAAGAAATCTGCTTTCGCTTGCTCTGCGGCCGATCTCAATGCCAAGATCAATGTGAGTAGAATTGTCTTTCTCGTCTTTTCTCTCCTCAAAAAGTATGCCCCTGCTGAAGGAGCAAGCGTCCAATGTTGTCACGCCGTGCGATGAGCGCACTCTCAGCGGCATGTGACCATTCTGAGACACGCCTACTGATTGAGTGCCATTCCGGCTCTCACCAGAAGCCCCTCCAATACAAGTATTCTAATGTACCTTTGCTCAATGCCAATAAAAAATGAGCTCTGCATGGTGTTTCCAGGAAGGCGGAGACTCTACTAGGGGCTTTATTGGGCTCAGAAGTCAAAAGATATTTGTGTGGCCCCTTTGCAACCCCTGGGCCCCGTGTACCCCCTCTTGCTGAATCAATCCCTACAAATAGAATGGTCAGAAATTTCTATCTCACTATGAAATAAAACAGGTACTCCAAGCGTCTTTCGCATTCAGAAGGTTGTACGGAGAGTGTACAGAGTCTGTTGATCCACCTGGATCAGCTTTGTATCGAAAGAAGTTACGAGTCTTCTGCAACAATCTAAGAAACGATATTACCCCGGATGTCACAGGTGGATTGGTGCAAAAAGACAGCAGATTGACAGATTCCAGTGAGATTGTTGATGTCGTACGTAATGGGAGACTATATCTGCCAAGCGTTCAAATGAGAAGTTGCAGATATACTGGCCCTGATTGAAACTTCCCGTTCTTGCGCGGCTAAGCGGCTTTATAATAACAGGTTATGGTTCAGCTCGCGGGAATCTACTACCCTGAAGGGTATGACAATTTATTAGGAGTGAAGAAAATGAAGGCCAAAGTAACGTTGATAGCAGCAATTGTAGCGATGACGACCGGGAGCACTTTGGCCGATTGGCCGCAGTATCTCGGGCCAAACAGAGACAGTACATCAGATCAGAAAGGTATTCTACGCTCCTGGCCTGAGAATGGGCCGGAAGTTCTGTGGACTGTCTCCGTTGGCAGAGGTTTTGGCGGACCTGTAATCAAAGACGGCAAAGTCTATTTGCTCGATAGAGATGACAAGGTTGGGGACAATCTTCGGTGTTTTGACCTGGGCAATGGTGAAGAACTCTGGAATTCTGCATATGACGCTCCCGGAACTGCGATGTTTCCCGGCTCGCGAAGCGTACCGATCGTGGAAGGCAATAATGTCTATTCATGCGGTCACAACGGCGACGTTTATTGCATAGACATAAACACACACAAACCCGTCTGGAATAAGAACGTTTGGACGGATTTCGGCGGTAAACCCGGTGGAACTGGACGTGGATCATTTGGATCCCGTGGTCCCGGGAGCTTTCCGATCTGGGCAATTACGCAGTGTCCCTTGGTTTACGGAGATCTGCTAATCTTGGCTTCACAGGCACCTGAGGCTGGTGTTGTGGCTTATGAGAAGCTTACCGGCAGTCTCAAATGGAAAACACCCAATCTCGGCAATGAATCATATGCCAGTCCTTCAGTTGTGAAAATAGACGGGAAAGACCACGTTGTAATGGTTATTTCATCCACTAATCCTATTGGAAATCGAGGATTGCCTCAAACCTTGGGTAACGTTGTTGGAATAGAACCGCTTACGGGAAAAATCCTTTGGGAGTACAAGCAGTGGAAATGTCATATTTCGGTACCGAGTGCTGTTGATGCCGGTGACAACAAAGTGCTTGTCGTTGGTGGATACGAACTCGGTGCAACGATGATAAAGGTCGAGAAGAAGGCAGACGGCAGCTACGGCACAACAGAACTCTTTACCACCGAGGAATATGGCGATCAAACGAAACCACCGATATTACATAACGGTTATTTCTATGCTCAATATGGAACCAATAGCCGGCATGACGGCCTGTCGTGTATGAGTATGGATGGCCAGATCATGTGGAAAACAGAGCGTTCCCCTGATTTCAATAAGGGCAGTATGATTCTGGCCGATGGACTGATTCTGGCTACCGACGGTAGAAAGTCTTTATATCTGATAGAACCTGATCCATCTGGATTTAAGGCTCTTACATCAGCAGAGTTGCTTGGAGAAGCCGGAACAGACAGCGAAGGCATAGCTGCAAGAGTAGGAGGTAGAACCCAAAACTGGGCGCCGCTGGCACTTTCTGATGGCAAGCTCCTCGTGCGGGATCAAACCCAGTTAAAGTGTGTCAAGGTTGCCGAATGAATCCGACAAAGTGTACAGTTTGATCCGTCATAGGAGAAGAAAATGAGAAGATCACGTCGGTTATTAGTGTTGACAAGCATTAGTGTGGTATTTCTTAGCACAACCTCTATAGTGGCCCAGGACTGGCCTCAATGGCGCGGGCCGAACCGGGACGGCAAGTCCGCAAACACAGGCCTGCTCAAGGAATGGACGAGCGACGGCCCAACACTCGCCTGGAGAATCGACAAACTCGGCGGCGGCTACAGCGCCCCGGCGATTGCCGACGGGCGCATTTTCGGCATGAGCAACCGTGGTGATGACGAAGTCGTTTGGGCCCTGTCCGAGACCGATGGCAAGGAGCTTTGGGTAACCCGCCTTGGCCCGGCTTTCGCGCAGCGCGCGTCGCAGGGAAAAGAGGGACCGGCATGCACGCCGACCGTTGACGGTGAACGGCTCTACGTAGAGGGCTTGGCAGGCGCTGTGGCTTGCCTGCAGGTCCAGGACGGCAAGATCATTTGGCAGCGCAGCCTGACAGATGATTTTGGAGGGCGCGTGCCAAGATGGAGCTACCGCGAATCACCGCTCGTTGATGGCGACAAGGTAATCTTCACCCCCGGCGGCGAAGATGCGACTCTGGTGGCCCTCAACAAGTTGACCGGCGAAACGGTCTGGAAGAGCAAGGTGCCCGGCGGTTCCGACGGCCCCTCTGCCGATCCCGGCGGCCGTCCACGTGGTTCTGATGGTGGTCCCGACAGTGCCGACCGTGGTCGAGGTCGTCGCGGCGGTCCAGGTGGTTTCGGCCGGGGTAGGGGTGGTTTCGGCGGTTTCGGCGGCTCTGGAGCGGCCTATTGCTCGGCTATAGCGATCGACTTCGAAGGGAAGCGCCAGTACGTGCAGCTAACCGGCCAAACGCTCTTCGGGGTGGCGGCATCCGACGGCGAGTTTCTCTGGAAGTACGACAAACCGGCCAACCGCATGGGGATTATCTGTTCGACGCCGATCTACCACGACGGCCATGTGTTCGCCTCCTCGGCCTATGGTGCGGGAGGTGGCCTGGTGGAGCTTGGCAAAGATGCCAACGGTGGCGTCAAGGCCGAGGAGGTCTATTCCACCAGCGAGATGGAAAACCACCACGGCGGCATGATCCACTTGGACGGTTACCTCTATGGCGCCAGCGGAGGCAATGAGGGCGGCGCGCTGGTTTGTCTGGACTTCAAGACGGGCAAAGTCATGTGGGACCAGCGGGACAGCGCCGGTCGTCGGGCGAAGGGCTCGGTGGCTCTGGCAGATGGTCGACTCTACTATCGAATGGAGGACGGCACGATGGTCCTGATTGAGCCGAGCCCGGAGCAGTACATCGAGCGCGGCCGTTTTGAACAGCCGGGCCGTAGCAGTGCGCCGGCCTGGCCGCACCCGGTCATCTCCAAAGGCAAACTGTACCTCCGCGACCAGGATGTATTGCTCTGCTACGACGTCAAGGCGAACTAACAAGATCCGGCAGGAATAATCGAGAATAAATGGACGCACCCTATTTTTACGCTGTCCACAAAGAAGACGTCCTGGCGGTTATTGCCCCGCTGCGTAACGCGATGAGGACAACCTGCAATGACAACTCGTGAGCTTCTTGGCATAACGCCAAATCAGCAAGCACTGCATCCGATGTCAAGTTGACAATAGGGTCCGTCCAGTTTCCTAAGTGATGAGAGGTCTGATATAGCGTAGTTTGGGCGAGGACTATGAACTGAGATGCCGCGAAGAAACCGAGGCTGGTTCAGCGAAGTGTGACGGACCAGTATGCAGAAGAGAAGACTGAGTCCGTACGAACAGAAAAGAGAAGAGTCCGCGGCAAGTGGAGAGACTCACACGTGGTCTTGCTTGTTTTGCCTATCGTTCTCACCATCCTCTTTGCCGGGAGAGGGATCCTCTATCTACTCGGCAGGTTCCGCCCCCATGCTACATCCCTTAGGGATATTAACCTGCTGTATGTTATCGCAAGTGTTTTCATTCTTTTATGCTTCATTTTAGCGATCGTTAAATTTTTTAGCCGTCGGAGAAAACGCACAAGAAAGGAAGCACTTCTGATTGTTGCCGAAATGTGCATTCCGTTGGTGTATTTTGGATTATTTCATGGATTAACTGTGGTGGCTGATTCCTTCGCGCAAGAGCAGTTCTGTGGGCGCGGTTACGAGCTATACACGCTTGGTTTAAGAGACCGAATAGAAAGTAAAGCTGATATAGAAGCTACGCGGGACTGGCTGCAATCGCTCGGTTCCGAAGAATATAGAAATGGCAACGCAATTTCGAATGCCGAACTGCCGGAATGTTTGAGAGGGCTGAAAGGCGCGAGAGCCGAACTCTCCGCGGATGCCAATGGTAGCGCCAAGGTCTCGTTGATGTGCGGTTCCGGCATAATGGGGAGTTGGGGTGTGGTTATGGGAATGAAGGATATGGAAATTCCTCCGTCCGATTTCGGCACACACGGCGAGTATAGGCTACCTGTGGAGCCGGGCGTATATGTTTGGACGGAGTTCGAATAGCCATAGAAAAACTAAGAGAAACTAGAGAGAAACTAGGGACTCGCCTGCGCGGGGGACTAAGGGGGCCGGGGGATTAAGGGGGCCGGCAACATACAGGAACATACAGAGAGGGGAACATAGAGGGGAAAAAGGGGCCAGCCGCGGAAATAGTACTTAGCACTTGGCAGCGAGCCGGCACACTGTTATCCTTCTGTCCGGGGCTAAGCTGATAAGAATCGAAACCCGTGAGAATCTCGGTTGATAGCGCCCGGCAGTATATCTTAATGAAAGAGAATCCAGAGCAAAGAGGGCAAGCCGGACCGGCAACTGCCAAAAGGTTCCTGAAGCTGATCCGCAAGGGCATCTATTGCGGAAGTATGTTAGCCGCGGCAACTATCGGGGCGTACTTAGTCCACTACAAACTATCTTCTCCGAAAATAGATTTGACCAAGCCAGTCAAGATTATCTCACACGATAAAATCGAAATCAAAGGTCCTGAGGAATTTCTGGAGGCAACAGTAAGCGCACTGAATCTATTGGGGCAAAAGGACCCGGAAAGCTATCAGATGACTAAGGACTATTTGGGAAAGATTGAATCTGTGAACAGAGGATCAGGCGTCTACATGTGGGAGAGTCCGCCGAGATTCGTAGTTGGCGAGAAGTCTGTAGAAGTACCGACTCGAATTTACGCTTCCTCAATTGTGCATGATGCATATCATTCCAAACTCTACAATGACGCGTTGCAAAACGGATGCGACAAGGCCGAAGCGTTAGCAGTGTCTACCGGAAGAAGAGCTGAGCTGTCTTGCGTTAAGGTTCAAGGTGAATCGTTAGCAAGGACCACTGGATTCTTGCCTTTCAGATTGTTGGATTGGCTGAATCTCACTTTCTCAAAAGGTCGGCGTTACGAAGAAATCCCTTACGAAGACAGGGACTGGTGACTGGCGCATACCCACTGCCCTGTCAGAATAACAATCAGGCCTCGACAAGTCTCGATTTCACTTCAATACTCCGGGGCAACGCGGTGGTTTTCAGATTGACTTTAGAGCAGTTTTGAGCTATTCTCAGAGAGTGTTCTGCGGGCCAAAAGGGTCCGGACAGTTGCAGATGGGCGCAACGATGAAACTGACGAAAGACCATGCTAAAAAAGAAGGTATTGTCACCAGCCTCTTGTGCCTGGTTGTGATCCTGTCGGTTGCAGGCTCAGTCGCGGCCCAGTCGGCCAGTGATCGGAAGATACGATACCTGCTCGAATATGATTTCGAGCCGCTTCGTCTGGCGATAGACGATCTGGTCGAAACGTTCGGCCCCGAGTATCCAAATGGCCGCCAGTACCTGAGGCGCGTTAGCGAGTTAGAAAAAGCGCGGGATGCAGCATTGTCGCTCGATCGCAACGGCGACTCGGCAAAATCCGAGTTGCAGAGACTTGCCCGCGAGCTGGCGAAGCTGCAATACGATGCCCTGCTTTCCAATCCGCTGCTCGATTTTGATGAGCTGATCCTGCTCAAGCGCAAGCGCGGCCAGCTCGGCTTGCCGGTCAACCATAAGTGCAACACTGGAATCGAGCGGACGGGCTACGACAACGAAATCGCGGCACTGGGAGCGGTTCATCCGACAGGCAAAATGAGAACGATTTACCGCCCCGAGGCGGGCCAGTACGTCGGCGAGATCGATCTGCATTACGACGCCGAGAAGATGCTCTTCACTATGCCGACCGGCCCGAGTTGGCAGATATTCGAGATCGGCGCCGACGGCACAGGATTGAGGCAGGTCTCCTCGGGAGAACATCCTGACGTTGATAACTTCGACGCCTGCTATCTGCCCGACGGTCGCATAGTGTACGTCTCGACCGCCTCGTACACGGCAGTCCCCTGCTGGCACGGCGTCGAGCGTGCGTGCAATGTCTACCTGATGGACGGCGACGGCTCCAACGTGCGCCAATTATGTTTCGACCAGGATCTCGACCTGCACCCAGCCGTGCTGCCGACGGGCCAGGTGATCTTCAGCCGATGGGACTATACCGGCCCGATGCACATATATCTTAGACCGCTGATGGTAATGAACCCCGACGGCACGGGCCAGCGGGCTATCTATGGCAGCAACTCCTATTGGCCCAACGCACTGTACTATCCGCGCGGGATACCGGGGGCGCCGAACAAGATCATCGCGATCATCGCCGGCTACCACGGCGTTCCACGGATGGGTGAGCTGGGGCTGATCGACACGACGAAAGGCTCGCACGGCGCCGATGGCGTAGTCCAGCGCATCCCCGGACGAGGCAAGCCCGTCGAGACGGTTATCCGAGATAATCTGGTCGACAAGTCATGGCCCAAGTTCCTGCACCCCTACCCGCTGAGTGATAAGTACTTTCTCGTCGCCGCCCAGCTCGTGCACAAAGGTCCCTGGGGGATCTACCTTGTGGACGTATTCGACAACATTCTGCCGATCTGCGTGGATCGTGAGTTCGATCTTTTCGAGCCCATTCCGCTGGCCAGGACGCCGAAGCCGCCCGTTGTCCCCGACAGGGTGGATTCGGATCGTGACGACGCTGTTGTCTACCTCGACGACGTATATGCCGGACCGGGTTTGGCGGGGGTCCCGCGCGACACCGTGAAGAAGCTTCGGATCGCAGCGTATCACTTCGGCTATCCGGGGATGGCCGGCCCCGACAAGATCGGCTGCGGAGGTCCCTGGGAGGTGATGCGGATCCTCGGCACGGTGGATGTTCACAAAGATGGTTCGGCGATGTTTCGAGTCCCCGCCAATACCCCGCTGACCATCCAACCGCTCGATGATCAGGGCAAGGCGGTCCAACTGATGCGAAGCTGGTTCACGGCGATGCCGGGTGAGACAGTTTCGTGCGTCGGGTGTCACGAGCACTCACAGCAAATCCCCCTTTTGCGCCAGAAGATGGCCGCCGCCCGGCCACCCGCTGAAATTGAACCATGGTATGGTCCGCCGAGAGGTTTTGATTTCGAACGAGAGGTCCAACCGGTACTCGATAAGTATTGCACCGGCTGCCACGACGGCCAGACGCTCCCGGATGGCTCAGAGATCGCCAATCTTAGGGCCGAACACTATGCAAAGAATTACCGCGGGCGGCTGCTCACAAAGCTGGGACAGAACCGGCTGCACCCGGTCGTGCGCGAAGCGCTCGGCGGAATGTGGGTCAAGTACACACCCGCATATGAGGCGCTGGTCCCGTATATCCGCAGGGTGAATGTCGAGGACCACGTCGGCCTGCTCGTGCCGGGCGAATACCATGCCGATACAAGCGAGCTGATCCAGATGCTCAGCAAAGGTCATTACGGTGTGCGCCTGGACGCAGAAGCCTGGGACAGGCTCGTCACGTGGATCGATCTTAACGGTCCCTGTCACGGCACCTGGGGCGAGGTGGCCCCGATACCGGAAGGCGCCGACCGGCGCCGGCGCGAGCTGCGCCGTCTCCACAACGGCCCGACAGAAGATCCCGAGGTGGTCGTGACTATTGCGGCCAAGGCACAAAGGGACAAAGACGCAAAGGCACAAAGCAGCAGATTGAGAATGGGCAATAAAGAAGGAAGAATTCTGAATTCTAAATTCCAAATTCTTAATTCTGAATTTGTGCCTTCCTTCAAGGCTATCGATGTGGATGGAATAAAGATAGAGATGGTTCGGATTCCGGCCGGCACGTTTGTGATGGGCGATCCGGAGAATCGCTCCGATGAAGGACCGGCCGCCCGCGTTGAGATTGGCCGCGACTTCTGGATGGGGACATGTGAGATCACCAATGAGTTGTACATGCGATTCGATCCCGACCACGACTCGGGGTACTTCACCAAGCGTTTTCAGGGCCCGGACGGCCCGGGCCTGTCACTTGCCGAGCCCCGCCAGCCGGTAGTTCGCGTGTCATGGCAGCGGGCGCTCGAGTTCTGCCGCTGGCTTTCGCGCAAGACCGGCGCCGAGTTCACCCTGCCGAGCGAGGCGCAGTGGGAGTACGCCTGTCGAGCCGGCTCTACGAGCGCACTTTCCTACGGTGACGTCGATGCGGATTTCACTCGCTGGTCTAACGTCGCCGACACATCACTGAGCGTAAGCCCGAAACCGACCGGCGGTCTTGAATCGAACATCATCGCCCACTTCGGCAAAGGCATTTTGGAATCGGCCGTCTTCGGGGGCAACATCATCTGCGATGTACGTTTCGATGACAACGCCATTGCAACGTCCCACGTCGGCAGCTATAAACCAAACGCGTGGGGGCTGTACGATATGCACGGCAACGCGGCCGAATGGACCCGAACTGCATACAAACCATATACTTGCAAAGACAACGACGGGCGCAACGACCAGACCGATTCGGGCAGAAAGGTCGTTCGAGGCGGTTCCTGGTGTGATCGTCCCGAGAGATGTCGGTCCGCCTTCCGTTTGAGCTACCCGTCATGGCAGCGCGTTCACAACGTGGGATTTCGCGTCATTTGCGAGATAGAAACGCCGGGTCGAAAATATGCGGCATCACCAGGGATCGCCGGCAGCAGCAAGACACCGGATGACTGAGGCCGATCGCAATGACCAAGAAGAGACGACGAAGGACGAGGCGCGCTTGTGTGCTTGCAGTCTGTGCGATACTCGCAGCCCCTTGCCATCGGTCTTATGCTGATCAGGCGCAAAGCCTTTCGAATCTATACACAAAGAAGTCCACATGGCAACAGACCATGCTTGCGTGGCGCAGCAGGATCGATGGCCAGCTCATAGAATCCAAGGCACAAAGGCATCTGAGCAGACGGATATTGAGAGACTTTCCAATCGAATGGGATTGGGTCGAGCAGGATTGTGGAGCGGATTTCTACAAATGGCTCGGCGGTACAGAGGACACGGCTGTTGAGAAGAAGATGATCAAGGTCGTTCTTGGCGAGCTTGGCGCCGCCGGCAACGACCTGAGACGCCAGTTCCAGCGGCTCTGCGAAACCAAGGTTCATTCGAACGATCGGCGATGGCTCGATCTGTATATTGAGGCATGTCAAAAGCGGCGTGGGGTGCGCCTAAGGACTCTGCTGGAGAAATGCGAGAGAATCGTCTTTACCAAGCACTTCAATATGGGAGGCTCGCACTACGCATATACCGAGGCCCAGTCCGACGCCCAGCACGAGCGCAATTTCATGCCGGGCTCGGCCCTCTGTCTGCTGGAATTCAAGGGCAACTACGGCCGCGTGCACACCCTGATAGATGATCCCGAGGGCGTGATTCGCGATCCGGACGTCTCTTTCGACGGCAAACGAATTCTCTTCGCCTGGAAAAAATCAGACCGCCAGGACGACTATCATCTCTACGAGATGGACGTCGAAACCCGGCAGGTGCGGCAGCTCACCTTTGGGCTCGGCTTTGCCGACTACGAGGGGGCCTATCTGCCCGACGGCGATATCATTTTCAATTCGACACGGTGCGTGCAGATCGTGGACTGCTGGTGGACCGAGGTCAGCAACATCTACACCTGCGACGAGGACGGCAGGTATCTGAGACGACTGACCTTCGACCAGGTGCACACCAATTTCCCAACCGTGACGGCCGACGGCCGGGTGATCTATACGAGATGGGACTACAACGATCGGGCACAGATCTATCCCCAGGGACTCTTCCAGATGAACCCGGACGGAACGGCCCAGAGCGAATACTACGGCAACAACTCATGGTATCCCACCACTATCCTGCACGCGAGGGATATCCCCGGTAAGCAGAAACTCATAGCCGTCCTTTCAGGCCACCACACCCATCAACGTGGCAAGCTCGCAATAATCGATACTCGCAAAGGCCGGCAGGAGGCCTCAGGCATACAGCCGATCGCCCCGGTTCGCGCCGCAAAGGCCGTTCGCATTGACGCCTTCGGCCAGGATGGAGATCAGTTCCAATACCCCTATCCGCTGAGCGAGACGGAATTCTTAGTGACATATGATCCGGAGGGAAGCGGCAACCAGCGATACGTCCGACCGTACGCGATCTATCTTATGACAACTGACGGCCGGCGCGAGCTGCTCGCCGCCGACCCCGACATTTCGTGCAATCAGCCCGTACCGTTGGTAGCGCGAGATAGACCGCGTATTCACCCGAGCCCGGTGGACTACCGAAAGAAGACGGCCGTCTACTACATTCAGGACATCTACTCCGGTCAGGGATTAGCGGGGATCGCCCGTGGTATGATCAAGAAGCTCCGTGTCGTAGCGTTGGACTTTCGCGCAGCGGGCATCGGCAGGACGTCCAACAGCGGACCCGGTGGCGGCGCGCTATCCAGCACTCCCGTAGGCGTGGGCAATGCCTGTTGGGACGTCAAGATCGTCTTGGGTGATGCAACGGTTTATGAGGACGGCTCGGCCCTGTTCACCGTTCCGGCGCGAACGCCCGTATACTTTCAGGCGCTCGACGCCAAGGGACACATGGTCCAGACCATGCGGAGCTGGTCCACCTTGCAGCCGGGCGAGACATTCTCCTGCATAGGCTGTCACGAGAATAAGAATCAAGTACCTCCGGTCGGGCGGACAACGCTGGCGCTGAAATCGCCGCCGCAGTCGCTCGAACCCTTCTACGGTCCGCCGCGAGGCTTCAGTTTCTATAAGGAGATCCAGCCGATACTCGACCGTCACTGCATCGAGTGTCATACCGGCCGCCGGGAGCAGGCCTTTAGTCTGCTGGCCGATCGCAACACCACTAAAGAATCCAAGCGAAGGTGGAGTGACGCCTACCTGGTCCTGACGGATGCGAAGCCTGTGAAGAACAAAGGCGAAGTGCTCTTTTACAAGGGCAATCCGGAAGGCGGGTTCGTCAACTGGATAAACACAATGTCGGTCCCGACGATGCTGCCGCCCTACTGCGGGGGCGCCGCCAGGAGCCG
>Ga0209536_100009975_pt1 | contig 14052 bp, 9 predicted proteins | sample DeeMarSeWOR28_12_FD_187461 | JGI IMG/M metagenome (GOLD analysis project Ga0209536, IMG submission 187461) | Marine sediment microbial communities from White Oak River estuary, North Carolina - WOR-2-8_12 (SPAdes) (version 2) | ecosystem: Environmental > Aquatic > Marine > Intertidal zone >...
GATCTCAGATCGATTGCTGAGATGCTTGTCGCTATTTGCCATTTTTTCTGTAACGAAAGTTCACTTTCGTGCCTCTTTTAAATTGAGCAGTCAAATTTACACGAAACGAAATTTGAAAGGGAAAAATCATGGCAAAGATCTCAAAAAGCATTGTAGTATTGGCTATAGCGACGCTCTTTTTTGTGCTGTCGGCCGGCCATTCCGCCGGACCGGCCGTCATAGCACAGGCACAACAGGCTCCGAAAGCTCAAGAACAACACCAGAACATATGTGTCCTGGTCGAAGCATTTGTCGTTGAGGTCGATCTCTCGGAGCTTTACGAGCAGGGAGTTAGTCCCATCGGCCAAAAGCCCAATGCCGTTTCGATAGAAAATATCCTCAAATGCCTTGATGCCAGTGACATAGCACAGGTCACTACTGGTATAAAAGTCGCGGTTCCCTCAGGTCATCGTGGAGAGGCCAAAATTAGAGAGACTATCCAGCAAATACCTGTGCCAAATAGTAGAAAAACTCCCGGCCCTGTACGTTATTTGAAATATGAGATTGGTAAGACATTCAGAGCCACGGCATCTGTCCAATCCAACAGTGAAATAGTTATGAGCTTTGACTTCAGTGAAAGTACATACCGGAACATTCCCTCCACCGATGAAACTCCACCTAACGCTATAAGCAGGGAATGGTCTGGAACAGTAAATCTCTATGCCGGTCAGCCCGCAATCGCCGGTGCGACACAGAATGAGGAAACTGCGGTTTTTCTGATTCTCTGTGCCGACATGATGGGCAGGTAGAATTTCGCTCAAGTCTTTAGCTTTATTTTGCTGACTGCCTGATGGGCAAGCCGAGTAGGCTCTGGCAGACGATACTTTACGGCACAGTCAAGAACTACTCTGACAGCATCATCTAGCAGGCACTTGTGTCCTACTGAGACAAAAACCGGCTTAACGTTTGTGCGTGTCCTGACAACCGCCCCGATTATCTCGGATCGTGCTTCTTGCTTTCCTTTTTCATCTTTTAATAAACTATAAGCCCCCTTTTCAAGCGGGGGCTCTTTATACGTTCCGGTAAGCCTGCTTTTGGCACAGCCGATTGTCGGCTTATCCAGAAACAGACCGAGATGTGCCGCCAGGCCAACCCGGCGGGGGTGCGCGATTCCCTGGCCGTCGATCATAAACACATCCGGCTGCTTTTGCAGTTTCTCAACAGCAGCAAGACATACCGGAGCCTCGCGAAAAGAAAGCAGACCGGGGATATAGGGAAAAGTGACCTTTCGCGAAGCACTTACTGTTTCCATAAGGTCAAATTGAGGCAGTCTCAAAACGACAACAGCAGCAAAAATTCTCTCGCCATCCTTACTGAAAGCACAATCAAGTCCGGCTACCAGTTTAGGTTTCTTCTTTAAGGGCGTAAATTTTACCTTGCCGGAAAGCTCAACCTGCAACTCTCTGGCCTGCGAATAAGATAAATTCCAGCTATGTAACTTTTTCATAGACCATTGACTGTTGAATATTGGTTTTACCGGACGAAAAGCATTTTACCTTTTCGATGTGTTGTGCTACAATGATTAATTTGTGTTAGTGTCAACTTTTAACAATATTGTTACTTAAGGTCAATAAAGACGTAATATGGCCGTTAAAGCAGAAAAAGCAATTAAAATTACAGGTGCTTCCGAGCACAATCTTAAAAATATCAACCTGAGCATTCCTCGCGATAAGCTGGTAGTCATTACCGGCATCAGCGGTTCCGGGAAAAGCTCGCTCGCTTTCGATACGATTTATGCCGAAGGACGAAGAAAATACGTCGAGTCGCTGAGCGCTTACGCCCGGCAGTTTCTCGAGCAGATGCAAAAACCGGCGGTTTCCGATATTTCAGGTCTGCCCCCGACTATCGCCATCGAGCAGCGAAGCGCCAGCCACAATCCCCGCTCTACCGTAGCTACTACTACTGAGATTTATGATTACTTCAGGGTGCTTTTTGCCCGCGTAGGCACGCCCCACTGCTGGGTATGCGGCAAAGAAATAACCAGCCAGCACTCTTCACAAATCGTCGAGTCAATACTCTCTCAGCCGGAGGGCACAAAAATCCAGATTTGCGCCCCCCTGGTTCGCGGCAAAAAAGGCGAGCATAAGGATATTTTCGCCCATATACAGCAGGAAGGCTTCGTGCGGGTCCGCGTTGACGGCAATATTTACGATATAAAAAACGTGCCTATCCTGAATAAAAACAAGAAGCACGATATCGCAGCGGTAGTCGATCGTCTGATCCTCAAGGATGCTATTCGCATCCGATTAGCCGACTCGGTAGAGACGGCCTTGAAACTGGCTGACGGCATTCTTCTCGCATTGACGCAGAAACCTGATGCGGACAAGAAAAACGGCGGCAACGGAAAATGGAAAGAAACAATCTATAGCGAGAAATTCGCCTGCCCAAAGCACCCGCAGGCAAGCCTCGAAGAATTATCGCCCCGGTTGTTCAGCTTTAATAGTCCCTATGGTGCCTGCAAAAGCTGTGACGGCCTTGGGACTATTCTGGAGTTCGATCCCGACCTGATTGTACCGGACAAGAGTGTCTCGCTGGAAAATGGGGCTATCGACGCCTGGCGTAAAGGCGGCAAGAGAATGAATATCTTCTACAACAGGCTGGTCAAACGGTTCTGCAGGAAGATGGGGATCGATAAATCAATACCATTCAACCAAATACCTGAAAAATACAGAACGATTCTGATGTACGGAACGACCGGCGCCGACGTGAAGAAATACGGTGTGTCATTCGAAGGAGTGATTCCAAACCTTAACCGGCGTTGGGAAAACACAACAAGTGAATATGTAAAGACCAGGTTGACCAGCTACCTGTCACAGCATCCCTGCCGCAGATGTGAAGGAGCAAGGCTTCGACCCGAGGCGATTGCTGTCACTATCGGCGGAAAGAGCATCAATCAATTGACTGCCCTAAGCATCGAAAAAGCGGAGGCTTTCTTCAAGAAGCTAAAGCTGGACAAGGAGCAGTCAGTGATTGCCGCTGCTGTATTAAAAGAGATAAAAGCGCGGCTTAAATTTATGTTCGACGTCGGCCTCGGATACCTGACTCTGGACAGGATGAGCAGCACACTGGCCGGCGGAGAAGCACAGCGAATCCGCCTGGCCACCCAGGTCGGCAGCGGTCTGGTTGGAGTCTGCTACGTGCTCGATGAGCCGACAATAGGTTTACATAAGCGAGACAACGACCGATTGTTGGGAATTTTGCAGCGGCTTACCAAATTAGGCAATACGGTCATCGTGGTCGAGCACGACGAGGATATCATCAGAAGCGCCGACCACATAATCGATATCGGTCCGGCCGCCGGCGCACACGGTGGCGAACTCGTTGTACAGGGCAGTCTCGATGACATTACAGATTGTGAAAATTCACTGACAGGCGATTATCTGAGCGGCAAAAAAAATATCGCCCTGCCGGCAAAGAGAAGGCGTTACAATCTGAGAAAATGTATCGAAGTAAAAGCCGCGGCAGAAAACAACTTAAAGGACATCGATGTCAAGTTTCCGCTCGGTGTCTTTACATGCGTCACGGGTGTCTCCGGCTCCGGCAAGAGCACTCTGGTCACCGAGATACTGCTCAAAGCCCTGAAACGCAGGCTCTATCAGTCTCGCGGAAAACCCGGCAAACACAAAAACCTTCTTGGAACATCGCAGATTGACAAGGTGATAGAGATCGATCAGTCACCTATCGGAAAGACGCCGAGAAGTAATCCGGCAACGTACACCGGGGCCTTCGATGTGATAAGAAAATTGTTCAGCATGACGCGAGAGGCAAAAATCAGAGGTTACAAACCCGGACGATTCAGCTTCAATGTCAAAGGTGGGCGATGCGAACACTGCAAGGGACAGGGCACAAAAAAAATCGAAATGCACTTCCTGCCGGACGTTTACGTCACCTGCCAGAATTGTAAGGGCAAAAGATATAATCCTGAAACCCTAACGGTGACATACAAAGGCAAGAATATCGCTGATGTACTCGATATGCGGATTGAAAAGGCATTGGATTTCTTTGCGAACTTTCCGACTATCGTTCGGATCCTGCGGACATTGGCCGATGTCGGGATGGGCTATATGCAGCTCGGCCAGGCCTCGACAACCCTCTCCGGTGGTGAGGCCCAGCGTGTCAAACTTTCCGCTGAACTGGGCAAGGCGGCGACAGGGCACACTCTGTATCTGCTCGACGAGCCAACTACGGGACTGCATTTCGCAGATATTCATAACCTCCTGAATGTGCTGCAGCGTCTGACAGATTGCGGCAACACGGTTGTCGTAATCGAGCACAACCTTGACGTAATCAAGATGGCGGATTATATAATAGACCTCGGCCCCGAAGGCGGCGAGGCCGGGGGAACGGTGGTCGCCGCAGGAACGCCTGAGCAAATTGTCAAAAACAATAACAGCTACACAGCAAAATTCCTGAAAGAAAAACTCATCAAAAGAAAACGATAAGGCAAGCAGCAAAATGTGGGAATTTCGATTACGTAATACTGAGGATTTGGAGCGATTAAGCAAGCAGCTTGGCGTCAATGTCGAGGCGATCGAGGACGTTACGATTTTATCTAAACCCGTGCAGGTTGGAGAATTAGTAATACCGAATTCGCTGGCAGTGCATCCGATGGAAGGCTGCGACGGCGATTCCCAGGGACGGCCGGGCAAACTAACACTCCGGCGGTACGAAAGATTTGCCGCAGGTGGCGCAGGATTGATCTGGGCGGAAGCTACGGCAGTAGTTCCCGAAGGCCGGGCGAATCCGAGACAGTTATGGATTCACGAAAAGAACAAGGAAAGTTTCGCCGAGATGGTCAAGATGATGCGCAAGACCGCCTCCGAAAGTATGGGATCGAACCATAAGCCCGTTATTGTGCTGCAATTGACCCATTCGGGTCGGTACAGTAAACCCGAAGGTAAAGCACATCCAATTATCGCTCAGCGTGATCCGTACCGCGATCCTCTGGCCCCACAGCCAAAACCCGATCCAAACAGAAAAAGCAGGATACCGGATGACTGGCCGCTTGTTACGGACGATTATCTCGACAAGCTCCAATATGCTTATGTCGAAGCGGCAAGAATCGCCTTTGAAGTCGGATTTGACGCCGTAGATATCAAGTCCTGTCACGGATACTTAATCAACGAACTCTTTGGCTGCCGGAGCAGGAAAGGAAAGTACGGCGGTTCTTTCGAGAACCGAACAAGGTTTCCGCTTGAAGTTATCGACAAGATTCACAAAGAACTTGGCAAAGATGTCGTTGTTACGATGCGCCTTGGAATTTATGATGCGATCCCCTATCCTTACGGCTGGGCTATCAATAAGGATGATTACACGAAACCGGACCTGACCGAGCCGAAGAAGCTGATTGGGCTCCTGCAGCAGCGTGGACTCAGTCTTATCAATGTCACGATAGCGAACCCGTATTACAATCCACATGTGGGCAGGCCTTTCAATGAAACAATAGTGGGCGGATATGAGGAGCCGGAACATCCGCTTGTGGGCGTCGAGAGGCTCGTCAATCTGACCGGTGAGATTCAAAAGCAGTTCCCCAGTATTGCCTTTGTCGGCACTGGCTATAGCTGGCTGAGGACTCTTTTTGCAAATGTTGCGGCAGCAAATAAAACCAACGGCCTGACCACTATGGTCGGCGCCGGGCGCATGGCCTTTGCATATCCGGATTTTGCAAAAGACATTATCACTGACGGTAGAATGTATCCTGAGAAAGTGTGCGTGAGCTGCAGCGCCTGCACACAGATTATGCGTGACGCCGGCATGACGGGTTGCGTTGTGCGCGACAACGAAGTTTACGGCCCAATTTTCAAGCATGGCCGAATGAGCGACAAAGAGAATCTTGCCCGGCTCGGAGCAGCCTGCCGCAAGTGCCAGGAACCGACGTGCCAACTGGGCTGCCCTGCCGGTGTGGACATACCAAAATTCATCCACCAGTTTTTAGACGGCGAAGAAAAGGCCGCATATGAGACATTGAGAGAAGCAAATATATTCCCGGAAGTCTGTGCATGGTTGTGCCCGGTCGAGCAGCAGTGCGAAGGTAACTGTCTGCAGAGTTTTATCGGCGACGGCCCCCTGCCGATTGCCGAGATACAAAGATATCTGGCCGAGCAAGCTAATAAGAATGGTTGGTCTAAACTTCGGATACCGAAAAAGAGCACTAAAAAGAATATCGCTATAATCGGTACCGGTCCCGCAGGTTTGTCCTGTGCGGCAAAACTTCTCGAAGTAGGACATACGGTAACGGTCTTCGACGCCGGCACTGAATTCGGTGGCATGATAGAATCGGTCATCCCGGCTGAAAGACAAAGCGACTCACTAAGAAACGAAATAACAGCAATTTTCGCTGATGTGCCAAAAGAACGAATGATTCTGCAACTGGGCAAAGAATTGAATGCCGATTTTAATCTGGACAACATAATTGAAGAGGGATTTGACGCTGTCTTTATCGGCATGGGCCTGCCGAATTCTGTAAGCATCAACGACAACAACAGAGACATTGACGGTTTATGGAATGCGATGGACTTTCTATCGGCGGCCAGAAAGCCTGATGCGCCGAACCTCGAAGGTAAATCCGTAGCAGTAATCGGCGGCGGCAATACTGCAATGGATGCTGCAACAACCGCCAAGCGGCTTGGCGCGAAGGACGTTTACGTAATCTATCGTCGCTCTTTTAAAGAGATGCCCGCCTGGAGCGCCGAGCGTGATCAGGCGATTAACGAAGGTGTACATTTTCTGATATTGACTCAGCCGGTCGACTTCAATTCAACTAATGGAAAATTGACAGGGATTAAAGTTTGCCCGACGAAACTGGGCGAACCGGACAAGAGTGGACGCCGCAGGCCCGAAACAGTCGAATCGAGCGCTTATACGCTCGATATGGATGTCGTCATCGAAGCGATAGGCCAGGAGCCACCCGAGAACATTGGCGAAATCCTACCGGGCATCGATTTAATGGCCGGCCTCATCCATACAAAAGAAGGGACGCTGACGACATCCAGGCCCGGAATTTACGCCGGCGGTGACCTTGTCAGGGGAGCATCGACCGTAGTCGCTGCTGTAGCAGACGGCATGGCTGCTGCGAATGAAATAGACAAATTTTTAAAACAAGCGAATTAAGAGGATTTTAAGATGACAGAACGACCTGTAGCAATAGTCACCGGAGCAAGTCGCGGCATCGGTAAAGGTGTAGCGAATGAATTAGCTTCACTGGGCTACGACCTTGTAATAAACTATTTCGACTTTACCGCAGAAGGCAAGCCGGACGAATCAAAAGCCTTGCAGACGCAGAAAGAAATCAAGGAACTCGGCTTAGAGTGTGAAATTCTGCGAGGCGACGTCAGCAATACCAAAGATCGTGATAGTCTGGTTGCTCTGGCAAAGTCCAAATTCGGACGATGCGATATATTAGTGAACAATGCGGGTGTCGCCCCTTCGAAACGAATGGATTTGCTTGAGGCAACGGAAGAAAGTTTCGACAGGGTCCTGGGTATAAACCTTAAGGGGCCTTACTTCCTGACCCAGCAGGTAGCAAACTGGATGGTCGAGCAGAAAAAGACTCATCCTGATCGTGCATTTCGTATTGTCAGCACAGGCTCCATTTCGGCATATACCAGCTCGCCGGCACGGGGAGAATATTGTGTGAGCAAGGCGGGAATCAGCATGATGACAAAACTGTACGCGGACAGATTAGCAGAATACGGTATCGGAGTATTCGAAATCAGTCCCGGTATTATCGCAACCGATATGACCAGCGTAGTTAAAGACAAGTACGACAAGCTCATCGCAGAGGGGCTGACTCCGATTAAGCGATGGGGCCAGCCGGAAGATATCGCAAAAGCTGTGGGAGCTATCGCAGAAGGCAGACTCGATTTTTCAACCGGCCAGGTCATCAACGTAGATGGCGGATTTCATTTAAGAAGACTATAGGGAGCAAAAATGAATATCAAAAGCACAATCCAAACGCTGCTAAAAGACGGCTTTATTCTCGTCTTCAACCAGGACAAGCTCGATGTTGTGAAGACCGCTGAGGCCCTGATGCAAGCAGGCATTAATAACATGGAAGTCACCTGTCGGATAAAGCAGCCTCTGGAGAAGATGTCCCGTCTGCGTAAGGAGCTTCCCAATTTTGTCACAGGCGCGGCAAGCCTTATCGACTCACCGCAGATGCTTGAGCTTTACAACAAAGTCCATCCGGAGGACCCCCTACCTTCACTCGAGGAGGTTGTGGATGCCGGTGCTTGCTATCTTGTCTCCGCGATCAATTTCAGCGACGCCGGCTTCGAGAAATACGCCGGCAAAATTCCCATGATACCGGGTTGCGACAGCGCTACAGAAATCGTCAGCCAGTTTTCCAAAGGAGCGAATCTCTGCAAGGTTTTCCCTGCAAAGCAGCTTGGCGGCCCTGCTTTTGTCAAGGCTATCGATCCGGCTATTCATAAAACCATCAGTCTTGTCCCCACAGGTGGAACCAATCCCGGCAACATCCCCGATTATATTGATGCAGGCGTTCTGGTTCTGGGCGGCTCGTTCAGCATGATCGAAAAAGCCACAATGAAGAAAATCGTAGGCGAGCAGGATTACAAGCTTTTAGCCGGGGAACTGAAAAAGGTAAAAGAACTGATTGACAAACTACGTGCGGATAAATACCCCGACATTGATTTTAGCTCCGCCTCAATCGAGCAAATAAGTCAGGCCACCGGCAGGCATTTCAATACGAATTGATTGCAATATGAAACAGTCCAGCACGTTACAGAAACACATTGTGGCCGTAGCCGTTTTGTTGTTGGTGGAAATGTCACTGTGCCGGAACGTCGAAGCTTCTTCCGGAATACTCACCCTCAACAAAAAGGACACGGGCTATCGCGGCATCTGGTACATGAATCAGCCGTCCGGCGATGAATACGTCTATAAGTACAGCGGCGGACTTGGAACGTATTGCGCCAAGCACAAGCCTTTCGCAGTTTATTGCGACAAGGTTGAAAAAACATTTTTCTGCTATGGCGGCACGACCACCGACAGCGACCGAAAGCTGCTCCACATGGTCTCGTACTACGACCACAAGACCGGCATGGTTCCACGCCCGACCATTCTGCTCGACAAAAAAACGAGCGACGCCCACGACAATCCGGTCATCTCCATCGACGGAGAAGGCTATATCTGGATATTCTCCACCTCGCACGGCACATCGAGACCATCGTACGTGCACAAGAGCACCAAGCCATACGATGTCAGCGAATTTAAACTGGTCGATGTAACCAAGATCGAGAATTCGCAAGAAGTCCCGATGACTAATTTTTCGTATATGCAGCCATGGTATCTGAAAGACAAGGGCTTTGTCTGCTTTTTCACCCGTTACAATTATCCCGCCGCCCGGACGATTTGTTTTATGACGAGCTACGACGGAGTCAAATGGTCGAAGTGGCTTCGGCTGGCAGCTATGGACCAGGGGCATTATCAGATAAGTGCCGCCAGCAAGAACAAGGCCGGGACGGCATTCAACTTTCATCCGAAGGGCAAGGGTCTGAATTGGCGCACGAACCTGTACTATATTGAAACCGAAGACCTCGGCAAATTTTGGAAGTGTGCCGATGAGCGCAAATTAACGCTGCCTTTGACCGAACCAACGAGCCCCGCACTCGTCCACGACTATCAGAGCAAAGGTTTAAATGTTTATCTCAAAGATATCCGGTTTGATGCTGACGAAAAACCAGTCATTTTATTTATCACAAGCAAGGGTTACGAATCGGGTCCAAAGAACGATCCGCGAACATGGACGACGGCCCGTTGGACGGGGAATGCATGGCAAATAAGACCGGCATTTACCTCTGATAACAACTACGATATGGGCTCGCTTTATATCGAGGATGATGGGACATGGCGAATCATCGGCCCGACAGAAACAGGGCCCCAGCCATATAATCCAGGAGGTGAAATGGCGATGTGGACCAGCACAAACCAGGGGCTAACATGGCAAAAGGTCAGGCAGCTCACTAAAGAAAGCCTGCACAATCACACGTATTCACGACGACCGGTCAATGCACATCCTGATTTTTACGCTATCTGGGCCGACGGCCACGGCAGAAAACCATCGCAATCAAACCTTTACTTTTGCGACATACAAGGAAACGTCCGAGTCCTACCGCGAGAAATGTCGGAAGAGCTTGTCAAACCAAAGCTGTTGGAGTATAACACAAACGAATAACCTGAATTATCAAACCATCATTTGACGGAATGGAGCAGTAGAAATATGGAAGAAAAGCAAATAGCCAACCAAACCGTAACTTTTCACAGCTATAATACGATCATTGTCGGCTCAGGAGCAGCCGGAATGAACTGTGCAGTGCATCTGTGCGAGTTTATGAAAGACAAGAACATAGAAAATCCTGCCGAAAGAATTGCCGTAATTACTGCTGGGCTGGGACTGGGTGCATCACGTATGAGCGGCTCGGACAAGCAGACCTACTATAAGATGGGCACAAGCCCGGATGTTGCCGACAGCGCCGAGGAATTCGCCAAGAGTCTGACCGCCGCCGGCTGCTGCCATGGTGACACGGCACTGGCAGAAGGAATTGGCTCACTTCGCGAATTCTACCACCTTGTCCAGGCAGGCGTTCCGTTTCCCACTGACTCGATAGGAACTTTCATCGGCTATAAGACAGATCATGATCCTTACGAACGAGCCACTTCAGCCGGTCCCAAGACCAGCAGGTTCATGAGCGAATGCCTGCAGAAACAGCTCGAACAATATAACGTCGAAATTTACGATAGGCAGGAAGTCGCTCATTTGATTACTATAGGAGCGGGTGAGTCCAAACGAATTGCAGGCATTGTGACTTTAGATAAAAAAAACATCAATGACTCGAATCTTGCTGTAAACGTATTTCTTGCTGAAAATATGATTCTCGCGGCCGGAGGGCCGGGCGAGCTTTTCAAAACTACCGTCTATCCGAAAGCCCAGCTTGGTATTCACGGCCTGGCTTTCAAAGCGGGCCTTATCGGCGCAAACCTTACCGAATCGCAGTTCGGCCTGGCCAGCATAAAGTTCCGCTGGAATGTTTCAGGCACATATATGCAGGCGGTGCCGCGACTATTCAGCACGAACGCCAACGGTAAAGATGAGAAGGAATTTCTGGCGAATTTCTTCCCCACTATGAGCAAGATGGCAACAAACATTTTCCTTAAAGGTTATCAATGGCCTTTCGATCCGCAGCGGATCGAGAATTTGCAATCGTCATTGATTGATATCCTGGTATTCAACGAAACACAAAAAGGCAGACGGGTTTTTATGGATTTCCTGCGCAATCCTGTCGGCAACGATTCGATGGACGAGTTCGACATCGATGCCCTGGAACCGGAAGCTAAAGAGTACCTGCAAAAAGCCGGCGCCCTACAGAAAACACCCATCGAACGGCTGGCACATATGAACACACCAGCCATCGAAATATATAAGGAAAACGGCATCGATTTGTATTCCGAGCCGCTTGAGATTGCCGTTTGCGCCCAGCACAATAACGGCGGCTTTGCCGTAGACAAATGGTGGCAATCAAATATCCCGGGTACTTTCATCATCGGCGAAATGGCGGGCACGCACGGCGTCAAACGCCCTGGCGGCTCTGCTCTTAACGCCGGCCAGACGGGTGGGCTGAGAGCTGCACAATATATCGTCAACGTTAACGGCTGCGAACTGCCTAATTATTCTGATGTTCAGTCTGAGATCGAACAGCAGCTAATTGACATAGTAGCCAGCCTCGAACGATATAAAGGTTCATCTGGATTGGTACCAAAAGAAGTGTTGGAGGATATCAGGAACAGAATGACTACATCGGGAGGTCATATCAGAGAACTAAACGATGCAGAACGAGCTTTGAAAGATGCGGTTGAGCTTTACAAAAACATCCAGCAGAAAGGCTTCAGCGGAAAAGACAAAAAGAGTCTCGTTGGAGCTATACAGGCCGAACATCTGGCCCTGACCAGTGTGGCTTTTCTCAAGGCCGTTGTCGAGCTGCTCGGTCAGGGCAGCGGCTCTCGTGGATCGCATCTGGTCCTCGCCGAAGACGGCGTCGAAATCCATGCCGACGTAATCGATAAAGCCACCGGCAAGCCATTGAAATTCAAACCTGAGAACCAGGCGCTGCGAAGCTCCATATTGCATATCGAGTACGATGAAACATCACCCGATTTATTCAAGAACACGACCATCGATTTAAGACCGGCACCAACCGACCGCAAGGCATTCGAGCCAGCCTGGCAGGATTATAGAGAAGGTAACATTTACAGCTAACACAAAGCAGTAAGGAGAAACGCCATGGCAGTCATAGACGTCAAATCCGGAACCGAGTGCAAATATGACATCATCTCGCTGGGCGAAATCATGATTCGTCTGGATCCAGGCGAGGAAAGAATTCACACAACCCGGCACTTTCGAGTCTGGGAAGGCGGCGGAGAATATAACGTCGCCAGAGGTTTGAAACGCTGCTTCGGAAAAAGGGCTGCAGTGGTAACTGCTATTGTCGATAATCCGGTCGGGCGACTGCTCGAAGATTTAATTTACCAGGGAGGCGTAAATACCGAATACGTCAAATGGGTACCGTACGATGGAATCGGCAGAAAAGTACGCGCCGGCCTGAATTTCACCGAGCGAGGCTTCGGCGTCCGGGCGGCCGTTGGATGCTCCGACAGAGCAAACAGTGCCGCTTCGCAACTGAAAAAGGGAGATATCAACTGGGATAAAATATTTGGTCAGGATGGAAGTTGCTGGTTCCATACCGGTGGAATCTTCGCCGGACTTTCGGAAACGACGCCGGATGTCATCATTGAAGCAGTAAAGACAGCGAAAGAGCACGACACAATCGTCTCATACGATCTGAACTACCGAAAGTCACTCTGGCAGGATATCGGCGGTCAGGAAAAAGCCATGCAGGTAAACCGGGCCATCGCTCCATACGTCGATGTAATGCTGGGCAACGAAGAGGATTTCACCGCGGCGCTCGGATTCAAGGTCAAAGGAATGGATAAAGCTTATTCCAAACTCGATCCGGCAAACTTCAAGAAAATGATTACCGAGGTCGTCAAGGAATTCCCGAACTTGAAGGTCGTCGCTACAACTCTGCGGAACGCCAAAACCGCCTCGGTCAACGACTGGGGTGCAGTCATATACACTGACGGTGAATTCCATGAAGCAACCTTGCGAACTGATCTCGAAATCTATGACCGGGTTGGTGGCGGTGACAGCTTTGCATCCGGATTGATCTACGGCCTGATGGAAGGAAAGACACCGGCCGAAGCAGTGAACTATGGCGCTGCTCACGGAGCCCTGGCGATGACAACACCTGGCGATACAACTACAGCCAATCTTCGTGAAGTAGAAAAAGTAATGCAGGGCGGCGGAGCAAGAGTTGACCGATAAGCTTAACATCGATTTGAGAGAAAACAACCATGATTGTCGAAGCAGTAAAATGGATTGGCGATATTGACGGTTATTTGGAACTCATAGACCAACGACAACTACCTACGGAATTTACCAGGCTGCAATGCCGAGACGTCGAAACACTTTTCGAAGCCATCAAAACGCTCGCTGTCCGTGGCGCTCCGGCCATAGGCGTCTCAGCCGCTTATGGACTTGTTCTTGCCCTGCAAAAGCTGAATGCAAACGAAAGCATAGAAAATGCTCTTGAGTCGTTAACCGAAGCACGTGACTATTTGGCATCCTCCCGCCCTACTGCAGTGAATCTGTTCTGGGCGCTGGATCGTGTTTGGCAGGCCGCGTCACCGGCAAAAACTCTAAAGCAGTTGCGCAAGGTCATCCTCAGAGAGGCCAATGCTATCTATCAGGAAGATGTAGATATGTGTCGGCGGATTGGACAACATGGCGAAAAGTTTATTAAAAATGGTGCCGGGATTTTGACGCACTGCAATGCCGGTGCGCTTGCTACCGCTGGACAGGGGACCGCCCTGTCGCCGATGTTCGAGGCCCACAAAAAGGGAAAAAAGTTCAAAGTTTATGCCGATGAAACCCGGCCG
>Ga0209536_100009976_pt1 | contig 14052 bp, 11 predicted proteins | sample DeeMarSeWOR28_12_FD_187461 | JGI IMG/M metagenome (GOLD analysis project Ga0209536, IMG submission 187461) | Marine sediment microbial communities from White Oak River estuary, North Carolina - WOR-2-8_12 (SPAdes) (version 2) | ecosystem: Environmental > Aquatic > Marine > Intertidal zone >...
GCATCACCACAGACCGTGACTGCACGAGAGGCAACCGCGAAGCGTGAACCCGCAATCCCAACCCCGCCTCCCCCACGCTAGCGCCTAAGCCGAGCCGTTCGACACATCCCCGTGTCGCGTTCCGTCAGGCCCCGGCCTTGACCGCCCGTTCCTTGGGAAGCCCGTGTCGTGTCTTTTCGAGCCCGGTCCTTACGGCAGTCGCGGCTCGTGGGTCAGTCGGTGGTTTTGATCTTTGGCGGGAGCACGAAGATGATGCCGACGGTGAACATGTTGTTGAACTGACGTATGCGATCGTTGCTGTCGATCTGTCCGTCTTTGTTGTTGTCGGTGCCGGCTGTGTTGTACTTGAAGGGAATGCCGCGCCATTTGAGCGAGATTCCGAGAAACTCTCTGAAGAACGCGCTGAACGCGACGCCGAATGAAGGTGCGATGGCCGTGCGCTTCGAGCGCGCGAGCTGACTTCCTCTGCAGCCGTCGTCAATCTGTGAGCTTCCCTCGATGAGGCAATCCGCTACGCTGCCGCCCCCGGACGGCAGGCCGTCGGCGCCGAGGCCGACGGCGCTGGTCCGTTCCTCCACTCCAACGAATGCCGCGCCCACGAAGAAGTCGAGATCGGCATCGAAGAAGACCTTCTGGAACATGGCCAGCTTGCCGCGGAAGGGCACGAAATGCAGCTCGACGCCGGACCACCAGTTCAGTCGCCCGACCTGCTCCGGAAAATCCTCTCTTGTTGGCAGATCCAATCGATTGGCGCCCCCGGGGCGCACGACGCCGTTGGATTGGACCTCGTCTGTGAGGTTGGTGTCGAGCTTGCCGACGGTGTATCCGCCCCAGCCGCCGATGCCGAGCCAATCTAGAAAGTGAAAACGAAGCTCGCCGCCGACGATAAGCGAGCGTGCGTATTCGTCACCGATGGTGAAGGCGAAGAACGGCTCGGCGTGGAGACGCATTTCGCGCCACAGGCGGAGCTTCTTGACGGCGGGAGCGCCGGCTAGCGGTCCGCTGACGTGGACTTCCTGGGCACACGCCACGCTCGCGTCGCCGCGTAGCCCGTCGCCCAGTATCAGGCCAGCGACCAGCGTCGTCACCAAACCGAGTCGCAATAGCGTCTTTTTCACGAGCGTCATCATTTCGGTAACCGGTACTCCCTCTTCGGGAAGAAGAAGGTCAAGCCAACTTGAATGGAGGTGTTGGCGACGAACGTGGAACCCGATTGGAGCCAAGTCGACGGGTCTGGGTTGTTGCGATCCTCCACGTCGTCGTTTTCGTACTGATCGGGCCACATGTAGGCCCGGAACTCGGTGAAGAATGTCAGGTAGCGCGTAAGGAAGATCCTAAGTCCGATACCGACGTTGAACGCCACGTTGGTCTGCCAATCGAAGGAGCGCGTTACGGTCGTGGTCAGGCCGTAGACTGGAATGGGTTTCGTCCGCATGAGCCCCACTCCGCCGACTAGATACGAGTCCCACTGGAAGATCTTTTTCTTGCCCACCTTGAACTTCCCGTAGAAGGGGACATAGGTGAAGTTGGCCCACAGGCCGAACTGCCACTCGTTGATCGGAACGCCCAACGTGAACTGGTCCTGGATTCGCGGAACGATGCCTGTATAGCTCTCGAACGGGTTTGCTCCCCAGTCGTACCAGATGAAGTTGACCCCGACGGCGAGGACGTTGGTAAACCAGTAGTTTGCGGCAAAGCCCAACCCGTAGTGCTTGAGATACGGATCGTTCAGCGTGAACGCCGCGGACGGCGCAAGCTCTACGCGGTTCAAACGAAGCGCGTAGATCTGCTGGACGGCGTAGATCTCCTCGGCGATCTCTTCGCGTTGCGGCGCAGGCTCGATCGGGCCTTCGGCCGTGCCCTCGTCGGAAGCCAGCTCCTCGATGAGATCACCGCGGGTCTCCGGTTCCTTGGCCTTCTTCGGCTTGTCCTCTTCGACCTCGTCGAGCGAGAACTCCATCTGGGCTCGGGCCGCGGTCGGAAACGCCGTCCAAAGCGCCGCGATCAATAGCGCAATCCCCCCTAAAACTCGCATCGGCCTCTGGCCTTCCCCCCTGAGCGCCGCGGCCCCCACCGCGGCAACTCACTGAAATCACGCACTAAGTGTCCGGTTTCAATCGGACGACAAGACTATACCATGGCGAATCTCGCACTACCAAATCCGGTCGCGATTTTCGAAGAATTCGACCGACGAATTCGACGGCTTCGCGCGGCTCAGCTCACGTTCAGCGCTTCTTGAGAGGGCTCGGCTGCTTCGGGTAGCTCGAACAGCGCCTGCAGGAAAGTCTCGGTGTCGAAGGGCTTCAAATCCTCGACCTTCTCGCCGACTCCGACGAATTCGATCGGCACGCCGTGTTCGTCGACAATTCCCAGGATGACGCCGCCTTTGGCGGTGCCGTCGAGCTTGGTCAGCACGATGCCGCTGAGCGGAAGCGCGTCCTTGAAGAGCTGTGCTTGCTGAATCGCGTTTTGTCCGGTCGTCGCATCGAGGACGAGCAGCACGTGATCGGCCGGACGGCCAAGCGCTTTTTCGACGGTTCGTCCCAGCTTTTTGAGCTCGTCCATCAGGGGAACCTTCGTATGGAGGCGGCCGGCCGTGTCTGCGATCACGAGGTCGATGCCACCGTCCCTGGCTTTTTGAATCGCGTCGAAGATCACCGAGCCTGGATCCGCGCGGTCTTTTCCTTTGACGACCTCGCACCCGACTCGGCGTCCCCACACTTCGAGCTGGGTCACTGCCGCCGCACGAAAGGTATCTCCGGCCGCCAGCAACAACGTCTTGTTCTGCCGGTCGAAGCGGCTCGCCAGCTTGCCGATCGTAGTGGTCTTTCCGACACCATTGACGCCCACCACGAGGATGACCGTGGGCTTGTGATCGAGCGACAGCCCCTTGCCGCTCGAGGCGAGGATGGTGCGCGCTTCTTCCCGAATCGCCTCCCACGCCTCGTCAGCCGAGGAGAGATGACCTCCGTTCATGTGGTTCCGGAGGGCTTCGAGGACGCGCTCGGTGGTGTGGACGCCGACGTCGGCAGTGATCAACACCTCTTCCACCTCCTCGAGGATCGATGGGTCGAGCTCGCGTCCCTTGCGAAAGACGCCGGCGAGCCGCGAAATGAGGTTGCCGCGAGTCGACTTCAGACCGCTTCGAAACGCTCCGAGATCGGCAGGCGGGGCGGGCGGCGGGGTGACGCGCGGCTCGGCCGCAGGAGGCGCCGGCGCTTCAACCGCGCGCGGTGCGGGCGGCACGAGATCCTCGAGCTGGAGTGGCTGCGTGGGCTCGGCTTCGGCCGCTTCTTGCACTTTGATCTTCGGGCGCTCTTCGGCGAGCGCCTCAGGCGGCGGTTGGGGCGGCCCCGGTCGAAGCTCGTGCTTCTTCCGGCCCCGCATGAAGCCGACGATGATGCCGACGACGATCAGCAGAGCGATCGCTGCGATTGCAGCGAGCGTGGTTGGGTTGCTCAGATCCAGTTGCTCCATTCGACCTCTGTCATCCCCCGATGGTCGTTGGGACCGGTGGAATATAGAGAGATGGGCATGGGGGAGTCAACGCGGCCCTCTGCAAGTCGGTTGCCGTCGCCATCGACCTGCTGTGATACTGATGGATGACAGCGAGGAAGGGGCGGGAGCGGTTGACCGGGCACATTGGCCGATGGCGCGGATGGCGAGCGCTGCTCGTCTTGATGCTGCTCTTTGCAAACGGTGCAGCCGCCGATGGGCGTGAGGAGTACCTCATACGCTTGCTCCGAACCTCGGAGGCCTTTCGCGTGAGGGCGCAGGCCGCGCTTTCGCTCGGTCAGCTCGAGCCGACCCGTAGCTCGATTGGTGCGCTCGAAAGGGCGTTGGCTGACGATCACCCCGCAGTGCGGGTGGCTGCGATTTCGTCGCTGCGCCGGCTCGGGGCCAAACAGTCGCTTCCAGCGGTCGAGCGAGCGACTCGCGACCGGGACAAAGCCGTACGGAGAGCGGCCGCCGAGGCCGTCGAGGTGTTGCAATCGGCAGGACAGCGCCCGCACGGGCCCGGCCCGACCCGGTATCTCATCGCCGTGGGCATGCCGGGCGCCAAAGCGGAGCGCGTGTCCCGGCAGATGCTTTTCGACGCGCGAATCTTCCTCTCGGAGCAGCTACAACAGCTCGAGGGCGTGGAGCTCGCGCCCGACGACCTCAGCCCGGCGGATGCCAAGCGTGAGATCGCCAGCCGGAAGCTTCACGGCATCTACCTCGAGAGCTCGGTGGCGTCCCTGGAGTCCAAGGGCGGGGGCGTCCGGGCAGTCGTGACGATCGTCGTGCTGACCTATCCCGGTCGCGACATGCGCGGGATGTTGCGCGGCGCCGCGACCGCGTCCGGCGGCTACGACGAGGATATCGCGGAGCAAGCCATTCAGGGCGCGTTCGTCGGCGCGCTTCGCCGCCTTCCGGCGGTGCTGGAGACCGTGAGGGCGAAAGGAAGCCTTTGACCCGGCAAGAGCGATGGACGTAGGAAGTGAGTAACGCGATGGCTCCAAAGAAACAACGAAAAGTCCGCAACTATCTTCTGGATCGGCGCTTTCAACTGAAATACACCGGCATGGTCATCGTCGTCACCATCGCGGTGGCGAGCGTCCTCGGCTTCATGGCGTACCGCTTTTCGAAGGGGCAGACCGAGGCGTTGACCGCGCACATCGCGGCCCAACCAGATCTCGACGACACCACGGCCGGCGACCTCGAACGATTTGCCGAACAGGAGGATCGCAAGGTTCGAAACGCGATCATCGCCGGCATAGCGCTGCTCGCGTTGGCTCTGGGCATCACCGGCATCGTCGTAACCCACCGTGTGGTCGGTCCGGCCTATCGAATGAGGCGGCTCTTCGAGCACGTGGGGCAGGGCCGGTTCGAGGTGACCACCGGCATCCGGAAAGGGGATGAGCTTCAGGATCTGTACCGCTCGTTTGCCGAGATGGTGAAGTCGCTGCGCGATCAGCGTGCCGAGGAGATCGACCAGCTCGAGGAGACGCTCCGCAAGATGGAATCGGCGGGAGTGCAGTCGGCTTACCTGACAGAGCTCCGAATGCTGCTCGAACGGGTCCGCAAGAGCGTGGACTAACCACGGCTTGCCGTAGTCAGCGCATCGGGAATGATGCGTTTTCGTAGTACTCGATTTGCGGCTCGCCGCTTGTCGACTCGAAGACGACGGCTGCCGCATCGATGCGGGCGCGCACTCGGCCGAGCTTCTCTTGGCGCAACCACATGGCAGTCGCGCGCCGGATGCGGGCTAGCTTGTCGGGGCCGATGGTTTCGGCGGGGAACACCGGACGGGCACGGCTGCGTGATCGGACCTCGCAGACGACGATCAGCGCGCCCCTCTTTGCGATGATGTCGAGCTCGAGGCGGCCGACGCGAACGTTGCGGCCGCATATGGTGAAGCCGCGCCTCTCCAACAACGCGGCAACGAGCGCTTCGCCGCGCCGCGCGAGCTCACATCGATTCGGTGTCGGCGAAGGGATCGCGAACGCAGTAGCTTCCGCGTATTCCATCGCCGCCCGTCTCGAGCACCTCTTCACAGAGGAAGCCGCCTGGGCAACTGCAGGTTGGGAGGTCGCTTCCGGCAGGCGCGGCGCATCGGCACGAGCAATAGACCCTGCGCTCGACCTCTTCGGTGCTGACACAGGTGTCCTCGCCTCGCGGGCACTCGTCTTCTTGGAGGTTCGTCGGGTCACCATCCAGGTTTCGGACGAGGCAGACCCTCGTTGCGCATTGGACCGCGCTGATCTCGAGGTAGGTCTCCGCAGCCAGGAAACCTGGAGGCTGGTCGGGCGAGCTGCGCGGCACCTGCTCCGGAACGCAAGGATCGCCCACCGCGCTGCTCGAGCATCCCGTCCCCGCCAGCCAAAGCAGCGAAATTGCCGCGTAGCCGATCAATTCAAGCAATTGTCTACCCATCGTGCCCCCCTGAGAGCCCCCAAACCCGCTCACAGCATAACGGCAATTGCACATCAGACCCAAACTTCCCCCGCCGTCAGGGGTCAGATGAGGGAGAGGCGGGCGAACCGCCATCTCCATATTTGAGAATTTGTCAGGTCCATGGGTACGTTTCCACCGCCAATTGCAGTCAGCTCGTCAAAAGCTCAATGCGACTATACCTTGACGAGCCCTTCGGCTGCTTTCTATGATGGTACCCGAGCGAGCCGGAAGGGGCTGGTTTCGTTCAAAATTTGGGGGACAGGGGGGAGCTTGGAAAAACCAAGGTTCCGCGACAAGGAGCGCTGTATGAAGTGGATCCGCTTGTGGGCGGCGGCCGCGTTGATGGGGGGCTTGTCCATGGGCGCGCCGGCGCGCGCGCAGGACATGAGCTTTGGTCTCGAGGAGACCGGGCAGGCCCAAGCGCCGACCAAGCTGGGCAAACCGTCCAAGGAATTGGCCGACGCGCTCAGCGCATTCGAAGCCAAGAAGTACGAGGAAGCGGCGATCGGCTTCGAGCGCGTGGCAGCGGGCAAGTCGAAAGACGGCGGCGGCAATCGCAACCGTGCGCAGTTCTTGTTGGGACAGTCTCTCTACAAGATGGGTTACTACCAATCGGCGCTCACGGTCTTCGACGACATCAGCGCGCAGGGTCCGCGCCATCTCTTCTTCGGCGACACGCTCGAGTGGCTCGGCATGTTGGCTTCGAAGCTTCCCGAGGCCTCGGGGATCATCGAAAAGGTCGGCCGCTACGGCGTCGGAGCCCTCGAAGAGTTCAAGGAAAAGGATCGCGATCTCTACAACCAGCTTCTCTACTTGATGGGCCGGCATCTCTACGCGCAAGCGTCGTTTCGTGAGGCCATCGACGTGTTTCAAGAGGTCGATCCAAAGGCCAAGCAGTACACCTACGCGAAGTTCTTCGAAGGAATCTCTTTCGTTCGCATGCGCCAAGCGCGTCCGGCCATCGCGTCTTTCAGAGCAATCCTGGAAGCGATCGACGGGCGCGACGTCAAGGGTGTGGATGAAGACCGGATGCGCAATCTCGCGTGGATCTCGCTGGCGCGCGTCTACTACACCGCCGCCAACCAAGGCACCGGCGGTCAGATCGACGGGACGCTTCTCGGTCAGTCGGTCGAGTCGTGGACCAGGGTCGAGCAGTCGAGTGAATATTGGCTCGATTCACTGTTCGAGTCGTCGTGGGCTTTCTTCCTAGCCGACGAGTACTCACGGGCGCTCGGAAACGTGCACACGCTCTACTCGCCGTATTTCGACAACTCGTTTTATCCCGAGGCGCTCGTGCTCAAGGCAGTGACCTTCTTCGTGAACTGCCAGGTCGACAATGCCGAGGCGACCGTCGCGCAGTTCCACGACCGTTACGATCCGCTCAAGCAAGAGCTCGACGCGGTACTGCAAAAGCACCAAGACAACGCGGCCTTCTTCGAGCTGTTGAAGGAGGTGAGGAACAACAAAGCGGACCTCTCGCCACGCGTTCGACCCATCGTCTCGACCGCCTTGAGTGATCGGACCGTGCTGCAGCACCTCGAGTACGTCGAGATTCTCGACAAAGAAGAAGCGCAGCTCGCGAGGTCGAGCGAGAGCTTCAGGAGCTCACCCGTCGGCGGGAAGATCTTGGAAGACGTCGCGATCGCGAAGTCCTTTGCCGTCGACCAAGCAGGCGATCTCGCGCGCGGCCGATACAACCGGCTGATTCGCGAGCTGCAGGATCTCAGCAATCAGGTCGACACGGTCGAGCTCGAAATCGCGACCTTCCGCCGCGGTCAGATCGACCAAGAGCTTCAGCAACAGATGTCGCTCGCGAAACAATCTAGGGGTGGCGACGTCAACGTGGACGAGGAGCATCAGCTCTGGCCATTCGATGGGGAGTGGTGGCGAGACGAGCTCGGATTCTATCGACAACAGGTAACGAACCTATGCACGCGATAACGAAATCGAGGTACGCGGCCGGGCTCCTCCTCGGAGCGCTCGCCGTGGTGATGGGGGGCGAGGCCTCGGCGGAGCAAGCGCCGACGAGCACTGCGTCGATGTGCATTCCGGAGAGCACCGAGCGGGCGATCGGGGCCTGTCCGGCGGGCGCGCGCAAGGAAGTCGCCAAAGAATCTGGCAATGCGCCCGTGTCTCGGATGAAGGCCACGGAGCCCAAGAAGGCGCAGGGCAAGGGTCCCACCGGTCCCGCCCTCGAGATCGACATGAGCACCCGGCTCGGACGTGAGCAAACCCGTGCCAGAGCCGAAAGCCTCCTCGAAAAGGAGATCGCCATCCTGCAGCGACTGGTCAAGAACAGCGCAGCCGACGACCCGCGTCGACCGGAGGTGCTGCTTCGACTCGCCGAGACGCAGTTCGAGATGCAGATCGCCAAGACTGCCAAGGTTCGTTCGTTCGATGACCCGATCTACGAGGCTTGCACGAGGGACAACGACAAGGATCGATGCAAGCAGGCGCGTGACGGCCAGAAGGCCGCGCAAGGAGAGCTCGACAAGATTCGAGAGGAAAGCATTCGCACCTACGCGACGCTGGTTCGCGACCATCCGACGTTCAAGCGTATGGACGAGGTCTTGTTCTCCCTCGCATTCGCGCTTCAGGAGCTCAATCAGTTCGACAAGGCACGTTCGGTCTATCGCCGGCTGATCAAGGACTATCCGCAGAGCCGCTACGTGCCAAACGCCTATCTTTCGTTTGCCGAGTTCTACTTCAACGACGGCGACATGGAGGCCGCGGCGAAGTTCTATCGCAAGGTGCTCGAGTTCCCGCCGAAGCGAAACTCGGTCTACGGCTACGCGCTCTACAAGATCGCGTGGGTCGAATACAACCGCGAGCGCTACCGCCAATCGCTCCAGGGGTTCGTCGACATCCTCGAATTCGCACGCAGCGACAAGTACGCGAACGATGCGCAGAATCTCGCGCGCCAGGCTCGCAAAGAGCTGGTGTTGCCGTACTCGCGGTACGGCTCACCGGGCAAGGCTCTCGAATTCTTCCGGCGATACGCAAGAGGCGATGCCGAAGCGCACGAGATGCTCGAGAATCTCGCCGAGCTGTACTACGACACGGGCCAATGGCCCGAGGCCATTACCGTCTACCACAAGCTGATGGCGGACATGCCGCGCAGCGACTCGCTTTGCGATTGGCAGACCAAGGTCACCAATGCGGTGATCTCGTCACGCTCCAAAGACGAGCAAATCGTCGAGCTCAAGCGTCTCGCCGACGTCTACCGAGGCTTCCAAAAGGGCAATCGGCCTGCGGAAAAGGTCGAGCAATGCAAGGTGGAAACGGCCACGACCATGCTGTGGCTGGGGACCTCGTGGCATCGCGAGGCCGTGGGCACCGATGAGGCGCCTGGAACCCGCGACAAGAAGACCATGTCCCAGGCGGCTGTTCTCTACCGGACGCTCCTCAAGGAGTTTCCGGACATGGAGCAGATGCAGTTCCCGAACATCGACAAGCGGGACTGGCCGACGGAGTACAAGATCTCGTACTTCTACGCCGAGCTTCTGTGGAAGATGGAAGAATGGGGGCAGTGCGGGCCGGCCTTCGACCACGTGGTCGAGCTGAATTCGCAAGGCGAATACACGAGCGATGCCGCGTACGCTGCGGTGCTTTGCTACAACAACCTCTATCAGCAGCAGTACGTTCCGCGCGAGACCGAGACCAATTTCGTCAGCAAGACCGACCAGAAAGCCCAGAAGGCGAAGGTCGCCGCCAGCAACGAGTTCTCGCCGAAGCCGCTCACGCCGCTTCAGGAAGGCATGCTCGAAGCGTTCAATCGATATGTTTGCTACGTGGACCAGGCCGAGGACTTGGCCACGATCAAGTATCGCCGCGCGCGCATCTACTACGAAGCCAACCGCTTCGAAGAGGCGGCGGTGCTCTTCCGCGACATCGCCTTCAACCACAAGGACAGTGAGCTCGCTGAATACGCGGCGAACCTGTATCTGGACTGTTTGAACGTGTTGGGTACGCAGATTCCCGAGCCTCGCGTTGCATGCGTGCAAGAGCTGAGCGCTTCGATCGACCCGATGTCCGCGTCGTTCTGTGGGACGGAGCAGCTCGCCGAGGAGCATCCGGATCTGTGCGGGACACTGAGCACCCTGCAATGCCAAGTACGCCGCAAGGAAGCAGAGACCTATCAGAAGACCGGCGAATTCAAGAAGGCCGCCGCTACCTACGTTCGTATCTTCCGGCGTCACGAAGAGTGCGGAGAGATGGACGAAATGCTGTACAACGCGGCGATCAACTTCGAGGCAGCGCATCTGCTAGGCCGCGCCATTCAGGTCCGCACGGTTCTGGTCGAGCGCTATCCGGAAAGCCCACTTTCGAAGAAGGCGATCTATCTCATCGGTCAGAACTTTCAGGCGCTCGCGTACTACGAGCAAGCAGCGAAGTACTACGAAGATTTCGCACGCAAGTTCCCAGGGGAAGATGGAACGCGATGTTCGGAGGACGACAAGAAGAGCGGCATCTGTCCCAATGCGATCGAAGGCTTGGAGCAAGCGACATTCTTTCGCATCGGCCTCGGCGACGACAAGACCGCCATGGAAGATGCAGAGCTCTTTGCGAAGAACTATCGGCGAAAGCTGCCTCGGCAGACTTCTCAGGTCATGTTCTCCATCGGGTCCATCTACGAGCGGCAAAAGCGATGGCCCGAGGTGGTGTCTCACTACCGCGAGTACCTGAGCAGCTACGGCAAGGTCGGCATGCCGCACCAGATCATCGAGGCCCACACGGCCATCGGCCGCGCATTCTGGGAGCTCAACAAGAAGCCCGACGCCCGAAAGCACTTCGAGGCAGCCGTCCGTGAATGGACGACCGGCGCGCCCAAGCAGATCGCGGCACTCAAGGACGTCCCCAGCGAGAGCAAGGTCTCCTACGTGCGCGAGGCCCTGGACAGCGCCGCGGAGTCCCAGTTCTATCTCTCCGAATACGAGTTTGCAGACTTCCAGCAGGTCGCCTTTCCCCAGTACAGAGGCGGAAAGAGCATGGCCAAGGTGAAGCAGTGGTCGAACACGGAATTCAAGAAGTGGGTGACCCGCAAGCAAGCTGCGCTTCGAGCTGCCGAGTCTGATTACGCCAAGGTGGCGCGAATCACGGCCCAGGCAGGCGGCGTCGAAATGAAGTCGGCTCCGTGGCAGATCGCAGCCGCGGCTCGCACCGGCGAAATGTATCGCAGCTTCGTCGACGAGTTCCGTGATGCGCCGATTCCGCGCGAGATCGAGAAGGATCCGGAGCTCTTCGACATCTACGTGGGTGCGCTCGACGACGTGTCCGAGCCGCTGCAGCGGCAGGCGATCGACAAGTTCGAGTTCTGCCTCAAGACGGCCACGCAGGTTCGCTGGTTCAACCAGTGGTCTCGGTCGTGCGAGCAGGAGCTCAATGCCCTCAATCCACGGAAGTATCCGGTGGCTGCGGAGCTGCGGGGCGAGCCCAACTACGTGAAAGCCACGGTTGGCGATCCGGGCGTCGTTGATTTGGGCGCGATCGACCAGCAGAGGCTCAACACCAAGGACGCGGTTGCCCGTAGGGAGGACCTGTAATGCGACACCATCACCTAGCATTCGTGGCCGTCGCGCTCAGCGTGGGTTGTGGCGCGGGAGGCGGAAGCCAACCGAGCATTCCCGCGGCTGACGTAGCCCGCACCGCTGGCGGCGAAGCGATCACCACCGCCGACGGGAGCGCCGTGAGCAAGAGGGCCCACGGGAAATGGGAGGATGCGCTCGCGGAGTTCAAGGCCAACGAGAAGGGCGGCTGGACGGCGGCCGAGTGCAGCAGCTCGGAGAAGTCCTTCGAGCGGGCGGCCGAAGCCCAAGGCGGCGCCTTTGCCGAGGCGCACTACATGGCCGGTCTCGCGCTCTCGCGTTGCGGAGACGACGGGGCATTCGCGCACTTCGGGAAGGCTCTCGACGTCGACGACAAGTTTTGCAAGGCGCGCGTCGCGCTCGGTCTGCGCGACTTGAGCCAGGGTCGTGTGCGCGACGCCAAGAACGCGTTCGAGCAGTCGATCAAGGACGATCCGCAGTGCACTTCGGGCTACACCAACTTGGCGATCGTCCAGCGTGCCGAAGGGAACAACGACGAGGCCCTCAAGAATTTGCGCCGTGCGCTCGCCATCGAGTCCGACTACTTGGCTGCCTTCAATCAAATGGCGCTCCTGCACTACGACCGCGGGCGCCAGGGCAAGCCAGCAGAGCTCGACCTCGCGGAGGTCGTCTGCCGGCAGGCCCAGATGCTCGATGCCGACTACGCGCCGATCTACAACACCTGGGGCCTGGTCAAGGTCTACAAGGGCGACGTGATCATGGCCCTTCGGTACTTCGAGAAGGCCATCACCCTCGACCCGGATCTCTTCGAGGCTCAGATGAACTTCGGCCAGGTGACCATCTCGTTCCGAGGCTACGAAGACGCCAGCAAGGCCTTCGCCCGAGCGGTCGAGCTGCAGCCCGAGAGCTACGACGCCATCATCGGGCTGGGCACCGCGCTACGGGGCCTCGGGCAGCTCCCCGAAGCGCAGAAGCAATACGAGCGGGCCAAGGAAATCGACGGCCGGCGTCCCGAGGCCTACTTCAACCTGGGAGTCCTCTACCAGGACTACATGTCGGGCTCCGTGGACGACCTACGGCAAGCCAAGAGCTACTTTAGCGAGTTCTTGAAGCGCGCCGGCAACGAGCCGGAATTCCGTGCGAGCGTGCAAGACGTGAACAATCGCTGCGCCGACGGGGCAGGCAAGAAGCGCGGCGCACCCAAGTGCAGGCCTGGTCGCCTGCAGAACATCGACATCTCCATCGAGGCGATGCAGGTCGCGGGCTGAGGAGGCAACATGGGCAAACGAGTTTCGAAGTTCATTACGCAAGGCCTCGTTATCATTGCATTAGTCGGGGGGTCGGCAGCTCGGGTCGGGACAGCCCGCGCGCAGGACGCGCCGCCGCCAGAAACGACTTACGACTTCGAAGACGATCTGGTCACCGGCGATCTCGTTCGACCCGATGGCGAGCAACTGATCGTCCGTCGCCGCGGGAGGCGATCATCGCTGATTCAGATTCGAGAGCATTTTATTCCCGAGATGCTGAAATCTGTGGAAGATTTGTAAATGGGGGATCCGGGTGAGTGAGTCGAGCCACAATACATCGGTCGCGTTCTCCGTTTACGAGGGCGATCAGTTACTCAGCACCGAAACGCTGAGCCAAGAGATCATCAAGATCGGCCGCCTTCAGACGAGCGACATTCGTCTCGAAGACGACAAGGTGAGCCGAATGCACGCGGTAATCGAAGTGACCGCGCCCGGAGAGGTGTTCATCATCGATCTGGGATCCGCTGCCGGGACCATGGTCAACGGCGAAAAGGTCAACAAACGCAAGCTGCAAACGGGAGACGTCGTGCAGCTCGGCAACAAGCGAGTGCACGTCGACATCATCACCGGCACCGTGGCGTACGCATCGACGCCGCCGGTCGCGATGGCGGCAGGCGCCGAGCGAGCCACTCCCGTGGTGGACGAGCGCGCGATGACCGCGATGTTGGACGAGGAGTCCGAGCCGCGGACGAAAAGCGCGCCGCCGACGGTCGTTAGAGACGAAGAATCAGGCCCCAAGTTCAATCCGTTCGAGGTGGGCGCAAAGCGCAAGTCGCGCACGCCGTTTGCGGCCTCCGCCGAGGACGAGGGGCCGCAGTACGGGCTGGTCGCGACGGGTCCAGCGGTTCCGTCGCACGAGATCGAAACCGACGAGCGAGCCATCGAAGTCTCCGTGCTTTGGGGTGACCGCAACGTCCTCAACGTGGACTACTTGAATCCACCGCGAGACTACTACGTCGGCGAGCCCAACGGCGAAGATGTCGATTTCATTCTTGGTCACGACGCGATCGGCGTGGACCGCATGCCTCTTTGCGTGGCGGAGGGCGCGGGCGTGACGGCCATCGTGCCGGAAGGCGCCAAGGGAGAGGCCATGATCGGGCATCAGACGCGCTCGTTCGACCTCATGCGCGGGCAGGGCGATTTTCGTCCCAGCTCGCGTGTTGCCGGCGCGTTGGAGTTCCCGGTGCCGGAGGGCGGCTCGGTTCGCATCAAGCACCGCAACTTCACCTTCATCGTCAAGGACGTCAAAGCCGGCAAGAAGG
>Ga0209536_100009977_pt1 | contig 14050 bp, 14 predicted proteins | sample DeeMarSeWOR28_12_FD_187461 | JGI IMG/M metagenome (GOLD analysis project Ga0209536, IMG submission 187461) | Marine sediment microbial communities from White Oak River estuary, North Carolina - WOR-2-8_12 (SPAdes) (version 2) | ecosystem: Environmental > Aquatic > Marine > Intertidal zone >...
CCCCATTTTTTGCAGAAAGGATAAACCGATGATCATACGATGTGAGATGTGGACTGGCCCAACGTTGGTTAAAGAATACGCGCAAGCTATTAGGCTCGCCGATATGGCTTGCATGGAAGGGACTGAAAACGTCTATTGGGACGTCGAGGTATCGGGCGTTTCGAATCCAGGTGCTGCGATTCACAATACCTCAGCCAGTGTTCTCCGTCTGATAGCCAAGATGGATCTATCAGACGAGGAATCCCAGTACTATAAAACCTTGGCCAACGTAATATCGATGTATGCCAAGGAGAAAGGCCCGCCCGAAGTTCCATTCAATGATCCGATTTTCGGAACCCTAACGAAGGTGAAGGAGTAACCAAATGGCCACCACACTATACAAGCCCATCAAACGGGAGATCTCCCTCCCCTCGATAGCCAATGGTGGGGAGAAGGTTTCCTGGATTGTAGAGCTTTCCCCACACGGCTTTCGTGCGTGGAGGAAGCGAACGTCCGACAAGTTTTTCGCAACGTGGACGGAAGTCCTTGGTGTTCTTGTGACTCGCGGCAGACCGCCGGAAAGGTTATAGTAGTTCAATCCTTTCTGTAGTAGCTCGGCCCTTGGAGTCTTGTGTGGCATGGTGGCCGGGGGCCGAGCGCTTTTTTCGCGAGGTATTTCATGGACTGTTACGAACTAGTCGTAGAACTGAGGGAAAGGTTAGAAGCCCTTGAAGAAAAGGTAGAGCTAATAAACAAGGCTTTGCTCCAGTTTTTCGAGGACTTAGAAAGCTTATGAAAGAACTTATCCACATAAGCCACGGATCAGACTCCTTACTGGCCAACGTCACGTATTATTTTCTCTGTCAGCCACGGCCAGCCAAGACAACGCTAGACGGCCTTAAATACTGGTGCTATTTCTGCAAGCGATACGTTAGGCCAGACGAAAACCATCATTTCTTAGAGCGTGACGTATCCCACAAGCCGCGACCACCAAGACCAGGAGCGCCCCATTGTCCACGTTAAAAGACGGTGAACAACCAAACCTCGACCACATCCCACCCATGCCGTATCGCGCTGTTAAAGAACGGCGGGCTTATGAGCAAGGCTTTCGCCAGGCGATCAACGTTTTCCGTTCGTATATGAAGCGGCAGGTGTATCTATCTTGTGACTGCCGGCGGAGAGCGCTCCAGGATATTGACCAATACTTGGGGGTTCACTTACAATGTTTCGTAGAGAGGCTTGAAGAGAATGATGGAGAATGACTTTCATTTCGCCAAAGTAGTATCAGACGGGCCTGGTGGCGAACACGTCGTAGAGCTTGTCGGAGGCCCGGCAGATGGCACAATGGGGACAACCCCAAAACTTCCAGAGATACTTCACGTTCCCGAGTTTGAACGGGGCCGAATTGCCGGGCTTGTAGCTCTTCGCTACCTGCATACGAGCCTTTACAAGTCCGACGGTTGGGCGGCGCGGGAGTACGAGGGAGAGATACGGAAGGTCAATCGTTATGTGTACTACGGCCAAAGCAATAAGGGAGAGGGGGTGATGCCTATGGAGTAGTCCAATTGCCGCATTGGGTTCCACACATAACTTTAGTGATTCCCGCCGGGATCGAATAGGTCCCGGCGAGAGTTTTATATGGAGCACGGGATGATAGCGCCACCGCACGGAACGGAGAAGGTGGGGAAGCTTTACAGGGAGAGGGGGGTCTGGCATATCCGGCTACGTGTCAACGGCCGGTACACGGTACGCAGTACAGGCGAGCGTAGCAAGACGCGAGCGACAAGGATCTGGGAGTACTGGCAATTCATGGTATTTGAAGAGCGGCCGGTTATAAGGCCGGGTAAGCTCGGCAAGGTTTTCAACGAATGGTTAGCCATGAAGGCGCAGGAGAACCGCCCTTCGACCATGAAAGTTTTGGAGTCTCAGGTAGACATCTGGCTTCGTTCGTTCGACGCGGACATGGAGCCTTCGAGAATCAAGGTAGAGCACATTGACGGGCATATCCGCAATCGTTTCGAGCAGTGTAGCAAGCCGACGTTGTTGAAGGATCTTGGTCGATTGTCGAGCTTCTTCGATTGGGCGAAGAAGAAGAAATACTGCCAGTCCAACCCGGTCAGTGAATCAGATGTCCCGCTGGCGAATCGGATACCCAGGAAGGCCCACCGTTACACTGAGCAAGAGCTTGATGATATCGAGAGGATTCTTGGTGGGATGGATAAGCTCTGGGTCTTCTATGCTTTCAAGTTCCTCCGTTGGAGTGGCTTCCGGCCGGGCATGATAGAGCGTTTACGGTGGGGGCATGTCAACCGTAGAGCGGAGCGTATCCAGGTGCCCGCCGAGCAGATGAAAAACGGGACATACTTCGAGGCCCCCATGCTACCTCAGCTCCGGGCCGTAGTCGGCGAGCTGGCACGTTTCACCGCCAAGAAAAAGGGCATTGGGTATCTATCAGGGCCCGATAATCTCATTTTCCCAGGAGTAAGCTACGCAAAGATTTACAGCTATTTCAAGAAAGCCGCCATCCTGGCGGGCCTCCCTGGTTTTGAGCCTCGGGATCTGCGCCGTTTCCTTCATAACTGGCTACGAAAACATGGGTTTACACTCGAGGAGAACTGTGCTATGTTGGGCCATAATTCTAAGGAGATAGCGCTCAAACATTATTCGAATGTTAGCATTGAGGAAATTGAACGCCGGATAAATACCCTTCCATCACCTCCCAATGCCTTTCAACGCTCGTCACGGCCCTGAATTTCAGGGCCGTATTTATTGTTGCACATTGTGCTGTTTTGTGTAAGATACTGCTATGGCAAAAGTAGAAAGCTCTGGAAAGATCCATCAACATCTGTACTTATCAGCAGGTCTTGTCGAGCGCTTGAAGCAAGAGGCGAAGTTGATGGGCCGGAGTCTTTCGATCCACGTCGAAATGATTCTTGACGAGCGGCGACAGCTGAAGAAGAAGTAAGAGACATGCCTCGTCCCATCTACCCTGATATCGAAGGGTACTGGGGCATCTCTACCAGCGATATAGTTAATTATCTCTGGTGTGGTGCCCGGTACTTCTTCTCCAAGGAGTTCGGTTGGAACCGCGTCACGAGCCGTATGATTCTCGGCAGTGCGGTAGCGTCGGCGGCGAAGGTCGACAACAAGATCAAGATGATTGACCCTACATCCAAGGGCGCGTCAGTCGAGGAGGTAGTAGAGATTGCGGTTGAGTCCTTCCGGGCGGAGGCTAACGCAAGCGAAATCATGGACCGATTCCAAGAGGGCCCCATGATCGACTCGACCGCTTCGGCAGCACAAGCATTCAAGCTCAACCTTTCTCCGTCCATCAAGCCTATCCTTTGTGAGGAGCCTATCGTCACCAAGCTTGAGGGCGAGCACATAGCTTTACGAGGGACGCCCGATTATTTCCAGGAGGGCGAGGTAATTGATCTCAAGACCGGCAAAGCTTGGAGCAGAGCCGACGTTGCCAACTCAATCCAGCTCACGGTCTACGCTTGCCTTTATCGTGAGGTAAAGGGCGAGTGGCCAGAGCGAGTAGGGATCGACAGTATCAGGAGGGTAAGGAGTAGGGTGTGGGATACAGAGCGGATATATGGCGAGCGAAGCGAGTCGGACTTCGTGGCTCTCAAGCATGTAGTTTGCAGTGTCAAGAGAGGGATCGACGCGGGGGTGTGTATCCCCGCCTCTCCGAATCAGTGGTATTGTTCGCGGAAGTGGTGTCCTTATTTCATGGAGTGTCCTTATGTCGGGAGTGCGAGACGAAAAATCGAATAGCCTTATGCCCATGCGGCAGGACAAGCGGTTGGGGATTGTCAGCAGTTATGCTAACCATCTCGGTGTCGAAGCCGGGAAGCTTATGACGGTCCTAAAGAACTCTTGTTTCAAGTCGAGGGAACCTTTTACTGACGAGGAGGTCTTCGCGGGCCTTTGGTTGGCGCATCGTTATAGCCTCGATCCATTTGCGAGAGAGTTCTATCTGTTCCGAGGGCAAGGAGGGCAGGTCAGCGGGATCACGGGAATCGACGGTTGGATCAAGGTCGTCAATTCTCAGCCGAATTATGACGGTTGCGAATTCGAGTGGCAGTTCACCCAGGACGGTCTACCCTTCGCTTGCACCTGCAAGATCTACGACAAGAGCAGGTCTCGGCCTTTTGAAGTCACCGAGTTCTATGACGAGTGTGTTATTCCGACAAGCCCTAACTGGAGGAAGATGCCTAAGCGTCTTCTCCGACACCGGGCATTCATTCAATGCGCTCGGCTGGCCTTTGGTCTCTCAGGTCTTCTTGTGCGCGACGAAGCCGAGGAGATAGCGCGGACCATGAACGTCACTGAAGTACAGATGGAACCGATTGCTCCCCAGGTTCAACAGAGAAACCGCCTCATTCAAGGCGGTTCTCGTGCTGGCAAGTCACAAGCACTAAAGAGGGAACCGCAACCCCTAAAGGCCCCCGACGTCCCCGATTGGCATCCTGACGTTCAGGTGGAAGAGGAGCCACCGCTCACCACCCGCTTCGGTGACCCGCCCAAAACACGAAGCGCCGCCGAGGAGCTTGAAGAACATTGGGAGTCTATCGCCGAATCCATTCCGGCTGATAGCCAAAAGGTGGAGACATTCGACGACTACGAAGCGGCCAAGCCGGAGCCCCCAAAAGAAGAGATCCCGGAAGACGACGACGCAGTGAGTAAGTCGATAGAAAAGAACGCGCTCGAAGCCAGGTGGTACCAGCTACGGCAGGCTATCGGCGAAGAGGATGCGAAAAAGCTTCAGTCCAAACTGAGGATCAAGTTTATCCCTGGCTTCCTGGAGATCGATGCTCTCCAAGAACTTACCCGTCAAGCCGAGGCCCTTGCTGCAAAGAAAGAGCTATGATTAAAACAGTAGAATTAAAAGGATTCAAAGGGATCACCAGGAAGTTCAAGCTCGAGCAGCTGAATCTCCTTATCGGCCCTAACGGTAGCGGAAAGAGCGCCGTGGGAGAGGCCATTATCTATGCCCTTACGGGCAAAGTGAAAGGCGACGTCGGCTCCGACAAGGCTAAGTACTTGGTAGCGCGGTACTTCCGTGAAGGCAAGGGGAGCGTAGTTGTCACGAGTGATGACGATGTTCTCCGGCGTGGGGTGACGAAAAAGGGTCGGGGGTACAGCGAGATATACGACTCCGAAAAGGAGTGGCCCTACCTCGAGGAAGCCATCGACTTCTTCGAGTTCCTCAGTCTGAGTGCCGACAAGAGGCGAACAAAAATTCTTAGCTACTTTAAAGAGGACACTCTCAACGTACAGGAGATCATGGAGACGTGTTTCGAGCGGTTCACATACAGCGTCACTGGCCAGCAAGACTTCGAGTACGGCGCGCTTTCTGACAAGGACAAGAAAGCTATCGAACACTTCACCTCTCAAGGCGATGGTATAGCAATCCAGCTCAGCAGTTGCGCGATCCCGAATATCTCCAAGGGCTACTTCATCCTTCGTTGCCAGGACTATGCGAAGGGAAAAAAGAACGAGCTTGCCGCAAAGATACGAGACTTGAAGGCAGTTGAAGGCGGCTTACGATCCAAGCTTGAAAGGTCCGGTAAGCCCAAGTTCAAAGGGCCCGAGCTTCGCAAGGCGTTGCAGGAGAAGGAGCGTCTACGAGACAACATCGACAAGCGTGTGATTGAAAAGAAGCTCCTCGCCGAGTCGATAGACACGGCCCAGAAAGAGCTTGAAAGTTTGAGGCGGCAGTGTAAGGGGGTAGAAAGCTCCTACGAGCAGATCAAGAGAGAGGCCGCGCCAGATCCAGAGAAACCCAAGCCCTTGGATGTGTCAGAGAAGAGCAAGGAACGCGAACGTCTCAAGCATCAACAAGAGGGCCTTTCCGAAAAGCTTTCAAAGATAAACGAGAAAGAGAAGCAGATAGGGCGTTTAAAAATAGAACTGCTAAATGCTGCCGACAGGAAAAAGCGGCTCCAGGAATCTCCATTTCAAAAGCTATTAGACGCCTTCAACTCCAGGCCAGAAGTCCTTCAAAATTTCAAGTGGGAAGGTTGGGGGTATATCAGCCTTGTTTGCGAGAGCCACAATAATGAGTTACGAGTTGTCCAGAGGGAGATCGAACTCCAAGCAAAGGAGCGTGACATACTCGGCGTAGAGATCGAGAATCTGAAAGCAGACTCCCCTACCGGCGACCCTATCCAGGACATAGCAATCCTCGACCACAACATAGCCCAACTCACCAACGAGATTCAGAAGAGCCAGCAAGCGCATTCAATGGAGTTGGCGAAATACGAGACAGCGGTAAAGGAGTTTACTGAGGGGCGAAACCGGGTAGAATCCGCCAATGTAAACCTCAAGATAATAAAGCGCGAGGTCGAGAAGAAAGAAGGGGTATTAAAGGCCACCCGAGAGAAGTTCGATAGAGTCTCCTCATTCAACGGCTATGAGGCGAGACTCGAGTCGGAGAAGCTCCGCAATGACATCGAGGCGTTGCGGGAAACCCTTGGCGAGAACGTCCAGCTTGTTCAGTTGCAAGAAGAGATCGAAGAAGCTCAGAAGAACATAGCGGACGCGGCGATTGAGGAGTCCGCCTGGTCGCATACCCTCATCGCATTGAAGGTGATCCGGGACAGCTTCGTTGAAAGCAAGTCCCGAGCGTTCGTCAACAAGGCGAACGAATTACTTGAAGCCTCGGGGCTTAACGAGCGGCTATACATTATCTTCGAAGACGAAAAGGGCAAGCCTATCTTCGAGATGGGCCTCCACGTCGGCGACTATCGCGTGGCCTTTTCTGCCCTTTCGAGCGGCCAACGGCTCCTCATGTCCATAGCTCTCAGCTGCGCCTTTTATTACTTCGCCAAGACGATCAAGCTCGTAGCCCTTGAGGCAGACTCCCTTGACCCTGAAGTGTTACCGAAGATACTTGGGGGTGTTACCAAGATCTCAAAAGACTTCCTTGATGTGGTGTTAATCTCGACATGTCACAAGATCAAACCACCGACGGGCTGGCAAGTGATCCAATTTTAGATCGGGCGCTTTATATAGGCGTGGACCCAGGGGTATCCGGTGGGATCGCTGCGCTCTACGATACGGGCCAGTATGCGTGGGCCAAAAAAATGCCAGCAACAGAAGGTGACATCTTCGAGGTATTCAATGGCGTTGTCATGTGGTGCCGAGACAATGTCTATAGACCCAAGGCTTGTATTGAGATGGTTCACGCTATGCCAGCACAAGGGGTGAGATCGGTCTTTACCTTCGGTAGAAATTATGGCTTTCTCAGAGCGTGCCTTTACGGTGCGCGGATACCCTTCGAAGAGATCACCCCGCAAGCATGGCAGGGGGCACTCCGGTGCCGCACCAAGGGGGACAAGAACGTGACCAAGAAGAAAGCCCAGCAGCTATGGCCAGACCGAGGGCGCGGGATCACGCATGCCATCGCCGACGCGCTCTTGATAGCAGAGTGGTACAGACGGCAAGATCTGGGGAGGAATTGAGCAATGAGGCCCTCTTTATTTTGCGTCATTGAGCCCTCCCCAGTTGTTCCTTACGTTCCTTCTGAAACTGTCGTAACATCTGGAGCAAGCCTTTGACTCTTGGTGACTTCTCCTCTTCTTGGCCTACGGCATAGTAGCCTCTGAACTTCTTAGCCTCGCCGCGAAGCTCTTCCTTCTCAAGCTCTTGATTCACAGCTTCGATCTGAGCGTTGAGTTCATTGAGTTTGGTGTCTATGTTGGCAGTCCTTAGTCCGGAAATCATGGAAATCGCTTTGAACTTGGTATCCCGGCGAGGATCGAGCAGCTTGCTTATAACATTCTGAATCCGAGCGGTGGGCAGGTTCCGCATGAAGTGAAGAAACTGCGGGTCAGCTCGATAGCTCGTGAAGCCGGAGGGTGTCTTCCGCTCCTTGAAAGACATGGCCTTTTGTAATCCAGCAGGTAACTGATGACCGGGCATGGGTATGTATGGAGCCAGCGTAGCGTAAGGGGCCCGGTCGGCCTCCTCTATCGGCTTGCCCAGATAGAAGTCCCGCCCGGTAACCATCTCAAGAGGAGCTTTCAAAGGGGGTAGGAGCAGTGCCGCAAACTTCTCGAGTGCCTTCTGAGCCAGACCATAAGGCCCAGGTTTGGCACCTGTTAGATCGAACTTGGTCAGCTCCTCGATGGGGAGCCCGGCACCAGTGATGTATCGTTGTTCACCGCCGGGAGCTTGGCCTGCGGGGATAGCTATCGTTTGGCGCATCCAGCGAGGGAGGGTGTCGCGTTCGGTCGATGGTTGAGTGGCCAACCTGGACATGGCGGCCATCTTTCCGGTATTCTCAAAGTACTGGTTCAGCAAAAGGGGTACCGCGTTGCGAGTCCAGGTGTAAAAAAAGACGTAGTTCTTCAGCTTGTAACGTTCAAACTCGGTAAGCTCGTCGTAGTTGAAGAGGAATTTCTTCACCGAATCAGCCGCCGCGATATCCGAAAGCCCCTTCTTTTGCATGCCGAGATAGTGGGCAATCCTGGCGTTCTCCTCCACCCAGCTACCAATGGAAGTCAGCCAACCACCGAACTTTGTGCCAACGGTATGCTTGTAGATGGGGCTAAGGGCAGTACCCATCTCGGTGGCTTCTTTTTTTACTGTCTCGGTGAAGCTCTTGCCGATAACACCGAGGGAGTAAAGCTTCTCCAGCTCGGCTATATCCCCTTTCTTCCCTAACCAGGGCACACCCTGTATTCGAAGGGCCCGCACATAGTGTACCGGGTTGCTAACTCCGGCCAGCCAGTTCAGTGAAAGGTTAGAGAAGAGGTTCCTGAAATGGTAGGAGCTGAAGGGCGCAGTCATCATTAGCCGGTAGAGGGAGGCTACCGCTCGCCAGTGTTTCACAAGTCCTTCCATCTGCCCAACACTCGAGAGCTTCTGAGCCACACGGAGCGACTCCTGCGCGATCTCCTTGGGGATAAAGAGGTTCTTGAGTCTGGCCTCGTCTGCCTTTGCGACAGCTATTGGCCCCTTCTTGGCGAAGTCGAGGGCAGACATTGTCTCCCCTGGTAGGCCCTTGACGTCGGTCCCGAAGCTTTCGATCACCGAGCCGAAGTGTAGCGCCCCGATCCGGGCTCTGGATTCCCGTTCCAGGTATTTCCCGAGTGACTTGCGGGGGTCAAGCTCGAAGAACTCCTTGACGCCTGTCTTCTCAAAAAGATCCTGAAGAGCCTGGACCGTCTCGCCGGTATACTTCCTCTGGATAGCAGCGCCAGGACGGCCGAAGATCTCTCGCATACCAGTCTCGATCTCACCAAGACGGCCAGCCTTTCGGAGGGCATTGAATGCCTCGGGGGTAAGGATACGTTCAGCATACCCTATGTCCGGGTCCATCAGTTCTTTGATGTTTACCCCGGCAGCTTGCATTCGTTCAAAAGCTTCGTCTGTTATCCCGCGTGCTTTATACGCGAGTCGCAATGCCTCGGGGTTATCCTTGACAAACTGTTTCAGCTCGTCAGTAAGCTCCAATGGGCTATAAGAGACGCCTTTGCTTCGAGGTGACCTAACAAGCGGGTCGATCTTCTCTCGTAGCTCACGGAAAAGGACAGGATCTAACCCCTCTGGGACAGCCTCTCCAAAAGCTTCCATGCTTCGAGCAATCTCCGGCTTTCTCGTTCGCTTCAAAAGCCGATTCACAAACCTTTCCCCAGCAAGCCCGGCGGTTAATGGTACCGCACGCCCAGACTCGTCAATGAAATGCCTGTGAGAAAAGCGCTTCAAAAGCGCCTGGCCAGGTCCGCTCTCAGCGAAGCCTTGCCCCAGCCGGGTAAGCCCCTTCGTATAAGCCTCCCCGAGCGGGGCCATACCAGGTACGCCCCGCAAGGGAAGCCCAAGCCAGCGCATGCCTCGCTGTCCGGCCCGTAGTTGCTCTAATCTGGTGGGGGCAAGCTCGAGGGGTGCTCCGGCACGACGAAGCTTTCCCTCAATGTCACCCAGGCGAAGGAGTCCCTGAGATCTTTGCGATAGAAGCGATGTCTCTTCAGCAGAGGTGAGAGCCCCTTTCTTGGCAAGGCGAGAGGCGGCGGCTTTTGTTACGCCGCGCACCTTGCCTGCCTCCTTCGCCAGCTTTCCCGACTTCGATAGTCCACCAGTAAGATAAGTTAGGGGGTCAAGTGCAACTTCCGTACCGAACCCCAGCAGGTCAACTGGGTCAAATTTGCCTGGCTTGTCGCGGATGTTGAGCAGTTTAAGAACGTCCCAGCCCGTAGCTTCGGGTTGCCCAGTGATAAGCTCCCGCACTTTCCGGCCAGGATAGTCAAGTAGCCTCCCAATACTGTAGAGAAGCCCCGGCCCTTGGGGCTCGAGAACTTGTTGAGCCCCCCGCATTGTCGGAGCTGGCGGGAGGATGAAGGGCATGGTTATCTTCCCTCTCTCCTTCTTCTGGCTAATTCTTCTAAGGTATGATAAGCCGTGCTGTCGATACCTCGCTCGCTAAGGATTTCGGATAGTCTTTCACGAAGAAGATTTTGATACTCCTTCAATTCATCTTGAGATGGATAAGCGCCAAGCATCGTAGAGGGCTCTCCAGCAGCTTCGAGCAGACTCTTAAGGGCCATTCGGTTGATGGCGTTAAGCCGGTTCCGTTCTTCAGCTGCCCTGATTTCAGCCTCATTCTTGATGTTCCTGATAGTCGGCGCGATTCCTTCGATGTTCTCGCCGGGCCTGCCACGTCGTATGATTTCCTCAATTGGGTCAGGGACTGGGACCGGGCTGTAAGATAGTGGGTCAAACTCAGCCCCACCCCCACGTCGGTATCTATCCAAAAGTTCCTTGGCCATATCGGGATAATAAGCATCCTCGGCGTGGAGTCTTCCGACCACTCCTAACGCCATAATTTCCTCGGGTGACATCCTCCCCATAAATTCTGGTGTAAAAGTCCCAGCTCCATAACCAGGGAAGGTCGATTCCCACATACTTTGCCATCTTGCGATTTTTTGCTCAACAGGCCCTAATTGCGCCCCTCTTCGTACCTCCAAATCAACCGCCTTAACATCTTCAGGATTCATAGATGCACGATGGGGGGAAATCTTGCTAAAACGATCAGCAGCATCAGCCCTTGCAAGGGGATCGTTCATGCCGATATCAGGCAATCCCTTCTCCGCTCGCATCTTAGCAGCCAAAGCAGCCATCCTGTCGGACACAGCACGGTGACGGTTTATCTTTAATTGATCGGGGCCCAATCCAAAAGTTTCCTGGTACTGAGGCACCTGTTCCCCGATGGCCTTGGCTACACCAAGCGCAAGCCGAGCCACCCCCATCTTCTCGTCGGACTTTCGGCGTTTCTGTTGCTCAGCGAGGGCCCCCTGCTGCCCGAGGGTGGCTGCTATACCGCTTGTAAAGTTAGGATATCTGGGCATGTTACCGTCTCCCTCCTAAACCGAAAAGGTTTCCCCTCGGCATCATAAAATTGTAGCCACCACCAGCACCAATACGGCCCCCCCCACCGAGAAGTGATTGGAGATTACCACTCCCACCACCAGGCATCATAGTGCCACCGCCGACACCTGCGGCCCCCATTCCCGCAGAAGCAGCGGCCGACGCTCCCTGGATAGCCATGTCGATAAGCATCTTGGTCATGGCATCGTCGGCTTCCTTCTGTTGCCGAGCAATCTCATTCTCTTGAGCAAGGATACTCGAAAGGCCCGATCCTTGTCCTGGTAAATAAGGCATGTCAGACTCCTTACGTTCCAATCAGTTGACGGTGGCTTGGTACATTAGCGACGAGGGCAGAGAAGTCAGGAACGGTACGCTCCGTGCTCGCAAAAAGATCAGCGATTGCCATATCGTAAATCCTTCGTGCCTCATCCTCCCTCGCCGTAATCGCGAGCAGATCCCGCAGTGTCTCACCTTCGTAAGTCGCGTCTGCCATAGCAGCACGTTCAGCCACATCCGCCGCAAGCTTCCGTTCCAGATCAGCCATAGCAAAGCCGGGAACCCCGCCCCCGATTCCACGAGCCGCAAAGTCCTGCGCCACACCACGACGGAGATCTTCAGCAGCTACCCCACCGGAGCCACGAATCACCCCGCCAGGTCCGGGAGACTGGGTCCTTTGGACGGCAATCTCCCTCGCGAGAGTTGCTGAAGGGGATGCCCCAACAGCCCCCCGACCTCGGGAATATTCTTCATAAGCCCTTTCCCTGTCTTGTTCTACTTGTTGCCGCACCATTTCTTCAGCTCTGAGCTGGGCTCCAGGGATATCCCCTTGCCGGATCTCCCCTTCCCAGGGGAAGTACAGATTAAGCACATCCGGGCCAAGAATAGACCGTATCCGCGACGTTTGCTCCAGGTTCGAACCACCCGTAGCAATACGAGGAGGGGCCCCAAGCGAGGGAACGCTCCGTGGGGTGGTCGTCGTGTGGTACGGGCCCGGAGCTGTGCCTGGTGTGCCTGTAGCTGGTGAGGTCGTATGCACAGGCGGGGGGGCAAACCGGCGAAAGGCGTCTAACAAGCTCGGCATTATACCGTCTCCAGGGCCAAAACCCTGGCCTCCAAATCGTCAATTCTCTGTTTCTGTTGTTCTACCTTTGTTAGAAGGGCCTGGCAAGCTCGAAGAGCTACACTTGCCACGTCCTTCGGGGCAATACTCTTGCCATCCCCAAGCCCAAGGGTGCTATGGAAATTACTTACTTCAGGGCCCATGTGGTACGGCTGGACGCCATTGGCTTTACGCTTCCACTTCTTTACTGACTGTAAAAGCTTGATGTCGTTGAGGATATCATCATCACGCACCTCGATGATCTCTTCTTTAAGATGGTCGAAACAAGGAGCATCTGTCCATACTCCAGCGCTCGTAAGCTTAGCCCCACTCGTATCGTAAATCGTGTCTCCCGTACCAACATTATGCATCCGCAAGCATTCGCCAGAGGTCCCGCCATCATCATGCGATAAGTAGACAACCGGCAGGCTCCCTTGTGCGTAAGCCTCTATCGCGTAATCCGTATACCCATCTATAAACAAAGCCGGGTCCGCATTATCGGACAAAATCTTTATGTTTAGACAGTCATCCTTACCTTCAATAATCCTATTAAGAGCAGTCACCTGGCCGGGGAGGAGGAGCTTTCCGATAACGGGGGCCAGCTCGCTCGTTTTGATATCGGCAGAAGTGAGCTGGATTCGTTGGATAGCAGCGATAATCTCGTCAAGCGCCCGCTCTATTTTCGGGTCTGGGTGCTTGAAGACTCTGCCTATCCTTGGTTTGATGCTCATGCCTTCCCCTTTATCTCTGCCTCGATCCGCCAGCCTATAATTTCAAGAGGAGTCTGAGAATCCTGGTAGAACTCAATCGAAAGGTCACGAGACCAGCGCTTCAGCCTTCTCCTAAATATAGGCTCCTGCATATTATGCATTGGGCCAATAATAAAAGACTGCGTATCGCTATTCCGGTAACCCCGAACAAGGATAGACGAATAGGAAGTTTGTTTCGCGAACTCGGCGACGAAAAGCCCCCATCGTTTGTTCCTCGTCGGGGCCATGTAGTCCGTCTTGCCCGTCTTCCACTGGAAGGTGATATCATTCCCATCGTCATCGTCCACGCCACCGTAGAGACCAAACTCTTTTGTAGCCCAGCCAATGCCAACGCTTCGCTTCTTTGTGGTGGCGTCTGACACAAGAGAATAAAAGCTCGGAGTATCGTTGAACTCCCATTGCGCCCAGGAGGGCATCTGGGTCTCGGCTGTATTCCGGTAAAAGAAAACAATCGTCGTGTCGTTCGTTGTCTCACCAGCCGAGGCAAAGGACCATATCAAAGCGTTGTTCTCATAGTCGTGCGTCGAGATACAGAAGGCGTCCCGTGAGAAGTTCCTATCCAAGAGCAGCGGCTGGACAGGACGAGAAATTTCAGTGGCATTAGCCCCGTCAAAAGCAAAGATCCCCTCCTCGCTCAAGAAGTAGATGAGGTTGTCAATACACTGTATTGAATGGTGTGATCGGCAACCAACATGGGAAACAACCCTCTGTGCCCTGAAGTTACCGACATCATCACCAGACAGAATCCAGATCGATGCGGATCGGCGAAAGGAGGCTTGCGAGTGGCAGCGGTGGACGTAACCATAGATGGTCTCGAGATCGACGC
>Ga0209536_100009978_pt1 | contig 14049 bp, 10 predicted proteins | sample DeeMarSeWOR28_12_FD_187461 | JGI IMG/M metagenome (GOLD analysis project Ga0209536, IMG submission 187461) | Marine sediment microbial communities from White Oak River estuary, North Carolina - WOR-2-8_12 (SPAdes) (version 2) | ecosystem: Environmental > Aquatic > Marine > Intertidal zone >...
CTCGCCCTCGTCTGCGCCAACAAGTACGAATACGATCCCGCATGGCAGCCTCCGCCCGCCGACGCCTCGGCCGCAGCTCAGTCCAGATATCCCGCCCTGACGCTCGACGGCAGACCGCTCGGCGCTTCGGTCGGTGGCGCGTTCGTCGATCCGTATGGGACCTGCCGTTCGATCTCCCCCGATGCACGCTTCGTGAGCGAGACTTGGTTCCGAATCGGCGAATATCATTTCGACGACTTTGGCGGCGAGAACGCCCTCGATCTGTCGATTGCCGCATACAGCCGCATCCTCGCCAACACCGATGACCGCAACTACAACCTGGCGCTCTACAAGGTCGCCTGGGCGTACTACCGAGCGAGCCGCTACCCGGAGGCCATCCGGCACTTCGCGAAGTTGGTCCAGTGGTCCGACGATACCGAACGCGAGACGGGTCGTGCCGGATCGGAGCTCCGGCCGGAAGCCATCGAGTATCTCGGCATCGCGTTTGCGTACGACGACTGGAACGAGAATCAGCTCCCAGACCCGGCGGAAGGGCGCCCGAGCGGTATCGAGCGGATTCAGGACCCGAGCCTCCTGCCGCAACGGCGCGCTTGGACGCCGGAGGTATATTTCCAGCTCGGTCAGGTGTACTTCGACGAAGCGAAGTACCCGGAGGCGATCGCGGCCTGGCGCCTCGCCATCACCAAATGGCCCGAGCACCACAGAGTGCCTGAGGTGTTGGACGACATCGCGATCGCGCACCAGATGCACAACGAGTTCGAGAACGCAATCGCCACGCGGTCCGAGCTCACGCAATACGGCCAAGGAAGCGCGTGGTGGGACGCCAACGTAGACAGGCCCGAAGAGCAACGCAACGCCGAACAACTCGCCGAGAACGCGCTCATCGTGACCGCGATCTACCACCACCAGCGCGCCCAGCAGTTGCGGCAGCAATGCGTGCAAGAGCGCAACGTACGCCTCTGTCGCGACGCACAGGAGCAATACGCCCTGGCAGCGACCGCGTACCGCGGCTACTTGGAACGCTACCCGAACAACCCCCAGGGTTACGAGCTGCACTACAATCTCGCGGATGCGCTCTATTGGTCGACGAGCTACGAGCAGGCGGCGACGGAATACGCAGCGGTGCGCGACTCGAACGTCGACGACACATACCTCGCCGAATCGGCCAGACGCGTGGTCGAGTCGCTCAAGCGAATCGCGGACCGCGATGTGGAGGAGGGGCGCCTCGTCATTCGAGATGAGCCGCCGCCGCCGACCGGCGAGCCACCGGGCGTGCGCCCCGTCGCCATGCCCGAAACCGTGCAGCGCCTCGCACGCGCCAGGGAGATCTATCTCGCGCGCGTGAGCCCATCGCGCGACACGGAGGGGGTGCGCGCGGCGTACGACTACAACAACGCGTTGCTGCTCTATTGGTATGGATACTGGCCTCAGGCCGAGGCCCGCTTCACGCGAATCTACGAGGAACGCTGCTCGGGTGCCCAGGCCGACGTGACGGGCCAAATCGCCTGGGAGAACCTTCGGGCGATGGCCATGGCCACGAATGACAGCGACGAGATCCGCAGGCTTGCCACCGACATTCAGGAGCGCGGTTGCACATTCTCCAAGCGCGCAGAGAAGATCGACTGCAGTCGCCCTGCCAACCGCGACAAGCCCATTTGCCGCGCGGGCGCGGACCTGAACGCTTTGGTGTACCAAGACGCACTCGACGTATACAAAGCTGCGGGTCAGGCGAGTGGTGCAGAGCAAGTCGCGCTCTACGAGCAGTCGGCGACCATGTTGCTCGCCGCGGTCAACACGAACCCGAACGATCGGCAGGCACCAATCGCGCTCGAGTACGCGGCGCTCGCACTCGAGGCCACCAATCGCTTCGACTCGGCCGCGCAGCTGTACCAGCGCATCATCGACGAGGTTGGCCCCCGCGAGGCGGAAGACGCAGAGGAGCAGAGAAGCCTCGACGCCATCCTGGCGAATGCGCACTTCAAGCTCGCCTATACGGCAAGCCGCAACTTCGATTTCGATCGCGCCGTCGAGAACTATCGCGTGCTCGCAGACTCGCCACGCTTCGCCAAGTCCACCGATCGCGAGGTGCAGAGCAAGCGCGCAGATGGGCTGGTCAACTCTGCCATCTTGCTCGAGCAGCTTCAGCGTTATCCGGAAGCAACGACGTACTACCGCCGTGCCTACGACACGGTCGACGACCCCATGACGAAGCGCAACGCGCTCTATCGCATCGCGGAGATGGCATACAGGCAACGCCGCTACCCACAGGCGATCGCCGGGATGCGCGCGTTCATCAAGGTGTACGGCGACGATGGAGAGGCCGGTGAGCTCGTGGTCCGGGCTCATTGGCGCATCGCGCAATCTGAGAAGGCCCGAGGTAGCATCCGCGAATACCGTGGTGCCCTCGAGGACGTGACGCGTGCTTACGACCGCACCGGGCAGCCGGCAGGCTCGATCGCCGCCGGGTACGCGGCCGAGGCGCGCTTCATCTTGGCTGACGGCGACATTCGCGACTTCGAGCGCTTCCAGATCAGGCCGGGCAAGCCGAAGACGGTCGAAGCTTACATCGACACAATTACCAAACAGATCGGCGCTGGCTCGAAGCAGGCGCAAGCCATCGCAAACGGATATGAATCGGTGTTCCCTTACCGGCGACCCCGGTGGACGATCGCCGCGTATGTTCGTCAGGGGCGAGCGTACGAGATTCTAGCGCGTTCGATTCTGAACACCCCAATCGTCTTACCGGCCGATCTGCAGCGCGCCTTCCGACAGGCGGACGAGTACGAGCGTGAGGAATACCAGCTGGACTTCGAGGACAAGATCCGACAAGTGCTCGACAACCAAGTGCGGCCGGTCGAATGCTTCGCGGTCGCGCGCTACGCGCTTGCTGCCAGAGCCGGGAGAGCGGGGAGCTTCGATACGGAGTACACGCGCATCGCGATCGATCGGCTACAAGCTTATGGCGACGAGCGGATCGCGGAATGCATCTCCGAAGCACAGGCACGAGACGCGACATTCCAGGGCTACACGCCCGGCGAGTTCGCCCGTTCGCCACGCGGGAAGCCTCTGGAGATTCGACCCGGAATCGCGCCCCCTGCCATCACCAAGGAGGCACCATGACGCCGTTGCCGATGAGGACGACCGCCTGGATCGCAGCCTTGCTGCTGAGCATGTCCGGCTGCAGCGAGAAAGCCGTGTCGGAGCCCGAAGCTCCCGAGGCCACGAGCGGCGGCGAAGCGCCAGCTGGCGCCGGCGAGGAGCCCGGAGGGGACGCTGCCACGACCGCCGAGCAAGAGAGCCCCTGGGGCGCGACGCGCGCCGAGCAGTGCAAACGACCGGCCGCGCCCGCGATCGGCTCGAAAGCGAGAAGAGAGATCGACGGCGGCGTGGAGGCAGCTGCGAACGGAGACGTCGAGCGGGCCGTCCAGCGCTTCGAGGCCGCACTCGCCCGAGACCCCAATGCATACCCGGCGCTCTACAACCGGGGCGTGCTCGAAGATCGCGCCGGGAACGAAACCGGCGCCATCGATTACTACACTCGCGCGCTCCGTGTCCTGCCGGACTACGAGCCTGCCGCCCGAGGCATCGCGACCATCTACCTTCGACGCGGACAAGCGCAGCGCGCAGTCGCCGTGGTGGAACCGTTGGCCAACGCGAACAGGGCCAACCTCGAAATGCAGGCGCTCTACGCCGAGATGCTCGTCGAGGTGCGGCGTTTCGACGAGGCTTGGATGGCCGCAAGACGTGCGCTGCAATGCGATGAGCGATTCGTCCCCGCACTGATCGCGCTGATCAAGGCGAGCCGAGCGCAAGGCCGTGACGAGCTGGCCGATTCGATCCTCGAGCAGGCCCTCGAAATCGACGCGCAGGTCGCGGAGCTCCACTTCCTCGAAGGCGAGCGACTGAAGAGCGAGCCCGGACAGCTTCGGGACGCGATGAACGCCTACGAGCGCGCGGTGGAGCTGCGCCCCGAGTATGCAGAGGCCAGAATGGCGCTGGGCATTCAGCAGCTAGCGAGTGGCAACTACGATGGCGCGCTCTCGCACTTCCAGGCAGCGGAGCGGCTCGTCCCGACCTTGCCGGCCGTGCACGTCAATCTCGGCGACGCCTACCGGGCGACCAAACAGTGGAGCGACGCCGAAACGGCGTATCGAAAGGCCTTGTCGCTCCAGCCCAAGCTTCCCGAGGCCCACTACGGCCTTGGTCTACTCTTTCTCACCGCCGCCGGGGATTTCCCAGGCCTCGACGAGCTCACTGCCTATGAAAAGGCAGTCGACGAGCTCAAGACCTACAGGTCCGAAATGGGCGTACGTTTGACGAAAGACGACCAATCCGAGGAGTATCTTCGAGACTTGGACCGTATGATCAAACGCGTGCGGCGGCGCATGGAACGTGAACAAGGGGGGGCCTCATGAAACGCTGGGTTTCGATGGCATCGCTTGCCTGTCTGATGGTCGTCGGATCGGCGGGCCTGGGGTTCGCGCAGAAGACGAAGAAGCGGCAGCCTCGCGTGATTCAGCTCGAGGAGATCGTCATCGAGGGCCGTGTCCAAAAGCCCAACGCGTTTTACATTCTGAACCGATCGAACCTCGGCTATGAAGTCCTCGAGCTCCGCACGAGCTTCGTACGTGAGGTCGTGAAGAGCGTGCAAAGGGAGCCGTTCTGATGGCGCAACCGCACACACCGAACCGGCGAGCGCGTGCGGGCGCCATGACGGCGGCGATGCAAACCGTCCCGACGAAGCACACCGGCCCGAAGGTGCTTCGTATTGGTCTTTTCCGCGACAAAAAGATCGTGGAAGAGCGCATCGTACGGCGGCGCGAAACGGTGTCCGTCGGTACTGCGGCCAGGAACCACTTGATCCTCAAAGCGGGCACGCTGCCGCCAAAGCTCGAGTCCCGTTTCGAGCTGTTTCAACTCGTCGGCGACGACTACATCCTCAACTTCACGAAGGAGATGACTGGCAAGATCGCACTGCCGGGAGGCGTCCTGAAGCTCGAGCACCTGCGCGAGACGGGCGCAGCGCGTGACGCCGGCACCTACTTCCAAGTGAAGCTGGCGGACACCTCTCGCGGGAACATCCGCATGGGGGATTTCACGGTGTTCTTCGAGTTCGTCTCGGCGCCGCCAATCACCCCGAAACCGCAGCTGCCAGCAGCCGTGCAGCGTGGGTTCATCAAGAACATCGATTGGACCTTCACGACCTGGGTCATCTTCTCGTACATGCTCTTCTTCGGTTTCATCATCTACATGGAGAATGCCGATTGGGAGGTGGACCGCGGCGCCCAAGAGGTCCCGGAAAGCCTCGCTCGTTTGATCTTCGAGGCACCGATCGAGCCACCGGTCGTCGAAGAAGAGCCCGAGCCAGGCGAAGGCGAGGGCGAGGACGAAGAGGAGGAGAAGGGGAAAGCCCCCGAGAAGAAACCCGTGAAGGCCGAGGGCGAGCCAGCGCCAGGGGCAGGAGAGCCGACGGCCACCGCCGAAGGCCGGGCGCGGATCGCACAGGAGGCGGCCGCACAAGCCGAAGCGATGCTTCTGGGGGCCTTGGGTGAAGGCGGCGGTGCGCTCGGAGATGTGCTCGCTGGCGGCGCGGTCACCGGAAATGCAGCCGAGGTGCTGGCGCAAGCCTCAGGCGTAGGGGTCGCCACGAAGAGTGAAGCCGGCACCCTTCGCACACGCAGCGGCGGCGGCAGCGGACAGCAGGCGGGCCTTGGGTCGCTCAAGAAGGCCAAGGGCGCGGGCAAGGCGGCGGGCGAAGGCAAGGCCGTCCAAGAGCGAGAGGTGCGCGGCAGCGTGGGCATGCGCAGCGGCGGAGACATTGGCGGCACTGGCGAATTCGATGCGGCTACGGTGCAACGGCAGATCAAACAACGGCTCAAGTCCATCACGCGCTGCTACGAATCAGAGCTCCGCAAGAACCCGAGCCTCGCGGGCAAGGTCACGGTGACGTTCACGATCCAGGAGCGAGGGAACGTGACGGACGCCAGCGCTAGCGAAAACACCACCGGAAGCCCTGGCGTTGCTGACTGCCTGACACGCACGATCAGCCGCTTCCGCTTCAATCCGGGGCCGGAGGGAGGCAGCGTCACGTTCCGCTACCCCTTCGTTTTCCAGCCTCAGAATTAGCTTCGACGCAACCGCAGTATTCCTGCTTAACTGTATTGTGCATGATTGACACGGATATGGCCGGGCGTATACTCGCCGCAAGTTGAGGGGATCGTTGATGTTTAGACGCATGGGCACCGTGGGCCAGTTAGTCATGACCGCACTGGTCGTGGGCGGTGGCCTCGGCTACGCGGTCGCGCAGGACGGCGGAGACGCGACCGTGGATGTGATCCGGGTCGAGCCCGTGGGTGACCCTTCGGACGCGGCGACCATGTCCCCGGCGGCACAGAAGGAGGCCGCCGAGTCGGCGCTCGCATCCGCCGCGGCGAGCTGCACCGCGCAATCCGAAGCCCTCCAGAGCGCGAAGCGCGAAAAGGACATCATCATGGCGACCTGCCTCGACGACAAGCTGAGCCAGTGCCAGGCGAACCTTCAGAACATGAAGCGGCGGCAAGCCGCATTGAACGAAGCCATTGCCGACGGGGACGTCGGGCGCGCCAACCACGAGAGCACAGTGATCGGAGTCCTTTCTCAAAAATTCAGCATGCTGGCACAGGCCGCCAACCAGTGTGTGGGTCAGGACTTGTTCGACACGGGAGATACCGAGACCAGGAGCGAGGTCGACCTATTCGCGCCCGATGAGAACCCAGCGGCGGTCCCAGAGTTCGTCGACTGGCCCATTCCTTACATTCCGCCGCCCGTGAGTGGAGTGAACTAGCGAGCGGAATGGGTTTGGTATGTGCGGTGGGGGGAGCAGGGGTTCATGCGCTACGACCGGAAGTTAGAGCTTGCTCTGGCTCTGGTGACGTTGCTGAGCCTTTCGTCGAATGCCAGCGCACAGGGCTACCTGCAGGGATATCTCACGGACCGAGCAGGCATGGAGGGCCCGGGTTTCAAAACGGGTCGCCTCGTGTTGCATCCGGGCCTCGCGCTCGAGGGCGGTTACGACTCGAACATCTTTCTGCAGAATCAAGATGTGGATGACTCCTTCATCTTGCGGATCACCGGCTATCTCGACGTTGCCACCGAGCCGCCTGAACGGCGGCGCCAAGGCGAGGCGAACAAAGCCGAGCCGCAGAAGCTCGAGTTTCGGGGAGGCATCGGAGGAGCGTACTACCACTATTTCACCGATCGGATGGCGCCCAACGCCGCCGCCGACGGCCACTTCAGGTTGGCCTACAACCCGTCCCAGGTGTTTACGCTCGAAGTTCGCGACGAGTTCAATCGCTCAATTCGTCCCTTCGCCAATGCCGACACGGTCGCTGGCGAAACGAATAGCTATGGTCGAAACCGCAACACGGGATCACTCGATTTCGTCGGCCGGAGCAAGAGCCAAGTCCTCGAAGGACGAATCGGCTACACGAACGTATACGAGTTCTTCGATGCAGACGTCTACAAGTACGGCAACAACATGACCCATAAGGTGCCGGCTGCGCTGAGCTGGGCGTTCTTCCCGTCCTCCGCTTTGGTCTACAGCGCGGAGTACATCCATCAACAGTTCGACGAGGAGGAAGTGGACGCTTCCTCGACCCTGCTCTCGGACAACAATCGCGTCAGGACCCAAATGAGTTACAACGGGTCGTTGACCGAGCGCTTGTCGCTGACTGCGAAACTCGGCTACACCGCCGGCTTCTACCGCTCCGCGAGCGACTTCGACGGCGTGATCGCCGGCGCCGACGTGCGCTGGCGGCCGCGGCCTACGATCACCCTGACTGCCGGCTACGACCACGATATCCGCCCCTCTTTCATCGGCAATTTCACGCGAGTCAATCAACTCTCGATGAACGTTCGGTTCATCGTCGCAGGCGCTCTGACCCTCGGCATCGATGGACGCGTTTCGTTCGACAAATCCGGTCTCGCGGTAGCGCCCGACGGCACCACCTTGCTCGGCAACGAGCCCTATCGCAAAGACATCCGGGTCTTTGCGGGGATCTCTGGCGAGTACCGATTTAGATCCTGGCTGGGGCTATTCAGCCGTATCGGCTACTTGGCCGACTTCACCGATTTCGAGTACGCCGGCACACAACCGCTTCTCGTTCCGGCAGCGGGCTATCAGAGGTTCGATGCATGGCTTGGTCTTCGCGTTTTCTATTGATCGTCGTCCTGGGGGCTCTCGCGCTGGGCACTGCTGCATGCAGCAAGCGCAGCGTGCAGGCCACGGAGGTCCCGCCCCCGGCGACCGATGACACCACGCTCGGGCCCGGCGACGTCTTCACGGTGCGTGTTTACGGCGAAGAGGAGCTCAGCGGCAGTCACCAAGTCGCTCCCGACGGGACGATCGACTTCCCTCTGCTCGGCTCCGTCGACGTCAACGGTCTCGAGCCACCGGAGGTGGCGGACGAAGTAAGGGACTTGCTGAAGGACAGGCACCTATTGCGTGATCCGCATGTCTCGGTTTACGTCGAGCGCTACGTATCCAAGCGCGTGAGTGTCGTCGGCGCGGTCGCCAACCCCGGCACCTTCGTGCTCGAGCCGGGCATGACGGTGGTGGAGGCCATCAGTATGGCCGGCGGATTCTCGTCCCTTGCCGATCGCGACGGCACCGTGGTCACGCGCCGGGTCGGCGCCGAGACCGTTCGCTACCGGGTCCCGGTGGCGAAGGTGGCCAAGGGGCAAGCCAAGGACATCGAGGTTGCCGCGGGCGACATCATCTTCGTGCCCGAGCGGCTCTTCTGAGGGCTCACAAGCTCCAGTAGAGCAGGTCGCCTCGTAGCTCTGTCGGATTCAAGAGCGACTTCACGTCGATGATGAGCCCGCCTTTGCGGACGGCGGCGACGATCTTGTCGACCTGCTCCGCGTACTGCCTGTGCGGCACCGCTAGGATGACACCGTCGAGGTCGGCGAGCGCGTCGAACGGCCGGAGCTCGATGCCGTACTCGCGCCGGGCTTCATCGCTCGATGCGAGTGGATCGTGGATGATCGGATCGATTCCGTATTCGCGAAGCTCGGTCGCGATGTCGGGCACGCGACTGTTTCGAAGATCGGGCACGTTCTCTTTGAAGGTGAGGCCGAGGACCCCGATCCGCGCGCCTTTGATTGCGTGATCCTGTTTGCGCAGGAGCTTCACGGTCTTCTCGGCGATGTAGTGGCCCATGTCGTCGTTGATGCGGCGACCGGCCAGGATGACCTCCGGATGATAACCGAGCGCCTCGGCTTTGGCCGTGAGGTAGTAGGGATCGACGCCGATACAATGGCCGCCGACGAGCCCGGGCGAGAACGGCAAGAAGTTCCATTTCGTGCCGGCCGCATCCAAGACGTCTTTCGTGCGAATCCCGAGACGATCGAAGATCAGCGCGAGCTCGTTCATGAGTGCGATGTTCACGTCGCGCTGAGTGTTTTCGATGACCTTTGCGGCTTCGGCGACCTTGATGGACGCAGCACGGTGCACGCCCGCGTCGACGACCGCCTCGTACGCTGCCGCCACCCGATCGACCGTCTCGGCGTCTTCGCCCGATACCACCTTCACGATCCTTTCGAAGGTGTGCAGCTTGTCGCCGGGATTGATGCGCTCCGGTGAATAGCCGAGCTTGAAATCGCGCGACTGCACGAGGCCCGACGTCTCTGCCAGGACAGCGCCGCAGCGTTCCTCGGTGACTCCAGGGTAGACCGTGGACTCGTAGACGACGACCGCCCCGGGCTCGAGAGCGCTGCCAACCGTCCGCGACGCCGCCAACAGCGGACCGAGGTCTGGTCGTCTTTCGGGGTCGAGGGGCGTCGGCACCGCCACCACGAAGAAGGTGCAGCCTCGAAGAGCCGCCGGATCGCTCGTCAGCGTGAGGGTGCTCTCGCGCAGCTCCCGCTCGGTCACCTCGCCGGTCCAATCGTGGTTGCTGCGAAGGGCCTGCACCCGCTCCTCGGACAGGTCGAAGCCGATTGTCTGCTCGAACTTGCGCGCGAAGGCGAGAGCAACTGGCAGCCCCACATACCCGAGTCCGACGATGGCTATACGTTCGTTCATGGGTGGTCCTCAGATCTCGGCGGGCTTCGGCTGGGAAAGGCCGTTGACGCGCGGCGGCGGTTCGCTCTGCGGTGCCCCTTCCCCATACTCCGGGACGAGCCGAGACAGCGCCCTCTTGATTTCGTCGGCGCTGCCCGCGTCGCACAGAGTCCGAACGGCATCGAGCTGGGTCCGAAGCGCCGGCAGGTGCGGGGACTCGTAGGAGCCCGTGAATATCTTCGGGTGAGCCGTTCGCGCGAGCCCTTCGCTGGTGGTCGACAGCTCCTCGAACAACTTCTCGCCCGGCCGGACGCCGGTGAACCTGATCTCGACGTCTTTTTCAGGCTCCATCCCGCTCAGACGGATCAGATCATGTGCGAGGTCGAGAATCCGTACTGGCGCGCCCATGTCCAGGATGAACGTCTCTCCGCCGCGGCTGAGCGCAGCCGCCTGCATCACCAGCTGAACCGCTTCCGGGATGGTCATGAAGTATCGCGTCATGTCGGGGTGCGTCACGGTGATCGGCCCGCCCTCGCGGATCTGTCTCCGGAAGATGGGAATGACGCTGCCTGCAGAGCCTAGGACGTTACCGAATCGAACGGTCGAGAAATGCGTCGCACTCGTCATGGATAGCGCCTGAACGTAGAGCTCGGCAGCCCGCTTGGTCGCCCCCATGACCGAGGTCGGGTTCACCGCCTTGTCCGTCGAGATCATCACGAATCGCTCGACAGCGTGATCGTCGGCCATGTCCGCCACGATCTGCGTGCCGAGGACGTTGTTCTTCACGGCCTCAACCGCGTTCCACTCCATCATCGGCACGTGTTTGTGGGCCGCGGCGTGAAACACCACCTTGGGTCGATGCTGTCTGAATACCGCTCTGATGCCAGACACGTCCGTGATGTCGGCGACCCGAGGGACTAGCTCGATGTCGCCAAACCGCTCGCGAAGCTCCGAATGGATCTCGAAAAGCGCGTTCTCCGATCGCTCGACGAGCACGATGCTCGAGGGTGCGTATGCTGCCACCTGACGACACAGCTCGGACCCGATGCTGCCGCCTGCACCGGTGATCATCACCCGCTGGCCGCGGACGACGTCCGCGACCGCCTCGGAGTCGAGCTTGACCTGCTCGCGCCGCAAGAGGTCTTCGATGGCCACGTCGCGGATGCGAGACAGATTCACTCGGCCCCCGACGATCTGGTAGGTGCCGGGAACAATCTTGGTGGCGAGTCCCACTTCGGAGCAGCGTTCGGTGATGCGTCGAATCGCTGCGCCCGGCGCGCTGGAGATCGTGATCAGCGCCTGTTTCGCTTCAAAACGCTCGACGAGACGCTCGAGGTCCGAAGTGGTCCCCATCACCTTGATCCCGTGAATCACCGCGCCTTGCTTCACCGGGTCGTCGTCGACGAACGCCACCGGACGCACTCCGAGGTCGGGGCGCCGCGAGAGCTCCTGCGCGACCAGCACGCCGCCCTGGCCAGCCCCGACGAGAAGGGTCGGCGCGGGAGCATCATGGAGCCGCCCATGCGCCTTCGACGCGCTGCGCTCGCCGATCAGCCGCCGAAACGCCCGCACGCCGGTGAGCCCGAGGAACGCGAGGAGGAAGTCCCCGAGCAGAACGCCAAGCGGAACGATGCCATAACGCGCGATTGGAAAGCGATCCACGAGCGCCGGGCTCAGGAAGCGCACGGCGACGAGGATCGCGGACGCCGACGCCACGGCGACGAGAATTCGCACCGCATCGCGCAGGCTGATGAAGCGCCAAGAGAAACGGGTAATCCCGAAGCCGGACAGGAACGCGTACTGGAGCAGAACCACGTAGGGTAGAACGAGCAGCAAGCTCCGAAACATCGACGGAGGCACGTTCCAATCGAAGCGAACCAATGTCGCCAGCAGGAACGCGAGCATCAAAACCCCGATGTCGATCAGGAACTGGGTGGTGCGGCTCTTGAGCCGGCTCATCGTCGTTTGCCCTTCAGCACGGCCCGTTGGTACCAGTTCCAGAAACCCTCCACACCCTGTTCGACGGTCACCTTCGGCGCATAGTCGAGCAGTTCCGCAGCCCGCTCCACGTTGGCGTACGTGTATTCGATGTCGGCGGCCGGCATCGGCCGGTCGATCAGGCTCGAACGCTTGCCGGCGTGCCCCTCGATCAGTCGGACGAAGTCCGCGAGAAGGATTGGCTTGCCGCGGCCCAGATTGATCACCTCGTAACCGAGCGGCCGGTCGGCGGCTGCGACGATTCCCTCGACGATGTCGTCGACGTAGGTCCAGTCGCGGTGCATCTGGCCGCTGTTGTAAAGAGGCACTTGCTTGCCCCGAAAGATGTTGTCTAGCACCAGGTATGCCATCATGTCGGGGCGGCCGCGAGGCCCGTAGACGGTGAAGAAGCGCAGAGCCGTGAAGTCTTGACCGTACAAATGGAAGTACGAATGCCCGAGTAGCTCGGCGGCGCGTTTGCTGGCCGGGTAGGGCGCGAGAGGCCGGTCGGCGCGATCGGTCTCGACGAATGGGATCACCTCGGTTTGGCCGTAGACCGAAGAGGTGGACGCGAAGACGAAGGTAGGCTTCCCGTGCTTTCGTGCCGCCTCGAGCAGAGTCAGGGTGCCGCCGAGGTTCACGTCGAGGTAGAGCCGGGGATCCTCGATCGAGGCCCGTACGCCCGCCATGGCGGCGAGATGGATGACGGCGTCGAGCCCGTGCTCGGCAAAGAGCGACTCCATCGCCTCGTCATCTCGGATGTCGGCGACGTGGAAGACGAACTTTTCGGCATCCGGGGCGGCGGCGCGAACCTCTTCTAAGTTCGAGTGCTTACGGGCCGGGTCGTAGTAGTCGTTGAGGTTGTCGACTCCGATCACCACGTCGCCACGCGCGAGCAGCGCCGACGCGGTGTTGCTGCCGATGAACCCAGCAGCGCCGGTCAATAAGATCTTCTTCATCGCCCCTCGTTGGTCGATTCGTCTAACATGGCCCGATGCAGGCCATGCTTCTAGCAGCCGGACTCGGTACGCGCCTGTGGCCGCTCACGGACCTTCGTCCCAAACCGATCGTTCCGGTCGCCAACAAGCCCCTGGGGGCCTTCGCGATGGAACACCTGGCGCGCGGTGGCGTCAGCCGGATCATCGCCAACACCCATCCCCAACCCGAGAAGGTGGAAACCGTCCTGAAAGCCGCGTGCCCAGAGGGCGTCGAGCTTCTTTTTTCACGGGAAGCCGAGCTGCTCGGAACCGGGGGCGGTCTTCGAAAGGCTCGGCCTTTGTTCGCTGCCTCACAAAGCTCGGTCATCGTCATGAACGGGGACACACTCTTCGCGCCCGATCTCGCCAGGGCGCTCGCGGAGCACGAATCCCGCGGGGCAGTGGCAACGATGATACTGCGCCGCACGCCCGAGCCCGCACGCTTCGGGGCGATTGGGGTCGACCGAACCGGGTGCGTGCGGAGCCTGCTCGGCACCCCGCCGCGCGAGGACGTGTGCGAGGAGCTGATGTTCACCGGCGTGCACATCCTGTCGCCCCTGGCCTTCGCCGCCATGCCCGAGTCAGGCTGCGTGATTCGCAGTGCGTACCGCCGCTGGGTCGATGAGGCAGCGCTCGTGCTCGGGATCGTCGATGAATCGCCGTGGGCAGATCTAGGCACCATCGCGGAGTATCACCGAGTGAATCTCGAGCTCGCCTCAGGTTCTCTGACCTGGCCGGGCGTTTCGGCCTGCGACGGGTGCATCCTGCCCGACGGTCTCGCCGGATCCGCGCAGATTCGGCGCAGTGTGGTCGGCGAGGGCGCGAGGCTCGAGCCGGGCGTCTGCTTGGACCGCTGCGTCGTCTGGCCCGGGGTGGTGGTCGACCGGTCTGCTCGGAACGCCGTGATTACGGCAGCGCACAGGGTCGTCGTCAACTGAGTCCCATCACCTTGGCCAGGACCACGGTGATGTTGTCGGGACCGCCCGCTTCGTTTGCGCTTTCGATCAAGCGATTGGCAGCCGTTTGAAGGTCGGGTTGCGTCGTCACGATGCG
>Ga0209536_100009979_pt1 | contig 14049 bp, 12 predicted proteins | sample DeeMarSeWOR28_12_FD_187461 | JGI IMG/M metagenome (GOLD analysis project Ga0209536, IMG submission 187461) | Marine sediment microbial communities from White Oak River estuary, North Carolina - WOR-2-8_12 (SPAdes) (version 2) | ecosystem: Environmental > Aquatic > Marine > Intertidal zone >...
AAGAGTGACAAGGTTTGCATTCGATCTTGCGATGAACCGAAATGGAGCTCCTGTTGATAAACAAAGACGAGTGACTTGTGTCGACAAGAGTAACCTCCTTGCAGGGTGCAAGCTGTTCAGAGAATCATTTGACAGAGTTTCAACAGAGTTCAGGGAGGTCTCCAAGGACTATGCGTATGTTGATGCATGGACCCTCTTGGTGTTGAGAAGACCAGAGTTCTATGATGTTGTCGTTGCACCAAATGAGTTCGGCGACATCATCAGTGATCTTGGTGGAGCGATACAAGGGGGACTAGGAGTCGCCCCCTCAGGCAACATCGGAGAAACACATGGAATGTTCGAACCGGTACATGGATCAGCTCCAGACATTGCGGGGACAGGACAGGCCAATCCGGTAGCAGCAATACTCTCATCAGCAATGATGCTAGACTGGTTAGGGACCAAACATAATGATGCGAAGGCAACTCAGGCAGCTGAGGTGATACGGTGCGCTGTAGAGAGTGTTCTGCATGAGGGGCAGGACAGGACTGTGGACTTATGCAGAGGAAGATGGCAAAATGTAAAGCCTGCATCTACTCAAGAAGTAGGGGTAGCAGTGGTCAAGAGGATAACGAGGTGAGCGAGTGGGGAAGACTCTAGCTGAGAAGATACTTGCCAGCCACACAAATGACGGAAAAGCTAGCGCTGGCGAGATTGTTGAGGCACGAGTGGACCTCCTAATGGTGCATGAGGTGTTAGGGTCCAGAATACTTCCAATCCTTGATGAGATGAATTTCAAGAAGGTGTGGAATCCAAACAGGGTTCTTGTGGTCAATGACCACTGGGCTCCAGCGTCAGATATCAATAGTGCCGAAATACACCGGAGAAACAGAAACTTCGTGAAGGAACAGGGAATAACAAACTTCTGTGACGTGGACTGTGGCATATCTCACCAAGTGTTGCCTGAGAGAGGTCTGGTTGTTCCAGGTGCATTGATCGTGGGGAGTGACTCCCACTCCACAACATATGGAGCTTTCAATGCATTCTCGACGGGCCTAGCTGCAACTGACTCAGCTTTGATCTTGGCCACTGGAGAAATCTGGTTCAGAGTTCCAGAAACATTGAAGATTGTTGTAGATGACGAAATCCCTGATCGGGTGATGAGTAAGGACCTCATACTGAAGATCATCAACGACCTGGGCCCTGATGGTGCTAACTATCAGTCCATGGAGTTCCATGGCTCGACAATTGATGCCATGAGTGTGGGCGAACGCATGACGATGTGCAACATGACAGTTGAAGCTGGGGCTAAGTGTGCTCCTATGCCCATCAACCAGGATGTGAAGTTCTGGATGGAGGACTATGCTCCCAGGAAGAAGTGGAAGGAGGTTTCGGTCGATGCAGATGCAGAGTATGTTGATGAGCTTCGTTACAACCTCTCTGATGATCCACTGGAACCCACAGTAGCACCTCCTGACCTCCCTACGAATGGGAAGCCTGTGGCAGAAGTTGCAGGGGTCCCTATCGACCAAGCCTTCATTGGTTCATGCACAAATGGAAGGATTGGAGACCTATTGGTCGCAGCTGAGATACTGAAGGGCAAGAAGGTCAGAGACGGAGTGCGACTCATCATAACTCCCGCAAGCAAAGCGACCTATATGGAAGCATTGGAACGAGGCATCATCAAGATACTGATGGATGCAGGGGGGATTGTGACAAACTCAACCTGTGGCGCTTGTGTCGGAGGCCATCTAGGTGTATTGGGGGCGGGAGAAGTCTGTATATCCAGCACTAATCGGAACTTCAGAGGAAGGATGGGACATCACAATTCGCGTATCTATTTGGGCTCTCCGGCCACTGTAGCAGCAAGTGCCCTCAAAGGAGTGATAACCGATCCGAGGAGTGTTTGACCGATGAGTAAAGACTTTGGTAACATCAGTGGTCGCGCATGGGTATTTGGAAACAACATCAATACAGACCAGATAATTCAGGGGCAGTATCTTACACTCCTCGACTATGATGAGATGGCAAAGCACACGTTTGAGATTCCAAGACCAGTCTTTGCCTCAAAGGTCAAGGAGAACGACATTGTTGTAGCAGGAAATAACTTTGGAGGAGGTTCGTCCCGTGAGGAGGCTCCAAAGGTCCTCAAGCACAGTGGAATCGGGTGCGTTGTTGCAGAGTCATTCGCCCGAATATTCTACAGAAACTCATTCAACGTAGGACTACCCCTGTTGATCATTCCGAATGTCGGAAAGCTAGTGAAGGATGGGAAGACCGTGACTATAGACCTATGGAAAGGTACTCTGACAATCAAGGGAGATGGTGACGTCATACATGGTAACCCCCTTCCAGAGAGGATGGTTGAGATTCTCCGTGCTGGCGGGGCTGTGCCCTGGTTCAAGAAACACTCATGACATCCAGAGGGTTGCAAAACACTAAAAGGAGTCTTTCATTGGACCACTCATAAACCTTGATTGTGAGGACACTGGATGAACGTAATCTTCTTTCTATTCATTAGCTTGATTCTCCATGCGATACCAATCCCATTCAAGACAGAAATGTTGAAGCCGAACAGACTCATCAAATGGCTTCCATTCAGATTGATTTGGGGGACTGCGGCATGGGCAATAATCACACTCCTAATGGCTTCCACACTTCCTTGGGCAGTACTCACCCTTCTAAGCAGCTTAGGATTGCTACTAATATTCTCTAGCGGGTTCCGAGGTGGTGACATCGAGGAGGTCTTGCAGGGAATCAGAGTTCCATTGACATGCATCGGGCTTCTGGTTGTCATTCTAATACCAGCATTTTCAGGAATCATCAGCTGGACTTCTGATGTTTCGAATGCAGAGTACTTCGATGGCAACATCATCGAAACCGATGAGCCCTTGTTCAACACGTCAATTCCAGACAACATGGTGAGACTAGTTACTGAAGAATATGCCAAGTATGTCGCACGACAGCACCTTTCCCCATTCGGATCGAACGTGTATGTTGCGTCTGCACATATCACTACCAGGAATGACACGTTGGTATGGGTATGTACGATAGTATCGACGAACGTCTTGGCTGAGAACTTCATCAAAGGATTCATCGTGGTTGACGCAAACGATCCACAGTCTGAAACACCTGAACTGATTCAGGGTACGAATATCCCCGTTGGTGAGGGGCTCTTCTGGGACCGCAATATCCAGTTTGGAAACTACTTGAATGACATGACTGCCAGCTATCAATATGCGTATCCTACATGGGATCCTGCGGGCAACATGGTCTATGTTCAGACAAGGACACCTATTGGCTTCGACTTTGTCGAGAGGGCTAGTGGGCCAATCATCTATGCAGAGAATGGTTCAGTATACAGCTATGCAACCATTGAAGAAACCCCTGACTGGGTAACTCAGGCATACGGTGAAGAGTATCTGGAGCGTCAGATCTCAAGATGGGGCGGTTACAGACGAGGTGACGGATTCGACCTCTTTGCGGGCGGATTCCTCTGGGTCATTCCTCCGTCAAACAACCGGTTGGAGATCCACGAGGACACAAGATACATCATGAACCCAGATACAAATAGGGTTGAAGCTTTCATCGCGATGCACCCGGTTACAGCTACAAGAACTCTGGCAGGAGTGTTCAGAGCAACAAAGGATGCAGTCTATTATCATGACCTGAGTGGGGCTGGTTATGTTAGTGGTGATGCAGCTGCAGCCAATGTTGTCGCGGATATCGGAGCTCCTGCTAGTGGAGTCTATTTCGGAGCCATGCCTCTTCTATACCCAGTGGTGATCAATTCAACATTGACAAAGTGGACATGGTATGCACCGATATATTGGGCTGATTACTACTATGATGAAGACCTAGAGGAATACACAGCAACGAACATGCGACTCCACGCACTCGGACTGGTTGACGCATCCAATATAGACAGATTTGTGTGGCAACCACTTGGAGGTACTATTTCAGGAGAGGAGCTCGTTTACTCGGTCCGTACCGAATATGTCGAGTTGTTCGGCGGCTCTGTTGAGCCTGAACCTTCAGACACATTCGAGCTGACAGCATCAGTGCTTGACAAACAGAGCTATGATGATAGTAGTGGCACACACATCGTTCTAAAGACCGATAATTCGACCTATACCTACATTGAAGGAACCCGCAACTGGATGAATCTGACAAATTGGTACACACTCCTCTTTGAAATTGGAGCTGGAGACTCATTCACTGCAACCATCCAAGTCGTAGGCGACATGTATCGTATTATTGCTATAGTCAAGAACTAGATGAGGGAAGGGGACTCTCCCCCTTCCAACTCTTTCTTTTTGTCTATCTAGGAAAGAAGTCCTTGAAAACCTCTCGCTGAATGAGGAATCGAAGAATCTCAGCTGTTCCTCCACCGATTGTCATCAGTCGTGCATCGCGCATGAATCGTTCGACGGGATAGTCAGTGGTATAACCCATCCCTCCCAGAATCTGGATAGCATCGTTTGTAATCTGGACCGCAGCCTCGGTGGTGTACAGTTTGGCAATTGAAGCCTGTTTGGTTATCTTCTCACCTCGATCATACATCCTTGCTGCGGTAAGAGTAAGAGCACGTCCAGCTTCAAGTTTCATGTACATGTCCGAGATCTTGAAGCTCACTCCTTCAAACGCACGAATTGGTCGACCGAACTGATGACGTTCATTGGCATACTTCACAGCAATCTCATATGGTGTACGACCATAACCGATTGCTTCTCCAGCAATTGCAGTTCTTTCACTGTCCAGTTCATCCATCAGGATGTGGAATCCATCACCAGGCTTTCCTAGAAGCATATCACCAGGGACCCTTACATCCTCAAGCTTCAACCATGAAACTCGTGCAGACTTCATTCCGAGCAAGGAATGGTCCTGGACAACACTGAAACCATCCATGTTCTTGTCAACAATGAAGGCTGACATACCATCCTTGGACTTTACATTGGGATCTGTTATGGCGAAAGCACACATATAGTCAGCCTGACTACCATTCGTGATGAATCGTTTCTCACCGTTGAGAATCCAGTCATCTCCATCCTTGACAGCTGTGGTCTTCATTCCAGCGGTATCACTTCCAACGTCCGGTTCTGTAATACCAATACAGCCAATCTTTTCACCAGCAACGACCGGTTTGAGGTATTTCTTCTTCTGCTCGGGAGTACCAAAACGTGCGAGCGGCATTCCATACAGTGTTGTAGAAGCCATCCTTGCCATATCGAGACCACCATTCACAGCAGAGATTTCCTCAGCCACAATGATTTCATAAGAGAGACCCCTCTCAGTCCCACCTACTGACTTGTAATGATGGACCCCCATGTAACCCGCTTTGCCGATCTTGAGAAGGAGGTCGCGTGGATATGGACCCTTGTCAATCTCATCTGCAATCGGCGCAATCTCTTTCGCACAGAACTCCTGTAGCTCCTTTCTGAAAGCGATTTCGTCATCTGTCCAGAGTGCATTTGATAAATAGTCGACCATCTTAGAACCCTGTATTTTGAAGAAAATAACTTGCTAAAATAACTAACTAGAGATGCAAATGTAACTCACGAATCATGCTCAAATAAGAGCCGTTCTTCATCGTCTAGAGAAAGAATCACTCGGTCACCGATTTTCAAGGAGGACACTTCAAGGTCTTTGGCTAGACAGAGGACCATTGCTCCATACTCAAGTTCAACCAGTGCCATTGTTAATGGGGGTTCAAATCCTTCAGGAGGGGACTGCAGTGTAGTGAAGCTAGCAACTGTCCCTTGACTCTCCAGCTCCAATGAATCCATGACTCCAGCCTTTGGTCCACAATATGGACAGACCTCACGAGGAGGAACAATGGCTCGTTCACACTCTTGACAACGAGAAGCGGTAATCTTCAACCCTGTATCACAAGAAAGTAATGAGTTCCATTGATGAAAAGGTTTCTGTCAAGACACTAGGTGGTTGGTCTAGTCTTAAGGGTACTCAACACAGATTTGACATGTTTTTTCAGAAAACTCCTAAACTTGGGATCATCTGTCAGGATGATGGTCGATTTGTTGGTGAGGTTTTCGATGTCATCATCAACCTCTACAGCCTCTCCCAAATCTATGAGGTCTGTCTGGAAGACTTTGTGTATTGCATGTGGCGAGAACCCTTCTTTTCGGTAGACTGGTAGTATCTGTCCTTTTGTGCCACTTCCTCCCAACTTTAGCAGGGACAAGAGCATCAGCCAGTGGTGCCATGCGAGAGTGTAGTTCTCAAGAAACTGCATGACTTCTTCCAGTGACCTTACCAATCTTTCTTCCTTCCTCCTCATTCGGTTTCTGCAATCTCACCAACAATCGCAAAATCAATTTCTTCGAATGCCAGTCTTCGTAAGAGATCCAACCATCTATCTCTGAAGTCTCGCTGATTAGCTTGCATTCCATAAGCAGGCACACCGAGTTTCTGACTTACTTCCTCAGGAGACATTGCACCTGGAAGATCTTGTTTGTTTGCTAGAGCTATTGCTCGAGCATATGGCAACTCGGTTTTGAGGACTGGATAAGCCACACGCTTGGTCCATTCCATGTTATTCTCTGTGGAATCAGTAACAATTACAACTAGATTTCCAGCTCGAATTATCTTGCCCCACTCTTGGACAAATCGGTCCTGACCACCTAAATCAAAGATGCTGAAAATATATGGGTCGAAATCTGCTTTCAACAAAGCCTTGTCTCCGAAGAAAGTAGGGACGTATTCTTGAGGCGGTCCTCGAGATGGCAATGTGGCTAGTTCGAGGAGCGTGGTCTTTCCTGTTCCGCCATGTCCTGCTAGACAAAGCTTGATGGGTATTTTGCCAACAATCTTCCTGAATCCAATTTCAAACAGGGAAAAGTCAGTAGATTTCCATTCATCGCTTTCGAGATTACTCTCAAAAACAGTCATGAACTGAGAAACTAGGCTCATCATCGCTTCATTCACTTTGTGAAGAGATGCCTGACGGTCCATGGTGAGGATGAACTGAGTATCATGTGAATTCATGTAAACGAAGCGATACCGCTCGATTTCCATGCTGTCTATCTTCCATTCTTGCAGTTTCTTTGCAGAGGTCGATACCAGCATCATCACCGAGTCAGTTTCGAGGTCCCTGTTCTCGACAATGATATCTTTGAAGAGAGTCTGTCCCTCCTTGAAGATATGCATCTCGCGAATCATTATGATACTACTCCTACTCAACATCTATCTTAGCAATGATAGCAGCTTGGCTTGGATGGGAATTCTTCAGAACCTCTAGGTAATGCATGGCCTGTTGATTGGCTATTGTTTCTGAGTTATACTGGTCCACGGTTCTCTGAATCAACCATTCAGGATAGATAGTAACAATCTCAGGATTGCATCTGAGTATCACGTATTCCCGCTTGTGCTCGTCTTTGATAGTTGTGACAATTTTGAATCTTCTAAGAGTCCCTAGCTTTTTGTTGATCTTCGAAGCAGAAAGGTTGGTCAAATCAGGAAGTTCGGTCTTCTCTACAGGACCCTTTCTTAGGGCTTGTATCAGATCATATGCTTCAAAATCTAGCATGAGATTTCCAATATCTTCCGCCTCCGACCACACAGTCTTGAAGAGGTCATTCCTCAACCGCGATATGTACTCGTGGTGGTATTGTTTCGAGGATTGAAGATAGCTATCAATCACATCTTTTGGCATATCACTTTGTCTGACTAATCGAACTGTATCCTGAGAAACAGTGCGAAGCATGAAGAGGGCTCTTGTGAGATAGACAACTTCAGACGAGAGACCCTCAACCCAACCTGTTGCTATAAGTCCCATCTTGACCAGAGGTCGAAGCACAATGTCGACATCTATCTTCTTTCCAACTTCTTCGAATATCAGCTTCTCGAGGTCCGCAGACTGAACTGTTCCATTCTTCATCAGGGTCTGAATAATCGATCTTCTCACCGGATCACTGAGGATTGAAGCCTGTTGCTGCTCAGGTGTCATCTGAGTATATCGAGAGATCTGCTTGTAGAGGGTTGGGACCATCTTAGTATATTCTTCATCCTCAGCATTGAGAAATATCTGCGTGGCTATTTCAGGAAGTGCATCCTTGTAAACATCAGGATCCTCCTCAGGATGGAGAACTAGGAAGACCATGGAGGGTTGACCTTTCAGATGCATATTCAGACCACCGTAATAGACAGCAAGTTTGAAGTCATCAAATGCCAATGAGCTGAATCCAGGCTTCTGTGATTCTTCAGTTTCACCGAGTGTGGCAATTCCATAGACCCTCATTGATGTGGTGGGATCAAGTCCTATTTTGAGCCTCTTTGGTGTCTTGGAAGTCACAATTGGTCCAAGCTCGTCATCCCATTTCAATACAGCAAGACCTTCGGGCATTATGAGACATTCTCCATTTGACTATTGAGTCTGAATTCTGTACTCGTGTTTCTGAACAGGGAGTATTGTAGAGTCTGGAAAATCCAATCTAACGCCTGTTCTGATAGGAAAAACTGAGATTTTCTAATAAGACAATCTTGGATGAACAAGTTGAATACTAGAGAATCATAGTTTAGCAAGTCTACAGGGTATCTCGAAATCGGAGTAATTCGACTAAAGAGATAAGCTCCTCTTTTGTCAGGGTTTTCAGCTTCTTCATAGTAGTATTTTCTTTGTAGTCAGCTGGAATCAGTTCGATGAGCTCATCTTCCGATAACACATTCAAGTTACTCAAGGCTACAGATTCATTCCAGGAGAACTTTATTTCCTTCTTCACCGGTGGAGGATTGGATCGAATATCTTCTGGTAAATTATCGGGATGGAAACTGAAAATCAACTCTTCCTTTTCATTCTCAGTTTCATTGGATTCTACTTCTGATTCAACCACTGGTTATTCAGCCTCGACAATAGGTTCATCAATTAGCCGAATAGTTCAACCTATTCAAACCTATTAGCAATTATGTAATTAGGTTTTATAAAATTAGCTTAGACAAAAGTTGTTGATTCTCATTCCTCACAATCTGGTCATGATTGCAACAACCATGTTATTTCCAAAACCACCTATGTTATGGGTGAGCCCAATCTTGGGTGACTCTACCTGCAATCCCCTTGGTGCTTTCTGTATCAGCTGATGATAGATATCATGGATCTGTGCTATACCAGTTCCACCAGTCGGATGACCTCTGGCCTTGAGACCCCCAGTTGTATTGATAGGAATTTCTCCATCGACTTCGGTAAGTCCTTCTTGCACCATGGCAATAGCCTTGCCACGTGAGGCTAGTCCGATGTCTTCCATGTTAACCAATTCTAGTATTGAGAAGGCATCATGCAGTTCACAAACATCAATGTCCTTGGGTTCAACTTTTGCCATAGAGAACGCTCTCTCTGCGGCTGCCACCGTTGCACCAAAGGAGGTCAGTGAGAGTCTGTGCTGGACAGCATGATAATCAGTCCCATGTCCAACACCAAGCACTCTGACTGATTGATCTTTTATGTCCAAATCATTGACAACTCTGTCAGAGGCCAGTACAATTGATGCTGCCCCGTCCGAGGTGGGGCAACAGTCGAACAGAGTGAGAGGTTCCGCTACTACGCGACCGTTACTGACTTTGTCCACACTAACTTCTTTCTGAAAATGAGCCAGAGGATTCTTGGCACCATTACGATGAGCCTTGACTGGAATGAGTGAGAGCTCATCACGTGTCAATCCATAGTCATGCATGTAGCGATGAGCCACCATAGCAGCAAGAGCAGTAGGCGTGGCACCATATCTGGTCTCGTTCTCATACGACATCATCTTGGCTAGAATCTTGGATGCTGTTCCTCGATCCACCTCAGACATCTTCTCTACTCCGGTGATGAGAACCAGGTCAGAATGGCCAGAGGAAACCATAGTGTATCCAACCTCAAAAGCACTTGACCCAGATGATGGTCCGGTTTCAACACGGGTAGCTCCAGCAGGGACTAACCCCAGACGGTCAGCCAGCAGTGTCGAGAGATGGCCCATTCCAACAAACTCGTCAGGATTCTGTGAGGCCACAACGAGATGGTCGAACTTCTGATCAATGGTGAATGACTTTTCCATAGCTATGCGTGAGGCAGCCTCTGCCAGTTGAAGAAGTGAGTCATCAAGAATTCCGAAGGGGGTCATTCCGGCACCAATGACATTCACTGGTTCCATAATGGATGCACCTCACTCGATAAGGACTAGAAGGTCATTAGGGGTAACCATCGACCCCACTTCCACATTGACCTCTTTCACTGTTCCACCAGAGCCTGCCTTCAGCTCGTTGAACATCTTCATGGCTTCGAGAATGACTACAGTAGCACCAGACTTTATTGAGTCACCAACCTTGACTCGTACCTCAGTAATCTTCCCAGGCATAGGAGGATAGATGCCTCCAGCGACCTTTGGTCCAGCTGATGCTGCAGCGGCACTCTTCACGGCCTCCTGTTTTCGTACTCGCTCCCACTCGAATACTCGTTCTTCCCCATTTATCTCAAGTGTGATGTTCTTTCCGGTTCTCTTCAGAATCTTGAGTGAGTAGTCTGTGGCTGTATCGTTTACTATCCAGTTACCTTCCTCATTCTGAGAGGGTTTCATTGTATAGCTCTGGTCTCCAACACTTATGACTAAGAGACCTCCCTCATCAAGCATCTTGACATCAACATCAAATGATTTCTCGTCGAGTGTGGCTTTGTATTTGGTTGGACTCACATCACCCTCTCCTTCGACCACGCATGATGTCCTTGCGTCCAGCAGTTGACCAAGCAGATGTTGACCTATCCCATTGTCCGGGAGTATGGGTAGTTGTTCTGCCAACCACTAGGTCAGCACGTCCTGCATCAGACCATGACTGTGCACGACCTGCAACAGAAGCTATTGATCCAGGTCCAGCGCCATTCATATGAAGAACAGCTGCAGCAAGAGCAACCTCTAGCTCAGGTGTCATTGTTCCTCTACTCTTCCGATGGGCTTTGCGTTTGAGAAAATCCAGGGCATATTGCGGGTAAAGAGCATATGAGACAAGGTCTCTCGGCTCATGTGGAATGTCTTTCAATGCCTCACGAGCGGCAGGAAGCTCTGGTTCTAGTTTGTCTGCAGGTCTACAGTCCAGAGGTTTCTCATCACCTATGGCCTTCTTTTGGACCTCAGAGTCAATCTCAGCCGGTGGGCGACCATAGTAACCACGTATGTACTGCTTGACCTCAGTGGGGATCATACTATACCGCTCACCTGTCACCACGTTGAGTGTGGCTTGTGTTCCCACAATCTGACTTGATGGTGTGACAAGTGGAGGATATCCGAGTTCGGCTCGCACTCTGGGAACCTCTGCCAGAACCTCATCATAGCGATCCAATGCACCCTGTTCTCTCAGTTGATTGTCGAGGTTGGAGAGCATCCCACCAGGTATCTGGAACTGAAGAACCTGTGGGTTCACTCCTTGAAGGCTACCCTCGAACTGACCATACTTTCGCCGGATCTTTCTGAAGTAGTGTGCTATCTCTGATAGTAGATTGATATCGAGCCCTGTGTCACGTGGATTCCCTTTCAGTGCTTCAACAATGGATTCGGTAGCTGGCTGTGATGTTGCCATGGAGAGTGCTGAAATTGCACAGTCAACGACATCTACTCCAGCCTCTGCACCTTTCAGATACGCCATTGCAGCCATCCCGCTGGTGTAGTGTGAGTGTAGTTGAATCGGGATGTCCACCTCTTGCTTGAGTTTTGTAACAAGATCAAAGGCTGCTTCAGGTGAGATGAGACCTGCCATGTCTTTGATACATATTGAATCAGCATCGCGGGCATAGAGCTCTTTTGCCATCTCAACGAACTTGTCATTGGTATGATATGGACTCAATGTATAACAGAAGCTTGCTTGAACATGACCGCCCTCACGCTTGACAAACTTCATTGCAGCCTCCATGTTACGGATGTCATTGAGTGCATCGAAGATTCTGAAGACATCTAAGCCAGCCTTGACTGCCTCAACGACAAAGGCTTCGAGAACATCATCAGCATAATGGCGATAACCCACAACGTTCTGAGCTCGCAACAACATCTGAAGGCGGGTGTTTGGCATGGCATCTCTTAGGGCTTCAAGTCTTTCCCATGGATCCTCATCAAGGAACCTCATCATAGAGTCGAAAGTTGCCCCACCAAACATCTCCAGGGACCAGTATCCAATCTTGTCGAGTTTCTCACATATTGGAATCATGTCCTCAGTACGCATTCTTGTTGCCAAGAGGGACTGGTGAGCATCTCGGAGGACTGTATCCGTAATCATCAGTTTGGTCATGGTCGGTCTTCTGACCGTAGTCGATGATGTATTTAGTAGTTCTGATATGATGGATTTAATCTATTCATACCAGTCATCTAATGATTCCTCATCAAACAGCTCGACTCTGTCCTCTTTCTCTTGAGATTCTTTATCCTCTTCGACATCAACTTCCTCAAAGGGAGAGTCCTCGAGAGTAGGTTCTTCTACATCCTCCTCGACAGTCGATTCCTCAACATCTTCCTCGACGTCTTCTTCTTCGACTTCTTCAACAATTGGCTCATCAACCTCTTCCTTGAGTTCCAGTCGTTCTAGCTCCTCATCGAAGTCAATCTCTTCAGCCTCTACTTCCTCGGGCTCTTCTGCCTTGGCTACCTCTGCTTCAATCAACGCTTCGATGACTATCTTGAGTTCGTCCTCGGAGAGCTGGGTCAGCTCCTTGAGCTCTTCAAGAGAGAGATTCTCAAGCCAAGCCTCTGAGAAATGTTCAAGGAGGAATCCTGGAAGGGAACGGATTATTCTCCGCTTCTTAGCACCTTCATCCTGTTCCTCAATTTCATCAATCTCATCGAACTTGATCTTGAGAGCATCCACAATTTCGACGTACGATTCTTGAGGGTCGATAGTATCTGTCTTTTGAACAGCTGCTATCGAATCTAGTAGTTCCTCAACCTCTTCAGGGCTAAGCTGAGACAGCTGTTCTATATCAGGCATTTCTAGTTCTTTCAGTTCCTCTTCAAAGAACATTGATTTGACACTGGTGGGTAGCTTCTCAATCCAGTCATCTTTCGTGACAGGAACTTTCACTCCGCCCTTTTCCTTTAACTTTCGGACTTCCTCAAGCATCAGGGCTAGGGCTTCATCAGCAGCGGAGTCGATGTCTGTATAAGCTTCAACATCGAGCTCTTCAAACTCACCAGTACTCTCAGGCTCTGGAATCTCCCGAACATCGATCTCTTCCTCTTCTTCTTCGGGCTCTGGCATTTCAAAGTCTTCGAGAGCCTCAATCATTTCTAGGTCGGGCTCAGGGACTCCGATTAATCCCAGATCAGCCTCATCGACTGGAGTCAGAATCTCATCCATAGTCAATCCAAGCTCGAGCAGTCCCGGTTCTAGTAGTTCTAACACACTCTGTTGAGCTGGCTTAACATCAATCTCTTCGACCTTCTCGCCCTTCTCCATGGTCTCGAGAATAGCCTCTATCTGTTTAATCTCAGGTGGAACATGCACCAAGTACCGTTTTCTGACCAGTACAGCGATTATCGCAACGATAACGAAGACTCCTCCACCAATTCCCGCAATCATCATTGGTGTAAGACGTGGAAGTGGAGGTTCAACGAATTCAACTGTGATTTGATTTGCAACCGCACTTCCCGGTGTCAGTACAGTGATTCCATGTTGATTTCCAGATACAGCCTCGATGTAGAACGTGTACTCACCAACCAAGACCTTGGTGAAATTGGCGTACCAATTTCCTCCTGATGCATTGAACGCCATTGTAATCTGATTACCTTGGTCCCAGAGGGTCACAACACCATCTGTTACTGGGGCATTATCATATTCATAGGCAAGAGTTGCGCTTACTATGAAGTAGTCTTCTATCACAGGGTTCGTCGAACTTGCAGATGTTGATAGTACCTGTATTCTGTCCCAAATTATTGTGACGTCACTAGTACTACTGATGAAGAAGTCGATTTCTCCTAATGATGCGGAAAGTATAGTAAATGTCAAGTCACCAACATCGTCACTTGTGTGAGAGGACCGCCAGTATCCATCCACATAGGTCAAAGCGACAGAACCAGTGGCTTGAGCAGTCAACCCAGACGTGAT
>Ga0209536_100009980_pt1 | contig 14049 bp, 12 predicted proteins | sample DeeMarSeWOR28_12_FD_187461 | JGI IMG/M metagenome (GOLD analysis project Ga0209536, IMG submission 187461) | Marine sediment microbial communities from White Oak River estuary, North Carolina - WOR-2-8_12 (SPAdes) (version 2) | ecosystem: Environmental > Aquatic > Marine > Intertidal zone >...
CCAGGCAGTCATTTGACATCTTTCCAGAGTCCATGTATGGGTAGGATCCCAACAGGATAAGACTTCCAACGACCAAAACAAATAAAACCTTCACAATATGTAATGTTTTAAAATTTTCTGGATAACTGCACATACGCCCCACTAATTACATAGTTGCTGGCATACCGTTTTCGCTGGTACCATTCCAATCCAAGTTTCAGGTAAAGTTGCCGGTAAACGGTATTGTATTCAGCCCTGGCGGTTAACATGTCGAGGTCCAGCTGACGCCCCCTTTGCATGAGGTAACCCATTTCGAGGCTCACCATGGAGCGGGGTCTGATCCTATAGGCAACCCGTCCTGACAGGTCAGTATATTTTTGCTTTTCCACGTAATTGATCATAAGGTAATCACGAAGGTTTCCATGGAATGACAGGAGTAGTTTCGAACGGAAGTCCCAATTGACACTGGCATAATAGCGGATCAGCTTGTATGGAATGATGCTGCTGTTATAATGGTCGTATTCCACACCGGCCCTGGCCAGACCCACATCAAATCGTACACCGGCAATATGCTGATCATAGTAGTTCAGGGTCAGATAATCGGTGTTTGTCAGATTTTTATAATCCTGGATGGATCCACGATAATAGACCTCCAGGAGTTTTGTAAATAATAATAAACTTGCCGAAAAACTATGATTATTCAGGTCAAATTCATAGGATCCGGGTTGTTGGGCCTGGTAATCCACCAATATGGCATCATTATTATCAATCTGACCACCCAGAACGCGTTGTATCTCAATAAAATTATTCCGTTCTATCAGAATGTAGTCAAATCCTTCCTGGTAGATTATTGTTCCGGACAGGTCTTTTGCGATCACAGTCAGAAGATCGACATATGGCTTGTTCAGAAGCACAATTTCGCCATCTGAAAGGATGTGTTCTTCATCCCGGACCTGGATGGTCGAAGCGTCACTTTCCATCTCCTGATGGTGTCTGTAATACCTGTATGAAAGATTCAGCCTGCCATTGGTAGGTATTTTCTTAGAGTAGTCCAGATCGAAGCCCCACCTGGAATTTGATTCGTTATATACCGATTGATTGGTTTGTGCGTATTCAACGAATATGCCTGTATTCAGGCTTTGATACAACCGTTGCGACAACCGTGCCTGAATCCTGTTCTGTATCAGACGTTGGTACGGGTCTAAAAAATTATAATGGCTGAAATTCCCCCTGAACCTGAAGTTTTTAGGAAGGTCGAAAAACAGTCTTTCAATGACTTCAAACCGCTTCAACTCCGTATTTCCCTCCTGTTGCCGGTAGGAAATCCGGGAATACAGGTTATATTTCTTTTTTGGATCAAAGTATATGTTATCATCCAGGGATAATCTGTGAATGAAATTCTTGACCTCATACAATTCTGCCTGGTTATAAAAATAATCGTCGTATGAGTAGATCAATTCATGTGTGTCCTGACTTCCAAATGATTTTGTGGCCCGGCCTTGAAAATTGGTCTGTTCCATTTGGAATAATCGTCCGGTCTGTATCTCCTCCTGATCCCATTTTTGATTGCGAACAGTAATAGATACAGGCAATACTTTGTTATTCAGACTGACCATTCCTCCCAATTGCCTGTTCTTATACCTGATGTCGGTCAAATAATCCCTATTGAAATAGCTCTGGTCATAATTTGCAAATGAGGTCAATGTTATGGGTTTATTATTGAACAGGGTGACATTTAAACCCAACTTGCCCAGAGTACGAACCTCGGAACGATCCGGAATCTGAATGTAATTTTCCTGTCTGGTTTCCGGGTAAAATTCCGCATCGAGGTCCAGCTTTATTATGCCCGGATTCCACAAGTAGCTTCTTGAATGGATGCCCAATCCCCCCATAAAGTGACCACTCTTATGGAATTCTTCGATATCATTAAAGAGGCTTTTTTCCCCCCGGTATAGCCCACGGATCATAACTTCACCCGAAAGCTGCGTATGATGCCAGATACCCAGCGAAAACGGACCGATCTGTGACACACCCACCTGGACGGGCAGACATAGCGTAATGATCCATATTTTTTTCAGGGTATTCAACCTCATAATGTTCTTTCTAATGCATAAGCGAACCGTCGCTACCGCCGTGTGGGTTATGGCATTCGGTGCAGCTCATTTCTTCAAGCCCCTCATGCAGCTCATAGTTAAATGACGAATTTTGGTTATGGCAGAAATTACATAGTTCCTGCCCTGATCGTTTCAGGAGTTTATTCGTTTTTGACCTGTGAGGATCGTGGCACGATGTGCAGTATCCACCCGCTACCGGACCGTGCAGATATTCATAAGCGATGTTAAAATCTTCATGGCATTGGTAACATAATTCCGGTTCGGGTTCAAGCAGGTTACCTACGGCGTTGGCATCGTGACAACTATAGCATTCATTTACCTGGTAAGGAAAGTGCACAATGGTTGCTGGTTCCAGGATCTGACCGGAGAGGGTATCGGCATATTCCATTTCGGACAGGACCAGCGAGTCGGCTAATTTCGGCGACCCGGTGGCACTGCGTTCCGGAACCCCATCAAAAAATAAGGTCAGTACACGATGTCCCTTTTGAGTGGCACATCCAGAAATTAGTACCGTTGTGGCCAGTATAATGAACAATATGTAGAATCTCACCATGGAAGAATTGGGCGAAGCTTATTGTGGATACTTAATGAAACCGTATACATTCACCTTATCAGGTCCATATTGACTGGTAACAAATATTAAATATTCCAGGTCGAATTGTGGGTTCACATAGGGTTTAAAATATTCGGTATTCAAATAATCGATCGCTACATCAGCTGGCAGATACATGTCGCCTTTGTTTGTATAGGGTCCTCCAAAAAACATCAGGATCTGACCGTCTGGATTAAATATCTGGGTATTCTCAAAGGCTGCGTCCACCACATACAGTTTGGCGTCATGATCTACTGCAATGCCTTTTGGCCGTGCCAATTGACCCGGTTTTTCACCATAGCTGCCCACGATCCCCAGAAACCTGCCTTCAAGGTCGTATTTTTTGATTTTAAAAGATCCGAAATCAGTGACATAGAGAGTGCCATGTGCCACATACAGATGTGTGGGTTGGGCCAGAAAACCCTCCTCGCCAGGATCCAGGGCGGGTATGGTCCGGATGGGTTCATAATTGTTCAGGTCGAAAACATGGATCCCATGATTTTTGACATTTGCCACCCAGATCCTGTCACCATCAACACACACATCTGTGGGTCTGAAGTCTTCCAGTTCGCCAAAAGCGTCGACATATTTCAGATGCTCATTAAAAACTACAATTTGCTTCCGGTTTGCATCGGCCACGTATAAAAATCCTTGATTATCGACCGCACAACTCAGGGGTAATTTTAATTGCCCCAGTCCTGATGGACTGAAATGATCGGATTTCTTTGATACCAGATCGATGATTACAATGCTGCCCGATCCCGGGTCGCAAATATATATTTTTGAGCCATGGGTGGTAATCCCAAATGGTTTGATTATGGGTCGGGGTTCCTCCTCACCAAAAAAGAACTTTTTAAAGGAAGATTGTCTGCCGATTAGATCCTGTGGTGAGCTGAAACTGGTCAGGTATTGGATTCGTGCAGTATCCGGAGGAGGTGGATAAATGATCATCTGATCGGCTGAGGGTGTCATGATGACCTGACGGGAGCAGGCCCCTCCCAGCAGAACTGAAAGCATTAACAGATATAAAATGCGTTTTTTCATATTTTGTGATCGGAAGACTGCTTGCAGTTGGATGGAAGCAATCCCGGCCCGGAACTGACCATTTACTTGGTATGGCAGGTAAGACAAAGGGCACTGCCCGCATTGGACATAATCAGTAAATGAGAATGCCCATATTTGTTATGCACATCATGGCAAGATGCACATTCCATACGGTTGGCATATAACAGGTCTTCATCGATCGTCCCTCCCAGTCCGGAATTCGTGGTGGTAGGGGCGGAGAGTCCCCCGTCAGCCACTGCCAGGGCGTCATTGTAAATAAAGGAGATGGGATGGTCCCGGCTTAAATCACCCCCGCCACCAACAAGCGCACTCCCTGTTATGAAAGTGGTGCCGGTGGTAATCCCACCAAAATTTTCGAGTGCCACCGTGCCATCGTGACAGCTTAAGCACAACTTGGAATTTCCGCTGGGCTGGCCAATGGTGGCTGATCCGTCAAACGTCGGAGAGGCATACAGGGCATAAGCGGCAGTGGATTGCTCATGACTCCAAAGCGGAGCATCCAATACGGTCATGCCATTGTGAGGGGTATGACAGACAATGCATATCTGGTTATTGGCCCAGGATACGCCTGAAAAATCATGCGCGGAACCCGTAATCTGGCCATAACCAACAATCAACCAGCAGCTGCTAAGAATCAGGATAAGAGCGTGTTTCTTCATAATCAATCATATTAGAGTACAGATTCAAGATCAAGTTAAATTAGATAAACCTGAAAATACAAATATTACAAGATTTGATCCAACCATCCGGTTATGTTATAAAACTCATTTTTCAGTTAAAAGATAAAGGGCAGTTTACTTAAGACGACCTGGGTATGGCGATTGAGACTCGCGCCTCACAGGCACCATAAATCGAGCCTCATTCGTTATACAAAATGTTAGGGGCAGTTGCCCATTTATCACCTTTAAAGTTACGAAAAGCATGCCAGTATAAAATGAGAAGTGATTTTTAGGTTGCGTTAGGTCGCATTACCAAAATACAGGGAGCCCCGATTCGTTGGGGCGAAAGAATTTTTGACAGCATTGGCTGAACCGGGGACAGTCTGCTGGAAAAGTTCAGCGAAGTCAATGTGCCTGAACAAAGAGAAATGGACATATGTTTTATTCATTTTTCGACCTGTTCATAGTCCTCATGACTTTTTGTGATGCAAAAACGCAGACTGAGCTATTATAAGCATATTCCCTGCTTTTGTTTGATATCTGGAGACGACCAGAACATACGTCGCATGCATGCCCCGTTATGAACATCATTCTATTTAGTACAATCCCATCCTGCTGTGGTTGAGATGGAGGTAAAAAAATGGCTGTCCCTTCCGAAACAGCCATATTAAGTTGCCAAAAACAGTTTCTTATCCGACGATGAACGAATAGATAATTAATCCGACCAGGGTGATACCGAGGATCAGGAAGAAGAATCCGAAATATCTGATAGATCGCAGCCATTCCTTGGAGAATTCTTTCTTTACAACGACATTTTTGAGTTCACCAGATTCTTCCAGTTCTTTGTATTCGCGGGGACGTTCTTTTTTATATTCCTCAACAGGAATATGACCAGTGAATATAACGGTATCCATTGGAAAGGCCTCCGGCCGGAAATGGGTATTAAAGAAGTGGATGGTAAAAATAAAACCCACTGCCAGCAGGGCTTCATCGCTGTGAATGATCTGGGACACATTGATGAGCCAGCCCGGAAAAAACCGGGTGAAAAATACGGGGAACCACAATAATAATCCGCTGAATCCGATTACTGCAACACCCCAGAAGACAGCCATATAATCGAATTTTTCCCAGTAGGTCCATCGGCCGTATTCCGGTCTGGGTCCCCTGCCTAGAAACCATTTTATGGTGGCCCAGAAATCCAAGACATCCTGTTTATTAAACATCAGTGAGTTCCGACCAAATACAAATTTTGAGGTTGGGATTTTCTTGGTGATCTTTGTTTTTATCAGGGAATACAGGTGGTAGATAAAATAACCAAATGTTATCACGGCCCCAAAACGGTGGACGACAGCTGCATTGCTAACCCCACCCATCATTCTGGCCAGGAATTTGGCCCAATCCATGTGTGCAAATTTCAGCATCATCCCGGTGAGAGCCAGTAACACAAAGCTCAGTATTACAAATATATGAGTGATTCGCTGGCTATGGTTAAACCGCCTGAAATAGAGGGTTTCCTGGTTGGTTTCAACATGCTTCTTCTTCTTTCTTTCCTTCCAGGATCGGGGTAACCACATAATCAGGTGGATGCCAAAAAATAAAAATACTCCAATCAGCAGTGATGTCATAAAAATATACGTTGCATGCATCCGCGGATCATCCTCATGCGTGGCATGGTTCAGGTAGTTGGCAAATCGTTTATTGGCACCGGGATGGCATTCCTGGCAGGTATTTACCAGGTTATCTCTCGATATCATGGATTCCGGGTTTTCTGCTTTCAGGATCAGATGGGCACCATGGCAATCGGAACACCTGGCCGATTCATAATATCCCAGCTGATAGGCTTTTCCATGATAGGTCCCCATATAGGTTTCAGCCAGTTCCTCATGACATGAACCACATTGAAAAGTCACCTGGGTCATGAATTTATCCTGTTCGATATCGGTGATCATATGTGCTGTATGGCATTTAACACATGTTGGGTATTCTTTGTCCCCTTCCGTCATATGGTAGGCATGATCACTTTTCATATAATCTTCATATATGCCTTTATGGCAGTTTCCGCAAGTTTTCTGTACGTTTTCAGGATATATTGAAGACCGCTCATCGGTTTCTTTCAGCATCATGTGAGTGGTGTGGCAGTCCGTGCAGACTGCACTAACCGTCAGGCCTTTATCGGTTAAGCCCCGGCCGTGGACGCTGGCGGAGTAATCAACAAAGGCATTTATTTCTTTCAGTTCAGTTGACTGGGGTGCCTTCCCATCCTCACGATGGCAATCCCCACAGAGCCCGGGAATGGCCGTCCTGTAAACCGGTGAGGTATCATCATATCGCGATTTTGTTTCATGATTGCCATGGCAATCGGTGCAATATGGTGCATTTTCAATCTTATTATAATGTGCCTGGCCATGGCCACTGGCAAAATAATTATCAAATACTTCTGCATGGCATGAAGAGCAGTCCACCGGTTCATTTGTGGAACAGGGTCGTTCCAGGTGTTCAGTAATTGCCGTGTGGCATTTGGCACATGGAATGTTCTTATGTACTGAATTAGGTAATTCCGCAGGGTTCATATAGAGTGATACCCGTTCTCCATCCACCATTTTATGGATGTTCTCATCCTTATGACATTTCATACATGTATTGTCAGTAATGGTGGCCTGTATATTGGGGATGTTCACTTTATGTGGTGGATGGCAATCAGTACATGAAGGAATGAGGTTGGGTTCTTTTTCCCATAATTCACCTTTAATGACTTTCTGGTGGGCTTCCTCAATTCGTGTATGGCACTTCATGCAGGTTGATGCAATGTTATTCACTGCAATGGTGGAATTGGGGCTGGTATGGGGCAAGACCAGGTGATTCCCATGGCAGTCGTTGCAGGTGGCTGTAACGATCAGGCCGGCCTGGAACAATCCCCGTCCATGAATGCCCTGTGTATAGTTTTCGACGATGTTGTGTTCTGATACATCGTATATCCTGGCCACTGGTTCACCTTCCCGGTGACATGATCCACACAGAAAGGGGATGTTCATTTTATAGGTTCTGGACCGTGGATCGCTGTAGTGCAATATGTCATGATTCCCATGGCATTCCTTGCAGTCCGGTGCGTACGGATCATTCAGAAGTAATGCCTGACCATGTATTCCCCGGTTATTCATCGCCTGCTGCTCAGTATGACAATTGCTGCAGTTGACCGGTTCGAGTTGCTCTGCATGGGGGAAACCTTCAGCCGCGGCATCCACATGGCAGGAGGCACAGGTGTTGTTATGATGAACAGAGCCTTCAAAGATGTTCGTGTCCACGTACATTGATACTGTCCTTCCGTTGCGCTCTGCAGTCAAATCAGGATCCCCATGACACATCAGGCAGTCTTCATCGGACTGAGCTAAAAGTGGACTGGTCGCCAGCCCGAATAAGTATAAGAGGAGAAAAAATACTCTTCTTGTTAACCTGATATCACTCTGAATATTTGCCATTTTATAAACTATTTCGTAACGATTAGAATCTACAAACATGCACTTTTAACAATTTGTCGCATTCCATGCTGCCACCAAAAAAATAAAATCCCCATGTATCTCGTATGTCCACACCACCGGGAAGGCGTATTGACGGTATCAGGGATTTTTATTTGTAATCTTGACTTTCCAATCAGTTTTCTCCGTTTCACACACCAAGCATATTACTGATGAAAACAGCCGTTAAATTAATATTTTTGAAATATTTTGTGTGTGTTATAGAAAATGTTGGTCTTATTTATTTCTAAACTGATTCTAAATTAGAATTTCTACCTTTTTAGCTAATGGATATATTACAAAGGGTCCTACGAGAAAGATTTACGATATGATAATTTCGTGAGAATACGTATCTATATTCAGTGAATACCGATGGTTGTTCTGGACCAAATACGGAATGGAAAAAGCCTCCAAGCCGTTCAAAATATGGTCGGGTTGGAGGTTTATGATATGCAGATATTTTTCCTGATCTAATGGACTTCGTGGTATCCTGTAATCATGCCTTTATACAAGGTGGTGGGCTTTGCGCCCAGAGTGCATGTATAGATATGAATGATCATAAACATCGATAGGGTATAGCCCGAGATGATATGAATCAGGCCGTTGATCATCAGTCCACTGACACCGAACATCTGGGTCGGGACCAATTCCGGGAAAAACATGCCAATGCCCGATAAAATCACTAAAGGCATCGCGATATACATGGCGAAGATGTAACTGGCTTGCTGTAGTGGGTTGAACTTTCGGTCTTTGTTAATGGGGAAAGGATGGTTCTCTCCTTTGAAAATACCAAACGCATAGAATCGTAGCTGGATCATCATGTTTTTTATGAAAAATTTCTTCCTGGGAATGTAGTTTCTACTGTTTCGCGTAATGACATTCCCGGTAAAAAAAACCAGAAAGCCTAAAGTCACTATAAGTGCTGCGATATTGTGCCACGAAATGGCGGTGGCAAAACTCATCAGGAAGGTGGTGGTTTCCGTTTTTTCCGCTGGATTGGCTCCCAGCTCCTGTAATAACCAGCCCGAGGCATTTGTATATTGCATGCTGAGCCCGGTGGCTATCAATATCAGGAACATGAGAGCGTTAACGATGTGCCACAGGCGGATCCATTTCGGATAAAGATATATTCTATGTCCCATTTTTTTATGATTTTAATGATCGAATTCGAATGATTACATGGAGGGTGATGATGCCCAAAATGCCCATCAAGATCAAGACACTCAAAATATTCAGTACCATATTTCTGTTGGCTCCAATCACATAGGATTCATTGAGAATAATGGCATTGAAAAATCCTCCCTTTCGCTGTTCCCTGGCCTGAAACTTATACAGGGTCCCCATCAGCCTTGAATTCTGCGAGTGGCATTCGACGCAATTACGAACGGCATCCTCATAGGGTAGAAGGTGGTGGGCCACGAGAATGGAGTCACTGATCTGCGTATGGCACTCAATACAGCGCACATTCTGAAAATGTAACGCTTCATTAGGAAGCCAGTCATGCCGTGACACGATATTGATCTCTTCATGGTTGGTCAGTAAATGATACTGGTCATAATCTGCGTGGCATGACAGGCATATTCCGTTTGCATATGAAATGGCCTCCCGGATATTTTCACCTTTCCGCATGGAAGGGTCGTATTCATGTGGATTATGGCATTTATAACAAGAGAATCCCTCATGTTCCAGTTCGAAGTGCACACTGAGTTCGTATTCAGCCTGGATTTCTTCAAATTTATATTGGGCGAAAGATTCATCGCCACCATGACAATCAATGCATTGTGGATACGATTCAAATAGAAGTTCACCAGGATGTGGAAACGAAGTGTATTCGTAAGAATGACAATCGGTACAGCTAAAGTTCTGATGCACAGAGCTGTAAAATTTATTGCGTGATACCCGTTCATTTGGGTGCATCAACCGGCGCAACCGCTGGCCGGTATTTTCATTTTCATACTCATATAACCCATCATTATGGCATGAAAAACATATTTCATTATCTTCATAATAAGGGAAATTCTGAGCCAATGAATCCTGGAGAATGTTATTCTCAGGTTCTTTATCTTTTGGGGATCCCCAGGACGCACCGACCTGGGAAATCAGAACCACCATTAACATCAAGATAAATTTCAGTATTTTGTGTAAATTCATAAGAAATGGTATTTAGTTTCTTTCAATTGCTGATCATTGACAAAATGGAATGCAAACTACTTCCTGTCCGTTCAGGCAGGTTCCTTGATACTAAGAATGTGTCAGCTACCTGCCATACCTTGATCCTTATGGCCATTAACTTTTTCTCATTTGCCCTGCTTTCCTGATCATTTTCACTATTCCCATCGTAAATGCGATAAGAAACAATGCACCAAATACGTAATAGAAAGGTTTCATTGGAACATTGAAGCTATATAATATGAAACCCAGGAAAACCAATATAATGATTGCGACGATGCAGGTCATTAAGCACTGAAATCCAGCGTTTTCGAGAAATCGTTCCACTTTATTACTATGTTCATTCATTTCCATTGCAGTCATATTTGAAATTTGTTTACAGTAACAACATATAAAAATAGTCTTACTTATAACTCCAAATTATGACGAACATCAGTGATAAACCGTGATTTTAGGGTGTGATAAATGTCACACATATATTGTTATATTTTTAATAACATATTTTGTCGAGAAAGCTCCCAAGATGAATATTCGTATCTTGCGAAAAAATGTCAATCATGCTGGAAATTATTGATAGTGGGCGGGATTGCGATCACTGCAAATTCAAGGCACATTCTGCATCCTATTTGGATGAAGAAGAAATCATACTGCTTGAAAATGGCATGGTGGATGTCTCTATTAAAAAAGGAGAGAAGATGATGGTGGAAGGATTTCCACATACGCATGTTATTTATATGAAGGAAGGATTTGCCAAGCTGCATAAGGAAGGCCCAGCAGGTAAAGATCAGATCCTGAAAATTGCCACTCCAACCGCTTTCATTGGAATTCAATCCTTACTCGGTGCGGAGGTCAATAATTTTTCTGCAACTGCTATCAGCCACGTTAATGCGTGTTATATTAATGGGCCCGTGTTTAAAGAACTGATCCACAGAAACGCTCAGTTTGCGTCTAGTGTCCTTACCCAGTTGTGTATGGAAGAACTGGATTATTTTAATAGATTTGTTAACATCCAGCAAAAAAACAACCGGGGCCGTCTGTCAGATGCCCTGATCTATTTCAGTGATGAATTGTTCAAAAACAATTATTTTGAATTACCCTTTTCGCATCTGGATCTTGCAGCCCTCATAGGAACCACACGGGAGAGTGTGAACCGGATTCTGCGTGAGTTTGAAAAAAGCGGGCTCATCGCATTCAATAAACGACGCATTTCCATAAAAAATGTGGAAATGCTCAGAAAGATAGGTGAGGTTGGTTAAACCAGATAAACAAATGCACCATTCTGCAGGCCTTAAGTAAAACAAGTGGTTATCCTCTCAGCCATTGTACCTGTATTTTATGGCGGATCACGCGTCTGACTCACAAACCTCATTGGGTTTCAAGTGCTTCCCTTCATTTGCAGTCCTTCTACCCATTTTTTCATATTTTCATGGTGTTGTCTGTTAGGACATGAATTTGCATAAATGAATGTTCTGAGTTCAAGAGTAACGCCTGACCAGGCTGGTGACCATAAATAAATTCTTTATTTTCTGAACAGGGACTTCGATGGGAGGCGTGTTTTCTGAGCTGGTTACCAAAAGGATGTTCCCGGGTTGACTGGAACTTTGGATCGTCCTTAGAACGTTATATTCACCGGTCATGATGAAGTAGGTGGAACCCGGTATAAACCCATCACGCTGTATTTTTTTACATAATAAAAGATCACCCTGATTAATCTCAGGCTGCATGGCATCCGTATGTACTTCCATTATGATATCATGTTCCAGGATGGATTGAAACCGGGTTATGTGTATGGGTTTTGCCTCGGTACAATCAAAGAGGTCTTTTATAGATTCATCGATCTGGCCGACCCGTGTAATGACATCCATCAAATCTTCGTGTGCGATATAAGATACCCCCGTACCTTTAAGATACATGGGACGGGCATTGTGTTTGATCCATTTGGGATTGATGTTGGGAAAAATCTGTATATATTTCTGTATCAATTTCTTTGATACAGGTTTATTCTTATAAAAATAATTTTTCAGTTCTGTTTCCGGCACATCGAGTAATTTGGCAGCTTTTGATAACGAAATGACCTCTTTCCGATGGATATGAGCCAGCCGATCGTTGATGTCAGAAAAGGCGTCCTCCCCTTCTGCAAAGATATTGCCCTGACCGGATATCAGCCACCTCATGTTAATATGCTCAAACCTATCTGCGATTTTAAAGATCACGTGGTAGCTTGGTGTACGCCCCGGATTGTTAATGATATTCGTGATGGTGGAGTTATTGCTTAATCCAATGGCTTTGCTGAAAGAATTCTTATTCATTCCCAGTGCTTTAATCAGCTGATCGATCCGTTGGCTGATGGTAGACATATATTGGATATCAATAAAATGCTTTATATTTAAAGTATGGCTGCGATGCCTGCATCGAATTCAATCATAAAAGTAGTGAATCACAACGATTTCTATCAAAAAATTTTGTACTTGGAAATAATTATGGTATGATGCAATACACTTGATTGCTAAAATATGAATTAATATGAATTGTGTCGTTGATAATTATGGTGGTACGCTAATATTTTATTACATTGAAGTATGATCAGCAATGTTACCATGATCCTGGTGCAGCGTGGAGGGAATTTAACGGTATCAAATTTGATCCTGCTATTTCTCATTGTGCTGTTGGTGGTCTATATTCTTTATCTTCAATACCAGCTAAGAAAGAAAAACCTGCACCTGGATTCGCTATACCAGGAATTTAGTAATTTTAAGGAACCTCAAGAACATAAAGACCATACCAGAACGATAAAGCCGGAAATGGTTGAACGGGATAAAATCAAACCGGATCCATTGGCAGATTTGAAGAAATTCCTGGCTGATGAAATTGAAAACAGCATCATTTATATTCATTATACCAACTCCCAATCCATAGCAGATAAAATAATAAAGGAAGGATTCAAGTTCAGCGAATCATTTCATAAAACAGCAGAACAAATCAGCAGGGATTTGAAAGACCTGGATTACAAACATCAGATTCGTAAATATTTCGGTAATTACATTGTTATACTGGCCATCCGCAAAGACGTGTTCAGTTTTTATGAAAAGGAACTGAACCTGTTTGATGTAAAGAGTCTTTCCATCGAACATATGGTATCACACAAATTGTTTGATGATGAAACCGGGGATGAGATCTACCTTCTTCCCAACAATTTTGTAAAAGGATACTTTGACTTCCAATCGGGTGATTTCACAGGAAACCCAAAATTTGATCCCGGGCTGGATGTGAAACTTCCGGAAAAGAATTCACCCGGCAGAAAATCCTGAAAATGAATGTGTATAAAGACCCGACAGGATTTTTATGATGGGCATAATTCATGTTTTTGTGAATCATCAGATCTTATTTTATGTTAAACTGTAACCTATTTTAAAGAGGACAGTATAAATGGTTAAGATCTGAACTTGAATGTGATTTACCATTCTGACAAAAGGATAAAACCTTTTGTGATTTCGAAAATGCAGGGAATAGGATTTAGGATGTTCCCTGCATTTTTTTTGATGTCATCCAGTTTTTAATCCGACCTTCTTTAATTATTAAATTTTCTGACCAAGGAATACCTTGCCCATTAATTTCAGGGCTCCAATTACTCCGTAGCGCTCCAATACCATTTTTCTATACATTTCATTGCTGTCCCTGGGTGGCACCCCCTGTTTTTCTTTTGGTTCAAGATGCAATGCTCCGCCAGGGCACGCATTAATACACACACCACAGCCGATACACCTGTCGGGGTTGACTTCAACATGATTGTTTTCAGAGACCAGGGCATCCATCTGGCATAAGGCCATGCAGTCTTCACAGCCAGTGCATATGGATGTATCCACCCGGGCCTTGAAGTTGGATTCCAAAAATTCGGCGGGTTTTTCAAATTTCTTAGCCGCAGTCAACACACCGCAACAACATCCACAACAGCAGCAAAT
>Ga0209536_100009981_pt1 | contig 14048 bp, 13 predicted proteins | sample DeeMarSeWOR28_12_FD_187461 | JGI IMG/M metagenome (GOLD analysis project Ga0209536, IMG submission 187461) | Marine sediment microbial communities from White Oak River estuary, North Carolina - WOR-2-8_12 (SPAdes) (version 2) | ecosystem: Environmental > Aquatic > Marine > Intertidal zone >...
GGCAATACAATCATCGATCAGAATGGACAGGTTCAAATCACAGGTACGAAATTTAGTGTGACATTCAGCCGGGAGCATGGTCTTATGGAATCGTTGAAGTATAACGACTATGAATATCTTGAACAAAGCCCCCAGGCCAATTTCTGGAGGCCCATGACAGATAACGATCTGGGATGGGGTGTGTCGTCAAAAATGGGAGTCTGGAAAAAAGAAGGTGCCCATACCAGGAAAGTGGCATTTGAATTCTTTCAGGCAAAAGAAAATCAAATCAGAGTACGGACAGAATTTGAATTACCGGGCACCGGTTCCATGCTGAAGGTAGATTACCTGGTGACTGGGAATGGTAAAATCATCGTTTCAAACCAATTCATTCCAGAAAAGGAAGACATTCCAAATATCCCAAGAATTGGTATGGAGTATGTCCTTAACGGAGATCTCAGACATGTCAGCTGGTTTGGCAGGGGACCTCACGAAAGTTATGCCGACCGGAAATCAGGAGCACCCATTGATCTATACTCCGGAGAGGTGATGAATCAATTTCACCGGTATGTGCGCCCGCAGGAAACCGGCAATAAAACAGATGTTCGTTGGCTGGCTGTTTATGACAACACCAACACCGGGATTTTAGTCGCCGGTGATGGGTTACTGAATTACAGTACCTGGCCATTTAAATCAGAACAGTTGGAGTGGACTCAGGCCAAAAAAGCCAACCGCCATGGTAACGATATCCGGGAAGAAAACCTGGTCACACTCAATATCGATTACGCCCAGATGGGCGTTGGGGGAGATAATAGCTGGGGATTGCCGGTGCATGAAAAGTATCAGATTTTGCCACAGCCCTATTCATGGACGTATGTTTTGATGCCATTTCAGGATGCACCAGAACGTCTGTTTGATCATTATAAATCTTTAAAATCCATTTTAAATGACCTTTAAGAATAAACCGATATATAGAACAGGATACTGTATAGTCGTTTTATTAACACTTTGTTCCTGTCAACAAGAACCGGTATCATTGGATGTGGTGTTAGAGAATGAGCCCACAATAAAAAAGGTAGTACCAATCGGTAGCGATACGATTTATTCTGGCATGTTTGAAATCATTGTGGAGCAACCCTTAGACCACCACCATCCTGAGCTAGGGAGCTTTACACAGCGGATCTTTCTATCCCATATGGATGCGAGCCGACCCGTGGTTCTGGTAACGGAAGGTTACATGGCGACGCGTAACTATACCAGTGAATTGGCGCGCCTGTTGAAAGCCAATCAGATCATTGTTGAACATCGTTTTTTCGGTCAGTCCGTTCCGGACTCATCTATTTTTGATTGGACATTTCTCACAATAGAACAGGCGGCCAATGACCACCATAAGATCGTTGATATATTTAAACAGGTATATCCCGGAAAATGGATCAATACAGGTGTCAGCAAAGGCGGGCAAACCACCATGTATCATCGTTATTTTTTTCCGAAAGACGTGGATGTCAGTGTGCCCTACGTGGGCCCTTTGAATTTTTCGATTGAGGATCCCAGGATCTACTTATTCCTGGATACGGTTGGTACACCAGAATGCCGCCAGAGGATCCATGATTTCCAATTTCAAATATTGGAAAGACGTGACTCGATGTTTTTATGGTTTCAGCGATCCGCTGAGAGCAGGGGTTTAACATTTAGCCGGATCACAGCCGAGGAGGCATTTGAATACTCCGTATTGGAGTATCCATTCGCATTTTGGCAATACGGGCGTTGGGTATGTGATGAAATTCCCGGAGTATCTTCCAGCGATGAAACCCTGTTTGAACATTTTTTAGAAGTTACAGATATGGCATACTTTGCCGATCAGGGTATTCGTGTATATGAACCTTTTTTTTACCAGGCCATGACCGAAATTGGATATTATGGTTATGAACTGGATGAATTCGGTGATCTGATTCAGTCTGTCACCAATCCCGTATTTACTTTTTCCGCACCGCAGGGAGTGGATATTGAATTTAATCCCGAGATTATGAAGGATGTACATAATTTTCTCCAGAAGGAAGGTAATAATTTCATCTATATTTATGGAGGCTCCGATACCTGGTCGGCCACCTCAGTGGATATTGGAACGAAGACCAATGCTCTTAAAATATACAAACCGGGCGGTGCACATGGAACCCGTATCCGGAGTCTGGATGACATTCAGCAGGCCCGGGTGATCGCTGCATTGGAGGACTGGCTTGAACTCGATATTGAAAATATATGGGTCCGTTAGTTTTTATAGAATCCTTATGAATGCACAAAAAACTATAGGATTATTTGTTTTATTACTTGTCTATACGGGATCATTATATGCACAGAAAAATGACACACTCGTACTCTTGAATAATGACCGTATTTCCGGAGAGATCAAGAAACTGGAATATGGTGTTTTGACCTATAAAACGGATGATATGGGTACCCTGAGTATCGATTGGAAAAAAATAAAATCTTTGAAATCAAACAAAACATTTGAGGTGATCATGTCAAATGGTATGATCTATTATGCGGAATTCGATACCACCCATCAAGAGGGAAAAATACGTTTGATAATGCAGATGGCTCCCAACAAGGTTTTTAATGATGTGGAGAGGCTGAGGGTGGTGCGGATCACTCAAATCAAGGGGATATTCTGGAGCCGCTTTTCAGGAGGTATCAGTTTTGGTACCGGAATTCAAAAAGCCAATTCATTGAGGAAGTTAAGTTTATCTGGTAACACCACATACCGTGACCGAAAATACTTAAGCGATTTTTCCTTTCGAATCGACCGTTCAAAGATAGGAGAAGAAGGGAGCCTGAGTACCAACCAGAATGCTAATCTGTCGGTGTTTCGTCAAATTTCCGGTAAATGGTTTGCCGGACTTTCAGTCAGCGCAGAACAAAATACAGAGCAGGGACTGGATTTGAGGGCCCTGCTTGCAGCCAATATTGGAAGTCAGATAATCCGGACCAACCGGCACAATTTACTTCTTATTGGAGGTGTCCAGGGTACAAGAGAATGGTCTGCTGATTCTTTGCAGACAAACCATCTTGAAGGGAAATTGCGGGTGCAGTATAAGATGTTTAATTTTCAACATCCAAAGGTTAATTTTTCAACGGCTGCTGATGCATTTCCCGGGTTAACAGACTGGGGACGGATCCGAACCAACGTTGAAATAGAAGCGTCCATTGAGATCTTTAAGGATTTCATTTTTGGCATCAGTATCTATCACAAGTTTGATAACCGTCCGGCCACCCAGGGTGCTTCCAGTTCAGACTGGAGTTTTGATACCTCTATTGGGTATACATTCTGATTGTGGGTCCTATAAATTTCGCATTGCCATATATTGAAGAAGTTGATATAATGTGATTAGACAACTTATGTTACCAATTTTTGCCTATATTTAACTTTAATATTTAACCAAAAAGAATCATGAAAAAATTGCCCGTTTTTTTCATACTTATCGTATTTAGCGTAATATCTCTTCAAGCACAGGATACAACACAAGTACAAAAACCACCGGAACCACAGAAACAAAAACAACCCATGGGCAGAAGGATCTACTTTGGTGGAAATGCTTTTTTTAGTGTTGGAAGTTATACACGCATCGGAGTGGAACCACTGGTCGGATTTAAACTCACACCGAAATTATCTGCTGGCATTAAAATATCATATGAATATGTAAAAGATAAGCGTTTTGACGACACCTATGAAACATCAAATTATGGCGGCAGCCTGTTCGCCAGGTATCGTATCATTCCGCCGTTGTATTTTCATGCCGATTACACCATGATCAACTATGATCTCTATAATTCAGCAGGCGAATCGAGCCGGACATGGGTGCCATTTCTATTTATTGGTGGTGGTTATAGTCAAAGGATGGGATCACATGCATGGTTGAATTTCCAGGTTTTATTTGATGTTCTTCAGAATGAGAATTCCCCCTACCGGCCCTGGGAGCCATTTTTTAGCGTCGGTGTGGGTGTCGGATTCTAATCCATGCTGTAGGACGAACGTCCCCGTTCGTCATTTAATACAACCTGTCTGGCCTGAGCGAATGGGTCTGCTGAACCTGTTGGACATTCATTCTCAATTGTCACCGATTCGAAGGGCTGATCATTAGCCTGAACCCCGCAAAACCGCAATTTCCGAACTTTGATTTTACGATTGGGAATATCGGCAGTTGGAAATTATTTTGTGTTTACGATCTGAGAGTAGGTATGACGCCATTATCCCGCAGGTAATAAACGACAATAGAGTGGCATGAACCAACGAATCTCTATTGCTTTCAACCTCTATACAACTTAACACTTAAAGATTTGACGGCTCGGATTCCAGTGGTTATCTTTACGTGGCAATTATATCCACCATGCTGAGTCGATTCAAAACCCTGCTGAAAGAGCCTCTGGTACACTTTACCGTATTTGGGCTGCTGCTTTTTTTAGCCTATGATTGGTTTGGAAGTAAGGATACAGGTGCCATTGAGAACCGCATCGTGGTACCAGCTTCCCGGGTGGAAATGATGATATCCAGGTGGACCATGCAACTGGGGCGACCGCCAACTGAAGAGGAGGTACGCTCGCTGATCGAGGGATATATCCGGGAAGAAGCATTGAGCCGGGAAGCTTCAGCACTTGGATTGGATAAGGAGGATGTCATTATCCGGCGGCGGCTGGCACAGAAAATGGAGTTCCTGTCAGTGGATATGGCCTCCGTTGAAGAACCTGATACAAATGCATTGAAACAATTTTATAATGACCATATTCTAAATTACCAGGTACCCGGTGAAGTCACCTTTTACCAGGTTTACATCAGTACTGATACACGGACACCATTGGAGGCTCAGGAATTTGCCCGGGCCATGCTCCAAACCCTGCGGAATGAGGAAATAGATGGAGATCGCGCTCAGGAATATGGCGATCCATTTATGCTTCCCAATTACTTTCCAAATTATTCCGTTAATGACATCCAGGGATTATTTGGACCCGGAAATTTTGTTGAGGTCATATTTCAGGCAGAAATGCAACAATGGACAGGCCCGGTCCAGACCCCCTATGGGTTCCATCTGGTCTATGTTGAGGCCCGTGAGGATTCACAATTTGAACCGTTTTCACAAGTCCAGGAGCGAGTTTACCAGGATTACCTGGAATCCAGGCAACAGGAGATGGGTGAGGCATACTTAAATGAAATCATAAACCGGTATAGTGTGGAAATTGAGGGTACATACGCGGATATTTTACATGAAGGAAACGGCGCAAAAGATCCTGAATGAAATATGAATGGATATATATTGGATTTCTTTACGTCGTATTGACGGCGTTGTCAAATTCTATTAAGGCACATGAGTTACAACCTGCCCTGCTGGAAATTCATCAACGGGAAAGCAGTGATCAGATTGATGTCACCTGGAGAATATCTACCTCGGGAGTCAATCCGGTTGAATTGAGGCCTGTCATTTCAGGCTTTGTGCTTGATTTTGAAGATGCCCGGGTGAGTTACACCGAAAATACCATGATTCGGCGTTGGACCTTGGATGCCTCAGAAATCCCCATCCAGGGCCAGGTGTTGACCATTGAAGGATTGGACCTGGTATTTACGGATGTCATGATTCGCTTGCGCATGGGGAACCAACCGCCCGAGGTGTTACTGCTGCGCGCCAATCAAAACCGGATGGTGATCGGGGAGGAAAGAGATACTGCGACCGCTATTAAAGAATACTTGAAGTTGGGCATTAAGCACATCATGCTGGGTATTGATCACCTGCTGTTTGTGATGGGATTATTATTACTCTCCCGTACCAAATGGGTACTCATTAAAACCATCACTGCTTTTACTGTGGGTCACAGCATATCTCTGGCCTTGGCCACTCTCGGTGTCCTGAATGTCCCAACCAAACCATTAACAGCGGTTATCGCCTTAAGTATTGTTTTCCTGGCCATGGAATTGGTGCGTTATGAACATGGCAGAACCTCTTTGACCATTCGCAATCCATGGGTGGTGTCGTTTGGATTTGGAATCATTCATGGCTTGGGTTTTGCCGGTGGTTTGATGGCATTGGGATTACCCCGTAGTGAAATTCCACTGGCCTTGTTGTTTTTTAATATCGGCGTGGAAATCGGACAATTAATTTTTATTCTGGTGGTGCTCATGGTGATGTATTCCTTGAAAAAGATGGAGTGGGTTACGCCGCGGTGGAGCAGGCCCGTTCCTGCTTATGCGATCGGTACCCTGGCCATGTTCTGGTTTATCGGGCGCTTCCTGATAATGTTTTAGTTTGATCTATAACCTAATAATTTTAAACTGAATTGAAAAATATAATATAATGAATTCACATGGTCTAAAAAGATGCGGCATCATAATTCTTCTCCTGATTTTATGTGTCCCTCCTCTCTGGGCTCACCAGACCGGTGACGTGGCCGGAGGCCTGTTGAGTGGATTTTTACATCCCATAACCGGTCTGGATCATGTGGTGGCCATGGTGGCGGTGGGGCTCTGGGGGGCCCAGTTGAAACGCCCGGCCATCTGGATGTTACCCATTGTTTTTCCAATGATCATGGCGTTTGGTGGTTCACTGGGAGTGGCAGGGGTGCCCCTTCCCGGGATCGAAATAGGGATTGCACTCTCGGCTATTATCCTGGGTATCATGGTGTTGTTTGCTGTGAAACCGCCCCTGTGGGTGGCCATTGTGATCGTGGCATTTTTTGCCATTTTTCATGGTCATGCGCATGGTACCGAATTGCCCGGATCGGCCCAGCCACTGGCGTATGGCGTGGGTTTTGTGACCACCACAGGCCTTCTTCATGTGTCCGGTATCGCCATCGGAACGATATATAAATGGAAGAAGGGACGGATTGCAGTTCAGATCCTGGGAGGAGGTATCAGTCTGGTCGGCGTTTATTTCCTGGTTACAGCGGTGTTGTAGAATGATTCAATTGATGAATGATAGAATGATGGAATGGCTTAATATTACAAAATTATCTTTTAAATAACTGAAAAGGAACGTTTTATTGAAGAATTAAAACCCGAACAAGGAAGTTCTCGGTGGATGTAATAAAATTTTGCAAGTCGTTAGAGAAAGGTCATGCATCTTCTGTTATGAGTTATCAACTTATTAAGTCAGCCACTTCGATTGGGGCAAATTTCCAGGCAGATTGCAGAGCCAGATCCCAACCTGAGTTCTATAGCAAAATATGTATTGTAGTTGAGGAAGCAGATGAAACTGAATATTGGTTGGAAATAATACAAGAATCTGAATTGACCTGTGACGAAGCCAAACTTTTGGAACTCCGAACAGAGGCCTCTGAATTAACAAGGATACTGGCAAAAGCCAAAAAATCAACATATACCAGAATTAAATAAATTTCATTCATCAATTCACCAATTCATCAATTTGCCAATTAGTTGATTGAAAATCAGTAATTAGAATCTATGCCAATAAATATCATCCAACTTTTCGCTCCCCCCATCCTCCACCTCGTAAACCCACGTTTTGGGGATTTTTACGCCGGGATGTTGCATGTAATGACATCGCTGGACCATATTCTTCCTGTGATTGCGATCGGATTGCTGGTGGGACAACGCGGACCAGCTCCTGCCAGGAAAACATTGGTGGCCTTTACCCTGGCATTATTTTCAGGAGCCTGGATCGGTCATATTTTTGGTGATATGAAACTGATGGAATATACCAACATCGGATCATTTATACTTTTTGGGCTATTGGTAGCCCTGAACTTACGAATATCAGACTTCTGGATCCTGATCATTTCAGTCATATTTGGATTGACCCATGGATTTACGAATGGCACTTCCATTACGGAAACCATGGTGCCACTGACCTTTATTACCGGGGTTGGCCTTGCAGGATTCCTGGTCATGTCTATTTTGGCTGGATTGGTACTCTCGTTAACCAGAAATTGGGAGCGTATTGCGGTACGGGTTTTGGGTAGTTGGATTGCAGCTATTGGAATTATTTACATTCCACTTATCTTTATGGATTGAATATTTAAATGGGTTTTCTGCACGACATATTTACCGTATGCGGGGGAATTTCAATAGCCCTGGGGCTGATCTATCTCTTTGTAGCCTACTGGTTGAACTTTGAGAAAAGGTATCTGTATTTTGGTGTCTTCAGTATTTTTGCAGGCTTTTATTATTTCATAGATATCTGGAATCTTGAAGGGCTTGGGGGCAGTATGTTTCAGGAACGCTTGCTGATCTTCACTGCTGCTGTGTATTATGGCATATTCCCATGGTTTATAGGAGAATATACCAGGATCCGGAAATTGAATTTGCAGTGGGGCCTTTCTTTTACCTTCCTGCTGGCATTCATACTCCTTCTCGCCATCCCCTCGCATTCAGGAAGTCATATATCCTGGCAGATTCTTGCGCATACTGGTACTATGGGCATTGTGGTCTATGGTCTATGGTGCGGTTGGCATTTTTATTCTGTGAATAAGAAATCCGGGACCCTGCTTCTGCTATCTTTATTTATTATGCTTGCATTAACCCTGGAAGAAGTGCTTAGCACATATACTGGCTTTGGATTGTTTCGGAATCTTGAATTCGAATTCCTTCCTTTGGATTTTTATCCCATGTTTTTCATCCTGATCATGGCTGGCAATTTGACCAATGAGCTGGTTATGAGGTATCAAATGGACCTTGAATTAAGCTTGCGTGAACGGAAATGGACCATGCTGATGGAACGCATTAATCTTATCGTTGTCGAGCTGGATATGAATGGTCGTATCCAATACATCAATCCTTTTTATGAAGAATTAACGGGTTATGAGGTATCGAAGGTCCTGGGCCAGAATTGGTATGATCTGATGATCCATGAGGAGGAGCGGAACGCTATCAGGAAAACCTCAACAACGAACCCGGAATTATTTCTTCCCAATTACAAAAACAGTATTGTGACCACCAGGGGAGAAAAGAAAATGATCCACTGGAGTAACATGTATTTGACCAACGAGGAGGGAGAACGTATCGGTTCCTTAAGCATCGGATTGGATTCGACACAGCAAGAAAAATACATGGAGGAAATCCAGATCCTCAAGATGAAACTGGAGGCTGAAAATATTTTCCTCAAAGAAGAATTGGTACTCAATTATGATTTTGGAGAAATCACAGGTAAAAGTGATGCCCTTAAGTATGCACTGTATCGCATTGAACAAGTGGCAAAGACAGATACTACAGTATTGCTGGAAGGAGAAACAGGGGTGGGCAAGGAACTTTTTGCCAGAGCCATTCATACCACCAGTCAAAGAAAAAATGCACCGATGTTCAAAGTGAATTGCACTTCCATGCCGGTCAACCTGATCGAAAGTGAATTATTTGGACATGAAAAAGGGGCTTTTACAGGGGCCGACAACATAAGGCCGGGCCGTTTCGAGGTCGCGGATAGAGGCACCCTGTTCCTGGATGAAATAGGTGAATTGCCACTGGAATTGCAGCCCAAGCTCTTGAGGGTGCTGGAAGAAGGCGAATTTGAACGGCTGGGAAGCAATACCACCCGCAAAGTAGATGTCAGGATCATTGTTGCCACCAACCGGAACCTGAAGGAAGAGGTAGACCAGGGGCGGTTCCGTGAAGATCTGTATTACCGGCTCAATACATTTCAGATATCCATCCCCCCGTTGCGTAAGCGTAAAGAGGACATCCCTTTATTGGTGGATTCGTTTGTCAGACATTTTAATAAAAAACTGGGAAAAAGAGTGCATAAAATAAATAAACATACCCTGAAATTACTCAATAATTACGAATGGCCGGGCAATATCCGTGAACTCAGAAATACAATTGAACGTTCTGTAATCACCAGTTCCGGATCCGAACTCAGGATCGATGAGGCCCTTATTTCCCAGAAGGGTTCTTCCACCAGGGATGCGAAAAGAATAGTACCACTTGAAACGATTGAGCGAGAGCATATAATATCCGCACTAAAAGCATGTAAATGGAGGATTGAAGGTGCGCAGGGAGCGGCGCGTTTCCTCGACCTGCATCCCAATACCCTTCGGAACCGCATGAAAAAACTAAAAATTGAACGCCCCAATTAAGGTGCGAATACTTTGATTTCCGGCTGCCATTGTCTTCCTCAAAATTCCTTTCATAATTGTAGCAACCACCATATATGGTGGTTCATATTTCTTCTCTCTTTTTCTTGTTTTATTTTCTGAGTCTGTATTGCGCTGAAAAATAGCGGATTGAGATTTAAATTTATAAACAGTGTGAACTGGTATGATAGTTGAATTGATAATCTTCCTCCTATAATTAATTAACGCATAGGAATGTATTTACTCAGGTTAAAAGTCAGGATCCAGGATGAAAAACGGAACGAATTTGAAAAATCTATGCGCGACTTGATGAAAGAGCAGGTAAAGTATGCAGGCATTCATCCTTCCCTGTATAGAAGTACCGATGATAATCAGGTTTTTTATTACCAGGAAGAATGGAATTCCAGGGTAAAACTGGATAAGCACATTGTTTCTGAACAATTCAGGGTGCTTATGGGCTGTATTAAGGCACTGGGTGTAATTGAACAATCGGAGATTCTTCATACAGGGAATAAAGAAGAACTGGTATGAAAAAAATTTCAATAAACCGGATGAATCAAATCATTCATCCGAATTACTAATTAAACACAAATTCATAGAAAAATGAAAAAAATCATCTTATCAACATTGGCAATGTTTCTGGCATCAATGGCATTTGCACAAACCACCGATGATTACATCGAAATTGTTCGAGGTGTGCTTAAAACCGAAAGGAAAGCAGCTATTGCAGAAGTGATGACGCTTAGTGAGCAGGAAGCAGAGGTATTTTGGCCCTTGTACAATGAATACGAAGCAAAAGATTATGAGATTCAATCAAAACGCGTCAAAATCATTAAGGAGCTAGTAAAAGATTTTGAAAATCTATCAGATGAAAAGGCTGATGAAATGTGGACATCTTATATGAAATACAAACAGGAACTTTTGAACCTAAACAAATTGTATTACAAGAAGTTCAAAAAAATTCTGCCTGCAGGCAGGGCCGCCCGCTTCTTTCAGGCACTAAATAAAATTGCAGTGCTTGCAGATTATCGCGTTGCGATGGAAATACCTATTATCGAAACTAAAAAATGAGATTAAATCTTCCGTAATGGATGATCAAAAAAAATATCGAATATTCTTAATCATCATATGCTTCTCCTCCATTTTAACACAAGCTCAGCAAAATTTATGTGACCGAATATCAGTCCCCCGGGCTGATTTCGAAGTTCGCACCGATTTTGCCAAAGTAGACTTTAAGTGGTATCCCGAATGGTTAGAGAAACATAACGACCAAAAAGTTTATCCGGATCCTTTACCTGAATTGAATAAGTGGGAACATCCCATGTTCAATAGCAAATATCCTAACTCCATGCACGAGGATTGCCATTCAACGGATGTGAGTAATTATCAGGGTCCCATTCCCGAGGAGGCAGAAGTGCAATATTTCCATGTGCTAGAAAAAGGAGGTGAATTTTCAGGAATGGCACCTGCATTTAATTTTATTGCGGATGATACCCTGGTTACCATTTCTTTTGGTAGAAGTAAAACTCACCTTATACTGGTCTATGTTGGAGATACCATTAAACTCCTGGACGCGGTGGAAGTTCCCGGAAGAGGATATTCAGCCCTATCATTGGCGAGCAAAGAAAAAAGAATGGCCCTCTTCAGAAATACCATGGGAGGCGCCTATTCATATTTATCTAAAGACAGGTACATGTATATACCCGGTGCAAACAATGATATCATCAGGGTTCCTGTGGGAAAGGGTAAATTTGACCTGGATCAGGTCGATTATGTCAATATGACCCAGCAAATGGAAGATGGAGATATCCTTGATAAAGAATTGAGTGGTAAGGACAGGAAAAACAACCTGACCGCCATTATGCCTGATGTGAACGGAAATGTTTGGTTTACATCACAGCAGGGAATTGTTGGAATTATACATCATTCAGATGTTACAGATAATAGCTGCCCCAAAGTCTATTCCAGGATAATTACAAGTTTTGGATTGATTCAGAAGTTAAACTATTTTAAAAACACCGATTACAAGAACTTTGATGAACTACCTGACTTTATTTTAAATGCTGAAAAAATATCGCCTAAACTGCGTGAAGAGTTCCGTGAATACTATCAGCTCGATCGGTCAAACTTTGAACAAATTCAGAATTCTTTTGCTGTTGGTGAAGACGGTGTTTATATTGTCACCGATCTGGCATTGCATAAATTGAGGTTTAATGAGGAGAAAAAAGATATTGAACTCGATCCTGAGTGGGAAAAGAATTTTATCGGTGGAGGATTGATGTACGAAAATGATTATACCCGAAAACCAGGGCATTTAAATGCAGGTAGTGGAACTTCCCCTACCTTGATGGACGATCGTTTTGTTGCCATTGTGGATAATGATACCAGCAAAGTAAACATGTGCATCTTTTCACAAAAAACCGGGGAATTGATCAATAAATTTCCGTTGTTTCTGCCCGATGCCAGTGCATGCGAAAATTCAATCATTGCGTATAAAAACACCTTTATCGTAGCCAATACCTATGGGTATGTTGATCCGTTTGTCGAAAATGAAACACCGGGGGGTATGATGCGGTTTGATTTCGATGAAAAACTGGGACATTTTGTAGCACATGAAAACTGGCCACCCTACAAAGAACCTTTTGATGCCAAAACAGCTACACCAAAATTATCCACTGCAAACGGATTGGTATACGTTTATAACCGGGATACGGATGGAGGTCCAACTCCTCATGATGATTGGCAGATCACAGCCCTGGATTTTAGAACAGGAACCCGGGTGTTTTCTATTCAACCTTATTTTGATGAAGGTGGATTTAATGACAATATAAAAGGGCTCAAGCAAAAAATGAGCCTGGGGAAAGAATATTACGACCGTAAAGTATTCAATAACCTCTGGGGAACTTTTGCTTTCGGACCCAGCAATAGTTTATTTATTGGAGCATATCGTGGCTTTATTAGGTTCCGATCAGATCCGAGACCTTAATACTTTTCGATCCAGAACCAAAAACACTGTTATGATAGATTACAAATCAGTCAACCAAATCAATCAAGTGCAAAGTAAATGATAGGGTACGGACCGAACCAGAAACGCGTAAAATGGATCAAAATGGTATAGTCCATCCGGTAGGTAATACTATGGATGCTGTGTATGCAACCTGGACCAAAATGATGAAAAGATCGAAAATATTCCTTCTTTTCCTGCTGTTGATCATTCCTGGATTGGCACTCCTGGCACAATCGCATGAGGGTGCCAACCACCAGGAACATGGTTCATCGGGGCATAAAATCACCCTGGTCGTAGCCAATTCTCTGATTGACAATTCTTTTACCGGTCAGACCAATGATGTATTGATTGTTCCCACGTTCGGAATTAATTACGATTATTTCGTGACCAGTAAATGGGGACTTGGTTTGCATACCGATATTCTCTTGCAACAATACAAAATTGAAAAACATGATGGTGAGGATGAGATCATACGGGAAAATCCGGTCGGTATGGCCGCTATGGTACTATTCAAGCCCCATCATCGATGGGTCCTGATGGCCGGTTATGGTGTCGAACTGGAGAAAAATGAAAATTTTCAGGTGATCCGGGCCGGGCTCGAATATGGCATTCCATTACCCAAACACTGGGAGCTTGGATTCACCCTGGAGTTCGACTATAAGATAAATACATACAGCTCTTTTATTTTCGGGGTGGGATTTAGCAAGATGCTGGGGAGAAAAAACAAAACGATAACATAACAAAAATCAAGTAATTAAACATCTCAATGTATTTATATTTTTCTGTTATAATAATTAAAATATAGTATTATAAAACATTTGAAATCACTACTTATTTTTAGTTTCCTGTGTATTGCCGCTGTGGCTGCCCAGGACAAGCCCAATATCCTTATTATCTGGGGAGATGACATAGGATACTGGAACCTTAGCCACATTAACCATGGAATGATGGGTTATAAAACACCCAATATTGATCGGATTGCAAACGAAGGCATCTG
>Ga0209536_100009984_pt1 | contig 14046 bp, 11 predicted proteins | sample DeeMarSeWOR28_12_FD_187461 | JGI IMG/M metagenome (GOLD analysis project Ga0209536, IMG submission 187461) | Marine sediment microbial communities from White Oak River estuary, North Carolina - WOR-2-8_12 (SPAdes) (version 2) | ecosystem: Environmental > Aquatic > Marine > Intertidal zone >...
TGGGAAGGGTATTCGCAATATGCCTATGAGGCCCTGCCCCTGCCGACAAACTATTTGAACGGCGGCCAGGTGCTTTCCTTCAGGGATTATGCTTTCCAGACCTACTATACCAGTCCCCGGTATCTGAACATGATCGAAAAAAAGATCGGCCCAGCAACTGCTGCCCACATCCGGGAAATGACGAAAAAGAAACTCAATAGAAAGTATGCGGGTTATTGATGATCCAGATTTTTTCATCCTTATCACCTTCTAAGGGCTGTTGGATAATATGCACAGACAATTGGTTATAGAAGCCGGACGCGCGGAACGACAGTACTGGAAAGATCTGTGGCATTACAGGGAATTGTTTTATTTTCTGTCATGGCGCGACATTCTTGTGCGCTACAAGCAGACGGCTATCGGTATTGCGTGGGCAGTATTGCGGCCTTTACTTACCATGGTGGTGTTGACCATTGTATTCGGAAAGCTGGCCAAACTCCCTTCTGGAGGCGTCCCCTACCCCATTCTGGTATTCTCGGCCATGCTACCCTGGCAATTCTTTGCCAATGCCTTCAGTGAGAGCAGCAACAGCTTGATCGACAATGCCAATCTGATTTCCAAAGTCTATTTCCCGCGCCTGGTGATTCCGACAAGCGCCGTTATCGTCAGTTTTGTGGACTTTCTATTATCCGGTATCATTCTTCTGGGACTGATGACATGGTATGATTTCTGGCCGACCTGGCGCGTTTTGGTGCTGCCTTTTTTAATCCTCATGGCGTTTGCCGCGGCCATGGGAGCCGGTCTGTGGATCGCTGCGATGAATGTAAAATACCGTGATTTCCGATATATCGTCCCGTTTATTGTCCAATTCGGCCTGTATATTTCCCCGGTCGGTTTCAGCAGCAGTGTGATTCCGGAAAACTGGCGCCTTTTGTATTCGCTGAATCCGTTGGTGGGCGTCATCGATGGATTTCGCTGGGCCATATTGGGCAAGGACATCTCGCTTTATTGGCCGGGATTTATACTCTCTCTGAGTCTTGTTGCCCTAATGGTCACCGGTGGTCTCTGGTATTTTCGAAAGACCGAGCGCACTTTCGCCGATGTCATCTAAAAATGAGCAGATAAAATTATGTCAGACATCATGATAAAGGCCGAGGATATCGGTAAAAAATATTTAATCACCCATCAATCTCAGGGCAAATACATGGCGCTCAGAGATGTCATTGCCCAGAAGACCAAAACACTGGTGCAAAATCTTCTGGCCCATTCTGAAACCCGTCAAACAGGTTATTCCAAGGAAGAATTCTGGGCTTTAAGAGACATCTCTTTTGATATCAAAAAGGGTGAATGTATCGGAATCATCGGCCCGAACGGTGCCGGCAAGTCAACGCTGCTCAAAATCCTGAGCCGAATTACTGAACCTTCTGTCGGAAAGGTCAAAATCAATGGGTTGGTCGGCAGCCTGCTGGAGGTTGGCACCGGTTTTCACCCTGAACTGACCGGCCGGGAGAATATTTTTCTAAACGGCGCGATCTTAGGGATGTCTAATAGAGATATCAAGAATAAATTTGATGAAATCGTATCCTTTGCTGAGATCGAAAAGTTTCTGGATACGCCCGTAAAGCGGTATTCCTCAGGAATGTATGTGCGCCTTGCATTTGCTGTGGCGGCTCATCTGGAACCTGAAATCCTGCTTATCGATGAAGTGCTGGCCGTCGGCGATTTAGCATTCCAAAAAAAGTGTCTCGGAAAAATGCAGGATATTGGAGAAAAAGAAGGGCGAACAGTACTATTTGTCAGCCACAAAATGTCTGCAATCAGCTCATTGTGCCAGCGTACATTCTGGCTGGATTCCGGAGCAATCCGCCAGCAAGGTCCGAGCAATGAAGTTGTCAAGGATTATGTTACAAATTTTTCAAAAGCATCATACGAATCTTCTGCAGCTATCACAAGAAACTCCACAGGTGTAAAAAATTCAAATTTTTTTATCCAAAAGCTTGAAATGCTTAATGCCAAGCAACAAGAAGCAAATGTTTTTTCGTACAATGACTTAATGAGTTTAATTGTGTCGCTTTCCGGTCGGTGCGAGTCAGATCAATACAGTTTAGAGTTCCGTATTTATAAAATGACCGGAGAGTTTGTTTCAGTTGGCTCATCAGGCTCGTACCATAATATTTACTTTGATAAAAACGATAAAAAAATTAAAATCGATATCGGACCACTCAATTTAACCAACGGTACCTATACCCTATCATTGAGTCTGGTTGCTGGTATGAATCGATCCGATACCTGGGAAAATGTGTGTTATTTTGAAATTATAGACTGTCATCCGTTTGCTACCAATAGGGAAGTGGATAAAAATTCAGTATGTGTTCTCCAGCAATCTTTTAGGGCGATCGAGTAGTTCAGACGAAAAATATTGTTCCGCTAACCCACAAAAGCCATATACTCATATGCTGCGAATTTGCAATTTCTAAAAAACAAAAAATAGACAAAATAAACATGAAAGGTAAAATCTCGTCGAATGAAGCTAAAACGTATTATTCACAAGACCATAGACAGATTTCATGATCTTCCGCCAAAACTTTTGGTCATCGGAGCTCCGCGCAGTGGATTTACGCTTTTGATTTCTATTCTAAATAAATTGTTAAAGAAAAAAAGGTGCAAAAGAGAACCTCTGACAGAAGAACTGGCTTATTTCATTCCGCAGGCTTCAAGAGAAATACATAATACGGTTGAAGAATACTTTGCCAAAAACATCGATATTAAAAACCTTGTCATCTCGCCTGAATTTCAGTTGCTGGTCGGCGGGCCCAAGTGGCTAAGTGCCAAAAATCCCGAAATTGCCCATGTCAGGAAATACATCGGCATTAAAGCCATGGGAGACTTTCTGGCCGTGCTTTCGATTCCTAAATATGCCATGGATTACGACCGCGTCATTCATTCTCATAGTCACCCGGACCGCTGGTTGACGGACAGTTACTATCACGACCACATTAAGTTTGCCTCGATCCGTAATCCACTTGATGTGCTGAATTCATCCGTCTTTTCCTTGAACGCTTTGACCGGAGATTATATCGACCAATATGTCAACGAAGACAGCAATACCATTCGGGAAAAACTCGGGATGTACAAGCTAACAGATCTGAATTTTATAGAAGGGCTGATTAATCCTTTACTTGATTATCTGAAGGCTTTCGTCGAGGTGAAGGAGCAATATTTTGTCATGCGATGGGAGGACCTGATAACCGCTGGTGGCAAAACGATCTTTGCCATTTCCCAAAAGGCGGAACTTCCAATATCTGAATCCGCATCTAACAAGCAATGGAATAAGATGAAGTTCAAAAATCAAACCATGCATCACCGACATAATTTCCGCAAAGGTATTATCGGTGATTGGAAAAATCATCTGGTCAATGAGCATCTTGAGATCATAAAGCAACATGGTATGGAAGAATATATGCAGGCATTGGGGTACGGAAAAATAAAGTATCAGGATAAAAAGGATTATACTCCCTATCAGCAAACGGTTGAAAAATATATCGAAGCTGGAAAAGTCTATGAGGAATTCAACGACCCCGATCTGTTCATGTTTGCCTTTAATAAATCTAATTTTCGTTCGTCAAAATATGATTTTGTTAGTTATTCAAACGGCGAACTGGTGGAAATCGAACGTTCGTCAATTAAAGATGAATTGCTTTTAAGGGGATTTATGGACGCAGTTCAGGAAAAGCTCGGACCCATAAACGAAGCCATAAAAACAATTTATCAGAAATATTTGTGATGCATACCCGGCTGGAATTAAAATTTATTAAATATCATCCGAACGCGTATGAGTCGGCCTGTTTGAATATTGCACAGCAGGGCAAGAAATGTCTACTTTTGCGCCCGTTTAACCGCTTTGCCGCCGATTTCCTATCTAAAATTGCACATCAAAATGCAGACGTCTTATTTTACGTTAAAAAAAATGAATGTGAACTCCCTTTGCCTGAAAATGCAAAATTATTGGATAGCAGCACAGACAAAATAGATGCAGTATTTTTGTTCACACCTGAGCCAAAAGAGCTATCTAGATGTCTGATGGATTATCTCGAACTCAGGAAGGGTCTTATCATTGCGCCCATTACCCAACATTATTTTAAAAACAAACCCATTTTTCTCATTAGTATGCCCAAGAGCGGCACCCATTTGTTGTACCGACTCGCTGAAATTTTTGGATATAAACCAGGGGTCATATTAAACGATGAACCGTTACCAGGAAAATGGTATTGTTTAGAATATTCGAATTCCCATACATCCGCCAAAGATTTTTTTATCGATACGGTTCGGCGAAGTCCGTTTGGCAACCGACACCATCCCTTTCCCAAATCTCCTGCGATTTTTATTTATAGAAATCCGCTAGATATCCTCGTCTCAGAAGCCAATTATTATCACAAAGACGGCAAGACCTTATTTCACGGTTACTTGAGCAACCGTTCTTTTGAGGAAAGACTCCTCACCCTCATAGATGACCCCGGGTTGCTGGGTAGTATCAGAGACCGTATTAGCAATTTTGTTCCCTGGCTTAGATTCCAAAATGTTATCCCGATTTCTTTTGAAGAATTGGTCGGCGAAAAAGGCGGGGGCTCCGAAGAAGAACAACTTTTGCTGATATGGTCTTTGCAACTGAAGCTTCAGATACCCGGCAAGCCTCAAGATTTTGCAGAAAATATATTTGACAAAGACAGTCCCACTTTTCATAAAGGTCAAATTGGTTCCTTTAAAAAATATTTCACCGATGAGGCATATGAAAAATTCGGAGAACTGCCCCAGGACTTTGTCAAAGATCTAGGTTACGATTTTGACTATCAAAAAACAGACAGTTCAATTCCAAAACGATCAAAAGAGTTTAGAACAAGATCTTTAGCGTATAGTGAAGCCAGCTTTGAAAATACACCCATTCTGATGGATTGCAGCTATTTGGATCATAACATAGTCAAATTCAAATTCCGCTATTATGCCATACCGCAATATTTGCGTTTGAGTCTGGAGCGCCAGCGGGAAATCACCTTGAGGTTATTAATTTCTGACCATAACTTAAGAGGATTAAGGCGCAAATTAACTAAACAACATAAGATAACTGCGTTTGTATGGAAACTTTTTTGGTATCTGTATTTCGGTGGCGGGATTTATTTTAAACGTATGTTCAAAAAGTAAATATTAGTCAAACATATTTTTATCTGCTAAACAGCTTATATGCCTGAAAAACAAAAACCTACCGTTCACAAAAGCAATCCGTATAATAATGAATTGAAGGTTTCGCTAATTCTATTGGATTGGTCATGTCGCGAACGATTCCATGCCCTTGATTGGTTGAACAGACAAGATGTCCCCAGAGACCAATATGAGCTTATCTGGATTGAACTTTACGATCGCGTTGTGCCTGAGGCCATGAAAAAGGCAGATGTCGTTATCACCTGCGGTCAAAAGGGCCTATATCACAAACATGAGGGGTACAATATCGGTCTTTTATCTGCCAGAGGAGCAGTCATAACCATCTGCGATAGCGACGCGGTCTTTCCTCAAAATTTCATTACTTCTATTATTGAATCTTTCAATCTGAAACAATCCCAAGACCCGGCATCCAAGGTCCTCATGCATTATCAGTGGCGATCACCGGCATTATACCCTGATGGAATCTCACAAATCGATGAACTGCAACAATATCCATGGAGCGATTTATGGCCCAATGCGGGCGCATGTATGTCGGTGAGCCGCTCAGATGCCATTCGATTTGGTGGATTCGACGAGCATAAATCTTTCGCTGGATACCTTTGCGGCCCATACGACCTGGGATGGCGTCTCATAAACGCCGGCATACCTGAAATGTGGCACGATGAGAATGTCGCTCTGTGGCACTTTTCTCATCCAGACCCGGCAGCATCTCAGGGGCAGCCCTTTTCCATGAAACTTTGGCGCGAAAAGTCTTATCCTCACATCGATCACCATGCCTTAATGGCCGTCGAAGCTTTTTCCACCGGTCGGATGCTGCCGATAAAGGAAAACCTGGCAATACATCAACTTCGCATGGGCAACCGCCGGATTGGAACAAAATTTGAGGAAAAATACGCTGTCATCACCAAACTGAATGGATTTTCAAAGTTGCAAAAGCTGAAATTGCACATCCTGTTAATATCTGAAGTGCCGGTAAAAATATTGAAGTCCATGATGAAAAAAGCGTTAGGGCAGCAAAAATATGAAAAACTCATCGCGAGGATTTTTCGAAGTCAAAAAATAGAGAATTTATGAACAAAAAAATCTCATTTCTGCTGCCGACACGCGGCCGACCCGATCTGTTAAGGCGTTTGTTTCAGAGCATCGTTGATACCACCCATGATCTGGATAAGGTTGAAATTGTGATGTGTCTGGATGAAGACGATCCGCAAAGCCAGCGCATCGATGACCCCAGGCTTGATATTGTAAAGCTGATCGGCGCCCGATCCACAATGGGGGACTATAACACAAAGTGCCTGAATCGCTCTAGAGGAGATATCATTATCCTGCTGAATGACGACCTGATATTAGAAACGCCGGGCTGGGACAGCATCATTTCAGATTTCGCACTCACGATTCCGGATAGCATTTTCATGGCATATCCCAATGATACCGAAACCCGGCAGCATATGTGCACCTTTCCCATCATGTCCCGAAAAACTTGTGAAATATTGTCTAATCCGTATCCCAAAGAATATGTTGCCCTATATATTGATCAGCACATATTCGATATCTTCATCCGTCTAAAACATCTGGGTAAAAACCGCATGTTTTACTTGGATCATGTTATTTTTAAACACCGCCATTTTATTAACGGTGCTGTCCGTTCAGATGCCAGTTATTCGCATAAAAAACGATTGCCTGATGCGATGGCCTTCATATCTTTACGTCATTTCCGTCAAGTCTGCGCTCAGCGTTTGTTTTCATCAATTGAAGGTCACACCCTGCCGGAACTGACAAATCATGTGGTTTTAGAAAAGGCGCCTATAAATCTGCTTCATGCAATTTTTAGGTATTTTTCCGTATTCTTTCAAGATTATGGCTTGCCGTTACGTCGAAGATTTATGCTGTTTGCCGTATTTTTAAAATTCTATGCGGCCATGGAAAGTGGCTTGAATTTTCTTAAACGCAAATCTTATGAACTCTATGGGTAGATGATGCACCGTGGAATGAAAATAACTAGCCCTATGGGAACCGGAAGTGGTGCTTACGTCATCCATCTCTTATTGGAACGCCATATACCCGGTTATCAGGTTGTCTCTTGTCACCCAAATTGGACGTTCATCCCTTTTACGTTGCCTTTGGTGGCAAAAATTAAAGACACCGACCTGATCCACACGGTTCCCGATTACGCCCGTTTTTTTTATCGCAAATCCATACCGCTGATCATTTCTTTTCAAAACTATGTTATCGACAGTTGGATGCGCGTTTACAGCTCCTGGTTTCAAAAATTACATTATGCTACCGATCTAAAAATCTTGACTCGTATGGCCCTTAAAAAGGCAACGGTATTAACCGCTGTCAGTCGTTTTACCGCGCAGCTGGTCAAAAAAGATATAGGTTTAAACCAAACTCCCATTCGAGTTATTCACAATGGCGTTGATGAAAAAATCTTTACGCCCGCCGGCCGGACAAAAACCAATCAAAAACGGATACGAGTTTTTTTTTCTGGAAATCTTACCCGTCGAAAAGGAATCCATTGGATACCCGAAATTGCGAAACACATAAACAAAAACATTTGTATTTATTATACGCAAGGACTTCGGACTAGAGGCATATTGCCGAAGTTGGCCAATCTCAGGCCCGTTGGGCCGGTGCCATACGCTCAGATGCCGCAAAGGTATCGCCAGGTAGATATCTTATTGATGCCGACTGTTAGAGAAGGACTGAGCGTGGCTGTCCTTGAAGCCATGGCAAGCGGACTGCCGGTTGTTGCCAGCAATTGTTCGTCACTACCCGAACAAATTGATGAAGGCAAAGGAGGGTTTCTCTGTCCCATCGGGGATATAAATTCATTTGCGGAGAAAATTAATATCCTCGCAGACTCAGCCAAACTGAGAAAAGAAATGGGGGAATATAATCGCGCAAAGATTGAAAAACAGTTTACACTGCAACAGATGGTGGGCGCCTATAAAAATCTGTTTGAAGAAGTCCTCAATTAATCTCTTGATAGATTTTAATGAATTTGTCTGATATAACGGACCAGGAAAATTGAGTATTTACAAACTGAAGTCCGTTCGCTGCGATAGTTTTTCTTAGAGGTTCGTCGGACAGCAATTTTATTATTTTTCTGCCTAAATCTTGTGGATCTTTTTGTCGGACGAGCAGGCCGTTGTGACCATCTCTGATAATATCCGGAATTCCTCCCACGTTGCTTCCGATCACCGGCAGTTCGCATGCCATCGCTTCAAGCAATACGACCCCTAGCCCTTCGGTTTCGCCGGTCTGATTTACGATTGAAGGCAGCACAAAAATATCGGCCATGGAGTAAAATGGCATCAATTCCTCCTGTGGAACTTCATTAATAAAAATAATATGCTCCCCAACTCCTGTGGCGCCGGCAAGATGCATAAGTTCATCTTTCTGCGGCCCGGATCCGATGATAAGTGTTTTGACTCCGGAAAACCGTTGAAGAATTCCCGGTATCGCTTTTATCAGGAAAGCGATCCCCTTCAAATCGATCAAGCGCCCGACAAACAAAACGACCGGGCCTTCAATATTAAATTTTCTTTTCAGATAAGTGACATCAGCTGTCTTTTTAAAATCTCGTGTATCAACCCCCATTGGAACAACGATAACTTTGTCATTACCACTGATATTTCGAGCGACACCGGCCGTCGCCCTGCTGTTGGCTGTGCAGGTATCAGAATTCCGGACAACCATTGCATTGAGTTTATTAAAAAAAGCGGATGTTAATCCAAACACGTCAGAGCCGTGAATCGAAGTCACACAGGGGATATTTAAAATCTTTTTTACGCTAATACCGATCAGTCCCTGGGGCAACAACCAATGCGCGTGAATGATATCGGGTTTGATTTTTTTGATCATTACTAGAGAATAAAGAAATTCGGAAACACATAGGGAAGGCAGTTGCAGAATTGCTGGAAGATTGTTTTTAATATTTTTAACAATCCCGGAACCGTAACATAATTTCTGAAGCTGAAAGGGATAAAAATAAGGAAACCGATGGATTTGAATGTCTTCCCAATTTTCCGTAAAATGACATCCGCGGTCGTGCGGAGCGATGACTTCTATACTCACACCTTTCTTAGTCAACCAGCGGGAAAGATGGTATAAAAAGATACCGGCCGAGTCCCCTCTATGGCGCGGAAAGGATGTGGTTAACATACAGACTTTCAAACCGGCCTCATTTCAGATTTTTGTTATATTCCATATCAAACCACATGCCGAAGAACAGCGTCTGTAATCCACTGATTATAGTAAAAATAAGGGCCAGAGCGTTCATATCCGGGATATCACCTTTTGTGGCCCAAATATAGACCAGTCTGAATCCCAGCGGAACGCTTAAAGTCAGCAGGATAAACGAAAGAATATAAAAGAAGATTAAAGGATGGAAATCACGAATCACATATTTAAAGATAAGTCTCTGCCAGAAACCTTTAAACAATAGCCAGCTGATCCTTGGAATCACCCGGAAAATTTTAATGCCTGAACGTTCACCTACACCATAAACCGGTCTGATATGTACATCCCTCACGCGAAAATCATGTTGATTCAGCTTGATCAGCAAATCATTGGGCATTCCGTAGTCACGGTAGATTTTATCCAGATTAATTCGCTTCAGGGCTATCAGGGAAATGGCGGCGTAACCGCTCTGAGAATCGGCGATATGCCAGTAGCCGGAAGCAACTTTGGTCATCAATGAAAGAAAAGAGTTCCCGAGGTACCGATAACGGGGAATCATATTCCAGGCATCCCCATAAAACAGACGGTTGCCTTTGACATAATCAGCCGAACCTGCCACAATCGGATCAATGATTTTATCCAGATCGAGTGGATCCATCTGACCGTCTCCAGCCATGACCGCTGTGGCGTCATAATCGTGGTCTCTTGCCCACTTGTAACCAGCTGAAATGGCGGCCCCTACGCCCTGGTTGGTTGCATGCTCGATGACTTCTATCTTATCCATTTTGTTCTGATACTGCCGAACAATATCGACCGTGCCGTCTTGGCTGGCATCATCAACAACCACAATTTTGTCCACAAAATCGGGCATTGTTGAGAGCACCTTGCCAATTTGAGTCGATTCGTTATATGCCGGAACAACCACACAGATCGATTTATCTTTATACATTTTTCATTTCACCGGTTGCTTTTATTTTATTCTAGGATTGGGTTTCAAACCCCCATCTAAGGCCCAATGCCTGTGTTGCAGGCCTCCGATAAATGCTCACATACACATGTATGCTGCGCTTTCTCGATCGGCCTGCGCCTTGCCCTTGAACCTGACCTTAAGTTTTGAAACCAATTCTAACAGGTTTTCGCTTATCTGTAGACAGATAATTTCTACCAGAATTATATTGCGCGTATACGAAAAACACCGTGGCCGCCTTTTGAAAAGACCAGATCCATGTGTTTGGTAAAAAGTCGGGATAACTCTCCTTTTAGGTTGTCATCAAAATTATTATCAACCCATTGATTAAAGAGATCATATCTGACAATCAGATGCGTGATACCGGCTTTTCTAAGATTTACCGTCACTTCCTCGGCGGAAAAATTTTGCCGAAATGTATCCAGCAGGAACCGTTTAAAATTAAAAATCATTTGCCGACTGCTGTAATAACTGCGGTTGCCTAAAAATACGCCGAGGATGATACCCGTATCGGGAACTTCTTTATTGGCAAACTGAATCGCCGCATATTCCGGACGGTATTGCTCAATATACGCATCGCGCCCTATTTGACCGCTGATAAAATTCAGTGGAGAAACGTAACGAAACTGAAGAATGATGTATTGGGCATTTAAACATAAGAGGATTGCTACGCCAAGATACACCCCTACCCGACTCATCTTTGCGGCATTTCCGGAAAAACGATTTCTTAAGATATGGATCAAATCGTTCAGCCCGAACATCGATAGAACCACCAGAGCCGGTATAGCCGGACTGATATAACGGACACGCATATCAGTCTGAACAAACGTATACAAAATAAACAGAACTGAAAACCAGATCAGAATCTTTTTTTCCAATCGAATCTTTGGCATATCCTTTTTGATACCTAAAAAAGCAAAGATCGGCAAGAAGAACAGCAAGGGATTCAGCCTGCCATCAAAATATTTCGGATCATCATCTTTGCCCTGAAAAAATATTCGAATGGGAATAAGCGCGATTTCCCACCATTTTTCTTTAAAAATGATTTGCCTGATAGCAAAATGCCCCCATTTGCCGATGGGTTGATTTTGATTGGCTTTTGAATTTTGGAATTCTTCATCCGAACTGATAGACGGCTCGGGATCCGCTACCCCGGCTGTTTTGCTGTTGAACCAGCTGTCATACAACGGGTATACCGGGTTGCAGGTCCAAATGTAGTTTTTAGCGGCCCATGGCGAAAAGACTAGGGCGGCAGCCAGCATAAACAGGATACCAAACCCGATGGCTCTGGACTGCCTCTTTGCGCTATCTTTTGAAGATTTTACAAGGATTAAAATGACAAAAATCGTTAAGAGAAAAACCACGATAAGACCATTGTATTTCGTTCCCAGGCCCAACCCGCAAAAAAGCGCGGACATCAGCAGATGTTTCAGCTTATAGTTATTCTCCATCCACCTAAACAGGTAAAACAGCGAGACAGCAGAAAAAAAAATGAGACCCAGATCGACGTAAACCGTTATCGATAGCTTAACGATGACGGGCAGTGAAAGAAACAAGACCACACCCAGCAGAGCATAGACGGCATCGAGCCGTCTGCTTAAATAGCGAAATATGCATACAGCGGTCAGCAGGGCAAAAGCGAAATGAATGTACTTGGGAATAATATCGTTTCCGAAGTAAAGCGGGATCATATACAACAGATCTAAATTCATGGGGTAATAGGAAAATTTAAAGGATGGAATCTCATAGATGCCACCATGCTTTAAATAAAGCTTTGGCAGGGCTAAATGATGGATAAGCGCGTCGCGGCTCACCGGTGGAACGCTGGCAAGAATCACGACGCACATGACAACAAGCGCTATAAGACCGATGAGGACCGCTGTTATCCAACGTCCTGCTTGAGGCTTCTTATCCCCTTTGGAGTCTATCAACATTAATCCTTAACAGCATCTTTGATAATCTCAGCCGGAATTTGGGCCAGGTGGACCTTATTATCGATCACAAAAGCCGGCGTACCATCAATATTGAGCTTGAGACCACTCCGGATGTCGCGCTGCAGTTGTATCCGAATTGCTGGGTCGTTAATTGAACGCCCGAGATACTGGTGAGCGATGCCAACTTCAGCGGCGAGCTCTTTTATGTTAAGTGCCTCTTTTTTACCGGCCCGATCGAAAAGAACATCGTTCATCTGCCAGAATTTGTCTTTGGAGACTGCCGATATGGCCATTAATGCCATCTTTCCTGATCCGACATGAAAAGGTTCTTTAACAATCGGATTGAATTCATGATCCATCGGGAAATGCCGGTGGATCAATCTAATTTTTTTTGGATGTCGGGAAATTAATTGTCTGAGGAAGTAATGCATTTTCTTGCATTGAAAGCACTGATAATCTGTGTATTCAGTGATGACCAGTTTTGGGTTTTGGGCACCGATCCACGGATGACCATCGCCTGTTATTCCTATAGAAATTTGAGATGACAGCGATGGCTGGCTAAGGTTCCAGTAAGCAGGCAAAAAGATTTTTATCAGGATAAACGCAAGAAAAAAGGGTACGAATAAACAAACGCAATAGGCGCGTTTGACCACCAAAAATCGCATGTCGAGTTTCAAACCGCTGACAATCGGTTCACAGTTAAACCGATTCCGGATCATTTGGGTGTAAAATAAAAGTAAGAAGCTGATCGCATAGCTGATGATACACATGATGCAATAGCTATGGATGATAAAGCTAGAGATTGTTGCCAGAATAACACTGTAAACACTGAAACCAATTGCCACCAAAAAAAGTATGGTCCAGGTTCTTTTTTTGGCAGCGTTCTCTTTCTTGGCCAGCGGTAAAAAAAGCAAAAAAAACACATATCCAAATATTCCCCAAACCGGAACCGGTAAACCCAAAAATATGGAATAAGGGCTTTGTGAAACCGTATCACAATTGATGGCTTTTGAAATGGCACAGAAGCTACTGTAAGCGATATCCGTATATACCCGGTAGTGGGATATAGCCAGGTATATGGAGTCGGCGATGCCTGCGACAGCCAAAAGGGTCACCGTCCAGAAATAAACTGAAAATGGCAGGGCGCTGATGTCTTTTGATGTTTTTATCTTTTTCAAATTCATTCTGGTTTCTTGGCTTAAAATTGCTTTAATCGTTTCGCAATTTTGGATTGGGCCGTTCGGTAAAATAAACAGAATCGTTTATGATGCCGAAGGCCGTTCTCTGATTTTTCCGGCTTTAATTGAATTTATTAATAATATCGTTGAAAACCGACGGGGCCATATGCGGGCGTCCAGCCACGCAAGTGTCATGTACATCCGATTCGCCCATTTAAACAGGAAGCTGATGCCTTTTATAAACGGTAAGGGTTTCTTTTGAATGCCGATTTCTTTTTTGTTCTTAATGAATTTCTGGATCATATCGTAGCAGAATACCACGGTACTCATGGTCGCCTTGTCGAGAGGTCCTAATACCTTTTGAATATTAACAGGCTCTAACCCGGCTTGATTTAGGCGCTCAATCATGTCGTTGAGTTCATATCGACGATAGTGACCAACAAACCGATCGTCATTCCCAAAATAAAATTGTCTATGCGGAAATGTCATGACGAAATGTCCTTGTGGCTGCATCACCCGTGATATTTCATTTATCGCTTGTCGATCATCCTTCAGGTGTTCAAGGACTTCCGAACTGATCGTATGGGAG